>Ga0182030_10021201_pt1 | contig 12186 bp, 16 predicted proteins | sample 812S3MmetaG_FD_121299 | JGI IMG/M metagenome (GOLD analysis project Ga0182030, IMG submission 121299) | Permafrost microbial communities from Stordalen Mire, Sweden - 812S3M metaG (Illumina Assembly) | ecosystem: Environmental > Terrestrial > Soil > Wetlands > Permafrost | place: Sweden...
TTCCCGAACCAAACCAGAACGCGCCATGTATGAAGTATCCATCGACAGGGCCGACGAGAGGCCGCCCGTCCGCCGTCGCCGTGCCGAGGACAAGGAGACGCATGCCGTGAAGCTCGTCGCTGAGTTCCGCGGCCGTCAATCGACGATCGTCGGTCATGATGTCGCGAAGATGGGGACCCGCGGTCTGCGCACTCGCGTCCAGCAACCGCTGCAATTGCTTGAGTTCTTCGCTGGTCTCTCGCACAACGCCATTTGACCACGAGGCGGTGACACACCGTCGGGGTCAATCGCCGTCCCTCTTCGAGACCAAGGGAACCAGCACGGCGAGGCCCACTAATCCCTGGAGGCCAATCGGGGGATGCTTGATACCTAGCCGGTATCGCACATTGTTAGTCCGAGGGAGTCTGGTCGGTGGGTCCGGCATATCTCATCGCGCGAACCGCAAACGCCGTCACTCGAGCCTCGCCATCGGCGATAAGGAAGTCTTCGCCGAGCACGACGTGACCTATGGCCGACGCCCACAACACCTTGACCAGCACCTCCGGGTCCTGGGACGCAGAGATCCAGCCAAGCTCTTGACCGGTGCGCGCCATGTTTGTCCAAAAGGTGATTCGATCTCGCATGAGCGCTCGTAGCGTGGCTTTCGCTCCCTCGTCCGCCCAAATGTCGGTCAAGATTCGAAGGATGCCGATGCTGCCGTCGAAGGAACCCGCTTGCCATACGGTATCCATGTGTCCCTTTATCGCCTCCCAAAACTCCGCTTCGTTGTGGTTAGCGAACGAGTGGGCGATCTGTTCGTCATGTGAATGGACGGGACGGCTCATCTCGACGTAATTGATGATCTGGGCGTGCGCCACGAGCTCATTTATCGAGGCGAAGTAGTAATAAATGGTCGGAACACCCACGTTCGCCCGCTCGGCTACGTCAGCGATGTGAAAATGCTCTTTACTGCCCTCGCGGAGCATTTGCGCGGCCACCTCAAGAATGTGCTTCTGCGTTGAAGTGTCCTTGCCTGGACGATTAGGTCGTCTCCCCTCGCGAGCGGACATGGCGTGAGTGTACACAGGGGTGCCGACGGGCTATGAGGGTGGTCCATCTCACGTCGGACTTCGTAACCTGATTCTGATTCCAGAAGATGATTCGGTCAGGACGGCAGACGCTCGTGTTATACCGTTTAGGCGCGTTCGTGACGTACAGACACCGCCGATGAGGAATCATCCACGTTTCCTGGCGTCAACGTTCTCGCAATGAACTGAGAGGATCGATGGAATTGAGTGATTCTGAAGACGCGAGCGGACAGGCGCCCCAGAGCGAACAAGTGGAGCTTCCAGCGACGTTGTTCGGGTACTCCCGAAGCAGTGGGGACCACACTGACGCCGAAGATGGCGAGATTGATGTCTCGACACTCGAGTAATTGTCACTCAGTCCTGCGGGATGTGGCGCGCCCTCTTATCGATAACGAGCCGTGCAACCGGCATCCGTAGGTGCTCCCAAAAGACGATCGGATCAACGACGCCTTCTGCGCCAAGGAATGCCGACATCGCTGTTCCCGGTGTGACGAGGCCAACGAGGCCGTTGGAAGTTGCCTCGCCAATGGCCCCTTTGATGCGTATCCGCACCTCGCTAACGGAGCTTTCTCCCTCAGACATGCCGCCCAAGTTCATCGCGAAGATATTGCTCGACCTCATTAACATCGACCAACGCGGCGTCCTGCTCTCCCCTCCGCAGCACCTCAACGGTATCGTTCGCTAATCCTCGTTGGCTCACAACGACCCTGATGGGAGCTCCAATGAGGTCCGCGTCCGCAAACTTTGAGCCGGCCCTCAGATCCCGGTCGTCAATCAACGTGGGATAGTCCTCGGCGACGGCGTGTGCGATTGCCATCGCTCGAGACGCCGCGGCCTCTCCTTCGAGGTGCACGATATGGACGTCAAAGGGCGCTGTGGAGCGCGGCCATACAAGACCGCGATCATCGTGATGCTCCTCCGCAATGCAGGCCAGAAGGCGTCCCACGCCGATGCCGTAGGACCCCATCCATACCAACCGCGCCACGCCACTTTCGTCAAGGTAGGTGACGTCGAAGTACTCCGAATACTTCGTCCCAAGTTTGAAAATGTTTCCCACCTCCACACCTCGACTCGTTGTCAGTGATCCTCCACACTGGAGACACTCGAAACCGTCGCTCGCGGCTGCGATGTCCCCAAACTGGTGCGGTGCCCAATCTCGTCCCGGATTGACATTCACTATGTGGCGATCGACGACGTTCGCCCCCACGACCATGTTGACGCTGTCGCGAAGGAGTTCGTCAGCGATGACCGGAACAGACGAAACCTCCACCGGGCCTACAAATCCCAAAGCCAGATTCAACTCCTTCGCGCGTTCTGGGGTCATCGGTGCCAGTTCGTTCACCCCGATGATGCGCCCAATTTTCGTTTCCGAGACCTCCATGTCGCCCCTCACCACGGCTAGGACGTCGACGCTCTCGGAAATTCCTTCATGGGAAAAGCGTTGACCCGTGTACGCGACCGACTTCACGACTCGTTGCGCAGACACAGCGAGTGCTGTGCACAACGCAGTGATCGACGTGACTCCGGGCGTATCGATGATCTCCCTGGCATGCCGGACCTCATTTTCGACCTTCGGGCGCTTGAATGCAGCTACCTGACGATTTTGAGAATGTCGACACGAAGCACAGATAACGATCGTGTCTTCGCCAAGTGGCGAGAGGTACATAAACTCGTGCGCCAGCGACCCTCCCATCATTCCGACATCCGCAGCGACGGGAATCACCGGCAGCTCGCACCGGTCGAAGATTCGAAGATAGGCGTTGAAGTGACTTTCGTACGAGCGGTTCAGTCCTTCTTCATCCCGATCGAGACTGTACGAATCCTTCATCACGAACTCTCGAGTCCGAATAAGTCCCGCCCGAGGTCGTGGATCGTCGCGATATTTGGTCTGCAGTTGAAAGACGGTGGCCGGTAGGTCTCGATACGACGATATTTCCGACGCGGCCAGAGTAGCCACGACCTCCTCATGGGTCATGGCAAGAAGTAGGTCCCGGTCACGCCGATCCTTCAAGCGCACCAGTTCGGGACCGACTGAGTAGAAGCGGCCCGACGTCTGCCAGATTCGACCGGGAACAACGATCGGAAGTTCGACCTCCTGGGCTCCGATTCGCGTCATCTCGTCGCGAAGAATCGACTCGACTCGGCGAATACTTCTCACCCCTAAGGGGAGAAGGGAGTAACTCCCTTGGCCCAACTGTCGCAGAAACCCTCCACGCAACAAATAGCGATGCCCATCGCCTTCAACGCCTCCCGGGGCCTCTCGCAACGTCCCTCCGAAGAGGTCGGACATTGACATCAAATTGGATGAAGACATGACGCTTAACGCCGAGCCGCAAAGAGAAGATGCGTGCCGCCATCTACGGCACCGGGTTCGGCGCAAGCCGCCTCTTCTTGGTCCAAGAACAGGGCCCAGTCGTCGGGGTGGGTTTCGAGTTCCAACAAAACTTCTTCGTCGTTGAGCGATGACCAGTTGCTCGCACTCATGGCAAGTAACTCCGCTCCGCATCGCTCGACCAAGTTGACGATCTCGCGCGATCGAAACATTTGACACACGTGCTCCGTTTGGAAGTGCCGAAGGTCACCGGTGGTGAAGGCCCGCTCATTCGCGACGCGACCGACTGTCTTTGTGTCGTGTACAACCCCGGGAAAGAAGAACCTCCAGGATCCGAGAGTCGACATCACCGACGCCACGACGGCTCCTCCAGATTTGGTAACCCGGAATAGCCCGTTGAGAGCGTCCTCAGCCTCCTCGAAGGCATATGAGAGCGGCCCTCCGTAGGCCAAGACGGCATCAAACGTGGCATCGGAATACTTCGAGGTGTCGCAGATATCGAGCAGTGTTCGCGACGCCACAGCGTTTTCTGCCGTGGTGCCGTTGAGGTGCTGGCGATGGAGTTCGAGCTGCACGGGCGAGAAATCCGTGACCTCGACGGTCGCTCCTAGGTTCGCCAGGTCGAACGTGTAACGACCGGGGCCGGCGCCAACTTCGAGAACGTGATCACCATTTTTAATGAAGCGATTGAGAAAGCGCCGGTGGATCTCGTAGGCGACACGGTTCTGGGGGTCCTTTTGGAGGCGTTCCCACTCGCGCTCGCCTTGGTCGTCATAGCGGGCGCGCATCCTGCGACGGTCTTCGATACCCATGTGTCACTTTACCTACGGGCCTGCGCGGTGTCAGGTGTGGCGGGGCGCTGCTCTACGTCAAAAGAAGCACGGCGCGCTCTACTTGCCTACGCATCGCGCTCCGTAGGAAAATTCGATCTCGTGTCCGCACCGGCGACGAGCTACTTCCCGAGCCACTGCGACCAGAGGTGCTTGAACTGATCACGAAGCGCCCTCGGAACTTCTCATCACGCCACGTCATCTCCACCGAACCCAGAGCCAGCACCAGGTGTAGTGATCCTTTGGCCATAAGTTCATCGGTGGCGGCGTCAACTAGCTCGGATAGCCAACCGCTGATAGCCAAGGAACTCGGATCTTCCGGCGTCGCCGGCAAAGCCTCCAATCTCTCGTCGGCCAGTATTCGCCCAATTAGTTCGCTCGATCCTCCGACGTACGTCCAGCGCAGATCGATCTCACTGGCGACGCACCATGCATGGTCCTCTGGCCACCACAGGTTCGCGGTCTTATGCCATCCGTCACTCAGCGCGTCAAGTGACGTAGCGAACGAGAGTGGCGCCTCGATGAGGCCGTAGTCCCGGTATGGCAAAGCGACCACACGATCTGGCGGATCTCGTCGAGGAAGCCTCACTGGCGAGGCGCCAAGGGGCGCGAACACCGCAGCGCCTCCCCCGAGGTATCCCACCCACACACAAAAGCAGCATCTCTCGGGGGCCGGCGTGTAATCGGCGAGGGCCTCAACGAGAGCGTCAACATCTGCGACGTAGGGCGAACCCTCGCTGGGGCCTTCTCCCCGCCAGGGAGGCTCTGATGAGGGCTTCACTTTCGGAAGGGCAATATCGTGCCACTGCACGAGATCGCTCATCGGTGCGTCACTCCAACGGGCAACCTCGGACCAGCGAACAAGTTGACGCCCATCAGTGGGAAGTTGCGCGGGATGCAAAATCCGGACGTAGGCATCAAAACCGCTAGGGACTATCGATGTCGCTCGATACTGCTCAAAGGGGCTGAGTCGCGAGCGAATCCAGTCTGCGGACTCGACGTCAGTGCTGAAAGCGAGCGGGACGTTTGCGGACATTGTTAGATGGTCTCACACGTCGAATGCTTCGCCTACTTCAGGGTTCATAACCCCGATGCGATGTCGAGTGACTCTGAACGATTACAGCCACTGCGCGTTCGGACGCCTAATTATTTGACGCCGATACCCGATCTTGGAGAATCGATTCGAAGACCAATAGCATGGCCCCATGGCCACTCTTTATGCCGCGGAAGTTCGCCCCTCCAAGATCGAGTTACTGAGCCGGTGGGTGCCGACCCAGTCGTGGACCGACGACGTCGACACCTCCGCTCTTGAATCGGTAGGCGCGTATCGTTTCGATGACCCCGATGGCGAGGTCGGGGTGGAAACCCACCTGTTGCGTGCCGCGGACGGGCACATCATCCAGGTTCCTTTGACCTATCGTGCCCAAGCGCTCGAAGGCGCGGACGACTCACTCATCACCACAATGCATCACTCGGTCCTCGGCGAGCGTTGGGTGTACGACGCGAGCGTCGACCCAGTTTTTGCGAGGACCCTCGCGACTACGATCCTTCGCGGTGGTGAGCAAGCCGAACTGATCTACATGGGCGAAGAAGGCCCGCAGAAGCGTGAGGCGACGACCTGGGTGCGCGGCAGCGGGTCGCCGACCGAGATGGTCCCCGATGTACAAGATGTCACATTCGCGAACACCGGAAACGTCACGATCATTGACACCGGGGACCTCACGCTTCGCGTGCGACGCGTCGTCGAACTGGGGCCTGACGATGACGACACAGACGAAATATCGCTCCTTGGTCGGTGGCCCGGCCAACACCCGTGGACTCTTCTGTCAACGGCGAGCAGAACATCCCACTGATGTCACGCACTTCTTCGAGTCCCCGCGACGAATCTCCCTGTACTCCCGAGGGAACATGCACAACACGGCGGGTTACGTGACGACCCCAGCGTCTCAGCCGCCGTCCGACCCCGAGTCATGGACCGATGAGCAGTGGCTGACCTGGCTTAAGGCAACGGACGACCCCATGGAAGTCGGCGCCCTGCCAGCAACTGTCGCGTTCCGCGTCACTCATTCGGCCGGCGGCCAAGCGCTGGGAGACGCCATGAGGGGCTTGGCGAACGCGATGTACGGGCCGAAGGACGAAGATCTCGTCATCGTGTCCGAGGCCGGCGGTCAACCTGAGGACGACGAGCCTTTCGTCGTGCATCTTGATCGCGATCACCCTGAACGATCGACCGCAGTGTTCCCGATCAAAGAATCAGGCCACTAGTTCAAGCGAAGAACGATCTTCGCGTGTCTCGACGCTCTGTCGCATAAGTAAGCGACGTCGAGTCAATGCTTAGATGCCCTGACACTCGGTTTGCCTCCGGAACTGACGCGACGACCTACACGCACTGATCGCTCCGTTGTGTAAGCCCATTATCGAAATTCCCTGATAGTAGGTTGCGGGTAACGACAAGCAGAGGTGCGTGAAATGTCAGCAGTGTCAACGGGAGACTTAGTGGGTACGTACACCGTGGCGGGGCTCTTTCTGCTCATCATGCTTTCGAGTGTCGGGAGCATCGTTACCTACATCATCATCGTGGTGGCCAATCGGGCGGATCCCGATCCGACGGGCAAGCGGACAAGCACCATCTACCACGTAGGCACCGCCTTCTTGACGCTCTGGCTGGAAGTCGCGGGCGCCATCACTATCTTGGCCACGCTGTTCGCACTCATTGGCTCGGGGGGGAGCCGCGACGCGACCATCCGAGGAATCACGATCGGCCTCCTTCTGTTTCTTGTGGGCGGGTCTGTGTCGCACACTCAGCGCCGCAAAGCGGTGGGCTTGGCAGAGTCGGACTCCGACGACGCGAGTCCTTCAAAGCGCGTTGTCCGTAGTTACGCGGCTGTCGTCAGTTTCATCAGCGCGATCGTCATGGTGGTTACGGTGCTCGCAGCGGTGTGGGCCTTACTGGGTCTTATCGCGCCGGGAGTCTACGAAGCCGCATCACGCACTAGCGACGCACGGTTACTTTTGGACGAAGCGACCGTGGTGGCGGTTTTTGCGTGGGTCTTCTCGGCGCACCGTCGCCTCGTGGGTGCTCGCGCGCTCACAGCTCCATCGCAATGAGCGACGGGTTTCGGTTCGTCACGTCCCATGACCCTTTACCGTTCAGTCTCCTACAGTAGGTCGCCGACCGCGACGGGAACGTCGAAGGGTAATCTTGTGCCGCGCAGTTCTGTGCGCAAGCAACGATGGGGTCACGGTGCCAACCTTTAGCCGATTTCCAATTCCCGAACTCGACGATCTCGACGAAGAGGTGCGCGACCAAATCCTCGACGCTCGTGAGCGTCTCGGATTTATCCCCAACGTGTACCTGGCGCTGGCGCACCGACCCGACGAGTTTCGAGCATTCTTTACGTACCGCAACGCGGTCATGGGACACGAGGGCGGTCTGAGTGCCGTGGAGCGCGAGATGATCGTGGTGGTGACGAGCGCTATCGCGAACTGCACCTACTGCGTGGCGTCACACGGGGCGAATCTCCGCCTGCTCTCTGGTGATTCAGTGCTCGCGGACAAGATCGCGATTGACTATCGTCACGCCCCGCTTGAGACTCGCCACCGCGCCATGCTCGACTACGCGGTCAAGCTTTCTGTCCGACCGCACGAAATCATTGAGTCCGACCGCGAATCGCTCATCGCGGCTGGTTTCACGGACGAAGACATCTGGGATATTTCGTCCGTCGTGGCGTTCTACGCACTGTCAAATCGACTGGTACATGCTCTGGAACTGGTTCCCAATGACGAATTCTTCTCCTTGGGACGCAGGCAGCCTGAACCAGGCTAAACATTCAACTCACCCCGGGAGAATCGTCGCCTATCGTTCACCGAGGCGAGAGTTGGTAGCGGCGGAAACTCAACATCAGACTTCCAAGGACTACCGCCGAGAGCGTCGATCCGCGTGAAATGTTCGCATTGAGAGGGCGCTTGACGCGCCTTTCGCTACGACGCTTGACGGGCTTCTTTTCGCCGCTCCAACGCGTCGGGCAACCTCAAACGAGAGTGATCCTGCACGAAGTGCCGACGTAATGCGTCTACCGACGCGAAGGTCGTGATGCATGTTCCGCAGAGATGACGAGTGGCCCTTGTACGCATATTTGTTTCCACCCAGTTCTACCGCAACTTGGAAGTCTTCGCTGACCATGGTGCCTGATAGCGCTAGTGGGGATCGAAACCGCCGCCCAGGGATTACGAGGTGACGGCAACAGGCTAGAAGCCCGCCAGGTAACTCGGTAGAAATTGCCCTAATTCTCGGTAATTATTCATTGGAAGCGACAGGAAGTTCGTGACCAGCCACAGTTCGGAGCCTACGTGCAACATCGATCTACCTTGCGACAAATAATTGCGATCGCTGCCACTCTGGCCGTTTCGATCTTCACCCTGACACTTCCCGCCGGCGCGGCAACTCAGACCGTCAGTTCCAGAGGCGTGGTCGTCACCTACACGTATCGCGGGACGCCTCCTCTGTCGAGCCATTCACGCCTGAAGATTTCAACGGGCGGTGAGGTGGTCTATGACCAGGTGGTGAGGTCGAAGTGGTGCGGCAGCGAGTGCTCGCCCAACATCGTCGCTCGTGACAGGAAAGTGGTCCACATCGTGCACTTGAGTCGCTCGGGTTCACCCAGCGTGGTCCTCGATCTCTATAGCGGAGGTGCACACTGCTGCTTTGTCGAGCAGGTTTACACAGTCGCGGCCAAATCGGAGGGAGTACACAAGGCCGAGTTCAACTTCGGCAATCCCGGGGTCAGGCTGGTCAAGTTGGGCGCGAACGGGAACTACGACTTTCTAAGCGCAAATAACGACTTCGCGTACGCGTTCACGGACTTTGCGGCGTCGGGCATGCCGATAGAGATATTCAGCTTTTCGAACGGCGCGTTCCATAACGTCACCCTGTCGTTTCCCAATCTCATTCGCAGCGATGCGGGTCAATGGATGAAGGCGTTCAGATCGCAGGCCAGCACTCACTATCAGGATTCGGTGGGATTGGTAGCCGCGTGGGCCGCGGATGAAGACATGCTCGGACACTCCGCCGGGGTGGCCCGATTCCTCACGGCTCAAGCCAAAGCGGGCCACCTCAACAGCGCCTTGAATCCCATCACGCCGAGTGACCAGAAGTATGTCGTCGCGCTGCAAAAGTTCCTACGTAGACACGGATATTTGAAGTAGACACACGCCTTCCGATGGGAAAGCTACGAGATCGACTTAGCGGAGAAGGAGTGATTTCGTTGTGTTGAACTCACGTACCGGCTGAAGACCACGATGTTGGATTCGTAGTGTCCGGTTGCGTGATCGAACGTACCTCCGCACGTGACCAGCTGCAGCGATTGGGTTCCGTGAGAGCCGAAGACCAGCCGGTCGGGGAAGGCCGCCTTGGAGTACTGAACGACACGGACCACCACAAAGTGAGCGACGGCGCCATCGGCCAGTCGGGCCGTAATCGAGTCTCCGGCCCTGAGATTCTTTAGATAAAAGAATGTTCCAGGTCCGCGAAAAGAGTCGACGTGGCCGAGAATGACGGCTGAGCCGATCTGTCCCGGGGTGGGTCCATCGTCGTACCAATCGACGACGTGCGCGCTTGTGGGCACCATCACTTGATGATCGGCCTGGAGGCCCAAAGTCCCCACCGCAGTATCGATGCCGAGCGCCGGAATCAAAAGCCTCACAGGCTCGGATCGAACCAAAGGAAGAGTCTTTGTGTTCAGGCTCGAGTCTGACACCGCCAATGGGGGCGACAGTATGTCAGTGCGAGGATCGCTGTGTGTGAACGTACCGGCGAACGCGACGACAGCCACGATGAGGGCTACGGCCGCGACACTCCAGCACATCCACTGACGTCGTTCCAAAGACTTGCCCGCGGAACGGTTATTCGATGCCATTGCTGGTTAATGGCGGCGACGCGTGCGAATCGCAAGCGACGTTGCCCCCGCCGAAATGACAACCGCTCCGAGCCCGATAAAACCCAAAGGCGAAGAGCCAGAACCTGCGGTTCCACCTTCTCCCGTGGCGGGCGCGCCCGTAGGAATAATGGTCGCTGACGAACCAGATCCAGCACCACCAGTTCCACCGTGATGCTTCGTTCCAGAAGTGGTCCCCACCGGCTTCTTCGTCGCGACGGGAGTCGTGGTCGTAGTGGTGGTCGTCGTGGTCGGACCGGGCGGAGCACAGGTGGGAACCGAGATGACGTTGTCGTTCAGGGTCACGGCTCCGGTCTGCGCAAAGACTCGACCGTCGACACTTGCTCCCGAGTCGAGCGTCACCGAAGCCAATGCGAGAATCGTACCCACGAAGGACGTCGTGCTCCCGAGTGTGGCCGAACTACCGACCTGCCAAAAGACGTTGCAGGCTTGGGCACCGTTTTCGAGGACGACCGATGCGGCGGATGCCGTTGTCAAAGTTGACCCCGCTTGGAAGATAAACACCGCGCTCGGGTCACCACCCGCATTCAAAGTGAGTGGTCCCGTGAGTTGCATGGCGCTGGCTGTTTCGTACACACCCGGGCTCAGCGTGAGACCACCAACGGTGCCGCTGGCGACTGTCGTGAAGGGAGTTGCGCTCGCCGCCACTCCGTAGGCGGCCGTTGCCGATGTCTGTGCGGCTAGTGATGTCGCATCGGCGGCGTCAGTTGTCCCAGAGACGGTGCCCGGAGGAAACCCGACGATGGAGGTTCCCGGGGAAAGGCTGATATCGCCCGTAAGAACCGAGCTCCCGGTGTTGGTGATGGTCGTGCCGGCAACCACCGCATCGGGTGTGGCCGCGCCAAGATTGATCGCCGCCGCGCCGAAAGCAGGACTGCTGGCGAAGCCGACCAACGTAATCGCACTGATGATCCCAATCGCGAGGACGCTCGTGGCACGACGAATTTTTGACAGACCTGGGCGTTTGTGCAGAACTGAAATGAAGCGAAAGAAACTTCTCGAAATTGAATCAGGGTGGTTTGGTGCGGGGAGCGAACCCATACGACACACAACTCTCAAGACCGAATTAAGTTCAATCTCGACGAGGTTGAAAACCGGCTTCTTTACAAAAAAACTTACAGTCTTGTTTAATTTCTTCCACACGTCACTTTCGCGAATCGATGACTAGCGAAAAACTCTGGCCACGTACTTTCCTTATGATTACTGCGTTCACCGTCTACGGAGCACATCTCTTGCGAGACTGGCACAGGGATCACCTACCGGCCACCATGAGGACTTATGAGTTTTTTCTCATACTCTCCCCAATTCGCGGACATGTCTTCAAGTAGCTTTCTCGAGATCGAGAACGACACCACGAATCGAAGGATCACACGAATAACAACATGGTCAACCCAATACTCTTAGCGGGTCAAATGATCAGAGACTTTTGATATGTCGCTTAGCTCTTGATCGAGTTGTAGACGCTCGCCACCATCGGAGCCCCCAACTTCACGCCCAAATCAGAGAGGATTGGAACGAGGGTCTTTCCAAATGCGTCGAAGTCCTCTTGTGACTCCCAAACATCGAAAATTTGTATCGCGCCATCTGACTCCAGCGCGAAGTGGCTCGATCGCCCTTTCGGGGATCCTTCACCTGCAGCGTCCAATCGCTTGATCGCTTCGTCGTACTTTTCTGGCGTGAATCCTTCATGAACAAAGTAAATACCTAGCGCCATTTTTCTTCCTCTCTCAGCCCAATATCGGCTCACGCTGGTTACGGTATCAGTTCCACGTCGGTTCGACACGGCCGCATTCCGACCATCTCGATCATCGTTCGGACTGCGAATCTCGACACGACATCCGGGCTCAATTCAGCACCTCGCTTGGGAAAGAAAAATAAGGTAGGGCGGCGGGGATCGAACCCACGACCGAGGGATTATGAGAGGTAGAAGAACAATGTTGTCAGGACCTTCATTTCCGTGAGGTGAGTTGGTGTCCTTAGAGAGGACCGCAGGGTGCTGGAAA
>Ga0182030_10021202_pt1 | contig 12186 bp, 10 predicted proteins | sample 812S3MmetaG_FD_121299 | JGI IMG/M metagenome (GOLD analysis project Ga0182030, IMG submission 121299) | Permafrost microbial communities from Stordalen Mire, Sweden - 812S3M metaG (Illumina Assembly) | ecosystem: Environmental > Terrestrial > Soil > Wetlands > Permafrost | place: Sweden...
AATTTGATGATCCCTTTTTGTCTTGCCATAAGAATAGGTTTAATTTAAAAAATCAGCAAAAGCGCATGTGCATCACAGTTACATGAAAGCATTTAGTACTTTTGCCCTGTTCACCACAATATTAAAATGAGAATCAGGACAACCAAAGCAGGCGTTCCGCAAATGCAGGCTTATGCAGCAAACCATCCCAAACCGCATAGTCATCTATGCCAAAGACATCTCTAACATCACCGGCCGCAAAGAGCGCACCGCAAGAAAACTGCTTGCATCCATCCGAAAGAAATACAAAAAGAAAAAAGGGGATTTCATCACAGTGAAAGAGTTCTGCGAATACACCGGCATCGAAACCGATCTCGTAAAATCATTCCTGATATAGCCAATCTGTTTTGCAAAAGATGCCAATCCATTCATGGCACTACTATTGAGCAATATACAGTGATGTTCATGCAAAAATGAACTTTACATAAAATATGCAAGCCATAATCAGGAATTCAGCGCTAACGCTTTTCACCCTATTCATAATGGGAGCAACGGCGTCTGCTCAGGATGTGAAAACCAAGAAAGAGGAAAAAACCGAAAAACGCGAAGTCAGAAAAGAAAAGAAAACAGACCATGAGCAAAGCAAATTGGACAAGAAGCAGCAGAAGATGGATAAGAAGGAACGCAAAAGAGACAAGATGCAGCGCAAGCTGGATAAGCAAGGATAATGTATTTCTGAACTTGGGTACTTCTCATTTGTGTACCTAATTTCGAGTTTGCCAGCATTTTTCGATATCCCATTTGGAAATCATTCCATGCACCGATAATGCATAAACGAAATCGCGCTTTTGTTCATAATCAATAGCGAATGGCCCGACATCCCGTAATCGGGATTAAGTTGCCCAACCAGAGGCTTATTTATTCTACAAAGATTTTTTTTAAATGATGCTTCGTTTTTATTTCTGAATCCTTCCAATTAATTTCTTATCCTGCTCAAAGCCTGGGATAGTGCATAGTTAAAGCATACATGAAGCATGGATGGAGCATAGATAAAGCATAGTCTTAGCTAAATCAAAACAATTCATTATAAAACAAATAGTAACTGATTATTTGCAGCGAGAAATTCAGTTTTAAAAATAGCTGTTATGCAATAATATTTATGCTATTTTGGTAAGTTTTAGCAGTATTATTTTGTATATTTATGATGCAATTCAGTTCTTTAAAATCGTACAAAGTATAGTAATTCATTCGGTTACCAATTCGGTTACCTAATTTGATGAGCTTCTTGAAACCCGCTATGGCAAAGGATTCCCGAGTAATGTAGTATTCCTGTCGAGGCCACAAAGAATTTGCGCAGATGCCGGAAAATTCGGCATCTGCGATTTTTTTTTGAATGTGGTTGTCCTACGGTTTGTCCATAAATTACAATATTGGTCAATAAAATGCAACCAGATCCTCTGACATAAATCTTCAGTTATAAGCCTTCAGATGGTACTATAAAACAAGCACGAGATTTTCCGGAGGAACAATTTAAAGTTATAGGGTAGGCATCTACGTCAGGAAAAAAGAAAGAGGCTCATTTGAGCCCCTTTGTCCTGAAATAACCGTCCGTGGTATCTTTGATAAATTTCTTTGTGATCGTTTTCTTATTTGAATATTGCCAATAGCCTGCCACAAACCGGATGCACTATAAATCAACCAGTTAGTGTTGTTTTTTAAATCATTCTATCCTGAAACGGGAAAAATCCGATTATTCAGGGAATCAGGATATAAGTTTTGGAAAGAGATGGCGCAGGATGCGCCAGATACAAGTCAAATTTGAAGCGACTGGCGAAAACATATGCCAGGACAGGCAGGATGTATATAACCATGGTATTAAAATTTCAACTGCCCATTGCCGTTAAACAGAGATGCAAATGGCAATAGGAAATTATGCATCCTTCAGTTCTATCCACACCGGAGCATGGTCGCTTGTCTTTTCCCAGCCCCTTACTTCACGGTCAACACCTGCGGCGACAAGCAGCTTTTCCGCCTGGGGGCTTAGCAGGAAATGATCGATGCGGAGGCCGGCGTCGCGCCCATACGCATTGCGGAAATAGTCCCAGAAGGTATAAATCTTTTCGCCCGGGTGAAGCTTTCTGATTGCGTCTGTCCATCCCTGTGCAACTAAATTTTTAAACGCTTCCCTTACCTCGGGGCGGAATAAAGCATCATCGACCCATTTCTCGGGCTTATGTACATCTATTTCTGTTGGTATCACATTATAGTCGCCAGTCAGGATCACGGGCGATTTTTCTGCAATCAGCTTTTTGGCATGCTCATGCAATCTTCCGAGCCATTTCATTTTGTAATCGAGCTTTGGGCCGGGCGCCGGGTTGCCATTGGGCAGGTACAAGCATCCGATAGTTATCCCATCTATTAATGCTTCGATATAACGGCTATGCATATCCTCTTCATCACCCGGAAGCGCATGACGGAGCTCCCTGATCTGAAGGTTTCGTGCAAGGATTGCGACGCCGTTCCAGCTTTTTTGTCCATGCCATATTGCATTATAACCAAGTTCTTTAAGGTCATGCTCAGGGAATTTTTCCTGTGGTGCCTTCAGTTCCTGGAGGCAAACGATATCGGGTGCTGTTTCGCTTAGCCAGCGCAGCAGCACGGGCAGGTGGCCGTTCACGCCATTTACATTGTAGGTAGCTATTTTCATGGAATCACTTTTTAGCATGTGTTTGTGGTCAAGTTACAGGAAATTATGATGGTGAAAAAACTGTAAAGATTTAAAATAACAGGATTAGACAGAATGATAACAAATGCAAGATAATCAGGTACCGTTATTTAGATTCGCTGTGGTGGAGATAGATTCCAGCATTATCGGAGGCCGGGATTTTGGAATCCAAGCAATTACTTATGATTACTGAAGAACACGAAGCAGGGTTCATAATGACTGCTGAGTGAATATCTGAATATTGTTATTCTGCCTGATGCTATAAAACAAAAAAGCAATGGCGTTTTAATTGCCACTGCTTTAGATAATTTTTTATTTCTATACCTATTCCTTAATAAATTTCATATTATAGCTAAGGCCATTAGCATCTTTCACATTTACGATGTATGCTCCGAACGGCAGGGAACTCACGTTTATGGTATTGGCCCCTGACTTCAAAGTGGTACCAGCTACCAGGGCACCAGACTGGCTATAGATCCTGGCATTTGTATAGTTGTTGTTGTTTTGGATATTTATCTGGCTTTTTGCGGGATTAGGCCAAACTTGCAGATAGCTGCCGGCTGCGTTATCAACGTTCACTGCTTTTGTTACAGAGTAATTGACAGCGCCATCTATATCCAGTTCACCAATGCGGTAGTAGTTCATTCCGTTATCAGGGTTATTATCTACAAAACTATATTGAGCATTGCTCTCAGTAGCAGCATTGCCTGCTACGAAGCTCAATTGGTTCCAGTTTGCACCATCTGTGCTGCGCTCTACATAATATCCTTTTGTGCCTGTTTGCTCAGCAACGGACCAGGAAACAGAGACGGATTTGTTTTCATTTGCAACAGCCGTGATATTTTGAAAAGACACTGCCAATACTCCGAAAGGGTAGTTGCACGAAGTAAGATCTCCACAAATACCCCCGGTTGAAAAGGCTGCCAGAAGAGTTAAGGAAAAATTATTCTGCAGGAGGTAAAGGTTATTGTTAGTTCCCATGTAAATATTTCCTGCAGGGTCAAAGGCAATGCCTGCAAAATTTGTACCTGTAGGTGTTACTGTAGTAGGAGCAACCAATTGCTTCACTGTGAGGCTGGAGACGCTGGAAGTGGGCAAAGGTGCTGGTAACTTATAAAGCCCCCATGTTGAGGTATTGCTGGTCACAACCCACAAATTGCCAAGTCCGTCAATTGCAATATCTCCACTGGCCTCTGATGTGAATACAGACGAAACATTATTCCCATACTGATCAGTGAAATTAGAACAGGCGAGTACCCAGGTATTTGCTGTGATATTATAAAAACATAGGTTGCCATTTGCATCCAGGCAATAATACCCTGTACCATTGAAGCTAACACAACCTTTGAGGACTGAGCCTGTAATTGGAGCAGATGCGAGAGTCGTATATGTATTGGTGGAGGGGTTAAATGATACGAACTGCTGAGATCCGCCGCTGTTGGCATTCTGGAAATAATAAAAGATTCCATTGACAGTGTTGTACCCGATTGCATTCGCAGCATTGGTTGTGCTGAGCGTTGTGGAATTGACAGGCGCAGCAACTGAGCCTGTGCTTACGGTTACCGGGTATATGTTTCCTGAGTTTGAAAGCGCATAGATCACACTGCCGGGGCTGGAGCAAATCTGAGCGTTGTCTTGTTTTGAGATCACCATAAGAACTGCTGAAAAAGCAAGGGATCTGAAAATGTTGTTGAGTGTTTTTGTAGTAATGTGTTTCATTTTAAATAGGGTTGAATTAAAAAGTTATTTCAAGGGAAAGGTTTATACTAATTGTGTTCTACGTATGGATTTCAAGACCAATGCCAAGATGAGAGACATTGATTTACATGGTTTTACTTATGCCCGAGTAGGATGAATCTTCCAAAATCCGGAATATTATTCCAATTAAGGTTATGGGTGAAGGGAATTACGGCCAGTAAAAGCATTGGAAGACTGGCCTGACTTTGAGCGAGCGCATTCTATCAGCAGCGGGCTTAAATTGGTGTTATTTGTATAATGGCAGGCATTTGTTCAATGGCCTTCTTGCGGCTCGCAAAACAGGAAGTTTTGGCTAAGTATTTTTCCGGTTATTGCCTATGAAGTCTTCAAGGTCATTAAGACCCGCAGACAGCGTGGTTTATCATTTTATTCACTGTTTTGTATGATAAGGTGACGATGTTTTTAATTAAAAGGCAATGGGTTTAGTGGGTTTTTATAAGTTCCTTATTATACCCAGGCACTAACCAATTTTCTTATCTATGGCCGGTTTATTTGTCCCACCACACGTGGCTGGTCATCTTATCTCCGCCGGGCAGATTGGCGACAGCGGCATTGTAATTAGCACCGTTGGTCACTTTTTCGCTGGTGGGGTATGGTAATCTGCGAGGGATGGTTCCACCCGTCACATTCCCTGTGTAATTGGTAGGTGTCAGCAGGGGATAACCGGTCCGCCGCCAGTTGCTCCAAGCTTCATATTCATTCATCACTGTACAGAGCCAGAATTGGGTATTGATCTGATTGAGCCCGTTAGCATCATTGTACGGGTGGGCGTTCAGATATGCCTGAGCAAGATCACTGCTGATAGTGGAATTCGGGCCAAAAGCAGAAAGTTGGGTGATGGCAGCAAGCACGCCATTTTGATAATGCGTTGCAGCATCCCCTATTCCCCAGCGTACAGCAGCGTCCGCGAGCAGGAATTCTGATTCTGCATAGGTCAATATCAGGTTGGGGGCAGTATAACTCAGTATGTTATCATTCAGCCTCGAATAGCCTTCCATGCCCAGCACTGCGGGATAAGTAGGTGTTTGGGTAATATCTGTAGCCGGGTTAGCACCGCCTATTATATAGCCCGGTGGCAGGCCAAGCTGGTCTGCCGAAGTGGTATCCTCGGTAGCAAATATCTCCGACATAAAGGGAAGGCGGGGGTCGCCATTGAATTGAAGGGAATCAATATAGGTGCTGCACAATTTAAGGTCTGCACTATCTTCCTGTATGATTGACCAGGCATCTCTGTTTTGTGTTTCATTGCCCAGTTCGTGCTGCACAATGGCGTTGTCGTTATTGCTGGCCATGGTCAGACCTTGTACTTTGTTGACATAGGCCTGTGCTGTGGCGGGATCCACATTGGTCAGGCGCATGGCCATTCGAAGGAGGAGGGTATTGCCAAACATTTTCCACTCTGCGATCTGATCGGCTGCTGAGGAATAAAACAGATCGCCTGTAGGCAAATCGGCATTCTCGCTCAGGCTATCGGTAGCTTGTTCTACTTCTTTTAATAAATCTGTATAGATATCCTGCTGCTTGTCATAGGCAGGCGTATAAATGCGGCTATAATAGCCCAGGCCAGCGTTGAAATAAGGTATATCGCCATAGATGTCGGTGATACGCTCAAACACCAACGCCTTCATGATCCTCGCCATTTGGTGAAGGTTCTGGTATTGTGGCTTGTTAAGCGTCAGTTGGTAAAGCTCTACTACAGGTTGTACCTGATATATATAGGCATGATCGAAATAAACACCGAAGTTACCCACGCTGTTAAGGTATTTGTCACCGGAATAATAAGCAGTATTGGTTGACGATACATGCTGGATAAAACCAGCAATTTCACCCCATTCTGTCTGCCAGTTCTCAGCTCCAAAATCAGTGCTGCCGGTGTACATTAATTGTGTAGTTGTGAGCAAGAAATTGGGATCATAATTGCTTCCGCTAACTGCTGTGGGATTGGTATTTACCTCTAAAAGCTGCTTTTTACAAGAGGTGAAAGTTATCATAAGCAATGCGCCTGCTATCAGATATATGGTTCTACGTTTCATACTTTTTAAATTTTGCTGCGTTCAGTTCTTTTGTTTACAGTTTTACGTTCAGGTTAAATCCAAATGTTCTTGAATATGGAACTGAGGCAGATTCAAGTCCCTGAGAATATATTGATGCTGAGTAGTTGGACTCGGGATCTACATTTGGAACATGCTTCATTAAAGTGAACACGTTCCTGGTCACAAAGCTCAGCCGCAGGCCATGAATGGCATTGTGGAACATTTTGACCGGGAAATCGTATCCGAAAATAATCTGCCTGAATTTTATAAAACTGGCATCGTATATAAACAGTCCCTGATCAGCATTGGCCCAGTTGCCATAATAAGTGGCTGCGTTATCGCCTTCTGTGCCGTAGGTTAGGTTTCTTCCCGCAACTGTTTGTTTTGAAAGCCCCTGCACATAGGCTACGAAATTGGAATTGGAGAATAGTTTGCCACCAAATTTAGCATCTATCAGGAAAGAAAGATTGAAATGCTTATATCTGAAGGTGTTGGTAACGCCCATTGTCCAGGGGTCGATAGCAGAACCAAATACTTTCGGTACAGAGACCGAAGGGTCTGGCGCTGCGGTGACGGGGTTGATAATGATGTTGCCTTTGCTGTCAACTGCGGGCGATTCGGCGATGATCTGTTGGGCAGACATGCCAACGATCTGCTGGATATAAGCTATGGAGCCCCAGTCAGGCGTTGCAGACCCAAGCGTGATCTGCGGCTGGCCTCCCAATGACAATACCTTGCTTGCAAGGTAGGTGCCGTTGAAGTCAATGTCCCAACTGAATTTTTCATTTTTGACAGGGGCGCCGCCAAGTTCCAGTTCAATGCCATTCACGCGAAGGGTCCCGACGTTGAGCAGCGCTGAATTGTAACCCGATGTGTAGTCAATGGTGACCGGCACGATATCATCAATGACTTTTTTCTGGAAAACGGCCAGATCGAAGCGCAGCCTGTTTTTAAAGAAGTCCATTTCCGTGCCTGCTTCAAACTCCTGTCTTTGAGATGGCCTTAAACCGCTGTTTGGCACGGTGCTTCCACCTGCCTGGCCAATGGGGTAAGTGCCGTTGGGAACAATCAAAGTGCCCTGTATGGAATAGGTCTGCAGTGTTTGATAGGGCTGATCGGCTGCGCCACCTACGCTCGCGTAGCTAAGCCTTAACTTTCCAAGATCCATGGAAGGCATGTGCAACAGTTCTGAGAATACGAATGAGCCGCTGACAGAGGGGTAGAGATAAGTTATTTTTCCAGGTGCCAGAGTAGAATACCAGTCATTGCGCCCGGTGACTGCCAGATAAAGGAAATTTTTGTAGGCGATATCTGCGCTGGCATAAATGGATTGATATTCTTCCACATTGAGTGCGTACCCTTCAACCGGCACTTCGAGATTGCCTATATTGTACAAGAATGGGGTGGCGAAAGTTGTTCCGGATGCAGTAACATATTCCTGCACTGACTTTCTGTAGTTTACTCCCAGCAATGTATTGAGCGTAAAGTCTTTTGATAGCTTAAATTTTTTGCCAATCGTTCCATCAATATTCAGTTCGGTCTGTTTTACGTTTTGCTCATACATATCGCCACCCAGCTCATAACCCGTTCCGGTAGGGGTAATGTTGGTGTTGCGGTCGTTGGTATAGTCATCTGCGATCTGAGCAGAAATGTATAAACCATTGTCAAAAGTGTATTTCAGATTGGCAGAGCCAATGAAACGATTGCGGTGAATAGCGCCCTGGAATTTGTAAGCCGCAAAATAGGGGTTGGTAGTGTACACATCTGAAAACGGGTTCAGTTCGTATCCATTGGGCATGGTGCCATCATGCCTTGGCCCGCCTAAAGTTGTGATGTTGATGTTGGGGGGCACGAACATTGGTCCCCAATTCAGGTTGCCAATGGCATCTGCTACATTGGGCGCATTTTTAGTGTATTCCGAAACATATTCTGATGAGAGGTCTAATGATAAATGTTTGTCTAATTTAAGATTAGTGGTTTGTGTAAAAGTGAAGCGCTGCAGTGCAGCGTTTGGCACATAACTACTGTTGCTCAGATTGCTTATGGAAAACCGGGTAGCACCGGCATCGCCAAATCCTTTACTGAAAGCCACCGTGTTGGTGGCTGCGCCACCTGTGTTGTAAAAACGGGACAGGTTGCCTTTGGCTGCTTCGGCATAAGGCCTGGAGACGCCATCAAATTGCGGGGTGAGCGAGCCGTCCATTTTTGCGCCCCAACTGGATTCCATGGAGCCCAGCGCATCCGCCGGACTGATGGGTTTCACTTCATTGTAGCCTTGTCCGTAGGTTGTCTGGAAGTCGGTATTATCAATTACCTTCTGCATAACATAATTGGAGTTGAACTCAAGCCCCAGCCCTTCGGTGTTTTTGCCTTTTTTTGTGGTGATTAATATCACACCGTTCGCGCCACGATAGCCATATAATGCAGTAGCTGCTGCACCTTTTAGCACGGAGAGGCTTTCGATATCATCGGGGTTGATGTCACCAATGCCATCGCCTCCGTCTTTGCCACCGTAGCCCTGGTTCACATCGGTAGTGGCATAATTGTTATTTACCAGAGGGATTCCATTGATCACATAAAGCGGCTGGTTGCTGCCCGTCATGGAAGTGATGCCCCGGATAACCACATTGGTGGCACCGTTGGGGCCAGTAGCCACACCGCTCACATTTACGCCCGCCACTTTGCCTTCGAGGCCATTCACGAAGCTGTTTTCGCGTGCTTCGGTAAGGGTAGCACCTTTTATTTCTGATACAGAATAGCCTACTGATCGCCGTTCCTTGGTGATACCAAGCGCTGTCACGATCACGTCTTTCAACTGTCCTGAAACCTGTAATTCGACATTGATCACTGTTTGTGCACCCACGAGCATTTCAGTGCTTTTGTAGCCTACATAGGAAAAAACCAGGGTATTTGCTGCACTGGCTGCGATAGCATAATCCCCGTTTGCATCAGTGGATATGCCGGCTTTTGTGCCTTTGACGGTAATAGTAACACCAGCGAGCGGCTTACTTGATTGCCCATCGGTAACCCTGCCTTTGACAACCACTGCGGCGGGCGATTGTGCGAAGGAATTACTGAAGCAGCATAAGACAATACATGTTTGCAGGAAAGCAATTTTAAAAATAACTATGCCTTTAGCTAAGCGAAAGTTTTGGTTCATGATTACAAAAATTAAAATGTGAGCTGTGCAGTTTTACAAGCAGTCAATTCTCTAAGATAATAAATATGTTTCGTTTACAGACATAAAGTATAAGGCTAATATTTCGAAAAGGGGTTTCACACAAAGGGCGCAACGGATACAACCGCCACAAAGCCTTGCATTCGTTGTCTCTTTGTATCCTTTGTCTCGTTGTGTGAAACAAAGGTTTCACGCAGGCGCAAAGAAGGTGTTGATACATAACTGATACTTATTCCATACTGGTTTCATACTGTCGTGATACCTCAGATATGCCTCAGCTATATATTTCCCATACATTTCCCATACTTATCCCATACTATGCTGATACTGTCGGCATACTCTTCTCATACTCTCCCCATACTCTTCTCATACTGTTTCCATACGGAAACCATACGGAAATGATACGGAAACCATACGGCGGCCATACGGAAATGACCTGTTTTTTTTGCAGCCATACATTGGGGGTGCGAGGTTTAGGTTTTCGTTGAAATGCATAACCAAACATTCCAAAAATTTTTGTGCCAGTTTCATTTTGGGATAAAACGGATTGGAGGGGATCGCATAATTGATTGATTGCCATATATCTTTAGTTATGGCAAGGTAATGGTTGCAGTTATAATCATAAAACAGATACCCATGAAAAACCAAACCACATCTGTAAGTCCCTTTAATACGGGAGGCTTTATATTTTCAATTGCCTTTTTGCTGATTATATGTTCTTCTTTCAGGCATTCAAATATTTCTGCTACAAACGGAGGCCATTTTATTTCCCGGGCGAATACACGCATGGTTCATAAAGGCTCGATCTATCTTACTGCCGAAATGGGCAATGGATCAAAAATACTGCTCAAATTTCCCAGGCCAGATTCAATGAACGTGAGCCATTTTGTGGTGCAGCGCAGCGAAGATGGTGACAACTATGAGGATGCGGCCGTGATCTTTGTGCCTGAGTGGAACACCAGATCGATCAAGCGCTACAGCTATTCAGACAAAGTAAATTCTTTCAACAACGATCTTGTGTATTATCGCTTAAAGATCGTGGATGTGAGCGGGAGATACAAATATTCTGATATTGCTGTCGTGCCAGTTGAATCGAATTGCAACGCATTTGCATGTGCTGATGATTTTGATGAGTCTGATGATTACGAATATTGGTGTGCGTTAGTGCCTTCACAAGGTAGTATCTAAGATATTTAACCTGCATTTTTCTTACTCACGTTTATGTGTATGTGTAATTTGCAGTTATTGTGAGAACCCAAATTTTACGGAGAAAGGTCCCGCCTTCCTGACTGCCATCAGCCAGGAAAGCGGGATACCATTTTTTAATCAGGTTGATGCCGTCAGTGGGATGCCTGCCTGCGCAGGCATGACGGTGAGAGGGGGAGCAATTGCCAGCAGCATGATATCTGAGGGATGTGCTTTGTGCAGATTGCTGATGCCAAATAATTCCGGTGTTGGCGTCATTCCTTCGACTGCCTGAGGCAGTCAGGAAAGCGGGATACCATTTTTTTATCAGGTTGATGCCGTCAGTGGGATGCCTGCCTGCGCAGGCATGACGGTGAGAGGAGGAGCAATTGCTATCTGTCTGTTTGCTGGGAGATGCCTCTCGCGATGCATGAAATATTTTTGATGGCTCTGTCATTACTACAGAGCGGGCTCTCATTCTTCAATCAGGTTGATGCCGTGAGTGGGATGCTTGCCTCCGCCGTGGCGGATGACGGTAAGAGGGGGAGTAGTTGCTGGCAGCATGATTTCATAAAGCGGCCTGTTGCAATGGATGGTGATAGCAATTCAGGCTGATAAAGATTCAGCAGTTAAAAAGGAAAATCACACTTTGATGTATATTTCTTTTCTGTCCAGCCAGTAAGCTATGAGCCAGTAAAAGGTTACTGTAATGAGCGCATAGAGCAGTGAGCTGATTTTAAGATTTGATGTAACGGGCATGCATACATGCTGATAGAACCAGGGCAATGGGCTATCGTAACTTGTTTTTCCTGCTGCATCCGTTACCACATTCCATCTGATCAATCCCAGCAACCTTGGTATCAGCCCACTTAATACAAAAACAAAGAGAGGGTTTTTCCCAAATGCTTCAAAGAACCTGCACCATGCGCCGCGCAGTTGCCGGAACTCAACAATATACATCAGCACAGCAAGCACGATGGTTGCCATGCCCGATGTGTACACTACAAATGAAGATGTCCATATTTTTTTATTGATTGGAAATAGCATATCCCAGCAATAGCCTGCAAACAATAACAGGCAACCTGCGGTGAACAGGCAAGCAAGCATCTCATAGGTCTTGCCTTTGCGCAAAATATAATGGCTGACCAGATAACCAGCAATTACCTGCACGATGGCGGGCAAGGTGCTGGCCAATCCCTCGGGATCAAAAGGCACGCCCTCGCCTTTGTACATGTGCACAATGCCCAGCAACGATTTATCAACCTGCAGCCCAAAGTAACTGTTCATGCTGAACGGGTCTGCCGGATTGCCAAGGAAAAGGCACAGGA
>Ga0182030_10021203_pt1 | contig 12185 bp, 8 predicted proteins | sample 812S3MmetaG_FD_121299 | JGI IMG/M metagenome (GOLD analysis project Ga0182030, IMG submission 121299) | Permafrost microbial communities from Stordalen Mire, Sweden - 812S3M metaG (Illumina Assembly) | ecosystem: Environmental > Terrestrial > Soil > Wetlands > Permafrost | place: Sweden...
GAGCTCGAAGCACTCAACGATCTGCGCGACGCCCTCGCGGCGGAGCCGGAACTGGTGATCCTGTTCAACGATTCGGTGAAGGGTGACGGTATCCGGCAGCTGGTCGCTTTCGGACAAGGGCTCGGCATTCCGGTGAAGTACATCCCGCTGGTGGATTATTCGAATTCGCGCGGCGCGATCGATATGGGTCTTGTGCCGGAGCTGCTGCCGGGCTATCAGGCTTCGGGCAGTGCGGGACTGACCGTGCGGGAGATGCTGGCGGCGGAGGATCTGGATGCGCTGTGGGTGGTCGGCGCGAATCCGCTGAAGGAAGGGCCGCTGGCGTCGAAGAAGGCCTTCGTCGTGGTGCAGGACATGTTCCTCACCGAAACCGCGGAGCGCGCGGATGTCCTGCTTCCGGCCGGAAGCGCGTACGAGAAGAACGGGACAGTGACCAACGTGTGCGGCGAGGTGCAGCGGCTGAAGCGCGCGGTTTCGACGATCGGCTGCAAGACGGATCTCGAGATCATCGGGCTGATCGCGAAGGAAATGGGTTTCGCGGCGCACATGGGTCCGTGGCTGCCGGATGCGGTTTATAACGAAATCCGGCGAAATGTGAAGGGCTACGACATTCCGCTCGCGCTGGTGACGATCGCCGCGCAACAGACCACGCCGGTCAACGGCCGGGTGGGCGTGGAGAGCCGGCCCGATCTGGTCTGGTCGGCGAGCGAAAATCTTTTCACTTCGGGGACGCTGGGAAGGTATTCTAAAATACTTAACTCCGTGATCGAACGACGTTTGAATCAGGCCCACTCCGAAGAAACGACACACGCGAGCCATTAATGGTATTCATCGTCATCACCGTCATCAAGACCGCGTTGATTCTGTTCGTCCTGCTGACGGTACTCGCCTATCTGCAGTGGGTGGAGCGCAAGGTAATCGCGCACGTGCAGGTGCGGATGGGACCGTCGCGGGTGGGTCCGCACGGCCTGCTGCAGCCCCTGGCGGACGTGATCAAGCTGATCACGAAAGAAGGCATCATGCCGCCCCACGCGAACAAATTCTTCTATCTGCTCGCGCCGTTCTTCGCGGTGTTCATGGCGCTGATTTCGATTTCGGTGATTCCGTTCGGAACGCAGCTGACGGTGGGACCTTACACCACGTGGATGCAGCTGACGGACCTGAACGTCGGCATCCTGTTCGTGCTGTCGATCAGCGCGATGGGCGTCTACGGGATTGCGCTGGCGGGTTGGTCTTCGAATAACAAATACGCGCTGCTGGGCGGACTGCGCAGCTCGGCGCAGATGATCAGCTACGAACTGCCGATGAGTCTGGCGATTGCCGCGCCGCTGCTGATTTTCGGCACGCTGAGCCTGCGCGGGATCGTCGACGCGCAGAGTGGATACCACCTGGGCGTCATCCCGAAGTGGGCCGTTTTTGCGATGCCCTTCCCGCAGATATTTTCCTTCATCATTTTTCTGATTGCGTCGTTCGCGGAAACCAACCGGGTGCCGTTCGATCTGCCGGAAGCCGAGAACGAGCTGGTGGCCGGCTTCCACGTGGAATACAGCAGCATGACCTTCGCCGCGTTCTTCATGGCGGAATACGCGAACATGGTGACCGTCTGTTCCATCGCGACGCTGTTGTTCCTCGGCGGATGGCATCCGCTCTGGCCGGCAGCATACGGCTCGAATTTGGCGGCGCCGCTGATCATGTTGATCGCGGGCGCCATCTGCATCTATCACGGACTGAATCCGGCGCGGCCGTTTGACCGGTTCACGCTTCCGGTATTCGGGGTCGTCTTTTTCGGCATCGCGGGACTGCTGCTGATTCCGCCGGTGGTTCCGGTGATCATGCCGATTTTCTGGTTCCTCGCCAAGACGGGATTTCTGCTTTTTGTGTTTATCTGGATTCGCGCCACGCTGCCCCGGTTCCGCTATGACCAGCTGATGGCCTTTGCGTGGAAAGGGCTGTTTCCGGCGGCGCTGCTGAATCTTCTGATCACCGGGTTCCTTGTGGCACTGACGTCCTAGAGTCAATCTATGGATCTGGCATTTTTTTTCGTCTTCTCGGCCATCGCACTCATCTGCGCGATCAACGTGGTGCTGCAGCGGCATCCGATTTCGAGCGCGCTGTCGCTGGTGGGCGTGATGGGATCGCTCGCCGTCCTCTATCTGCAGCTGGGCGGCGAATTCATCGCCATGGCGCAGATCATTGTCTATGCCGGCGCGGTGATGGTGCTGTTTATTTTCGTCATCATGCTGCTCAATGCGGGCGCGGAATCAAGGAGCGGAAAAGCATCCTGGACAGCGCCGCTGCTGGGCATACCGGCCCTGCTCGCATTCCTCGGGTTCACGGTGTATTACTTCCTGCGCGGCTTCAACAATGCCGGCGTGGTGAAGTTCGGCGGTTACACGGGCGGCTCGGCCGCCGGTGTCGGGATTTCCCTGTTCACGGATTACCTGCTGCCGTTCGAAGTGACATCGGTGCTGATTCTGATCGCGATCGTGGGCGCGATCGTTCTGGCGCGAAAGGAAATGGACTAATGCCCGAAGCTATGCAGGTGCTGCAGAGCGGGGTTCCGGTCAGCTGGTATCTGATTCTGAGCGCGGTGCTGTTCACGCTGGGGGTGGCCGGCTTTCTGCTGCGCCGCAGCGTCATCACCGTGTTCATGTGTATCGAGCTGATGCTGAACGCGGTGAATCTGAGCTTCGTTGCGTTTTCAAACCAACATAAGGACGTCAGCGGGAACATCTTCACGTTCTTCGTGATGGTGGTGGCGGCGGCCGAGGCGGCAGTGGGCCTCGCGATTATCCTCACGGTGTTCAAGAACCGCCAGACCCTGAACATCGACGAAATCAATACGCTGAAAAATTGATGCAGAATCTCTGGCTTATTCCCGCTTTCCCGTTTCTCGGGTTTCTGCTGAACGGCCTGTTCGGCCGGAAGTTCCCGAAGGCTGTCATCAATCTGATTGCCGTTGCCAGCGTGCTGGCGTCGTTCGGCTGGGTGCTGAAGGTGTGGTCGTCGGGCGGCGATCTGGCGGCGAATCCGATTCACGAACATTACTTCACCTGGATGCAGAGCGGTCAGTTTAACGTCGGCTGGGATTTCGCGGTCGACAAGCTGACGATGATCATGCTGTTCGTGGTCACCGGCATCGGCTCGCTGATCCATTTTTACGCCACCGGGTACATGGCGCACGAGGAAGGCTACTACAGGTTCTTCGCCTATCTGAACCTGTTTATGTTCTTCATGCTGAACCTGGTGCTGGGCGGGAACTATCTGATCCTGTTCGTGGGCTGGGAAGGCGTCGGGTTGTGCAGCTACCTGCTGGTCGGGTTCTACATCGTGAAGAAGAGCGCGACGACCGCGGGGAACAAGGCGTTCATCGTGAACCGAATCGGCGACTTCGGATTTTCACTGGCAATGTTTCTGATCGTGGTGAATTTCAAGACGCTGGATTTCACCCAGGTATTTTCGGCGGCGCCGGGGGCTCCGACTTCGACCCTGACCGCGATCGCGCTGCTGCTGCTGGTGGGTGCGACGGGCAAGTCGGCACAGATTCCGCTGTATGTATGGCTGCCGGACGCGATGGAAGGCCCGACGCCGGTTTCGGCGTTAATCCACGCGGCAACGATGGTCACGGCAGGCGTCTATATGTGCACGCGCTCGGCGGTGATCTTCCTGCACGCGCCCATTGCGATGGAGACCGTGGCGGTTATCGGACTGGCAACGGCGGTGTTCGCGGCGACGATTGGCCTGACGCAGTACGACATCAAGAAGGTTTACGCATACTCGACCGTCTCGCAGCTGGGTTACATGTTCCTCGGCGTAGGCGTGGGCGCGTTCTCGGCGGGCATCTGGCATCTGGTGACGCACGCGTTCTTCAAGGCTCTGCTCTTCCTGGGCGCGGGAAGCGTGATTCACGCCTGCCACGGCGAGCAGGACATGCGGCACATGGGCGGGCTCTGGAAATACGCGAAAGGCACGGGAGCCACGCTGATCTGCGCATCGCTCGCGATTTCGGGATTCCCGTTCACGGCGGGCTACTTCAGCAAAGACGCGATCCTCGGCGCGGCATATGCGCATGAGCCCTGGATGTACTGGGTCGGCGTAGTGACGGCCGGGATGACAGCCTTCTATGTCTGGCGCGCGTTCTGGATGACGTTCACGGGCGAATACAAGGGTCACGGGCATCCGCACGAATCGCCCTGGTCGATGCTGGGACCGCTGGTGGTGCTGGCGATTCTTTCGCTGGGCGGCGGATTCTTCTTCAACGTGCCCAAGATTCTCGACAACATGTTCCCGATCAAAGAAGGAGCGGAGGACATGACGCTGACTTACATCTCGGTCGCGTTCGGCCTCGGCGGCATCGCGCTCTCGTACTACATGTACGTGGTGAACACGAAGGTGCCGGAACGCATTACGGCCGGACTGGGCGGGCTTTACACGCTGGTCTACAACAAATACTTCGTGGATGAAATTTACGACACTGCCGTGGTCCGCCCGCTGGTTGATGGCTCAACGACCGTACTGTGGCACGTCGCGGATCAGGGCATTATCGACGGCGCTGTGAACGGCGTCGGCACGGAAGCGAGAGGTATCGGCGGCATCCTGAAGCTGCTGCAGGGGGGCAACATCCGGAGCTACGCCACGTGGGTGGTGGTGGGCGCGGTGGTGCTGCTGGTGGTGATGGGTGTGACGGCCATGGGCTTCGCGGCGGTGGGTCAATAAATGAATCTGCTGGATCTGGTCATTGCCATACCTGCGGTGGGCTTTGTGCTGACGCTGGTGATTCCGCGCGCGCAGGAACAGGCCATCCGCATGTTCACGCTGGCGGTTTCGCTGCTTGCCTTTGTGCTCTCGATCGGCCTCGCCACCGGCTTTCAGAGCGGGCAGCCCGGACAGCAGTTCGTGACCGATGTGGTCTGGATTGCGAATCCCGAAATTCACTGGCATGTCGGCATCGACGGGCTGAGCCTGTGGCTGATTATCCTGTCGACGTTCCTGACGCCGATCTGCATTCTGATTTCGTGGCGCCTGATCAAGGAGCGGTCCAAAGAGTTTTTTGCGTTCCTGCTGCTGCTGGAGTTCGGGCTGATCGGCGTGTTTGCCGCGTGGGACCTGTTTGTCTTCTACGTGTTCTGGGAAATCGTGCTGGTGCCGATGTACTTCCTGATCGGCATCTGGGGACACGACCGGCGAATCTACGCCGCGGTGAAGTTCTTCCTTTATACGTTCGCGGCCTCGGTCCTGATGCTCACCGGCATCATCTTCGTATACAACCGAGCCGGGACCTTCGACTACGCGCAGATTCTGAGCGCCATCGCGAGTGGAAAGCTCACGTTCACGCATCTTGAGGAAACCCTGCTCTTCCTCGGGTTCTTCCTAGCGTTCGCGGTCAAGGTTCCGCTGTGGCCGGTACACACCTGGCTGCCGGATGCGCACGTGGAAGCACCCTCGCCCGGGTCGGTAATGCTGGCCAGCGTGATGCTGAAGATGGGTTGTTACGGGCTGATACGGTTCTGCCTGCCGATGTTCCCCACGGCGGCACATGAGAACGCCTGGTGGATCCAGATTCTGGCCATCATCGGTATCCTTTACGGCGCGCTGGTGGCGATGGTGCAGCCGAATCTGAAGAAGCTGGTGGCGTATTCGTCGGTGAGCCATCTGGGCTTCGTTGTACTGGGCATTTTTTCGTTCACGCAGCTGGGCCTCGACGGCGCGACCTATGTGATGCTGGCCCACGGTATTTCGACCGGCGCGCTCTTCATGCTGGTGGGATTCCTTTACGAACGGCGGCATTCGCTGGCGATCGTGGACTACGGCGGGGTAGCGACGGCGGCACCGTGGCTGACGACGATGTTCATGATTACCATGCTGGCCAGCGTCGGGCTGCCCACGCTGTGTAATTTCATCGGCGAATTTCTGGTGCTGCAGGGCGCGGCCCAGGCGCACTTTACGTGGACGATCTTCGCGGCGTTAGGGCCGATTTTTGCCGCCTGCTACCTGCTGTGGATGTTCCAGAGGGTGTTCTTCGGAGAGCTGAGCGACGAAGTGAAACACCACATGCCCGATTTAAACCTGCGTGAATGGGCGTGCGTCGTGCCGCTGGTGATCATGATGGTCTGGATGGGGGTCTATACCCAGACTTTCCTGGCGCCGGTATCGGAAGCGAACATGAAGATTCTCAATCAAACGAGCACCACGGCCCGGGTGGTGATGCCCGCGGCGGGAGGGGCGCCCGCGGCAGGAGGGGCGCCCGCGGCCGGAGGAATGAAGCATGCTCGCTGAGGTCGTAATATCGAACTTCATCCCGCCGGGCGTGGACATGCAGCGCTTCGCGCCGGAGATCATCCTTACCATCGCCGGTACGCTGCTGATGGTGCTCGATCCGCTGTTCGCAAAGCGGTTTCCGAAGCTGTTCGGGCATCTGTCGATTCTGGCGCTGCTGGCAGCGATCGGCGGCGCGGTGGCGGCGTATGCCGTGCCGGGAATGGCGTTCTCGAACCTCCTGATCATCGACGGATTCGGCACTTTTTTCCGGGTGCTGGTATTGGTGATCGGCATCCTGACCGTGCTTTCGTCCTACCGCTATCTGGACATCGCGAAAGCCGAGACCGGTGAATATCACGCGCTGATTCTTTTCTCGATCGTGGGGCAGTGCCTGATGGTGGCGGCGAACGATCTGATCATGATCTTCATCGGGCTCGAGATTTCCTCGATCGCGAGTTACGTGCTGGCGGGTTATCTGCGCGACGACAAGCGCAACAACGAATCGGCGATCAAGTATTTCCTGCTGGGCTCATTTGCCACGGGCTTCCTTCTTTACGGCATCGCGCTGATCTACGGCATCACGGATTCGACCAAGCTCAGCCAGATCGCTCAGGTGCTGAGCACGCCGGGCAGCGTCCCCGCCTTCGGCATGGTCGGCATTGCGGCGGGGCTGATGTTCGTCGGTCTGGCGTTCAAGGTTTCCGGCGCACCATTCCAGATCTGGACGCCGGACGTGTATCAGGGCGCGCCCGCGCCTGTCAGCGCGTTTCTCGGCACCGCGCCGAAAGCCGCCGCCTTCGCGATATTCCTGCGCATTTTCATGACGATCTTCCAGCAGGTGGCCTCCGGCTGGGAACCGCTGCTGTGGATCTCGGCGCTGCTGTCGATGACCATCGGCAACTTCGCGGCGCTTGCGCAAACCAACGTGAAGCGCATGCTCGCGTACTCCTCGATCGCCCATGCCGGGTATGTGCTGGTGGCGCTGGCGGCGCGGTCGGAGATCGGTACGGCGGCCGCGATGTTCTATCTGGCCGCGTATGCGCTGATGAACGTCGGTGCCTTCGCCGTGGTGATTCACATGGCGGGCAAAGGCGAACGGCACGTGAAGATCAGCGACCTCGCGGGACTGGGACAGCGTCAGCCTGTGACAGCCGCGCTTTTCACGATTTTCATCCTTTCTTTCATCGGCGTGCCACTTACGGGCGGCTTCTTCGGCAAATTTTACATCTTCCGCGCCGCGCTGCACTCCAACCTGGTATGGCTGACCGTGCTCGGCCTGTTGAACAGCGCGGTGGCGGCATACTACTATCTTCGTCTGCTTGTCGTGATGTACATGAACGAACCAGGTGAAGCCGTAGACAATATAGAACCTCTGACGCCGGGTCTGCGCGCGGCGCTCATTCTTCCCGCGATCGGCACGCTTGTTCTCGGGATCCTGCCTGGCGCCATATTGAACTTTGCGCAGAATTCAACACTGCCCGGCGCTAAGTAAACCATAACCAAGCCGAAGCCCGTGCGAATTCTCACTTTGGCGGGCGACGCGCAACGGTTTTGACCGTAAAGGAGAAGTTGGTAATGCGAAAGACACTCGTGACTGTTCTCGCTGTGGGCGCGATGATGAGCCCCCTGGCACTTGCAGACAAAGAAAGCAGCGCCGTGGATCGGCTGGACGCATCAGCGGACGTACTCACGGACATGATGCATGCCTCCGATAAAGGCATTCCGCAGGATCTGATGAACCGCGCGCAGTGCGTCGTGGTGGTTCCGAACATGAAGAAGGCAGGTTTCATCTGGGGCGCGAAGTATGGACGCGGTTACGCGGTGTGCCGGCGCCGCGGCGGTGCGGGCTGGACAGCGCCCGCCGGGATGCGGATTGAAGGCGGAAGTTTCGGGCTGCAGATCGGTGGCTCTGAATCCGATGTCGTGGTGCTGGTCAACAGTGAGTCGGGGATGAAGCATCTGCTGGAGGACAAGTTCACCCTGGGCGGCGATGCCACAGTGGCGGCGGGCCCGGTGGGACGCGATGCTTCCGCACAGACGGATGCCGCGCTGCACGCCGAGATGCTGTCGTATTCCCGGTCGCGCGGAATCTTCGCCGGAATCGCGCTGGAAGGGGCTACGCTGCGTCCGGATAAAGAAGCCGATAAAGAGCTCTATGGCCGGGATGTCACAAATCGGGAAATCCTGACAACAAATGCGATTACATCGCCGGCGCCGGCTGCGAAGCTGGAACGGGCGTTGAACCGGGAATCCGCCTACAAGAGCAAGTAAGAGCGCCGGCGGTACATGCTCTAACGGGCTGCTGAAACGCTTCTTGCCACTCCCTTACGGTCGCGGTTCGGAAAAGCAGGTGAATCGCGCGCGTCAGTAAGCGGCCACGAAAAGAGCGCTTTTCAGCAGCCTGCTAAGCATTCCAGCCTGCGGGCGCAGTAATCTGCAGATAGTCCTGGGGCGGGATGGCTTCGATCGGGAGGCCATCCTGCCAGAAGGACAAACGCAGCCGTGTAGTATCGTCCTGCGAGGGAAACGAAATCTCCATCACATCTTTGAAAGCCGCCTCGCCCCCCGCATCCAGCGCCACGGCGGCTCCGTGTTTGATCTGCACCGTAATCTTCCGCACCGGGGTACCGTTTGAACCCGGGACATCGGCGAAGACCTCAAGGCCCTCGATGCTGGCGGCGTCTTCCGCAAAGTCGATGCGGATGTAGAGATTTTTCCCGTCCCCGCCGAACCGAACTTCATTCACCAGCGCCCGTTTGCCGTGCATGGAACCGGCGCGCTTATCCACACGATACAGCCCCGCGCCGAGCCATTCGAAATAGGAATCGACGACACCATTGATCTTCGGCGAGATACGGCCCAGAGGTGGCGATACCGGCTCTTCCCGCCAGATCTTCAGAATGGGCAGCGAGAGTTCAGGCGGAGTCGGGATGCCGAGCGCGCGGTAGACATTGGCGAGGTGCTCGCGGTAAATCTGATCGAACTCAACAGCGTTCGCCGTTTCGTGCTCCGGTCCGTACCACCAGTTCCAGTCGCTGCCTTCGGAGATGAAGATCTCCTCGCGAGCCCGGCGCAGGCGGTCCGGGCTGACATTTTGCGCGGCTTCGGCGGCTTCGAGTGCGCGGCGCGCATCGAGCAGAAGTCTCCACGACTTGTTGTCTTCCTCAGCGCCGATCCAGACGTCGAAGTTGGCGTTAATCCAGGAGCCGGGGAAAATGTGGGTGAGGGGCTCGGGCGGCACGCGTTCAAAGGCCTCGCGCACGGTGATGGCTTCGAGGCTGTGGTCGTTCTGAATCCGGCTGTAGAGCTCGCGGAAGAACGGGCGGCCGTTGCGGTCGTAGTACTCCCACGCGTTCTCGCCATCCAGAATGATGGGAACGAGCGCGTCGCGGCCGCTGCCGAGAATACCGCGGCAGTTATCGTGAATGCGGTTGAGGAAATCCTGCGCGGCGTCGGCGGCGCCCATGCCGGAATAAACGAAGCCAATCAGATCGCTGAGCACGTGATCGCGGAAGATCATGCGGATCTGCCGGTCACGCTGCGACCACTGGTAAGGCCGGTACGTCACTTCGGGTGTAGCGGCGCGGCGCAGCGTGCGGTCCAGAACGCCGTTGTCGGTGGCGGCCCATTCGAAGCCGACGGCGGCGGCGAGTTCGAGCACGTGATCGGAAACGGAGCCCTCCGAAGGCCACAGGCCGACCGGCGCCACACCGAAGGTCTTCTTCACGTAATCCCTGGCCATCTCGAGCTGGGCACGCGCGTCGTCGGGATAGCAGAAGCGCGGCGGCAGGGGCACGTAGGGGTGGGCCACCGAAGCGATGTCGCTGTCGCAGAGCAGCGGCAGAATCGGATGGTAGAACGGCGTCGTGGAAATTTCGATCTGACCGGATTCGGCCAGCTTCCTGTATTCGGGAATGACGTGGGCGCAGATCTCGCGCTGCTTGCGGCCGATGAGGGCCTGATCGTCGAGCGAATAGTAGCGGGCTTTTTCAACCAGAGCGCGCACTTCAGGATCGTGCTCCTGAAATTCCTCGTCGAACCAGGCGAGCTGCGAGAGCACCTGAAGGTCGCGGAATTCGCGCGGCCCGAACACGCCGCGCACATCGCGACCCGCGCTCTGCGCGTTGTGCGCGGCATAGAGCTCGGCGTAGCGCGGATAGCGGTTGATCATGCGCCCGACGTTGGCCATGAAGAAATTCCGCAGGATGAAGGCCTGTTCGTCCCCGGTGAGGTTTTCGGCCGGCTTCAGAGCGCAGTCGAGGAAAGGGTCGCGGGCTTCGCCGCTGGCGTACTCCTCGATCTGCACAAGCATCGACGGGACGAGATTGAAGGTCTGTCTGACGCGCGGGAAGTCTTCGAGAATGCGTGCCATGCCGTAGTAGTCTTTGAGCGCATGCAGGCGGGTCCAGGGCAGCCGGTACTCGCCGGAAGCGAGGTCCTTATAAAAGGGCTGGTGCATGTGCCAGAGAAAGCACAGGTAAATTTTCGGCACGTATTATTATCCAATACGGAGAGGCACGGGGATCGATCCCCGGATGGACACAGACGCACGCGGATAAGGGGCAAACGGGGGTTGCCCGGAAGTGTTTGAAGACGCCGGCGTAAAGAACCATCGAGAGTTCATTCGTAGTTATGATGGGAAAGAACGCGCGGTAAAAAGCGGCGGTGTTGAGGTCGACGTGCGGGTGGATGCGTGATCAGGCAGAGCGCCGGGCGGAAGCCCGGCGGCAGGCAGGAATGCCTGGCCCCACTAACGGGAGAAGCGGCTAAAACGCAGCTGATTTATTGCTACACGTGGCGCGATCGTCGTCCATCAGGAACTTCCCTGTCCGTTCCGGTGTCTACACGTCGATGAAGGTGTCCCTGCTGACAGCCGGCCTTCCGATTTTTATGGTCGCGACAGCCGCCGCTCAGCAGGATACGGCCACGCCGACGTTCCGCTCGGGAACCAAACTTGTCGAGGTGGACGTGGTTGCCCGAAGCAAAGGTGCGCCCGCAACCGGCCTGACCAAAGATGATTTCACTCTGCTCGACAACGGGAAACCGCAGAAGATCGCGTTTTTTTCCATGCAGGCGGGCAGTGCCGCGCCTCCGCCCGCCCTCGGCATTGCGCCGCTTCCGGCAGGGGTCGTATCGAACCGTTCGGAAGGCGGGGGACAGCCGGCGGGAAATCCCACGGTCCTGTTACTGGATCAGAGAAACACGCCGCAGCCCGAACAGGCACTCGCGATTCAGCGCATCGCGAAGTTTATCGCGGCGCGGCGCCCGCAGCACAGGACTGGCATCTACACCGCTGGCAGAGATGGAAAGCTCAGAATCGTCCAGGAGATCACCAGCGACAGCGAACTGCTGAGCCGCGCCGCCGGCAGTCTCAAAGCGCGGGACCCGGACTACCGCTCCCCGGACGTAAGCGGACTGGAAGGCAATGGCGGTCATGCGGCTGAGGAGTTTACCGCGCTTCTGGAAAGAATGCGGCAAATCGATGGCACGCAAGGACTGGAGCAGGCCGCACGCCATCTGGCGAACGTGCCCGGGCGCAAGAGTCTGATCTGGATCAGTGCCGGGTTCCCCCTTCACGGGAAGGACTTCGATTACACCCCGAACGTGCTGGAGGCGGCCCGTAAGCTCAACGACGCCGGCGTTGCGCTCTACGCGGTCGATCCGCGCGGCGTGGCCGGTGCCCTGGCGGGGCAGACTGGCATAGCCAATGCTGAGTACGGCGGCGTGCACACGCCGGAACAGATCGCCGCGCTGATGATCGGCGAGGGGCGTTACCCACCGCCCATCGGCTTCGACACGATGGGTCTGCTGTCAAGCCTGACGGGAGGCCTGATGTTTGTCAACGACAACGGCATTGAGAAGCTGATTCAGGCCGCGGCGGACGACGGCGAGTTTACCTACACACTAGGCTTCTATCCGGCGGCGGA
>Ga0182030_10021205_pt1 | contig 12185 bp, 5 predicted proteins | sample 812S3MmetaG_FD_121299 | JGI IMG/M metagenome (GOLD analysis project Ga0182030, IMG submission 121299) | Permafrost microbial communities from Stordalen Mire, Sweden - 812S3M metaG (Illumina Assembly) | ecosystem: Environmental > Terrestrial > Soil > Wetlands > Permafrost | place: Sweden...
AAGGTGTTCCATACAAAACCAGAGCGCAGATTTTCCGCCATGAGCAATGAGATTCCCTGGTCGATGCCGAGCACATCGGGGTCGTACCAGTCGGCGGCGGGATGAAAGGCATCGACGAAACCGTAGCGGCCCCATGCGCGAGCGCCCCACTTTGCGCGCAGATTGCGCAGGACGGTGAGGCAATCGGAGGGTAGAAATGGAAGCGAACCTGCGGCGGCGTTAGGAACGACGGTTCCGTCGATCGGCCCCTCTGCGGGCGGACCACCCCAGGCGGTGTAGCCGCCATCGAAATCCGACGCCGAGATGCCCCAGTAATCTTGGCTGTACCACTTCGGATAGTTGAGGCAGAACGCTTTGTGGGCGCGGGTTGCTATGACGGAGTTGTCAAAGTAGTTGGCGTAGGCGTCGCGCTTATGGCGGAAATCAAACCAGGCCTGAGAATACTGGTGAGTAAACAGCGGATCGTTGCCGCTGATGTAGCTGAAGCCCGCGTAGTGAATCACGGGCCGCGTGAAGTTGTTCCAGTACTCCGGCGCTATGGCGTTGGTTGGCGAGCCGATAGCAAGCAGGTAGATCATCATCAGTTCGCAGTAATGATTCCAGCGCGAGTTGAGAAATCCGGACTCAGGCTTCCAACCCATGGAGAAGGTCTTGCCGCCGTTCAGCATCCAGGGCCAGTCGACGCGTTCGTAGATTTGCTGGGCCAGGGATTGGATTTGAGTGTCATGAAAATATGCGCGCGCGGTGAGCACGCCGCAGAGCAGCAGCGATGTGTCGATGGAGGAGAGCTCGCAGTTGCCGATGCGAGCGCCGGTTTCAATGTCGTTGAAGTGGTAGAAGAAGCCATGCACCTCAGGCAGCTTGTTGAGGTGAAAGTCGAGCGTGGCGCGCACGCGCTCAACGATCTGCGCGTGCGGCACGTAATTGCGGCTGTCGGCGATGCACAGCGCGGTAAGTCCGAAGCCGGTGGCGGCGATGCTGGACATGCGGCGGGGGTCGAGTGCGCCATTTAAATCGATGCGGGCGCGGTCGAGAATCTGCCCGGTTGCGGGGCTGGCCTGCTCCCAGAAGAAGAGGCAGGCGCAGCGCTCCAACTCGCCGAGAAAGCGCTCATCGGCAGGCGTTGGTTTCCACGGCAATGTGCGCGCGAGGCCTTCCGGCAGTAGCGTGCAGCCAGCAGCGGCCGCAGTTGCAGCGATCATTCTGCGGCGGCTGACGGTCGATTGCAAACTCAATGCATGGGCTCCGCTGCTGCGCGCCGTGGCGCGGGAATCTCGATTAAAACCAGCCCCATCGGCGGCAGGGTTAGTGTTAATTTATCACCATGCTTATCACTATGTTTATCACTATGGATGGTTTCGAACTCTGGCGGTCCGATCTCGGATGCCTTGCGCAGCGCGGCGATCTGCGCCTGAGTTGGGGACAGCGGACTGCCCATCTTCTTCCACGCGTTCAGCGTGTCGCCGTGCGCGGCATCGACTCTGCGGATGGTGGCGCGAGCGCCTGCGGCGATGTGCGCGAGATCGAAGTCGATCGTCTTGCTCACGCCTGAATTGGATTCAGCGAATTTGTCCGGATCAAGCAGGTTCCATGCGGCAATCACAACTGTGCCGTCTTTGCGGCGCGTGACGAGCACATCGTCTGAGCTGGCAGCAAGACGCTCGGTTCCCAGATCGTGCAGCAGCGTGAATGCGCTGTATGCGGGCTTGGGAATTCCGCCCTCGGCCATCAGGCCAAAGCCGCCATAGAACGGCGTCTTGATCACGCCCTGCTCTTCAAACACATCGGAGAAGGTCCAGTAGGACATCATGGCGGCCAGCCCATCGCAGCGGCGGATGGTGTCGGCCATCCAGGGGCCCATGAAGATGGAGTCGGTGACCGCTTGCTCGTTCTTGTAGGTGGCGTTGAACTCGCTTACGATCAGCGGAATCGTGGGGCGCGCGGAGTGAACGATCTCCTCATGCACTTTCTCGATGGCCGGACAGACCATGCCGCGTGGCGCAATGATGCGATTGTCGTGGAAGACGTTGACTGACTCGTCGTTGGCGTAGATGTGCGTGGAGACAAAGTCCAGCGGGACGCGGTTGGCGTCGGCGTGGGCGATGATGTCTCCAACCCACGCGGCCTGCGCAGTTGCCGGCCCTCCCACGCGAAGCTGCGGGCTTACGGCCTTCAAGGCGCGCGCAGTCTGGTCGTAGAGTACGAAGTAGGTTTGCTGCGCGGGGTGCCCGGTCCAGAAGTCGATGTTCGGCTCGTTCCACACCTCGAAGTACCACTGCGAGACTTCGTCGATTCCGTAGCGGTCGATCAGGTGTTGTGCAAAGGCGCCAATCAGCGCATCCCACTTGGCGTAGCTCGCGGGCGGCGAAGTGATCTGCTTGTACCAGAAGGCGTGATAGTTCAGTTCAGAGGCCAGGGCCTTGGGCATGAATCCGATCTCGACGAAGGGGCGCACGCCGTTGGCCAGCAGCCCGTCATAGATCTGATCGACGTAGGACCAGTTGTAGACCGGGTTGCCCTGCGCGTCTTCGCTGTAGACGCCGTTCTCATCGTGGAAGATGGCGTGGAAGCGGACGTATTGAAAGCCTGTGATCTTTTTTGTCGCGCGCAGATCGTCGCGATAGCTCTCGCGCAGGGAAAGATTGGCGCGGCCGGAGCCGAACATCTGCTCCCAGTAGTGCGGAAACGGTTTGCCCGCGGCTTGGGCATCGATCGAGACCTGCTGCGTGGTTGAGGCCGTGTTGGATTCCGTTGCCCGCTGTGCGAGGAGCAAAGTGCTGCAAAGTGCAAGGAGGATTCCCGAAACAAAACCAGTGTGGACGCGGGTCATTGCGTATCTCCGGAAGGATTGCGTGGAAGAGTAGACGGTGGCTTGTTTGTTTTTGTTCTACGTGCCGTGCAGATGTACGGGAAATTTATGATACGGAGGGCGCGTTTGCCTGCGCGCCCTCCGTGTCTTGCAAGGGTTAGAAGCTGAACCGCGCCTGGAAGTCGATGGTTCTCGATCCCAGCGCGCTTGTCGCCTGACCGAAGTTTGAGTTCTGCACGTTGTTGGAGATGCCGGGGTTCAGGTTCAGGATGTTGAACGCGTTGAGAAGGTCGGCCTTGATCTCGATCTTCGCGTGTTCGCCCAGAACTTTCATGCTGGGCAAACCGAATGCCTTGGCGATGTTCAGATCGACATTCCTGTATCCGGGTCCGGGAAAGCTGTTGCGAATCACTCCCGGCGGCGGGATGTAGTTGTTTGTCGATTGCCCTGGGTTATCCGTGATGGCGTTGGAATAGTTGGGAACTGAGAAGTAGTTGTTGGTGAACTGATTGTTGTTCGTGCCCGTGTTGGCTGCGCCGGGGGTTGGGAAGTTGGTTCCCGTCTTGAAGGCGGTATTGCTGGTGTTTGTGCCGCCTCCTCCGAGATAGTGCGGTCGCAGGCTCTGGTATCCGTAGTTGCAGGTGTTGCAGTAGATCTGGTGCGGCGCGGTGTAGACCGGAGTCCATCCATAACCGGAATGAAGCGTAAGGATGCCGCTGAGCGACCAGCCGCCAACTACCTTCTCTGCCCAATTGTGTTCGCCTCTGAAGATTACCGGCTGCCACACGCCAAAGGCTTTGAAGGAATGGGTGATGTCGAAGTCCGACCGGCCGTATGCGTATTTGGGATTGTACAAATATGCATCGCGAGAGTACGGGCCGGAATCCGTATCCATGCTGTGGCCCCAGGTGAACTGCGCTTCAGCCGAGAAGGTATGCGAGAACTGGTGCTTGAGGCCGGCCAGCATCATGTTGTTCATGGACCAGCCGCCGCTGCCGAAGGTGTTGACGCTGTTGACCAGAGGATTCTGCGCTGCGCCCTGAATGTCTCCGAGTGCCGTAGCGTCGTAGTTGTAGAGTTGATGGCGTCCAACGCCGCCCTCGTAACCGAGATTGGCGATCAGCGCGTGACCCAAATCGTATTCCACGTCCAGCGAGTAGTGTTCGGTGTACTCGGTGGGCAGGTTGCCGGGCAGGCCGCCAAGGTTTGCGCCTCCTCCCGTGGGCAGACCGGCGGCGTTATACGTCGTAATGGTATGCGGATTTGCCGGGTAGCCGTAGTAGTTGGTCGGGCTACTGGATACGGCATAAAGAATGTTGGGGTTGATATTGGTGGGGCCGGTGCTCGCGCCCGGAACGCTGCTCGTTCCCGGCGGGTTGTTGTCATAGTTGTTGGAGTTTGCAATCTGCTCCTGGTTATAGTTCAAGCCGAAACCGCCGCGAACGACCAGCTTGTTCCTGAAACCATTGGGACTCCAGTTGAAGCCGACCTGCGGCCCGAAGTTCAGCTTTTGCGCATTCCATGCGCCGATGCCGGTGTGTATGGAGATCCCCGTTAACAGAGCGGTGCCGGTGCCGAAGGAAAGCACGCCCTGATGGTTGTCCTTGTCGGTGAGCGGCCCGAAGTAGGAGTAGCGCAGGCCAAGGCTGACGGTCAGGTTGCGGCGCAGCCTCCAGTCGTCCTGGACGAAGAGGCCGAACAGGTTTTCGCGGTTGTCGTTGCGGTAGCCTCCGGGAAAGCCGGTGGTTGATTGAAAACTGCCGCCTTCCGCCTCCGGAGCGTCGTTCATGAAGTCCCAGAGATTGTAAAAGGTGTACTGCGGCACGCTGATGGGCACGTTCAAGTAGTAAAGCCGGGTGAGATCGAAGCCGAACTTCAATGTCTGCGCGCGCAGCACCTTGGTGGCGACATCCTTGTAACCGTAGGTCCATTGATTCAGGTCGCCGGGGTAACCGGGTCCCAGGTTGCCAATGTTGATGCTGCCGATTCCAGAGACAAAGTCCTGAGGCAGGCCAAAAGGCGCCTGCGGATTGCTGGCTAACTCGTTATAACGCCAACCGGCTGCATTGGCGCGCGCTTCATTGAGGAAAGTCGGCGAAAAGACATGGTTCCAAATCACCGAGAAGGCATCGTTGACCTGCGCGTGGTTGAAGAGATCGTAGCCCAGTCCGCCGTTGTAGTTTGACTTTGTAGATGGAACCCAGTAAATGGCAAAGCTGGCGTGGTCTTTGCTGGTTACGTCGGCATCGAGACGCCCGTTGTACTGCTTGTAGTTCGTATTGGTTGGGTTGCTGGTGCTGTATTCGGCAATGTCGGCGACGTTGGAAAGCCCGCTTCCAACGCCGGGGTTGGCGCTGTTGACGTAGGTGAGGTCCTGTTTGCCCAGGCCGGTGGCGAGAGGCGAACCGATGTTCAAGCCTCCTCCTGCAACGTTATTGCAATTTGTGCCAGCTGTAAGTCCGGCGGTGGCGCAGTTTGCAGTGGTAATCAATGTGCCGAGAACGGCTGCGCCGGGGAACTTCAAATAGGTGGAGGCGATACTGCCGGTGGGAGCTATCGTTGCCAGCGACGCATCGTCGTAGTACCATCCGGTGCCGGTTGCGGGTGTGTTCTGGCTTTGGCCTTCATAGCTGAAAAAAGCAAAGATCTTGTTCTTCCAGATCGGGCCGCCAACGCTGCCGCCGAGTTGGTTGTAACGGTCTGAATCCCGCAGCAGGCCGCGCTGCGCCGGTGTGCCGGGCGCAACCGACTGGGGACCGTTCCAGCGCTGGTAGGCGTTCAATCCTGGGCGGAAGACCTGGACGAAGAAGCTGCCGTGGACATCGTTGGTTCCGCTTTTCGAGGTGATCTCGGTGATGGCACCCGCAAACCGGCCATTTTCTGCGTCGTAGGCGTTGGTGACAATCTTGACGTTGCCGATTGAGTCCTCGCTGGGAGTAACGACTGTCGAACCGCCCCAGACCGCGCTGACCGTGCTGATGCCGTCCACGGTGTAGCCGTTGCTTTGAAATTGCTGGCCGTTTGTATTGGCCGAGACTCCGTTTTCTGTGGCAAAAATACTGCTCGAATGTCCCAGGTTGCCGCCGCCGCCGTGGCTTGCGCCGGACTGGGTTCCCGGCGCGGCAAATCCGCCGCCGCCCGCACCCTGCGCTCCATCCGACTGCACGCCGGGAGCCAACTGAATCAGCCCTGTCGCATCGCGCTGGAAGGTCGGCAGGTGCTGGATCTCATCCTCGGAGATGGTGCGCCCGTTGTCAGCAGTCTCCGTGTCCAGAGCGGGTTCTGTAGAAGCATTTACGGTTACCGTCTCCGACGCCACACCGAGTTCCAATTGAATGTTCAGCGCGTTCGGCTGTTCGGGAATCAACTGAAGGTCGTCGAGCACCTTCGTCTTGAAGCCATCTCGTTCAACGGTCAGGCTGAAATGATCCGCCGGCAGCGCATTGAAGTTGAAGATGCCGACTTCGTTGCTCTTTCGCACAACGGTCTCATTCGTGCCTTGATCTTTCAGCGTCAGCGTTGCGCCGGGAATGACCGCGCCCTGCGGATCGGTTACTTCGCCCTGGATCGAGGTTCGGTATTGCGCGTGGGCGGGCAATGCCATCATGGCGAGCAGCAGGCATGCTGCCGAAGCCCAGGCGATCGTTGCGGGGAGGCTCTGCATCCGCTCCCTTAACTGCTGCAAAATGCTTTTTGGATCAATGACCTGCATACTGACTCTCCTTGTACACGCGTGAATGCGCCATTCATGGATGTCTCGGTTGCGGCAAACGAGCGCAGTGAGCGGCAGCCGTGGAGCACCCGTCATATCGTAAAGAACAATCGTTTGCGCATCATTGCGCAATCGTTTGTCCTACGGATAGAAGGGATATCACCGGCCAACCAGAGCTGTCAAGACCAATCTTGCTCATCCCAGTCCCGCGTTTTGTGATCGGTGGCTGGAAATTGAGCTCGACAGGGAGCCTGTGGCTTATAAATTGGCATCAGTTAGCGCGGGTCTCCAGACCCGCGCATCGCTCACGGCGGCGTGGACGCCGCCGGTGCAGCCGGTCAGGCGACTCGCGCTACTTATTAACGGATGAGTTCTGTGCCCGCTCTGATTTGTAGCCAAATTACCCAAGTTGCTGCAATGGCTTGGCGATCAAGCGCGCGCCTTGGGCGGGGAGACCAAAATGGGCAGCAGCATGGAGACCAGCATGATGCCGGCAATGATATGCAGGCCGCTCGCGTAGGAGCCGCTGGACTGGCGCAGGTGAGCGATGAGCAGCGGACCGAAGGCGCTGGCGGAGCCCCATGCGGTGAGCATAAGGCCGTAGATGGGGCCGACATTTTTCGATCCAAAATAGTCGGCCGCGAAGGCCGGCATGGTGCCAAAGCCTCCGCCGTAGCACATGAGGATGATGAAGGAGACCGCCGTGAGAACGGAGGCCGCGGATAGGCTGGGCAGCGCCCAGAACAGGCCCACCTGGACTAGAAACATGATGACAAACGTCCAGCGTCGGGTGATGGCATCGGAGATCCAGGCCCAGAAGATGCGCCCGACTGCGTTGCCGATGCTCACGATGCCCACCATGCCGGCGGCCACGATGGCGCTCACCTTGGCAACCTCCTGAAAGATCGGCGACTCCTGCGAGATGAGCGAGATGCCTGCGGTAACATTCAAAAACAGAAGCACCCACAACGCCCACCATTGCCAGCAGCCAAGCGCGCCGGCGAGGGTGTAGTCCTGCGCTGCCCGCTGCTTGGATTGCGTAGCCGAGGGCGACCAGCCCGCCGGCAGCCAGCCAGCGGGAGGATTCTGCATAAAAAATCCTGTAGCCATGGTGACTACCAGATAGCCGATGCCCAGATATGCAAACGTCTGCAGAACGCCGACCGACTGAATCAGGCTGGTGGCGAGCGGCGCAGTCACAAGCGCGCCGGCGCCAAAACCGCCCACGGCGATGCCGGTGATCAAGCCCCTTCGATCTGGAAACCATTTGACCAGAACGGCCACCGGGACAATGTATCCCAGGCCCAGGCCGATGCCGCCGATGAGGCCATAGCTCAAGTAGAGCCACCACAGTTTGTAGGCGGAGAAGCTGGCGAGAAAGACGCCAAGGCCGTAAAGAAATCCGCCGGTGAGCGCGACCACGCGCGGGCCGCTCTTGTTGAGCCACAAGCCGCCGAGGAAGGCGAAGACTCCCAGGGTGAAGATGCTGATGGTGAATGTCAACGTCACATCGGCGATGGACCAGTGGAACTGTTTGGAGAGGGGCGTTCTGAAAACACTCCACGCATAGACAGCGCCCAGCGCCATCTGCATCAGGAAGCCTGCCGCCGCGATGCCCCAGCGATTTGGATTCTTCATTTGCTTTCTCCAGCGAACGAGTGAATGAGAACGAGTGAATTTGTTTCAGTGTTTGATATCCGTCTCGCCTCGATGACCGAGTTGAATGCCGAGCGATTCCAGGAATCGATTGATCAGCGCAATGCTTCGGCGCAGCTCCGGATGGCGGAACTGGCTGAGCAATGAGAAAAGCCCCGGTGGCTCGATGACGGGTTTCTGGTAACTGCCGAGGGTTTCCTCGGTTGCCACGGCGATGCCTTCCAGCAGGTCGGGGTTGATGGAGCCCAGCATTTTGCCAAGGATAATTGCATTGCGCATGGCGCGGATCGACTGCTCGGACTTGGCCGCATCGACGGCAGTCTCGATGAGCTTGTCGCCGGCTCCGAGGACGCCGCGCAACAGATGAAAGACGCCGTGCTCGTGGAGTTGCTGAAGCAGTTCATAGGCATCGAGCATGGCTTCGGCGTGTTCCGCGGGCGCTTGTTCGAGCTTGCTGCGCAACTCCGCGCGCGGGTCGCGCGGCGGCAACTGCAACGGTATGGGTTGGGCCATCGTGATTTTCCTTTCCACCGTAACCGGTGCATTCCCCGGTCCCAAAAACGGGACCGGGGCCCCCGCAATTCGTTTCTGGCCGCTTCTGTTGTACCAGTTCCGTGCCCCACCCTTTCACCTATTTTCTGGCGAAAGGGTGGGAAGCCTCGAAATCAGGAATAACAAGGCCGCAAGGTCAGATACAGAGTTCGTTTTGGGCTAGTATCGTGACCGCGTTCAGTTGTGCTCACCCCGGTTCCAAAAGCGGGACCGGGGGCACCCAGCTTTCGTTAACCAATTTTGATCTGCACCAGATCGTTGCCGGGTTGCGTGTAGTCGTTGCGCTTCCATTTGCGTTCCACCTCCACGCCCTTCTGCGGCGTGGGCTGGCCAAATCGGGAGTTGGTGCGCGGCAGGGGATTCGCGCCCCGCTCGCCCAAGACCTTGAGGTGAACGGATGTTTCCTTATAGGCCGGTGTGTGGGTCACCTTGTCGGTATAGCTGCTGGTTACGCGGTTCACCGGCTCTTCGACTGAGTTCATAGGCATATACAGTTGCTTGCCCTGAACTCTCTCGGTCACTACGGCTTGCGCGCGGACCTTGCCATAGGCGGACGTCAACTGGACCCAACTGCCTGACTCGATGCCTCGCTCGGTTGCCAGCTCCGGAGACACTTCCACAAAAGTACACGGGGTCTTTTGCTTGATGCCTTCGGTGCGATACGTCATGTTGCCTTCGTGAAAGTGTTCCAGCAGTCGGCCATTGTTCAAATGCAAATCGTACTCGGCGTCTTGCTGGTTCGACGGCTCCGACCACGGAACAGGGAACAGCCGCGCTTTGCCGTCGGGGAACTGGAATTGCTTGCTATAGAGAAGCGGCTGATCGCTGCCATCCTCGGCAACCGGCCACTGCAGGGACTTGTAGCCCTCCAGCCGTTCGTAGGTTACGCCCGCCATGAGCGGCGTCAACGGGGCAATCTCTTCATAAATTTCGGAAGGATGCTTGTAGTCCCAGCCCGCGCCCAGGCGATTGGCAATGTCTTGAATAATCTCCCAGTCGGGACGGCTTTCGCCTAGCGGCTCCATCACCTGATAAAGCCGCTGGATGCGCCGTTCGGTGCTGGTGAAGGTGCCCTCTTTTTCCAGACTCGGACTGGCGGGCAGAATGACGTCGGCAAAGCGGCAGGTCTCGGTGAAGAAGATCTCCTGCATGACGAAGAAATCCAGCTTGGCCAGCGCTGCGGAGACATAGTTGGCGTTCGAGTCCACCAGGCTCATCTCTTCGCCAAAGACGTACATGGACTTCAAGCGGCCATCGTGAATGGCGTCGATCATCATGTGGTTATCGAGTCCAGGCTTGGCGGGCAAGGAAACATTCCAGGCCTTTTCAAACTTGGCGCGAATCTCCGCATCGTCAACCTTCTGATAGCCCGGAAAATAGTTGGGCATTGCGCCGTGATCGCTCGCTCCCTGGACGTTGTTATGCCCGCGCAGCGGATATGCGCCGGTGCCCGGCCTCATGTAGTTTCCCGTGACCAGCAGCAGATTGGAGATCGCCGTCGAGGTATCGGAACCCATTACGTGCTGCGTTACGCCCATGGCCCAGAGAATGCAAACAGTCGGGGCTTCGGCAATCGTGCGCGCGACTTGTATCAGCGTCTCAATGGGCAGGCCGCAGCGCTCGCTGGCCATCTCCAGGGTGAAGGGCGCAAGGCTCTCGCGATATTCCGCAACTCCGTTGACCCACTGGTCGAGAAAGGCCTGCTTGGCCAGACCGTTGTCGAGGATGTATTTGGTTACCGCCGAGAGCCAGAAGAGATCGGTTCCCGGTCGCGGCTGCAGGAACACGTCGGCACGCTCGGCCATCTCGTTCTTGCGCAGATCAGAGACGATGAGCTTTTGCCCGTGCAGCTTGTGCGCGCGCTTGACGCGCGTTGCCAGCACGGGATGGTTCTCCGCGGCATTGGAGCCGACGATCATCACCAGGCTGGCCTGCTCAATGTCGGAGATCGATCCGGAGTCGCCGCCAAAACCAACCGTTCGGAACAGGCCCGTCGTTGCCGGAGCCTGGCAGTAGCGGGAGCAGTTATCCATGTTGTTGGTCCCGATCACGGCGCGGGCCAGCTTTTGCATCAGATAGCTTTCTTCGTTGGTGCATTTTGATGAGGAGATGAAGGCCAGCGCATCGGGCCCGCTTTCCTTCTTGATCTCCGCGAACCTGCGCGCCACCAGATCGAGCGCCTCGTCCCATGTGGCTTCGCGGAAGCTGTCTCCTTCGCGAATCAATGGCTTGGTCAGCCGATCCGCGCTGTTGACGTAGTCCCAGCCGAACTTGCCTTTGATGCATGTGGAGACGCCATTGGCGGGGCCGTGCTCGGGTTCCACCTTGAGGATGTGCCGGCCCCTGGTCCAGATATCGTAACTGCAGCCTACGCCGCAATAGGTGCAGACGGTCTTGGTGCACTTCACCTGGCCCTCGCGCATCGCCGACTCGATTTCAGAAAGTTCGAGGATTGCGCCGTAACCGATCTCCGGCTCAATGCCCTTGACCACATCGATCATTCCGTCGAGCGCAGTTTTCGGTAGAGATGTGAAGTAACCAGCTTCGCCCAGCATGGACTTTTCCATGAGCGCGTTGCACGGGCACACCGTTACGCAATGGCCGCAGGAGACGCAACTGGATTCGCCGATCTTCGCGCCGCCATCCCACAGCACGCGGGGATGCGGGTCTTCCCAATTGATGGACAGGGTCTCGTTCACTTGCAGGTTCTGGCAGGCCTCCACGCAGCGCCCGCAGAGAATGCATTGGTCCGGATCGTAGCGGTAAAAAGGATTGGAGAGATCGACCGCGTAGGGCTTGGGCTGGTAAGGAATCTGCTGATGCTCGACGGCAAGAAGGGCCGTCGTGTTGTGAACGGTGCAGTTGCCGTTGTTGTTGTCGCAGACCGTGCAATACAGCAGATGGTTGCCAAGGATGCGGTCAAAAGCCTGCCGCTGCGCTGCGCCTGCGCGCGGCGAAGAAGTGACCACGCTCATGCCGTCCGAGGCCGGCGTTGCGCAGGCCCTTACGAGCTTGCCGTCCGCCTCGACCATGCAGGTGTCGCAAGTCTCGATCGGGCCAAGCTGCGGGTGATAACAAACCTGGGGCAGGGGAATGTCCAGACTGTTGAGCACATCGATCATCCGCTGGCCGGATTTAACTTCAAAACGCTTCCCGTTTACGGTGATTTGCATGGGGTTCGACGCTCCAGCACGAATGAGCTATGCTAGCCCTTCTTGCAAACATCCGTAAAGACATTTCTAGCTTTGCTATTCACAGACTCCGGCAGAGATACAACGATACTGGCCGGAGTAGACCACAAAGCGGCGACCGCGCAGAAAGCCAACCAGCGTGAGGCCCAGCTCACGGGCCAGCTTTACGGCCAGGCTGGAAGGCGCCGATACCGATGCAAGCACCGGAATTCCCGCCGCCAACGCCTTCTGCACAATCTCAAATCCGCCTCGCCCGCTGACCAGC
>Ga0182030_10021207_pt1 | contig 12184 bp, 2 predicted proteins | sample 812S3MmetaG_FD_121299 | JGI IMG/M metagenome (GOLD analysis project Ga0182030, IMG submission 121299) | Permafrost microbial communities from Stordalen Mire, Sweden - 812S3M metaG (Illumina Assembly) | ecosystem: Environmental > Terrestrial > Soil > Wetlands > Permafrost | place: Sweden...
CCCACTTGGGCGTCCCGTTCACCGGTCCGCCATCGGCGATGCCGACGAAGTTGGATGACGGATCGGTGCCCTGTTTGAAATTGACGAGGCAAACGGCCACACCGGAGATGCCCGAGTAGCCGAGGGACCCTCCGGACTGTCCGAGAAGGGTGGGCGAGCTCGGATCGGCGAAGGTGAGGGTCATGCCGTTGGCCCCGGTTCCACCACCGATGACGGCGTCGAAGCTGACCGTCAGCCCGCTCGTGGCCAGCGACACCGGCGAGAGTGCCGACCCGGCCTGGAATGTCGAGCTGGCCGTCGTGAGCGAAATGCCTGTCGCCGATGCCTCGGCCGTGCCGAAGGTGGTCCACGCGGTTGGCTCGGCAATGGCGCTGTGGGTGATGGACACGTTGCGAACCACGTAGTTGTCCGTCCTTCCGCCGGTCGCCGCCGTGAAGACCAGATTGGCGTCGACCGGGATGTCGGCCACTTGCTCGGTCAGCACCTGCTCGCCCCCGACCCAGACGGTCAGTCTCGTACCGTTGATGGACGCGGTGACGTGAGTGGTCTCCCCTTGCAGAGTTCCGATGGTGGTATTGGTGGCCACCCAGTCAGGAATGCCCGAGCTCGGTCCTCCATCGGCGATGCCGACGAAGTTGGCAGACGGATCGGCACCCTGTTTGAAGTTGGAGAGACCTACGGCCACCCCAGAGATGCCCGAGTAACCGAGCGATCCGCCGCCTTGGCCGAGGAAGGTGGAAGAGGTCGGACTGGCGAAGGTGAGGGTCATGCCATTCGCCCCGGTGCCCCCGCCGATGGCGGCGTCGAAGCTGACGGTCAGTCCGTCGGTTGGGACGAGTACCGGCGATACCGCCGAGCCCGCCTGTGAGAGAGACGAGGCGGTGGTCAGTGTCAGATCCGAGCCGGTCTGGGTGGCCGTGCCCTTCATCGTCCAGTTCCCGAAGTCCGGAGGAAAGGGAAGCGAGCTCTCCACCGTCACGTTCTCCACGACGAAGCTGTCCGTCCTTCCACCTGTCGCCGCGGTAAAGACGAGGTCGGCGACGGAGGGCAGATCGGCCACCGTCTTGTCCAGTACTTGGACGCCCCCCACGGCCACGCTCAGCTGGTCACCGGCGACCGAGACGGAGACGTGCGTGGTCGCTCCCTGCAGGGTTGGGATGCTGGAGTTGGTGGCCACCCAGTCAGGAATGCCCGAGCTCGGTCCTCCGTCGGCGATGCCCACGAAGTTGGCAGACGGGTCGGCTCCCTGTTTGAAGTTGGAGAGACCCACTGCCACCCCGGAGATGTCCGAGTAGCCGAGCGATCCGCCGCCTTGGCCGAGGAACGATCGAGAGCTCGGATTGGCGAACGTCAGGGTCATGCCGTTCGCCCCGGTGCCCCCGCCGATGTCGGCGTCGAAGCCGACCGTCAGCCCATCGGTGGGCAATGACGACGGACTGACGGCCGAGCCGGCCTGGGACAGGGCAGCTGGGGTGAGGGCCACCGTCGAGCCGGACAACGTGGCATCGCCGTGGAGGGTCCAGTTGGCCAGGGGAACCGGGCCGAGCGATCCACCCACCCCCGTGAAGGTGACGATGGTCAATACCGAGTTCCCGGTGCCGTTGAGCGGCCAGCTGTCGGTGAAGGTCCCGGTCGCCGTCGGGGTGAAGGTCACCGATTCGGTCACTGACTGACCGGCCTGGATGGTCGAACCCTCAGGCAGGGCGGTGGTGGGTGCGAACTCACCCTCCCCGGGCGGCTTGGACTTGGTCACCGTGAGCGGGGTGCCGCCGGAGTTGGTGACGGTGAAGCTCTTGGTTACGGCCTGGCCGACCGGAACGATCCCATAGTTGATGGCGGTCGGGGTCACGACGAGCTGCGGGGGCGCCCCTGCCGTGCCCGAGATGTTGACGTCGGCCGACCCTCCAGTGTCGCTCGTCAGAGTGAATACGTCGAGATACGACCCGGCCGCGGTGGGCGAGAACGATATTGACACTGACACCGAGGCACCAGGCACAAGAGTGGTGCCGTTCGGCGGCAGTCCCCCGACAGTGAACGGGACAGCCGGGACCGTCTCACCGGTGATGGCGAGGCTCTGGCTTCCCTCGTTGGTGAACACCGCGTCCTCGGTCACTGTCGAGCCGATCGGGGTCCCCTCGAAACTCACCGAAGCGGGCGCCACGGTGAGCTGCGCACTGGCGGACAGGCCGGTTCCGCTCAGCCCCACTTGGTACTTGCCAGCGCTGGTGGTCACGGTGATCACGCCTCCGACGATTCCGTAGTCGGTCGGGTTGAAGGTGACCGGGATCGAGAAGGTCTCGCCTGCCGTCAAGGTGATCGGGAAGGGGGAGCTCGGCGCGCTGAGCGCGTAGGGGGCGCCCGACGAGGTGACCGATGACACCGTCTCAGCCTCATTGGCGGTGAAGACATCCTGCACTGTCGTTGCCTTCCCGACGGTGGTGTTGGCGAAGCCGACCGACCCTCCGGCCAGTGGGCTCTGGACCGGAGCTCCATAGCCCCGCAGTACCCCGTCGAACCCTCCCTGGTAGATCCGATTGTCAGCCACCCCCGGCTCACTCAGCTTGACCGACGCGCCGCTTGGAGCGCTCCACAGCAGATCAAGGGTGCCCTCGGCGTCGGGGATCGGGTCGTAGGCTCGCAGCTGGGCCGAGGTGGACCCCGGCCCGTCGGCCCAGTTGGCCCACAGGATGCTCGTGCCCGAGGTCGAGCCGGACGAGGTGACGACCGGCGAGCTCGAGCTGTAGCCAAAGGCGTCAGCCGACGATCCGACCAGCGAGAAGGTGGGCTTGCCCGACCCATCGACGCCGAACTTCCAGGCCAGCAGCTTCCCGTCGGTAGCGCCCGGGGCGCCAGTCGCCGAGCCCCCATTGGTGATGAAGTAGAGATAGCCGCCGTCGCCGCCCCAGACGGCGGGCGACCCCCACACCCCTTGGACGGGACCGAGTCGGGCGAGCACATCGTCTCCCCCGCTTGCCCCCTGCTCGTAGCCGCCGAGGTGGGATGCATCCAGAACATACAGATAGCCCTCCTTGCCGATCTCGACGGCCAGTCTGGGGTAGGCCGGAGTCGAGAAGCTGGCCGGGAGGACTACCGGCGACCCGGCCCCGAGATCGCCGTCAATCTGGTTCAGGGCCTTGGCGTCGAGGGGTATGAAGAAATCAGTGGTCTTCAAGGAGCCGTCCGGCTGGACAGTCAGGCGCACCACGGCCTGGGCCAGATGGGTGGGCTCGGGACTGGCGTTTCCCGGCGATGGGGCCGTTGGGTCGTAGCCATTGCCTGTCGACAGGATGATCTGCCCGGGCCCGTCGGAGCGAAGCGCGCCCGGGGCCCAGATGCCTCCCTCGCCGTCGGTGGGTATGCCTGCCTCACTGCTCCACAGGGTCGTCACCTGGCCGGCCGTCGAAACGCCGATGACCCAGCCGTGGGTGGGCACGAGGTCGCAGTGGGAGCCGAATCCGGCATAGACCACGCCGTTCATCAACAACAGCCCCGGTCGCTGGAGCTGATAGGTCGGATCGAAGGACTGGGTCGGGTCGTTCGACGCCGTGCCGGTGATCTCGACCGGGAAGTTGGGCTGCTCGGCGCCGGTCGTGACGCTGAGGGCGTGCATCCAATACTGCGCAGGCCCGCTTGTCCCCGAGGCGTAGACCTTGGAGAGGAAGTACTCGATGTTGGTGGCCGTGTCGACCACCGGGGTTCCCGTCACCCCCACGCTCGGCAGGTCAGCACAGCCGAGGGAGGCCGAGGAGAAGGGTGTGCCCAGGCTCTTCGTCCAGGTGATGGCGCCTGTCGCCGGATTGAGTCCGTAGGCCATGTCTTCTTCTGTCTCGGCCAGCAGCACCCCGTCCTCCACCAGGGGCTGGACCTGGATATCACCGTCGAGCTGGCTGGCGAACAGCTGGCCGAATGAGCCACCGGTAACCAGCTGGGGGGTGAGGGCCGTCTGGTCCGGGTACCAACTGGTCCCGGCTTGGTCCGCGTCCACCCCGACTGAACCGACAGGTCCGGCGGCGCCGGCTACCGGACAGCTGACCACCATGGAGCCACCGAGCACGAAGATGGCAGCGACCGCCACCGACCAGATCCGGCTTCTCAACATCGTGCGGTGTTCTCCTCTGGTGGCTTGATTGGTAGGACTGCGTGGATCGTGGACTCGGTGTGACTGGTCCGGCGTGACCGGGAAGAGCGGCGCGGCTACCTCGACCGCGTGACACGGGCTTCTGGCCCGGCGCTCACCCCTTTGGCCGCGACTTTGAACGCCTCGGTCGCAGGACTGATGGCAAGGGCAGAGCTCCCGGGTCAAAGTCAGCGAGAGTGGCCTCGATGGAGGCCGCGTCGGCCATCAGCAGGTCGACCATGGCCGACCCATCCATGCGCTCGGCGGGCGCCACGACCTCGGCGGTGATCGCCATCGGCGGCTCCACCGAGTCGAGCAGCAAGCTCAACTTCGTCCCGATGACCTCGAGCTGGGCATCCTCGAAGATGGTGTTGTGGAGTCCTGGGATCTCGACTGTGGTCAGCTGTCCCGAGACATATGGCGCCCAGCCGAGGTCGCCCTTCCCGATGGCCATGGACATGCCCTGTTTGGTCCGCAGCACGGCGACATCTCCGTCATAGGGTCCCGGCCGATAGTGCTTCACGGCCTGGTTGCTCGATCGGTACGAGCGGGTGATGGTGGCATCCACCCGGTCGTCGGCCGTCGGGCCGCCGAGTTTGCCCCGCCGGGAGGTGACGAGGCCCATGAGGCGGTGGGCCCGTTCGGCGAAGCTGGCGGCTTTGATGTCCGGCCAGTTCATGACCGACTCGGCCCAGACATAGTGGAATGATGACCGCGGCACGGGGCTGTCCAAGAGGACGACGAGAGGGAGCTCCTCGCCGTCGGCGGCCAGACGCCGGGCCGTCTCGTAGGCCACCAGGCCGCCGGCCGAGTGGCCGCCGACAACGTAGGGCCCGTGGGGCTGCAACGCCCGGATCTGGGTAACCGCCTCGGCGGCCAGCTCGTCGATGGTCGTTCGGGTGGGCACCGACTCGCCGTCAAACGCTTGGACCTGTATGCCGACCAGGGGACGGTCGGCTGGTAGGTACTGGCCGAGGCGCCGGTAACGCAGGGCCGTGCCCAAGTAGGCATGGATCATGTAGATGGGCGCCTTGCTGCCGTCGCCGTTGACCGACAGGTAGAGGGGCTCGTCACCCACCGCACCGACCATGGCGGCAACGCCGGCGATGGTGGTGTCCTCTAGTACTCGGCCGATCTCGATGATGCAGCCGAACTCCTTCTCCAGGGAGGAGAGCAGCTGGAACAGCCCGAGCGAGCTCCCGCCGAGATCGTCGAAGAAATCGTCTACACCGCTGATGGGTCCGTCGAAGCCGATGATGTCCCCGGCCAAGCGGGCAACGACCCGGACCCGGGCGTCATCGCCGTCCTCCTCGGCACCGGAGATGCTCGGCGTGATCCGACTCACCTGTTCTCGCCACACCGGGAGCCGCTCGACCTCGAGTTTGCCATTGGCCGTGACCGGGAAGGCCGGCATCATCACGAACTGGGCGGGAACCATAAACTGGGGGAGACTGCGGCCCAGCCATTGGCGAACCTCTTGTGACGACAACGCCTCGGACTCCGTCGTGACATAGGCGACGAGAGAGGCCCGGGCCCCACTTCCCTCGGAGGTAACGAACGCCTGTCCGATAGCGGGATGCCCGGCCAGGGTGGCCTCGATCTCCCCGGGCTCGATGCGGAAGCCCCGAAGCTTGAGCTGGCGGTCCTTGCGGCCGCAGAAGGTGATCACTCCGCGTCGATCGCGACGGCCGAGGTCACCTGACCGGTAGATCCGCACCGCGCTGCCCTTGGAGTCGGTCCACGGCACGAACCGTCGGTCGGTGTCGACCGGGTCGCCGACGTAGCCGTCGGCCAGCTGCGGACCGTAGATGCAGATCTCCCCCTTCTCGCCCCGGCCCACTTCCCGGTCCTCGTCGTCCAAGAGCACGACCGCCGCTCCGGGCAAGGGTCGTCCGATCGGTACGGGACCGCTGACAGGCCCTGTCACCTCGTGGGCCGTAGCGAGGACAGTGCTCTCGGTTGGCCCGTAGGTGTTAATCAGCTTGGTGATGGACGTCTTGGACAGCAGCTCGGTGGCGAGCGATCCCGACAGGTTCTCGCCGCCCGAGATGATCGTCTTCAAGGTCGACGGCAGCCGTCCGGCCCGCAGGAGCTCGGTGAGCACCGAGGGGGTGTTGGCCAACATGGTGGCATCGATCGTCCGATCGGCCAGGGCCAGGGCGCTCGGGATGACGTGGACGACCCCCCCGGTGACGAGAGGCCCGAGCACCTCCAAGATGAACGGGTCGAAGCTGAACGAGATGGTGGTCGCCGTGCTGGCGAGCTCCTCTGGCGACAGGGTGGTGCGCACCCACTGGAGCACCGTGGCCAGTCCCCGATGAGGCACCTGGACGCCCTTCGGCTGGCCGGACGAGCCCGAGGTGAACAAGACGTAGGCCGGACTGTCGAGGGTCGGAAGCGGCCGGGTCCTAGCCGTGGCAAAGCCAACGCCTCCGCTCACCGCCGCCCGGATCGGGAACTCCATGACCGAGGGATCGATGCGGGCGATACCTGGGGCCTCAGCGATGAAGGAGCCACGCGTAGCGAAGGCCACCGACACCCCGGCCCGGCCGCAGAGGTCGATGAGCCGGGCCGCCGGGTAGTCGGGATCGAGGGGAACGTAGACCGCCCCGAGCGACCAGATACCGATCATGGCGGCGATGGCCTCTTTCGACCGAGGCAGGCACACCCCGACCGGCTGGCCGGGCTCAACGCCCATGATCGAAAGATGATCCACCGCCGTCTCAGCTGCCCGATGGAGCTCCTCGTACGACCAGGTAACCGACCCATCGACCACAGCGGGGGACGATGGCGTGGCCAACAGCTGCGCCAACAGCTGTTCCACGACCGAGAGGCCGACCGGCGCCAGCACCGGACGGGCGACCGGCCTCGAGCGTGCATTGTCGCCTCGGCCCCTGGCTGCACTGCGCGGCTTCTCTTTCGCCTGCAGCATCTCGGCGTAGACGTCGCTTTGAGCATTGGCCAGCTCATCCCAGTTGAGGCCGGCCACGCGGCTCGGGCCGGCCTCGCCCAGCCTCCTCCTCCGATCGGGACTGGTCGCCAACGCCTCCAGGGCGGCCGCGAACTGGGCGACGTCGAAGGGCTCCACCCGGGCGCCGACCGAGTTGTCGACCAGGGCCCGCAGACAGGCGATGTCGAAGGCCACGACCGGCGTCCGCACGGCCAGGGACTCAGCTGCCACCATGCCGAAGGTCTCGTAGCGGCTCGGCATGGCGACGAGGTCGCAACCGGCCAGCCACTCGAAGCGCTCGTCGGCCGGCACACGCCCGACGAAGTGGACACGGTCGGCGATGCCCAGTCGGGCGGCCAGCTCGACCAACGCCTGGCGGTCCGGCCCGTCACCTGCGAGGTAGAGGTCCTGAACGACGGTGGGGCCGATCCGAGCGTAGGACTCCAACAGCAGATCGAGTCCCTTCTGGGCGATCTCCAGGCGCCCGAGGTAGCCGATGCCCGAGCGGGCGACGTCATAAGAGGCGAAGGCTCCCTCGTCCAGGCCGTTGGCGATGACGGTGACCTCGGCTGCGGGGTTCCGCTTGGCGAGCGTCGCCCCCAAGTCGTCGGACACGGCCACGAGGCGTCGATGGGAGCGCACGCCGATGGTCTCGACCCAGGAGAACGGGAGGTGGTATTGCTTGCTCTTCTCAGCCGCGAACAACCACTGGACGACTCCGACGACCGGACGCCTGGTCATCCAAGGGACGGCCACAGAGGAGAAGGGGGCGCCGAAATCCTCGACGACCAGGTTCGAGCGGTAGCGGAGGGAGGCGACCGGGAGAGTGGCGAAGTAGGCCAGTCGCTCGACGAAGTCGCCACCCCCGGCGACTCCGCTGTGGACGTAGTGGACACCGTCTTCGACCCGCGGCCGGCACCCTCGGTACCGAGCGCAGACCACGGTGATGTCATAGCGGTCGGCCAGGCGCTGGTTGATCTCGTGGGTACGGACCGAGCCGCCTCCCGCCCCGGGACGGCGCGGATCCTCGTAGCCGAGGTGCAGCACCTTCGGACGAGGTGGGCCGACGGGCCCACCGCCTCCGGACCCGGGGCCACTCCCCCCTGCACCCCCTCCTCCCCCTCCGGCCCGGGCCACGGCCAGCAGCCCGCGTGCCGAGAACACGCTGAGAACGCCGAGCGACCACAGAAGCCAGAGGCCTTCATGTCGGCGCAGCGCCAACAGTGGCGCGCAGGACACGGCGACGACGACGGTCGATCGCCACAGCCCGCGGAGTGACCCAGACCAGGTTCGGGCGATCTCTCGAAGCAACAGCGCAGTGACGACGGTCGCTCCGATCGTCACGGCTATGGCCAGGCCCACGATGCCGTGCTTCTCCAGACCGAAGACATCAAGTGTCACGCCAAGGGCCACGCCCGCAGCCAACAGTTTGGTAGCCCGGCGGAACAGCCCGGTGGCCTGGAAGTAGGTGGTAGTCAGATTGACCACCCCCATCATCAGGCCGGCGGCCGCCGTCCACGGCAGGATGGCGCCGACATCGCCGTACCGGGCCGGGAAGAGCATCGAGGTGATCGAGCCCGGCAGGGTGACCACGATGAGACAGATCGGCACGCACAGCTTGGCGTAGAGCTTGACGCTGTCCTGGATAACGACCGACGGCTCCTCCCGCTGGGCCACCATCCTCGGGAAGACCACCATGGAGAGCGCTGACCCGATGAACACAGGGATCCGGCCGATGATGTTGGCCGCCTGGTAGGTGGCGAGGGCGGGCTGGGCGCCCAGGATGAGGCTGCCGATGACCACATCCATGCTGGCGAGCACGGCCACGCCCGCCTGGATGGCCAGCAGCCCCTGGGTGCTCGCCCACAGATTGCGGCCGGCGAGCGCACGCTTCGAGAACTCCATGTCGTGGACCATGTAGACAAGCCCGCCTGCAGCCACGAGGCCGGCCCCGAGCGCGAATCCGGCGATGGCCCCGCTGGCCCCGGCGCCGAGAGCGACGAGGCCGACGCCGGCACCGACCTTGACCACCACCTCACCGACCCGGAGGCAGGCGATCAGCCGGAAGCTCTGCAGGCCCTGGAAGTACCCGGCGGCAGTGGCGGCCATGAAGATGAGGAAGACCGAAGCGAAGGCGGCGATGAGCACCGGCCCCGAGGCGTAGTGGGCGGCGATGAGACAGGTGGCAAGCCCGGCCGCCGTCCCCTGGAGGACGGTGGCGAACAGGCAGAAGGTCACAGCCAGGCGCCGGCGGGGACGGTCGCGCTTGGAGCGGAGGACCTCTTGGGCGAGCACCCACGGCAGAGCGGCGCCGGCGACCGTCCCGCAGATCAACAGGAGCGCGGAGATGGAGGAGACGGCGGCGAACTCTCGTGTCGGCAGGAGCCACAACAAGATCAGCGTGTAGCCGTAGTTGAGAACCGAGACGAGGCCGGTTGCCGTGACCACCACGGCCTCGTCCCCGAGCTTGTGCCCCACCGCCTTCTTCTTCCTGTGCATGGCTGAGGTCAGACGTCTCGGCTGGGGGGCGAGCGCCTGAGGGGCCAGGTCCAGTGTTGTGCTTGTCATCGTGCCGCTCCGGTGATCCCTTGGACCTTGTAGACGCGAAGGCTCCCGTCGGAGATGCCGTTGGCCTCGAAGACCAGGTGCCCTCCTCGCTCTACCGTTGTGAGAAATGACTTGGAGGCGATGCCGTAGCCCTGGTCGACCAGGGTGGTGGCGATCACCACGTAGTCGACGTGGTGGGCCCGCATCTGAGCCAGGGTCCCCCACTGTCCGATCACCCCGCGGTGCATGAGGAACTGGGACGCTCCGTCCGTCGACGAGACGACGGCCGACGGGGGGACCTTGTTCCCCTCCCAGCGCAAGAGCTGTCGGTACTCGTCGTCCCGCCCGGCATGGACGCTCGTCCAGACGAAGAGGTTGAAGCCCATGGCGACGAGCAGGAGGACCGCCCCCGTGACCAGCCACTTGCCACGTCGCCAGCTCTCGACGCCGGCCACCCACAGGCAGAGACTGATGAGGCTCGGGAGGAGCAGGATGTAGTACATCTGCTCCTCGATGGTCCCGAACAGGGTGGCGTAGACGAGGTAGGCGGCTGCAGCCACGGTCCACACCGCCATGAGCACGGTGAGCCGGTCTCGGACGTCTCTTGGGTACTGGCGGCTACTCCAGGGCTCCATCCTCCACAGCAGTCCGGCGGCGGCAGCCACTCCGACAACCAGTACCACGTAGGTCACAGCAAAGGTGCCGAGGTCGGCCAGGATCCGCGACTGGATGGAGACATGTGTGCTCGCCGAGTTGAATCCGCTGATCTGCTTCGTCCCGACGAGACGGAGGATGCCGTCTTCCTTGGCGTGCCACCAGGCCGCAAACCCGAACGACCATGACAGCGCGATGACCATGCCCACGTAGGCGACGGCGGCCATGATGGCAACGACGAAGGCCTCCCGTCGGGCGATCACCCAGCCGGTCGCCCACAAGAGGAACAGGGCGAAGACGACCACCAGGCCGAAGGTCTCCTTGGTGGTGACGACGGTGCCTGCGGCAAGTCCGGCACCAATCACCCATGCCCAGTGACCGAGGGACCCCGACCGCGTCATGTCGGCCATGGCCAGACACAAGAAGAGCGACACCATGGCGAGCTGGGCCGGGGCTTCGAGCATGACCCGACTGTCGAAGCTGATGGCCAACGGATCGACTGCAAGCAGGAGGGCGACGATCACGGCCACCCACCGAGTGGCGACGCGCTCAACGAGCAAGAAGGTCACGAGGCAGGTCAAGGTGCCGACGATGACGTCCACGTAGCGGAGACTGAACAGGGTGCTCTCGGTACTGCCGTGCAGACCGAAGGCCAAGATGACGGCGGCATAGAGACCGAAGGCAGCCGGTGGGTGAAGGGCGAAGGGGAGCCCATAGAGCTCGACCCCCCGCCCCCGAGCCAGATTCATCGAGATCGACGTGTAGCTGATCTCGTCGATGAAGATGTCATAGGCCGTTGGCAGGGCGGTGATCCGGGCGAGGAGGGCCACGGCCCCGACGGCCAGGAACCACAGCGTCCGACTGCAAAGGATCCGCCACGCCAGTGATGGCCGGTGGCGGCGACGCGTGGCTGGCGGCTCCTCGACCGTCGGTTGTACCTCAACCCACGGCGGCGCCTCCAACATCGGGCGCGACGGGACATCGATGAAGGCGTGCGAATTAGTGAAGTTGGACTCGACCGCTACCGTCATCAGCCGGCCAGGGCGTCGCTGTCGCTGTCGCCGTCGACCTCGTTCCTCTGGCCCACCGGGACGGTCGCTTGGACCGAGGCGATGGCCGGAGACACGAGGTCGACGTGGCGGGCGACGGTAACGAGCACCCGGGCGTCCTCGATGACCTCGGGCAGAAATCCGGCACGTCGGAGGGCCAGTTTGGCCGTCTCAGTGTCCGTGTTGCGCAACAGGACGACGAAATCGCCGTCGCTCATCACGCACTTGTCGGTGCTCCGAAAGCTCGGCACCTTCCCGTGGGGAAGTAGCTCGACAGGAAGGCGCACCACCGACGCGAGGTCGGTTACATGGCGCCGGTTGTTCGGTGACTGGGCCAGGCGGCCCCGCTCGGCCTCGAGCAGGCTGAAGACCTGTGCCCCCATCTCCTCCCAGGTGAACTGAGCGGCCCACTGGCGCGTTCGCGTCCCCATTGCCATGGCCTCGCCCTCATCTTCCAGATCTCGGAGGACAGAGGCGATGGCCGGTGCCAGCGCCTCTGCGTCGTCGAGTAGCCAGCCCGTCTCGCCATGACGGATGGAGTCCCTCAGCCCCGGGCGCTGGTAGGCGAGGACCGGGACTCCCAAGGAGTTGGCCTCGACGACCGAGAGTCCCCAGCCCTCTCCCTTGGATGCGTTGACCGACATCCAGGCCGTACGCATCAGTTGGTCCCGGTCGGGTGTGGAGAGCGCCCCGTGGACGACCACATGGTCGGACAGGTCGAGGTCCGAAACTATGGCCTCGATGGCCGGGCGTTCGGTCCCGTCGCCCACGATGTGAAGCTCGAGGCCGGGAAACTCCCCGACCAGCTCGGGGACCGCGGCGACGATCGAGGCCACCGACTTGTGGGCCACCAGTCGTCCGACGCAG
>Ga0182030_10021208_pt1 | contig 12184 bp, 9 predicted proteins | sample 812S3MmetaG_FD_121299 | JGI IMG/M metagenome (GOLD analysis project Ga0182030, IMG submission 121299) | Permafrost microbial communities from Stordalen Mire, Sweden - 812S3M metaG (Illumina Assembly) | ecosystem: Environmental > Terrestrial > Soil > Wetlands > Permafrost | place: Sweden...
TTAGAAATTGCAGCAGTTTGAACTCCATCGGAAATAAATGAATTACATGCTTGTCTTTGGTGACTGCACCCGTCTTTGTATCCATCACAAGATTGCTCATTGTAAGCAGTTCTTCGTTACACAGCCCTGGACGTCGCAACATTGCTCTTAACTGCGCTGCTAAATCTGCCAACTTGAAAGGTTTTGCCAGATACGCATCGGCCCCAGCGTCATAGACCGCTTGCAGTTCAGCAGAAGAAACATTGCCGGTCAATAAAAGTATTGGCGTGCTGCCACCACTTGCTCTGTAATCTCGCACAACTGCAAGTCCATCTAATGTGTACAGCGACATTTCCAGCACAATAATATCGTAGTGCTCTTGACGTAGGCATTCGAGCACGCGCCAACCACTCGTTTCCAGATTAACGGTGTAATTGTCCGCGACAAAAAAATCTCGTACTGCTGTGGCAAGGTCTTCCTCTGGTTCACAAAGTAACATTTTAGGCATGATTGAGTTTTACACCCCTACTTTTCTAAGCCTTTCATCTGTTAACTTCTGGCGCCCTTTCTTCCCTATCTCTTCTTCCTCCGCCACAATATTCTGTTCTTTGACTAACTGACCTACCTCGGTAAGCCGTTGTGTTCTTTCAACTTGTGATTCCTTGTTCTCATCATTGAATACGGTGTCAGACACACGGTCCTTTAGATTTCGCGATTGGGCGATTTCTTCAAGCTGCGCTATATTGTCTACATGCAATTTAGATAGGTCCAACAAAACACTCGCTAACTTCAGCCTTAAGTCGCCGAGCCGATCTTCCAGCTCTAACGACCACTCATCTGACAGTAAATTCGACCGCAAAAGCTGGATTTCTTCGCGTGCTTTTTGAATATCCACCCGAGCTTTTTGCGTATCTTTCCGCATTTGTTTGGTCAAGCTCCGCTGAATAACGCGACGAAGCTCGGCATCCGAATTTTGCACCACATTGTACAAATGCTGATCGAGATACATCCATGCTCCGAGCTTTTTGCTGCTGAACTCAAGGCTGTCGTGCATGTATCGAGTCATCTCAGTATCCCGCCCACAGAAACAGATGATCGGCTTATCGGCGTTGTTAGCCGATGCTTTCACTTTAGGAAGCAGATCAAACATTCTGGATTCGTCGAAGTGAACGCCAATGATTATGAGGTCAAAGGTGCCTTGCTCAAGAGCTGCTTCTGCTGCTCGCATTTTGCTGACAACAGTAAGTTGATGCCGCTTCCCCAGAATTCGCTCCAGGTCTGCAACCCCTTCGGGTGTATCTGCGATAAAGATATTTGCCATTTGTTTTGCTTCCTTTCACTGCTTCTTTTTGGCAAGAGGCGTCTTTTCTTATTTGCTACTATTATTCGTACCTATATTTTCCCAGATTTAACAGCGGTGGGTATCGTCCAGATTGATTAATACGCAGCCACAACGAACGCGCCGCCGCAGTTCATCAAATTCAGCCTCTGATATACTTTAAGGTATCGAATATATGTCGTGTAATTCATGGATTTGCCCGTAGTGGAAATTTTCACCCTGCCAACCTTACTGCTTCTTTAATACTCAACTGCGCTATAAATTTTGGCTCAAGCATATCCTCAATGGCAAACCTTAAGTCATTGGAGACACAGGGCTGCCCAAGATAGGGGCATTTTTTACAAGCGTCGATTTGCGCTCTTGCAACACAGAATAAATCCATAGTTAAATATTTGTCGGCGCCACAAAGCAGTGCGGAGCGGGCGACCGTCGCATCAAGAGCTGAAGCCAATAGCGTTCGTTCCATAGCGAAAAAGAGCACGGGGATGCCGCTCAATAGAGGATCTCCTTTCACCAAGTTTAGCAACAAGAATGCATCTGTGGTCTCGTCGTAAACATTGCAAATGATCAGGTCGATCTCCTCTTCAAAAAGGATCTCAATGGCGTCCGCAATGTTATGGGCGAAGTAAAGTTCATGGTAGTCCTGAAGACTGTTCCGCAACGGCAAAAAACGTCCAGCGATCCCCCGAACAATCAATATTCGTGCCATCTCACCGCCTTTGGACTGTGGCCAAATTGCTGCATGGATTCCATGAAGCTCGTTATTTTTCCAGACACCGCTCGATAGTCCCGAGCATTAGCATCTATATTTCGTTTGACAAAGAGTCGATCAAGAATTTCAAAGCACCAAACTATTTGGTGACTATTGCGATTTTAGGGCAACGCAGTCCTTAACATATCATCCTTTCTGATGAGCAGTTTTACTCTGATCCTGCTTTCTACGAACCAGCCGAATAATGCAGTTTTATTAAACTTAGCTTGGTAAAAATGCTTCTTCGACTGGGCTATTAGAATTGGCTGAAATGCGAGCTCTTGTAAGGCTTTTGCCAACATCCCGTAAGGTTTTCCCCTACACAAGGCGAAGCAATTTCGTTCTTGCTTTTGCATGTAGCACTGCCAACTATTGGAATATATTCGGAGCAAAGACAATGAGTGATACCCGGAGTGGTGCCGACTCAACATTCAGCCGTTATCACCATTGGTAATGGTGGACGGCTGATGTTCACTTATGCTGTGGCGGACGCCAGCGGTGGCATAAACTACGGCATTAGACAATTTGCTTTGGCGCTAATTTGCCTTTGCAAAGAAGAAAAAAAATCAAACGGAGGGACAGCGAACCGTCCCTCCGTTTTTATTGTGGAGATTAAATGTGCTTACCAGTGAAAGCTGTTTAGGCTGCCTTCTTCGTTGAACCGAAGATATTGCGGAGCCAGGCGAAGCTTGGCGTGGATTCGATGCGCTTCGACGGCGTGAGCACATCGAGCCCATTCGCGTCAGGTACTACACCGACGCCCTTCCAAGCGGATTCAAGTTTTGCCACGTTATCTGCGTTACCCATAGCTTTAGCTGCTTCAAGTGTCTGGAAGGCAAATGAACCAAAGCTTGGAGTACTTCCAGCAGCCTTTCTGGCATCAAACCAGATATGAGCTGGATCTTCCCAGGCATTTCCGCCTACAGATTTTGCAAAGTCAGCAAAAGCCTTGTTCGGAATACTGGAGTTGATGTGCACGCCACCATTGTCTTTAGTTGTCTTGATGTAGTGAGTCATGTCGGTCGGCTGCATATCTTTGCCGATGGCCGGATCGTTATAAGCAGTTCCAGGATTGACCATGTCACGCAGTGCGCGACCATTGATATTGTCTTTCCAGATGCCTTCGCCGATGAGCCATGAGCCCTTATCGGCAGTTTGTCCCTTGGCGTATTGATCGATAACTGCACCGAAAACGTCAGAATAGCTTTCGTTCAATGCACCGGATTGACCGTGGTATTGTGTACCGGCTTCCATTTCAGTGACACCATGGGTGATTTCATGCCCGGTGATATCACGCATCATAAAGGTCTTGAATGGGCTGTCAGCGCTCGGACGACCGTAGGTCATTTGCTCGCCGTTCCAGAATGCATTCTGGAAATTGTCGCCATAGTTGACGGTCGATACCATTTTCATACCATGACCGTCGATTGAATCGCGACCGAACACCTTTTGATAGAAGTCACGAACTTGACCGGTGTAATCATAAGCCTGATCAGCTTCCACATTGCCCGAAGGCTTTTCACCTTCAAAGCGCACTTTGTCGCCAGGTTGGACTTCCTGACCGCCGGCGTCATACACTTCGCGCGCGCCGTGGAAATCTTCGCCATTGGCATTCGGTTTGAACTGGTCGCCTTGCTTGGACAATTCAGCACCTTTATTTCTCGTATTGAGGAATGAGAGGTTGTCTGGATTGCGGCGAGCCATTTCTTCCAACATATAATCGGGAATTACACCGAAATTATGCGGAGCGTAGGCATCAGCCAGAGCCTGATCACCGTTGAGGCTGAAGGTCTTGTTGAGCTTATCGAATGCGCCGTTGTACAAATTGTTTTTCGTTTCGGTGAAACCGGCTAGTTGCGGCAAGCTTAGAGCTCTATCAGCAGCCATGGTACCGAATTTAGCGCCGACCCCGGCTATTGCCGAATCAACCACAAAGGCCCCGCCAGCATTACCGATTTGGGTTGATGCTGCGTCAAGCTGATTCATCGTAGTTGCTGCGCCAGCTTTCTTATAGCCATCCATAATCGGCTCAGCAGCTCTGTAAGTAAAATATGCACCAACTGCAAGTCCAGCTAATGCGCCGGCAGGTCCGCCTTCAGGAAGCACCGCCTTTAGTGCCACGGCCATTCCTGCACCCATGCCGACTTTACCGAGTGTTCCAAGCGGATCGTGAAAATCCGCTTCGGCAGCGTTGATAATACCCAGAGGAACTTTTTTCAGTCCATCGATGGTGGCTATACCATAACGTGCGGTGGCACTTTCTGGAGCAGCTTTCTCACCACTCGTCTCCAGAGCGTGTGCAGTGCTTCCCTGGCTATTCACCATTTCCAGAGCCAATTTGTTTATCAAAGCGTCATCATGCGAAACGTTGTTGCCTGCGTCTTTTGCACGCAGTTGCTCAATCTGATTTTCCATTTTTCTAACTCCACAATTCGGCGGCAGTTCACCCACATCTCCGCGTGAGTGCCCGATTTATTTTGTTGCCGTCATTAATCTTCCTGTTTTGACTTTAACCGAGACCTCGAAAGGCGTAAACGAACAGGATTTTAAGGTCGGCATTGTTAGTGTGGAAATTACGAATTTAGAAATCATGAAAAGGCTTGATCTTAGCGCGGCTTAAGCATCGGGCGCCTGGCGGCGCTGCACGGCAAGCTCGCAAAACTCTGATTTGAACTGGGATAACGGCACTTGACGGATCGCATCCGCCCCACCCCACGGGTTACGCACAGTGACCGTGTAGCCACCGTTTCCGTCGGGTGTTACACCCATAACCGTGTAACAGTGGTCGGCGACCAGGTTATGGCCGGTCTTCTCCTTATCGGATTCGCCGGGGGTGGATGCTGTTATTAACATATAGGGTGCTGAATGACAGGAGCTATTTATCATGGCTATCAATTCTGGATCACCAATCTGAGAAGGATTGAGCGACTCGACCTTCTTGGCGCTGAGCACTTCCATAGCGGTTCCCGGCCAACCACCACCGCCCGAGCCATCTGTTGGATCTTCGGGAGCTTGTGCGTAGCCATGGTCTTGCCTGTACTTGCCCCAGGCTTTTTCCAAGACAGAAACCCAGGAACCATCGACATTTCCGTGATTGTATAGACCGAGTTCAGCTTCAGTCGGCGCCTTAACGTTATATGCTTTTTGCTCTGCGTCTCCAGGAAAGATAACCGTATAACTTCCGTCTTTCTCAGAATGAATCATATTAGCGATTTGCTCCGGATGATTTTTGGCAAGTGAGGCAAGCGAGGCTAAAAAGTAGCAATCACCTATAGTGCCCTGCCTGACATCGTCGAGTTTGATACAAGACTCTGGATGGCTTGGATCTCTGTAAAGATCAGAACTGCAATCTCCTGTTTGAGCCTCTGCCGTGCGCAACATAGCAAAGGAAATTCCGTTAACAAGGTCTTGCTTTTGTTTACTGCGTGTTGGCTGAGAAATAAGTTGAGCACAACTTTGCAGATCGACTCGTGTGATACCACTTTCATTTGTTTTTGATAGATTGTGCAGGGAGTCATATTGGCGATACATAGCCGCAAGCAACTGAGCATCCTGCCCTTTTATGGACGAGTCTTGCATGGACGCTGCCAGATCGTGCTTACTCAGATATCCTTTGTGCCCAACATCGAGTCGGTCAAACAACAGGTTGGCAGCTGGGGAAAAATCAGACAGCGAAACAAGACTTGCCTGGCCGATTTTGTTTGGACCGTTATCCTTAGCTTCTGTTTGAGATCGTTCTGACAGATGCTTCAATGCATCTTTGAGAAATTCACCGCATTTGGAAATGACGCCATCTTTGTGCAGGCTTTGCAAATCTTCCTCGAGCGCCTTTAACATGGCTCGTTCTTTACCGGAGAACAAACGCGTGCTTGGTTTGTCCAAATCCAAAGCATGCTTCAAGCTTTCAGCATCGACTTTGCCTGTTCCCAGACTGGCCCGAAAGAGCAGCTCCTTATCATGAGACAAGCGCTCGATAGCTTTAATCGCCGTTTTTCCCACCTCCGCTGCGTCTGCGACTTCGGCTGCTGCGGCTTTGCTCAGCCGACCAAGCTTGCCTTGAGCTTCACCGCCGGTGATATCAAGCCGAGGCAGACAAGCACCGTCAGAATCGTGCAGTTTCTGATCTGCCTTACCCAAATCATGCATAGCGACCTTAGCGGCAAACTTTCCACAATTTTCGATGCTGCGAAATAGTTCCTCACGCAGATGACTATCGAGATGGCTATGGTCTTTTGATTTTGCCGCGCCATTGTCATGTTGTTCTTTAACTGGCTCATGCTCGTGACTGTCTTTCTTGACGACCTTAATTTCACTCATGTTATTTCCCTTTGCCTATTGCCACGATTTGACGTGGCGCGCCTTTATACTGGAACCATCACAATTTACAGCTATCAGCCGACGGTTCTCTTTGTCGATAATTGTGATTTTTGTGCACTAGAAAAGCAATTTGCAATACCACATATCCTTTGCGCAGTCACGCATTTCGTGCCACCACCAACGGTGCAAACATGAACGAAGATACAGCCACCTCCAGCGGTGCCCAATCAATCTCACTCTTCCGACGCGCCTTGTATCGATACTTTCCTGGGAGCGCCAGCTTCCAGCTGGCAATAGAAGAGATCCTCGACATAAGCAATCAGACTCGCAATATTTGCTTGCTGATATCGATAAGTGTAGATATTGGTTTGGCTAAATTTGGTACAACCCTGTGACTTTTTTGGGTCAAATGATAAATTCGCAAAGCAAAAAAATATTTTGCTGAGAATCAATGTCGGAAGCATTTTCAGAGAAAACGTAGCAGCAGAACTAGCGGGGAGCACCACGACAAAGCTAGTGCTGTAGCGGCAATGCCACAAATGCAAGAAAGCAGCTGTCGAACTTGGCGACAGCTGCTTTAGATTCAAGCACGATTCCAATAATAGTCTAAGAGACCCTACTTGGTTTAGCGCTTTTCAGGCTTACAAGCCGGTACTTTCCAATTTAGTTCGTCAAAAGAAGACTTTATCTGATCTCCAAATTTTGTTCCTGTGTAATCGATTGTTCCAGCCACATAACCCCAATCTAGGGAGTAGCTGTGTTTTTGTGTTGCAGGATCGAATTTGTCAATATATGTAGAAGACCCAGTATTTACAGCATGATTTCCGTCAGAGGAAATGTAACTTGAATTTCCGAATATCTCCGTTGTAACTACGCCTTTAAAGTCAGTAAAACGCAGGGGATCCTGATGCCCTTTCAATTCTGCGCGGGGTCCCCCTTTGAGTTCGTCAACCGTCACAGTTCCGAATCCTGCCCGCGGCTCGATGGTGTCATGCAGCACGCATGCGCGAAATTTGTCTCCCGCATTTTTTTCTTCCAAATCCTTTGGCTGTGATTCAAGTCTGTCGTTATGTAATTCTGACATTTCGTTTTTCTCCATGAATTCTAGTGGTTAACGTTCTCTACCACTCTGTGTTTTGCAGTTGTTTGAACCATGCTAGAAACTGGTACGTGAATTTCGCGTGACCAGCGCTGTTAGAAACACGTATGATCACGGACAATGAAAAACGCAGATTAGCGCAAGATTTCGACTAAATTTCGCTTGGGTTCAACGAAATAGGAAATTTGAGGCTGTGTTGAAATTAAAGAGACTTCAGCTGGGAAGGTCAATTTTCAAACTTGTGTAAGTACTCATCGAGTCCATTCGACTTCAGTTCGTTGTACCGTTTAGACGCTTGATCAAACTGCTGTTGAGCTTTCGGTCCAATAGCACTGGCATCAAACTTCTGCACGCCGGTACCGAACATCCCCTTTTCCAGAGCCTGGATCCTGAGATTATCGCTTAGCGCCTCGGCTTTCAAAGCTCTGGTATCATCTTCAGTTAGACCCGATTTGACACGCTTGCCATGATCGAAATCAGCAGGACGCCGGTCCGCACTTTTTACAACATCTTTCAAATCGTATAAAAGCTCTTGCGTGCCTTTCGGCAAAAGCAAAAACGAATGGTCAAACGTGAGTTTCTCAACGCGATCTGCCGTGACTTTATTATCGAATCCTGATAAGGCAAAAAAATTGTTTTGCACGAACTCGACGCCATCGTGCATTTTTCCCGGTGACACTTCGTTCATTCCGCCGATTGCGATGACGTCATTGATCGAAACCGAAACCGAAACCGAAACTTTGTCACCCTTCGCATCGGCGTTTGCGCAACCTGCGATTTGACTGAAATTATCCTGCAAAAAGTGCAAGAAGCCCTGACTCTGCGAGTCGAGCTTTGGATTTTTCAGCGATTCGCTTATATCCGCTTGCGTCAGAGAAGTTTGCCCTTTGGGAAGAGCATGATGCCAGTTTGATTCAGCCTCGAATTCCGAATGCACGGCTGTTTTATAACCATCTTCTGGTACGGCAGCTTTAAGCAGATTATGCGAAGCCTGTTCGCTTTCAGAATGCGCATCTTTCATGGCGCTTCGCAGCACGGGATCATCCGTATTTTCGCTGCTGCTGCTGTTGTCGCTAGCCATAGGTGAACCCCAGTGTAATATCACCAAAATATTCTCTAAACGACTAGACTTCAATGTGGAGAACACCATGGTGCCGGATCCGATCTTCTTCGCACCCTATGCGGCTCCGTGATCAGAGCGACGCACCCTACGAGTAATCTGGGCGACGCATGCGTCGCACCCTACGAGGATCCGTAATCTGGGCGACGCATGCGTCGCACCCTACGAGGATCAGTTATATACGAGATCTCTGAGGAGGCAAGCAAGGGGTCCGCGCCCCAGGAAAGCAACCTAGAGCGAGGTCTCAGAGTCAGGGACTCAAACGCGCACTTTAAGCCACTTACCTGAGCGAAAGCGCAGAGCGCACCAGGCGGCGCAGACTACGACCGACGACGCCATGGCGTACCAAACGCCATCGGTGCCCATATTGAAATTCAGCGCCAGGAACCAGGCAATCGGCAAGCGGATGAGCCAATTGCACGAAAGCGAAATCCACATGTTGGCCTTGGTATCCCCCGCGCCCTGCATCGCTCCTTGCAAAATCATGGCGACTGCCAGGAATGGTTCAGAGAAAGAATTGATGCGCAAATAATTTGCACTGAAGCCCTGCGTTGCAGGATCCGGGCTCATAAGGCGCGCAATCAGGTCCGCAAAGCTGAACATACATACGGCAAGAACTACCATCATAGCAATGCCTATGTAAGTGACATTCCATCCGGCTTTTATGGCCCGATCTTCTTTGTGAGCGCCCAGGTTCTGGCCAACGATCGACGAAACTGCCAGACTGAGCGCCATAAGTGGCATAAATAGCAATGATTCGATGCGCATGCCTATAGTCCACGAGGCAAGCGCCGCGGTATGCTCCGGCACACTTTTCAGAATAAAGAACACAGCAAAAACACTGCCCGCCCAACCGAGCCTCTGTATTGCCGATGGTATACCGATCTTCAAAATGCGTTTCTGACATTGCCAATCAAAGACATTTAGCCTGGACAAACTAGGTTTCAGCGGTGAATGCCAGAGCTTATAGATGGAAACACCCGCAGCGATCGTAGCTGAAATTACGGCAGAATAAGCGATGCCCCTGATTCCCAAGCCCGGAACAGGCCAACTGAATTTCACGGTCAGATAGTCGCCGATGATATTTATGATCACATCAAACAATACAATCAAAAGCGGTGTCTTAGCATCGCCGATGGCTCGAAAAGCCGCTCCTGAAATGCAAAGTAAGCTGAAGGGAACCATATAAATGCCAAAGATCGAAAGATACAGATTTCCTTGTGCCACCACATCCGGCGAGTGGGTAAAATATGGCAGAATGAATTTGGCACAGAGCAACGCTGCAAGTGCCAAAACGAAGCCGCTTGAAACGGACATAATCAGCGACTGAGCTGTGGCCGTATACGTGGCATCCAAATTTCCTTCGCCAAACTCGCGCGAAACAACGGCGGTGGTTCCAACGCTAACCGAGAAAATAAATACCATAAACAAAAATAGAGCTTGCTCAGACAAGCCTACTGCGGCCTGCGCCGCCGAAGTAACAAATCCTGAGACTTGAACATCAACCACACCAACTACAGAGGTGGCAACGGTGCTAATCAGCAAAGGCCAGGACATCAGCCAGATTGCTTTCCACAAACCGCCATGAACAAGTGGCGCATCGAGCAAATCTTCGGACAATACCGGCTTTCCGGCTTTTGCCTTAACTGATGTCTCTTCGTTTTTCTCGACTTTAGGTTCCATCTCAGCCAATCTTAGCAGGACGGAATTAGCTAATCTATGTGGAGCTTGCGAAATAATTGCTTGCGAAAAAATTATCTAACAAAGACTAATCATCTTTGTTATTATCGGCTATAGGCGCACTCCAGTATATTTCTTTAGCCTTTTCAAATGCGGCCGAGGCCGCTTTGTCATTAGAATTTTGTTTCTCAAGGCGTCCTAAGAGAGTCCACAGCTGATTATTCTCACCATCATCGTCAATCAACTCTTTCACTTTTTTGATGGACTGGGCATCAATCTCTTCACTTTCCGCATAGTAGGTGCCTGGTTGTTGCGGTCCAATGGTGCCGTTCGTGGCGCCTTGCAACATAGGCGCTTGCGCCCATCCAGCGGTATTGACGCCCTGAATTATAGTGGCATCGTCCCCGATGTAATGTCCGGAATTATTTGTTTGACTGCCAGTTGCGCCAGATGATGAGAATGCATCCATGCTTCCAGTGGAGCCGGACGAATCGAAAGAATCCTGCGCTAGTGATGGTAGTGCCAGAATAAATAATCCGGAAGCTGCCAGCAATAGAGAAGTGGGTTTGAAAAAAAATGGGCGAACGGAATCAGTTTGAGGTTGGAATTTCTTAGTAAGTTTCATTTTTGACACCGACAAATCGAGACAAAACCGATAGCAAGATTACAGTAAGCAATGCGGGCGGGGCATGCCCCGCCCCTACAAACCCGCGTTAATAAGACGGTCTCCACATAGTGGAGACCGTCTTTTCTTTACTCGTCATCGTCGAATTCTTTATTAGCTAGAACATTTCGACTCTCCGTCAATCGCCAAATTGAACGGATTTTTGGCCAACGCTTAACCAGAAGCACTAACTAAACTGCTACGCTTGGACTCCAGGCTGTCACGATATTTTGGACTACCGAATCGGTGATCACTGGAGCGAATAGCTTGTTTACACTTTGCCATCTGCTCTTGGCGATGCCCGATTTATAAATTTCCTGGTGTGTGGTGAAGGCTAGCTTGTTGCCGACACTGGCATTTGCAAGTGCCATTTGCATCTTCTCTTGTTGCGCATCATCACTCGACACAATCCAAATCATGTCGACTGTGCCTTCATTGAGTGCTGTCTCAGCGGCTGCCTGAACTTTTTCAGCAGCCAAACCAAAGTTGTTGATGATTGCCGCGCGATGCTGCGTGCCGTTACGCTTGAATGAAACTGTCGCCGGAATTGTAGCTAGACCGTCAGAAGGAATTGTGTTCCAGCAGAAGTCTGAAATCAAACCAGCTTTTTGATCTGTCAAAAAGATCATGCGCAGGTTGGCTACTTCAAGCAAGTGACGTTGAATGTCTGTTTCGGACAAATCCATTTCGCTTTCGACACCTGATACCATTCCGCGCGCCATCGGTGAAAGCATGTAGACCAACGGTTTGGTCGGTGTGGTCCACCAGGGCAACTTGCCGGCATGGCGCTGGCAAAGCAAATAATCTAAATAAAACAGCTTGCGTAATCTGTCTCGGATCAACACTGGTTTTTCATCGCAAGAAATGAACCAGGCAATATGTTTTTCGAGAAGAACATGGTGCTCTTCGATAAACTTGAAGATCATCATATCTCGCTCGCTTAATTGGATGGCCATAATATTGGTGTCCTCTAGACAGGAAAAGGGTAGCGCAACGCGCGGTGGTGGTGGGGAGATGAGGAACAGCGAAGTCAGTGGTGACCGGCATAGGTGTCGAGTGCATCATCATATTTGGGCGGCTGGACAGTGTGTCGCAACCTGATATCCGAATCCATCTGAGCCAATTTGGCAGAATTACTTTTGAGGGTTTCGGACCGATCCTTTACGTCCTGGATCATGCTATTCAGTTCTTCTTTTGTCCGAGCTGCCGGACGAGGACGAATCATGTCTTCATAA
>Ga0182030_10021209_pt1 | contig 12183 bp, 10 predicted proteins | sample 812S3MmetaG_FD_121299 | JGI IMG/M metagenome (GOLD analysis project Ga0182030, IMG submission 121299) | Permafrost microbial communities from Stordalen Mire, Sweden - 812S3M metaG (Illumina Assembly) | ecosystem: Environmental > Terrestrial > Soil > Wetlands > Permafrost | place: Sweden...
GCGCTGGAACATCAGCACCATGGCGTCGTACCAGGGCGGCCAGGGTTCGGCGGTCAGCCATCTCACCAGCAGCGCGGTGGCGATATTATAGGGCAGGTTGGCGACCACCTTGGCGCGCGCGCCGGCGAGGTGTTCGCGCATATCAATCGCCAACGCGTCGCCGGAGATGATTTCAAGCCGTCCCGGATAATGCGCGGCGATCTCTTCGAGCGCGGGCCTGGTGCGCTCGTCGCGCTCGACGGCGATGACGCGGGCTGCGCCAAGCGAGAGCAGCGCGCGCGTCAATCCGCCGGGGCCGGGCCCGATTTCCACCACGGTTGCGCCTTCGAGGGGCGCCGCGGCACGGGCGATGCGCGCGGTCAGATTGAGATCGAGCAGGAAATTCTGGCCGAGGGATTTTTTCGCCGACAGCCCATGCCGCCGGATGACATCACGCAACGGCGGCAGCTCGTCGATCTGGGGCATCAGCGCATGATCCCGAAAAGTGGGAACCGGTTTCCCGCCTTCGCGAAGCCCGCTTCGGCGGGCGAAGGAAGGTCGGAAAAGATCATGCGCAAGGAAGGATCATTTGGCGGGGACGAGTGCCGGCGCCGCAGCCGTCAACCTTGCCGCCAGCGCCAGCGCCGCGACCAGACTGGTGGGATCGGCGCGGCCGGTGCCGGCAATGTCGAAAGCGGTGCCGTGGTCGGGCGACGTGCGCACAAACGGCAAGCCAAGCGTCACATTGACCGCGTGATCGAAAGCCAACGTCTTGATCGGGATCAGCGCCTGATCGTGATACATGCACATCGCGACATCGTAGGCCGCGCGCGCGTGCTCATGGAACATGCTGTCGGCAGGCAGCGGTCCCAGCACGTCGATGCCTTCGGCTTTTAGCCGCGCCACTGCGGGCGCTACGATCATGCGGTCTTCGCCGCCGAGCGCGCCGTCTTCGCCGGCATGCGGATTGAGGCCCGCCACGGCAATACGCGGGCGCGCCACGCCAAAGCGCGTGCGTAGGTCATGCGCCACGATGCGCCCGGTTTGCAGGATTAAGTCGCTCGTCAGCGTGGCGACCACGTCGCGCAGCGGCAAATGAATGGTCACCGGCACGACCGCCAGTTCGCACGACCACAGCATCATCACCGGGCGCACCGGCTGACCGCTGGCTTCGGCGGCGAGCCGGCCTAGGAATTCGGTATGGCCACGCTCAGCAAAGCCCGATTGGTAGAGCACATTCTTGGCGACCGGATTGGTGACGACGCCGGCGGCCGCGCCCGCCAGCACATCGGCGACGGCGCGGCGGATCGACGCGATCGCCGCCGGCGCGCTTGTAGCGTCCGGCTTGCCGGGCGCCGCGGTGATGGCGAGGCCGAGCGGCACCACTGGCAGCGTGCGCTCGAAGGCGGCATTGGCATCGGCCGGCGTTACCACGCTGAGCGGAATATCGAGGCCGAGCGCGCGCGCGCGATTTTTCAGAAAATCCACCTCGCCGGCGATATAAAAAGCCGGAAGATCGAGTTCGACCCGGCGCTGCCAGATCGCGAGCGCAAGATCGGGGCCGATGCCCGCCGGCTCGCCCAACGTCAACGCCAAGGGAAGGGGCGCGCGCATCCTCATTTGAGGTATTCGATCATGGCTTGTTTACGGATTTCGTCCAGGAATTTCTTGCCTTCGGATTCGAAGCGCTTGTTGTAGATCTCCTCGCGCAATTCGCGCTTGCGCGGCGACTCCGCATTGCTCTCCTTCTTGCCGCAAAGCGCAAACATCTGCAGGCCCTGCGCCGTTATTTCCGGCGTCGTTAGCTGCCCGATCTGCATGCCGCCCAAAAGCTCGCGTAACGCCGGCGCCAGGTCGCCCGAACTGCGGTTGAGCGGCTCGCGCACCGCGACGTCGCGCAGCGAACGCGCCATTGCCAGGCCTTGGTTGCAGGCCGTGAAGCGGGCACGCAGGTTTTCGGCCTCGGCGCGTTTGGCCTCCATGACTGGCAGGCTCGATCCGCGCGGCGCCACGACCATGATGGGATAGAGCGTGTAGATGTAGCCGGTCGACAGCGTGTCGGTTTCGTTGCGCGCGCGTAGCGCGCTGGCAATGTCGTTGTCGCCGATCTGGAGCGAGGCCTGGAACTTGCCGCGCACCAGTTGGCTCCAGGCCAGTTCGGCGCGGAGGCGCGCCTTGAGCGCCATTGCCGAAATTCCCGCATGGTCGAGCACCTGCGAGAATTGGTCGATCGAGATGTTCTGGCGCTTGGCCATATTGCTAAACGCTTCATCGACCTCCGCGTCGCTCACTTCCAGCCCATAGACCTTGGCTTTTGCTATTTTGAGCCGGTCGTCGATCAATTCGTTGATGACCTCCTGGCGTGCAGGAGTTTTGTGGGTCGCGCTGGCGTCGAGTTTTGAGCGCAGTTGGATATCAAGCTCGGTGATCGGCGAACCATTGGCGAGGACCACCACTTGCGCGCGCGCGAAGCTAGGTGCGCCCAGCGCCGCGGCAATCAGCGCGTAGGCTAGCCATCGGCGTATGCTTTGAAGTCTTGTGCTCAATCCCGGCATCGTGCTGCCCAATAGCTCAGGCACAAGGTGCGTCCACGGCGTCACCGGCGGTTTCATTCATAGTCCGTTCGTCCCACCGACCCCTGTGCCGACCGAGGTAGTCCCAAGCGTGCGTAAAGCCAATTGCAACGTGACCGTGTGATTGAGGACCGCCACTCCAGTCCCGTAACTGTAACCTGTGCTATAATTCAGGCCCAAGATTAGGCAATCGTCCATGTAGGCGATACCGATCGTATTTGCGGCAAAAGCGTTGTTTTCGAGGTCGTAGAGGGCGGAGCCGCGCAGCAGCCAGTTGGCATCTAGCTTGACCGATGCGGAGCCCAGGATGCCCTGGCGGCGGTCGAGGAAGCCCAGTTCAGGCTGAGCGGCATAATCGCCATAGAGTAGGGAGAAAGTCCACCGATTGAAAGCCGCGCTCGCCTCGAGCTCGGTCCGCTTCACGGCGAATGTGTCGTTGTCGAAGCGGAAACGCGAGGTGAATTTATAGGTGCTGTTGGGCTGGAACGAGGCCCGTGCGACATAATCGGAGCGCGTGGTATCGAGGCCGGAGTCGATGCCCGTATTGGTGCCGCCGCCTTGCGCGAAGGAGTTCAGCCCGAATAGCTGGTAGGATTGGCCGAACAGCGCGTTGACGAAACCCCCTTGATTGAATTGGGCGGTGTACTGTACGCCGTAATTGGCGCGTCCGCCGCCTTCGACCCGATCCCAACCCGCGAACTTGTCAACGCTGAATAGGTTCGAGTCATCGAAGGTTAAGCTCTGCGCGTCTTCATTGGGCCACTTGTTAACCTGCGGTTCGTTCGGGCGTGCAATCACCTGTGCGATAGGTTCAAACGTCTGCGTGCCCCATGATTGCACGTTGATGAACGGATAGTGGTATTCCATGCCGACAGTAGGCATGGCGCGCACTAGGTTTGTATCGCCGGTGTTGATGTAATTGGAAACGCCGGGGTCGTTGTCGATCTGCATGGAGCCTGCGTCCGCGCGCAACGAAACAAACGGTGTGAACACCTGCCCGTACGAGTCCGTGATGCTACGGCGCCAATTAGCCTCCGCCGTGAAGCGGCTGTAGGTGCCCGGAATGCCGCGCAGCAAGCAATTGCTCGAATTAATAGCAGCGGCGTCGGCGGTTTGCGCACAGGTACCGTTACTAAGGGCGATCGAGGAGATTGCGTCGAAGCTCGCTTGTTGGCGTGTCAGGCTGGTGAAGTTGAACTTATAGCCGAGTTCGCCGCCGAGCACCGGATGGTTGACAGTGTAATCATAATCGATGACCGGATGGATAACCGGAATCTGCGCCTGGATGTCGGCCGTCGAAAAACCTAAATAATAAATTGACCGTATGTCGAAATAGCTGCGGTCGCCCTGGCCAGTGAGATAAAGCTGGTTGATGCCCGAGGTCGCGGCGGCGCCGAACGGATCGGTGATGTGATAGGCCGAAAGACTCGGATTGTAATCGGTCAGGAAGGTTTTGTCCGTCAACACTACCCCGTCCCAGCCCCACACCCATTTATCGGAGAGGCTGAACTTTCCGGAGGTTTCCACGCTGCCACGGAAGGGGAGATCGCCGGGTCCGCCCGCGAAGGCGTTCTTGTCCAACTGGTCGATGCCGGCGGCGCGTATCGAGTAGGCGCCGTTGAGGAGACGTTGGTTAAATTCGCCCTGCAACATCGGACCTTGCTTGGTCGTGAGCATAGGCGAGAAGGTGGCGTCATAGTTGGGTGCTAATGCCCAGTAATAGGGGATTTCAACTCTTTGGCCGTAAACGGTGCTCGACCCGACCGACGGCATGAGGAATCCGGTCTTGCGTTTGACGGTCGGATCGGCTGCGGAAAAATACGGCATCCACGCGAGCGGCTGGCCGAAGAATGCGAGGCGCGCATCCTCGAAATACATCATCTTTTCGCTCTGATCGTGAATCATTCGCGCGGCTTTCACCTGCCAAAGCGGCGGCTTCTTCGGATCGTCCTTGCAAGGCTGGCACGCGGTGTAGACGGCGTTATAGAAGACGGTGTAGGTGCCATTCGTTCGCTCGGCGCGGGCGCCCGCCATGCGCGTCTGATCGGGGGAGTCGAGCCGCAGTGAATCGACAAAGCCGTCGCGATAATTGTCCGACAGATCCATGATTTCGCCGAGGGTGACCCTGCCGTCCGCCTCGGTCAATCTCACTTTGCCTTCGGCGTGCAAGCGCTTGGTGGTTTCGTCGTAGATCACCTTGTCGGCTTCGATGGTTGAGCCGCCGTAATAGATCTGCACGTTGCCGACGGCTGAGACTCGATGGTTGGTGTAGTCGTAATCGATTTCGGTTGCCTGCACGAGCATCTGTTGTTGTTGCCCGGGCGCAACGGGTCGAACGGGGCGTATCTTGGGTGCGGGCGTCGGCGGGAATGTGATGTCCTGTGCGGACGCTGGCGTGACGTCGGACACGGACGCGATTAAGCCGCCGCACGCCAGAAGGCAGAGGACAGCAAACCGAGCGGCGCCGAGCCTGTAAGGCCGTGGCGCTGGTGGACGAGCGCTAACTAGCCCCGCCATCACCCGTCCTCCTGATACAACAACGCAATAAACCCCGTTAGGCCCCCGGCAAGTACAGGCAACCACGCCGCAACCAGCGGCTGCATCAGCTCGGCCTTGCTCAGATCGTCAGTCACCCTCGACAAAACATAAAGCAGAAAGCCAGCAGCCACGCCACTTAAAATCATCTTTTGGATGCCGCCGAAGCGGAAGAACCGTAAACTGACGGCGGCGGCAAGGAAAACCATGGCAGAAAGCAAAAATGGCTTCGCCAGGAGCTTCTGAAACTGCAATCTATAGCCTGCGGCACCCAGCCCAGCGCGTTCTGCGATTGTGATATACCATGGAAGTTCCCAAAACGGGACTGATTCGGGCGTGGCAAAGCTTTCGCGGACCTGTTCGGGCGTCAGGCTGGTTTTGAGGGGAAACACCGCATAGTCGACGGGTAAGACGCCCAGTTCGTAAACCCTGGCATCGAGCAGCTGCCAACGGCCGGGTTCCAGCGCCGCCGCGCGCGCCTCGATGCGCTGCTTGAAGTGGCCGGCATTGTCGAAGGTGAATACCGACACGCCGTTGAGGCCGGCGCCCTGGCCGTGGCTCGATGTGGCGCTAATGATGGCTTGGCCGTCGTCGCTGCGCTGGCTGACCCAGAAGGTGCCGCCATTGCCGCGCAACGCGCTCGGATTTTGGCCGAACAGTTCGGCCTCGAAACGCTTTGAGCGCTCCTGCAAGATGGCCGAGATCGGATTGTAAATGGCGGTGGCCAAGACCCCGAGGCCGAAGGCGACCACGAGCGCCGGCGTAATGAATTGCCAGGCCGACATGCCGGCGGCGCGCGCAACCACCAGTTCGAGCCGGCGCGACAAAGTCAGGTAACACGACATCGCGCCGATCAGCACGCAGAACGGCAACATCTGCTCGGTCACCTGCGGCACCCGGTAGAACGAGGTCTTGGCCACCAGGGTCGCCGAGACATGCGCGATATCGGCCGCGCGGCGCATGAGTTCGATGTAGTCGAGCAATGCGACCAGCGCGAAAATTCCGGCAAATGCCAGCAGCACCGCGCCCAAGAAGCGCAGCCCGATATATCGCGCCAATGTTCCTCCAAAGATCTGCATTCGCGTTACATCATGGCGTGGCGAAACGTTGGGTGATGCGCTCGGTGAGCGCGGCGAGCCAGTTCACGAGGAATGCCGGCGGCTCCAGGATGAGGCCGCGGCGAATTACGAAAAGGCCGCCGCCGAAAGCTGCGATCATCGCCAGATATTGCAGTGACAGCATCCAGGGCATCGTGGCGCCGAACACGGTGGAGACAAATCCGATCAAGCGCAGCAGCGCCACGCCGCCGATTGCACCGACCATCGACATGGCGCGGCTTTGCCGGTTGGTGCGCGGCGCGCCGAGATAGGCATAGGCGATCGCCACGAACGCTATCGGATAGAGCGGTGCGACCAGCCGGTCATGCAGTTCGGCGCGAAATTGGCCACGCTGCTCGATATAGAATTTGTCTTTCGGATCGGGAAAAATGAGCTGCCAGAGATAACGCTCGCGGATCGAATAAATCACCGCCTGGGCGCCGCCGGCAAACTGCGACAGATCGAACGCATAGCGCTCGAACTTTACCAACTTCGGGTCGCGCTCATCGAGTTCGTGGCGCTGCAGCTGACCCGTCTGCAATATCAGGAACGTGCCGTTGTCGTTGTCGAGCAACTCGCCCGCTTCCGCCAATATCGTGATTCGCTCGGACGGATTGCGCCGGTCGTCGAGCATAATGCCGAGCAACTGGCCGTTGCGGCCGCGTTCGCGGATATGGATGGTGACGCCGTTTTCGATCGAGGTGAAACGGCCAGGCTGCAAGATCGTGCTCACCACACTGGCGCGCACCTCAGTGATCCAGTCGCGCAGCATGCGCAGTCCCTTAGGCGCGAAATAGGCGCTGATCGCACCCACGAATAGCGACACCACGAGCGCGACCGCCAAGAAGGAGCGGAACAGTAGCAACGGCGGCATACCGGATGCATTCATCACGATTATTTCGGAATCGGTGGACATTTTGTTGAGCACATGCGCGACCGCGATAAACAGCGCGATCGGCGCGATTACCAGCACGAGGAGCGGAATGATTAAGCCGGTGATGCCGACGAATACCAAGATGGACTGGCCCTGGCTCGTCATCAGGTCGATATCGCGCAATGCCTGCGTGACCCAGATGACGGAGGTCAGGCTGACGAGCACGACAAGAAACGCACCGAACGTGGTGCGGAAAATATATCGGTTGATGGACCCCATTCGCAGCGTCCCCCGCGTCCCGGCAAGCACCCACTCGGCGGCCGGCGACCCCGCCGGACGTCAAGCTTTTCCAGAGTAAACCCACGCCCCATTAGGGTTTATCTTGATCGCCCGACAAAGTGGCTTCGCAAAGGCAAAGCCGTTGAACATGCACAACAAAAAGTTAAAGCGGGGCAGCGCCTTAAGCCCCGATCGAGCCTGCCGCGCGCGATTCTGGCAAGCCAAGATCGGGACGCTTGCGACCTTTGCGCGAAGCCAAAGCCGGGCTTGTGAAATTCCGACAAAACAGGCCGGAATTGGGCTTTGCAGAGGGGCTTCGGCCGCGCCATATGGACCTTAGAAATTGCTTACCCCTCGATCAAGGATCCCCGCACATGACTGACGCCCTTAAGCTCGGGTTTGGCCCGTTCACCGCCCCGGCCAAAGGCGTATTGGTCGTGTTTTGCGACGACCGGCTCGAATTTGGCCCCGCCACCGCCAAAGTGCTGGGGTCGGCCATTGGCCCGGTCGCGCGCGCGGCCAAGGCAGAGCATTTCACCGGCAAGAGCGGTTCCACGCTGGAACTTAGCGTTCCGGATGGGCTAAATGCCGACCGCTTGGTGGTGATCGGCACCGGTAAAGCCAGTGATCTCGAGCCCAAGGATTTCCTCAAATTCGGCGGCGCCGCCATGGGCAAGGTCCCGAAAACCACCGCCGCCGGCACGGTGTTTGCGGAAACCGCCTCCGGACCCATGAGCGCCGCCCAGGCCGCCGATCTGGCGCAAGGCGTGGTGCTGCGCGCTTACGCTTTCGATCGCTACAAGACCAAACGCAAGGACGACGAAAAACCGCCGGCCAATCGCAACATGACCATTGCGGCCGGCGATGTAGCCGGCACGCGCAAGGCCTATGAGAGCCGCGCCGGAATCGCCGCCGGTGTGATGACGGCGCGCGATCTGGTCAATGAGCCGGCCAATATTCTCTATCCCGAAGAATTCGCCCGCCGCACATTGGCGCTCAAAAAAGTCGGCGTCGCGGTTGAAGTGCTCGATATCAAGGCAATGAAAAAACTCGGCATGGGTGCGCTGCTTGGCGTCGGCCAAGGCTCGCGGCGCGACAGCCGCACCGTGGTGATGCGCTGGAACGGCGGCAATACCGGCGACGCGCCGGTGGCTTTCATCGGCAAGGGCGTGTGCTTCGACACCGGCGGCATTTCGATCAAGCCGGCCGCCTCCATGGAAGACATGAAAGGCGACATGGCGGGCGCGGCTTGCGTGGTCGGCCTGATGCAGGCGCTGGCCGCGCGCAAGGCCAAGGTCAACGCGGTCGGCGTCATCGGCTTGGTCGAGAACATGCCGGACGGCAATGCGCAGCGCCCGGGCGATATCGTCACTTCAATGTCAGGTCAAACTATCGAGATCATCAATACCGACGCCGAAGGCCGCCTCGTTCTGGGCGACGTCATTTGGTACGCGCAAAAACGCTTCAAGCCGAAATTCATGGTGGATCTGGCGACGCTGACCGGCGCCATCATCGTCGCGCTTGGCCAGGAATATGCCGGCATGTTTTCCAACGACAACACATTGAGCGAACGTCTTGCCAAAGCCGGCGAGGCGACCGGCGAACTGGTGTGGCGCATGCCGCTGTCTCCCACTTACGACAAGATGATCGATTCCAAATTCGCCGACATGAAAAATACCGGCGGCTCGCGCTGGGGCGGGGCGATCACCGCTGCGCAATTCATCCAGCGCTTCGTCGATGCCAAGACGCCCTGGGCGCATCTCGACATCGCCGGCACCGCCTTCGATTCACGCATGAGCGACATCAACAAGAGCTGGGGCTCGGGCTGGGGCGTGCGGCTGTTGGATAAATTGGTCGCGGATTATTACGAGAAGTAGGGGCGCAAGCCGCATGACCGAAATTCTGTTCTACCACCTGCAAGGCCAGAAGCTGGAAGGCGTGCTCACGCCGCTTCTGGAGAAATCGCTCGAGCGCGGCTGGAAGGCGATCGTGCAGGGCGCCTCCGAGGAACGCATCGAGGCGCTCGACGCGCATCTGTGGACCTACCGCGACGATGGCTTCCTGCCGCACGGCACCTGGCGCGAGCCCGATGCCGCCTTGCAGCCGGTGCTGCTCACGCTCACCGAGAGCAATCCTAACGCCGCCGATGTGCGCTTTCTCATCGAGGGCGCGCCCGTGCCGCCGGATGCGCAAAGCTACCAGCGCATCGTGCTGGTGTTCGACGGCGACGACGAAGACGCCGTCACCGCCGCCCGCGCGCAGTGGAGCGACGCCAAGGCCAAGGGCTTCGAAGCGACCTATTGGCAGCCCAACGAGCAGGGCCGCTGGGTAAAAAAGCTTAGGGCCTCTTGACTTTAATCCCAATAGTGGATTATATTCCACATTGTCCGATCGGCAGTGTCTCGGTTTTAAAGGGTTAAAATCCTATCACGCTTGTCCTGAAGCGCATCAAATTCGCGGGCGTCCATCAGTTCAACCAGATCGGTCATGCTCATAACCTTATCGGTCAGACCGGCAGCAATTGGGGGCGTAGTTCCGATTGCTTTGTGCTGCCGCATCCAGTTGCACCAAACGAAATACAGCGCCAGCGAATGGCAGTCATTTTGGAATTTCTTGCTGAAAGCGTTGGTCAATCTCGTAAATCTGCGCATCGACAGGCGCGGCCTTGGCGGTCTTAACGCCCTTGGCCTTCGCATAAGTGAAAGACCAAATTTCGTCGCACTGGACACGCTTCGCTTTGACGTTGCGGACCGTTTCATCGTGGTAGGCCGCGCATGCCATCGGGCGCGGCGCCTGCGGGCGGGTCCCGAGAAATTGCCTAGAACCTGGACCACAAAATGGGGCAGCTTCAGTTCGTACCCCCGCACTCGGGAGTTCCGGGACTCCGTCCGGGGGGCACTATGATCCCTCCGCGAGGAGCTCGCTGGACTGGGACTGGCGCAAATGCCTCGTCCCAGGAAGCGCGGACCCCTTGATTTTTCGAGGGGCACGGAAAAGGATTACGGCCTACCCGGGGCCGCAAAGAATACGGGCGAAGACGCATGCTTGGCGCCCGGTCGGCCAGAGGCCCATCGGCCAATGGCCACGTTAACTAAGCCGTCAGCCAGCGGCCTTGGCCGCGCACGCCCCGGATTGCCCCTTGCCATGGTGATGACGCAAAATCTGGCTTAAAGGACAATGGGATAGATTAGCCGGGGGACGCCGTTTGCCGCGCCAGGTTGCCGCTTCAAGGATTGCTCTGGTTTGCGCCGCGCTGATTGGCCTGTGCGTCGCCGGCTGTGCCAACCGGACGCAAGTGTTCCAGAACAATAACGAGAGCTGGTTCTCGAAGCCGTTTATCACCACGCCCGATTGGGCCAAGCCCGACAGCATCGCCAGGACGCCTGACCTGGGGCCGCGCGGTCCGGTCGGTGCCGAAAATCTAGTGGGCGCCGACGGACGTTGCGCCATGACGCAGACCGCGCAGGCGATGGCGCCTCCGGTTGTCCAGCCGCCGGCCGATCGTCCGGTCGGTTCCGTGGCCGGGGATCTGGCCGGCGCCCCCATGCCGCCAATGGCCGCGGCACCTCCGGTTGCTGAACCCGGTACGCCGCCGGTGTTGGGCGGCATCGCCCTCGGCATGACCGAATGCCAGGCAGTGGAGCGCGCCGGCACGCCCGCTAACGTCGCGATCACCGGCGGCGATCACGGCGAGCGCAACGTCGTGCTCACTTATCTCAGCGGCCCGTGGCCGGGCATCTATCGTTTCTCGGACGGCCGTCTCAAGGTCATCGACCGCGCGCCGGTTCCGCCCGAAGCACCCAAGCTGCCGCCGAAAAAGAAAACCAGCAAGAAGCCGGTCAAACCGACCGCCGCCAAGCAGTCGCCCGAACGCACATTCGTGCAGTGATCGGCGTGCAGTAACGGGCAGGGCGCCGCGCGCCGTCGACTATGCGGTCTCCAGCGCCGCGCTGGCCGCGAGCCATTCCTCTTCCGCCTTCGCCAGGGCCGTGACGACATTGGAGCGCGTCTTCGACAAATCGGCGGCGCGCGCCGGATCGCTCGCAAACAGCGCGCCGTCGCCAAGCGTGGTGTCGAGCTTGCCGAGCTGGCGCGTGAGTTGCGCGATGATGACTTCGATCTGCGAAATCCGTTTGCGCAACGGCGCGGTCTCGACGCGCTTGTCGGCGGCCGCCCGCCGCGCCTGCACCGGATCCGGTCGCGATGTCGATTTCGAGCCGACAGTAATGCCGTGGCTCGCGCCGGACAGTACTTGGCGGTGATAGTCGTCCAAGTCGCCGTCGAATGGCGTGACCTTGCCGCCCGCCACCAGCCACAGCCGGTCGACGCAGGCTTCCAGCAGATAGCGATCATGCGACACCAGGATCACCGCGCCCGGATAATCGTTGATAGCCTCGATCAGTGCGGCGCGGCTGTCGATATCGAGATGGTTGGTCGGCTCGTCGAGGATGACAAGATGCGGCGCGGCGAATGTCGCCAGACCCATCAGCAGCCTTGCTTTTTCTCCGCCGGACATAGTCTTGACGGCGTTGTTGGCGGCCTGTCCGGAAAATCCAAGGCCGCCGACGCGGCCGCGCACTTTCGATTCCGGCTGTTCCGGCATCAGGTCGCGCACGTGGTCGTAGGGGCTGCGGTCTTCGTCGAGCTCGTCAAGCTGGTGCTGGGCGAAATAGCCGACGCGTAATGTCGCCGCGCGCGTCACAGTGCCATGCTCAGGCGCAAGGCGATTGGCCAAGAGCTTCACCAGCGTCGATTTGCCGTTGCCGTTGGAGCCGAGCAGCGCGATGCGGTCGTCATTGTCGATGCGCAGCGTGAGGCCCGACAGGATCGGATGGCCGGGCTCATA
>Ga0182030_10021210_pt1 | contig 12183 bp, 11 predicted proteins | sample 812S3MmetaG_FD_121299 | JGI IMG/M metagenome (GOLD analysis project Ga0182030, IMG submission 121299) | Permafrost microbial communities from Stordalen Mire, Sweden - 812S3M metaG (Illumina Assembly) | ecosystem: Environmental > Terrestrial > Soil > Wetlands > Permafrost | place: Sweden...
CGGGTGTCGACCCAGTTGCCGGTCGCATCGGCAACGCGGGCGGCCGCGCCGCTCATCGCGTCAGGACGTTGCCGGTCAGGGTATCGAACGCGCTGCCGCCCTTCTTCGTCGCAGTGGCTTCCGGAAGCGCCGTCGAGGAGCCCAGCACTTCGCTCAGGCTCGGGCCTGCCGGTCCCCTTTGCTGCTGTTGCTGGGCCACCGCGCAGACTTTCTTCTGCATGGCCTCGGTATTCTTGTGGCCGTTTTTCAGCTGGTCCTGGATCTGCGGCGGAATTCCGCACTTCGCCGAGTAGGTTTCGACATATTTGATCATCTTCAATTCAGCCTGGCCGAAGTTCTCGATCAACTTGCAGGCTTCGTCTGGGGGCGCATGGCGCTCGCTGGCGGCCTTGATCAGCTTGCCACGCTTCTCCGCATCTTCGCGCAACGGCATGAAACCTCTCATGCAGGCATCAGAGGCCCCCCCCATCTGCGTTGGAGGAGAAGCCGGTCCGCGCTCGAACCCGGCACCGGTGATCGGCGCCGCTCCACCGACTGGAAACGAACCGGAACCATTAACCGGCGGAAACGCCGACTGGACGGCCTGACCCGAAACCGGCGGAAATGCCGGATCGTTCCTCTGGCCGGCCTGGCCCGGAACCGGGGGAAAGGCAGGGTCGACTCTCTGGCTGGCCTGGCCCGGCAGCGGCGCCGGAAACGCGCTCTGCGCAAAGCCCTGACCGGCCTGGGCGGTCACGAGCGCCACGGCGAGCGGCATCATCAAGCGGCGGACGATCAAAGCTGTTCCTCCGGCAAGGTTCATGGGTCTCGACGTCTTCCCGATCGAAAAGCGATTTGCGATGAACATTTTACGATTCCTGCCGGTCCTTAACAACCCGTGGAATTTGGCAACAGCACGGCGCGGGGACGCCCTGCGATGCCAATATTGGCGTAAATCGTAAACCTTTGGGCTAATAGGCTTGCAAACTGGAACATTGACCATGCCTCAGCTTGATTTTCGCAGCCCCCGGCTGTTTGTCGACGCCGCGCTTGCGGCGGGCGAAACGGTCGCGCTCGAGCGCAGCCAGAGCAACTATCTCGGTAATGTACTGCGGCTTTCCGCGGGCGGAACTATTCTGGCGTTCAATGGACGCGATGGCGAATGGCAGGCTTCGATCGCGGGACGCAAGCGGCCCGACAGCCTGAAACTCGTTGCCCAGACCCGGCCGCAGGACCGCCTGCCCGACCTTGCCTACATCTTTGCGCCGCTCAAACATGCCCGGCTCGACTACGTGGTGCAGAAAGCGGTCGAGATGGGAGCGTCATCGCTGCGGCCGGTTTTGACCCGCTTTACGCAGGTCGCCAGGGTCAACGGCGAGCGGATGCGCGCCAATGTCATCGAGGCCGCCGAGCAATGCGGTATCCTGAGCATCGCGACGGTCGCCGAACCGGTGCCGCTCGAGCGTTATTTGAGCCAACGCGACCCGCAGCGCCTGCTGGTTTTCTGCGACGAGGCCGCCGATGCCGCGAATCCGTGGCAAGCGCTACGGAGCGAGGGCGCCGCTTCGAACGGAATCGATCTTCTGGTCGGCCCCGAGGGCGGATTTGCCGAGGAAGAACGCGCCGTCCTGCTGCGGCAGCCGCGAACCTTGCGGCTTTCGCTGGGGCCGAGGGTGCTGCGCGCTGACACCGCGGCGGTAGCCGCACTTGCGCTGGTGCAGGCAGCGCTTGGCGACTGGACCGCTGCCGGCTTGCGCGGATAGGTTGTGGACCCCGGCCAGCTACCCCCGGCCGTTCATTAAGCCGCTCATTAAGCCACTTGGCTGATGTGGGTCGAAACCCTCCCTTGGCCATGCTAAGGGGCTGCGCCGCCCCAACTTTTGGAACCCGTTTTCCGGAATATTTGGACTTCGAGATGACCCTGCCCGCCGCCCCTCGCGCGACCGGATCCGCCGCATGGGCGGACGCGCTGCTGTTATCGTTCGCACAGGCCGGCTACGTCCGGGCCGAACCGGCGATCCTGCAGCCCGCCGAGCCGTTCCTCGATCTTTCCGGCGAGGACATCCGCAAGAGCCTTTATCTGACCACCGATGCCAGCGGCGAAGAACTATGCCTCCGTCCCGACCTCACCATTCCGGTGGCGCGGGATTATCTCGCCTCCAGCCGCGCCGGCCAGCCCGCAGGCTTCAGCTATCTCGGGCCGGTGTTTCGTTATCGGGGCGGCCAGCCGAGCGAGTTTCTGCAGGCCGGCATCGAATCCTTCGGCCGCCAGGATCGCGCCGCGGCCGACGCCGAAATGCTGGCACTCGCCCTCGAAGCGACCGCCGCGTTCGGGGTGACCGACGTCGAAATTCGAACCGGAGACGTGGCGCTGTTCACGGCGCTGATCGACGCCCTCGACCTCTACCCGGTATGGCGGCGGCGGCTGATCAAGGATTTCAACCGCAAGATCAGCCTGGAGCAGGATCTCGAACGGCTCACGCTCGCGACCCGGTCCACCCGCAACGAATATGAGGGTGTGCTCGCAGCCCTCGCCGGTTCCGACCGCAAGGCGGCGCTGGCACTGGTGACCGACCTGATGTCGATTGCCGGCACCACCAATGTCGGCGGACGCTCGGTTTCGGAGATCGCCGATCGCTTCCTCGAACAGTCGACCCTGAAGGGTGGCGCCCTGCCGCGCGATGCGCTGGAGCTGATCAAGCGATTCCTGGCGATCGCGGGCGACCCTGACGATGCGATCGCCCGATTGCGGGCGCTCGCCGATGACGCCAAACTCAACATCACCGCCGCGATCGACCAGCTCGAAAGCCGCGTCGGATTCATGGCCGCGCGCGGCATCGCTACCGGCTCAACGCGCTTTTCCACCTCGTTCGGGCGCGGCCTCGACTATTATACCGGCTTCGAGTTTGAACTGCACGCCAGGGGCGATGGCACCGAGCCGCTAGTGGCGGGCGGACGCTATGATGGGCTGATGAGCCAGCTCGGCGCCAGCACGGCCATCCCGGCGGTCGGGTTTTCGGTGTGGGTCGAAACCTTGACGCAGGTGGGCCGCCGGCCGGTCGCAAGCGGCATCAGCGGGGGCGCGTCATGACGACGCCGTTTGTTCTGGCGGTTCCGTCAAAAGGCCGCCTGCAGGAAAACGCCGAGGCGTTCTTCACGCGCGCCGGCCTCGGGCTGGCCAAGCCGCGCGGCGCCCGCGACTATCGGGGCACCATTAACGGGCTCGACAATGTCGAGATCGCCTATCTCTCGGCCAGCGAGATTGCCTCGCAGCTCGCGCGCGGCGCGGTGCATCTCGGCGTGACCGGCGAAGATCTGGTGCGCGAGAGCATTGCCGACGCCGACAAGCGCGTCGCGCTGATCGACAAGCTCGGCTTTGGCAGCGCCAATGTGGTGGTCGCGGTGCCGCAGGCCTGGATCGACGTGCGGACCATGGCCGATCTCGACGACGTCACCACCGGATTCCGCGCCCAGCACAACCGGCGGATGCGGGTGGCGACCAAATACATCAATCTGACCCGGACATTCTTCGCCTCCCATGGCGTCGTCGATTACCGCATCGTCGAGAGCGCAGGCGCAACCGAGGGGGCGCCGGCGGTGGGAACGGCCGAAATGATCGTCGATATCACGACCACCGGCGCCACGCTTGCCGCCAACGGCCTCAAGGTGCTCGACGACGGCGTGATCCTGCGCAGCCAGGCCAACCTCGTTGCCTCGCGGGATGCCGACTGGTCGAACACCGCCCGCGAGACCGCGCGCATCATCCTCGATCATATTGCCGCCCGGGCGCGCGCCAGCAAGTACCGCGAAGTGCGCACCCGCTTTACCGAATGCACCGCCGCGCTGCTAGCCGAGGCCCATAATCGCTTCGGCGTGGTCTCGCCGTTCGGCGGGCCGACATCTTCGGGAATGGTGACGCTGCACTGTCCGCCGGCGCAGCTCTACGCGCTCGGCAGCTTTCTTCGCACCCACGGCGCCGAGACGGTTTCGGTGGCGTCGCTCGACTACGTGCTCGACCGCGACAATCCGCTGTTCGCCAGGCTTGAGGCATTCCTGCGGCAGTGAGACGATGGGCTGCGGCGCGTCGCGGTGGCGACAATGCGCGGCGATTGCCATATATATTGGTTCCTGGACGGTTGAGACCTGATCGATGATGCTCGGCACCGACGTTTCCGACTTGTCAACCACCGCGGCCACGGCCGCGGCGCAAGGACTGTCGATCGTCGTGCCTTTGTACAACGAGGCCGCCGGGCTCGCCATTCTGCACCAGCGGCTTGGTGGATTGGCAAAGTCGCTCAGGCAGCGCTACGGCCTCGCCTGCGAGGTCGTCTATGTCGATGATGGCAGCGCCGACGCGACGCTCGGCATTGCGCGCGGGCTTGCCGCCGACGCGCTCGATATTCAGGTGGTTTCGCTGTCGCGCAATTTCGGCAAGGAAGCCGCGCTGATGGCGGGATTGGACCATGCCCGGCGTGGTGCCGTGCTGTTCATGGACGGCGATGGTCAGCATCCGCCGGATCTGGTCGAGAAGCTGGTCGGTCACTGGATCGATGACGGTTACGATGTGGTCTATACCGCCAAGGCCCATCGCGACAACGAATCGTTGCTGCGGCGCGTGGCGGTGCGCGGCTTCTACGGGCTGATCAACTGGGGCGCGCGACAGAAAATCCCCGAAGATGCCGGCGACTTCCGCCTGCTGTCGCCGCGCGCCGTGGCAGCGCTGCGGCAGCTTCCCGAGCGCAATCGTTTTTTCAAGGGGCTGGCGAGTTGGATCGGTTTCCGCCAGATCCGCGTCGACTATGAACCTGCACCGCGCGCGCATGGCGTCACCACCTTCAGTCCGGGCCGGCTGGTCGGGCTTTCGATCGAAGGGCTGACGTCGTTCTCGGTGGCGCCGCTGCGTTTTGCGAGCCTGCTTGGGGTCTTGCTGGCGTCAGTGGCCTTCCTGTTCGGCCTCTCGATCCTCTGGGAGACCTGGATGAGCGGGAAATCGGTCCCCGGTTATCCTTCGCTGGTGGTCGGCCTGATGACCATTGGCGGCGTGCAGCTCATCATGATCGGGATTGTCGGCGAATATATCGGGAAGATTCTTTCGGAGTTGAAAGCCCGTCCGATCTATTTCGTGGCTGAGCACAGTGAAAAACGTGTCGAGGCACAGGCCGGCGCCAGCGAAAGGACCGCCGCCGAATGAACGCCGCGCCGCCGCGCCGTATCTGGCTGTGCGCCGACGATTACGGTCTCAGCCCCGGCGTCAACCGCGCCATTCGCGACCTGATCGGGCGCGGCCGTCTCAATGCGACATCGGTGATGATGGTCGGCCCGGCCATCGGCCGTGACGAAGTCGGCGCACTGCAAGCCATCGCCGCGAACAGCTCCCGCTGCGCCATCGGCCTGCACGTCACTCTGACTGCGCCGTTTCGCCCGCTGACCATGCACTTTCAGCCGCTCGATGGCGGCATGTTCCCGGGCTTTCCGGGATTGCTGCGCGCGGGCCTGCTGCGGCGGCTCGACCCTGAAATCATCCATGCAGAATTGATCATCCAGCTTGCCGCCTTCCATGAAATGTTCGGCCGTGCGCCGGATTTTGTCGACGGTCACCAGCATGCGCAGCTGTTTCCCCAGGTGCGCGACGCATTTCTGGCGGCGGTAAAACAGGCGGCGCCCAACGCCTGGGTCCGCCAGGGCGGACGCCGTCAGCCGTTGGCCCGACGGCTTGGCGCGCCCAAGGCATTGTTGCTGGACCTGCTCAGCGCGCAATTCCGCAAGCGCGCCTCGCGCGCCAATATCGCCTTCAATCCCGGCTTCGACGGCGCTTATGATTTTTCCCGGCGACCCGATTTTGGCGCGCTGATGCGGCAATTTCTCGATGGTTTGCCGGAGCATGGAGTGATCATGTGTCACCCGGGATTCGTCGACGAAATCCTTGTCGGCCTCGACCCGCTTACGGCCCAGCGCGAACACGAACACGCTTTTCTCGGCGGTGAGCATTTCCCGCGCCTGTTGGCCGCGAACAAGGTTACATTGGCCTGATATCGCGGGCGACCAAGTGGGCGTCTTGTCGCACACATAAATTTAATATCGGGCAGCACTACTTGCGACACAAAGCCCCCCTACATCACCCCGGCGCTTCGAAGCAACGGAGAGAAAGCCATGACACCGCAAGAACGCCAGTTGGTTGACGATCTTTTCGACCGGCTCTCGAAGGTAGAGAGCGCGCCGCGCGATCCGGACGCCGCCGCGGCGATCGCGCAGGGCCTGCGTGATGCGCCCAATGCCGTTTACGCGCTGGTGCAGACGGTTTTGGTGCAGGACGAAGCGCTCAAGCGCGCCAACAGCCGCATCCAGGAACTGGAAGCCGGCGGTGGGCCCGGACCAAATCCCCCCGGCGGATTCCTCGATTCGATGCGCGAGACGATCTTCGGACAAAATCAGCCCCACGGTTCGGTGCCGAACGTGCGCCCGCCGGAAATTCCCAGCCGCCCGACATGGAACAGCGGTCAGGTGCTGCAGCAGGCACAGGGGCAGGGACAGGGACAATATCATGACGAGCCGTATGGTCAGCAGTCGTATGGCCAGCAGCCGTACGGTCAGCAGTCGTACGGTCAGCAACCCTACGGTCAGCCGTATGGCGCGCCCCAGCCGCCCATGGGCGGAGGCGGCGGCTCATTTCTCGGGACCGCGGCAGCGGCGGCGGCCGGGATGGTCGGCGGCTCGCTGCTGCTTGGCAGCATCCGCTCGATGATGGGCGGCAGCCGCCATGGCTTCGGCGATACGGCCGGCATCGGCGACAAGGCGGCAACGCAAAATCCGTGGAGCGATCAATCCGGCAGCAGCATGGCGCGCGACGCCGGCATCAACGACATCGCTTCATCCGCGGATCGCGGCGACACCCAATCGCGCACGGGATTGTTCGATTCTGCGTCGAAGGGCGACGATCATGACGACATGGATCTCGATTCGGACGATTTCGGCGGCGACGGAGACAGTGACTACGCCTGATCGACATCCGTCGGCCCCGGCGCATGCTTGAGCCGACCGCGCTCCACGGCAAAACGGCCGCTCCGATCGAGCGGCCGTTTTGATTGAAGCCGCGGCGAGCTCAGATCACGATGACCCGCGCGCCGACATTGACGCGGCCGTAGAGGTCGATCACATCCTCATTGCGCATCCGGATGCAGCCGGACGACACATTGGTGCCGATGGTCCAGGGCTCGTTGGAGCCGTGGATGCGATAGAGCGACGATCCCAGATACATCGCGCGCGCGCCGAGCGGGTTCTGCGGGCCGCCTTCCATATGCCGCGGCAAATCGGGGCGCCGCACCAGCATTTCCGGCGGCGGGGTCCAGTCTGGCCATTCCTTCTTCGCGGAAATCTGCTTGACGCCCGACCATGCGAATCCGGGCCGACCGACGCCGATGCCGTAGCGCAACGCCTTGCCGTTGCCCTGCACCAGGAACAGAAACTTGTTGGGGGTATCGACGACGATCGTGCCGGCGCGTTCCTTGCCGTGATACTCGACCAACTGCTTCTCGAATTTCGGATCGAAGGCGGAATGCGCGGGGTCGCTGGCATCGATCTGCGGCAGGAGCGGCCGCTGCGATCCGTATGACGGCTGCTGCTGATAGGCCGGTTGCTGCTGATAGCGTTCGCCTTGATTCTGTCCATCGCCGAACAAGAACTGGATGAAGCCACCGCCCATGTTGGAGCGTTCGGCATAGGCCGTTCGCACCGGCGCAGCGGGCCGCTGCTCCGGTTGGCCGGCGTAGATCACGGCGGGTTCCGGGGGCGCCGCGGCCTCGATCGCCGCGGCTTGATGGAGTCCGGCGCCAACACAAGACGCGCCGGCGAGCAACGCAAGAGAGATTTTTCTGAACATCGACGTACTCTGTACTGTTTCGTCACTACTTCGCGGAAGCGCCTGACCGGCGCCTTTGCATGCCGTCAATTAAAATCAAAACCGCATCGGTTTGGTAAACAGAAACGGCCTTTCGATTCACCACGTCGCCGATTCCGCCCCGTTTTGTCCGGTAGCGTTTATTTTCGGTGAATGCAGGACGCGCATGGTTAATCGTTGGTGTCAGACGGCTAAAGCGCTTTCCAGCAAAGTCGAACCCGGTTCGCGCGAAGAAAACGCGTCAATAAAGATGCGGAGCCTCCGTTCCGATTTCAGTTGGAACCGAAAAGGCTCTACGCGGGCCTCACAAGAATTTCCGGCGTGAACCTCGCGTTAAAGCGCCTCGGCCTAGAAAGGGACGATTAGAGGTCGGGGAAATCTCATGCCGGTTCATCGCAGACGTTTTCGTATCGAAGAAGCATTTGTCGGCGACATGCCGATGCCGTCAGCCGGCGACGGCGACATCGGTCCCGTGCATTCCGAGATCATGGCCGAACTGCGCGCCATCCGCGCCCAGATGGCCGGCGCCGGCCAAGGCGCGGCAGCAGAGACCATCGGCGCGTCGGTGACGCGCGAGGAGGCCGCCGAAGCCCATGTGTTGCTCGAAACCTACCGTGCCCAGGTCGAGCAATGCGCGAAACTCAAGGTCGAACTCGACCTCATCCACGATGCCATCAACCGCACCAAGCGGGAAATCGCGGTTCTGCACGGCAATAGTTTCAGCGGCGAGGAAATGGCCAGAGTTAACGGCGAGCTTGGCGCCGTGGTCGGCGGAACAGAACAGGCAACGCAGCAAATTCTGGAAGCCGCGGAATCGATCGATCAGGCGGCGACCGCGCTGACCAAGGTAAACTCGCCGGATCAGCAAAAGCTGCTCAGCGAGGAAATCCAGGAGCGCGTCGTTTCCATCTTCGAGGCCTGCAATTTCCAGGATCTGACCGGCCAGCGCATCAGCAAGGTGATGAATACGATGAAATTCATCGAAAACCACATCACGGTCATGATGGATATCTGGGGCGGCGTCGACGCGATCCGGGCGCACGCGCCACCGATCGTCGACCTTCGCGAAGGTGACGCCCGGCTGCTGAACGGACCGAAGCTGGAAGATGACATCGGCCACGCGTCGCAGGACGACATCGACGCGCTGTTCGACTGAAAATGATTCCATCAACGCCGGGCCGCAGCGCCTTGCGATGGCATCCACCAAAACGCCAAAACGCCGGCTCGATGCCGGCGTTTTATATCCATCGTCGTTCCGGGACGGCGCGCGGAGCACCAGACCTCAGATTTGCTGCGTCAAGTCGAGGAATCCCTGGATTTCCGGGTTCGATGCGTTGCATCCCGGAATAACCGGGTTGGTGGCGTCCGTATCGATTGGATCAGGCGTGGGGCGCGCAGCGGACATAGACCATGTTGCCGTACCGGGTCGCGGCATCCTTGTCGATGAAGCGGGTGATCAGGACGCGGCCGTCGAAGGAGACAATCTCCCGATCGAGGTTGCCACCGGCCGGTCCGGGCGGTCCGATATAATTCTTGCCGCTCGGGCTCCCTTTCAGGCGCAGTTCCTGCGGGGTCGCCTGGTCGGCCAAATGCATGATCACCCCACCCGAGGAACCGGCTCCGATCACGTAAGGCTGTTTGCACTGCCCCCGTGCGGCGGCTTCGGTGCGGGCGCGGTCATTGGGATTCTGGAACGACGCGAGCCCCCAGCGGCCGACAATCTCGTCCGCGCGGATGGTTGCCGGCATCTCGGGCGCCAATTGGGGCTCCGGAGGCGCCGACGAGGTCAGGCTCATGCTGCTGCATGCCCCAAGGGATATTGCCAGCGCAGCGGCGGTCCCCAGTTGGGCACCCGTACGCAGGTAACGTGATCTGACCATGGCTTTTCCCCGAGCAAAATCGTGGCCGCACCCGTCCCGCAGCCAAGCGCAAAACTGACGTCGGAGCAATGACGTCCAAGAATTACGCCGCCGCTCCGGTTTGGTTTCCAGAAGCATCCTATATCAGCCTCACCAAGGGCTTAACTGCCTTTGCTTGACAGGATCAGCGTCAAGCCATATTCCCGGGCGCACCATTAGCACTCCGAGAGCGCGATTGCTAAGGATCCGAACTATTCTGGCCCTTGACGGAGTCGAATACGCCCGTATCCGCAAGCCGCTTTCGATGGCAAACCAAGTCTGAAAACGTAAGTCTCCAAAAGGATTCGTCATGTCTAAAACAAAATTTCGTCCGCTGCATGACCGTGTCGTGGTCAAGCGTATCGACGCCGAAGAAAAAACCAAGGGCGGCATCATCATTCCGGACAGCGCCAAGGAAAAGCCCCAGGAGGGGCAGGTCGTGGCGGTCGGGCCCGGCGGCCGCGACGAAGCCGGCAAGCTCGTTCCGATCGACATCAAGACCGGCGACCGCGTGCTGTTCGGCAAGTGGTCGGGTACCGAGATCAAGCTGGACGGCGAGGAACTCCTGATTATGAAGGAATCCGACATCATGGGCGTGCTGGCCTAACGGCACACTCTCTCCCTCTCCCTTACCCTGAGAAGGCAGCGAAGCCGCCGTCTCGAAGCGCAGGCAAATATCTCTATTCACCATTCACCGTTCACAAGCTCATCCTTCAAGGCGCGGGCAAGGGCCCGCTCCTCCAGCGATAACGGCAAAGCCGTTGCGCGGGGGTGGGGATCACCTTCAGGAGTAAAAAAATGGCTGCCAAGGACGTCAAGTTTTCCGGAGACGCGCGCGATCGCATGCTGCGCGGCGTCGATATTCTCGCTAATGCGGTGAAGGTGACGCTCGGCCCCAAGGGCCGCAATGTCGTGATCGACAAGAGCTTCGGCTCGCCGCGAATCACCAAGGACGGCGTCACCGTCGCCAAGGAAATCGAGCTTGAAGACAAGTTCGAGAACATGGGCGCCCAGATGCTGCGCGAAGTCGCCTCGAAGACCAACGACACCGCCGGCGACGGCACCACCACCGCCACCGTGCTGGCGCAGGCGATCGTGCGCGAAGGCGCCAAATCGGTCGCCGCCGGCATGAATCCGATGGACCTCAAGCGCGGTATCGAGATCGCGGTGACCGCCGTGGTCAAGGACCTGGAGAAGCGCGCCAAGCCGGTTGCCTCGTCATCCGAGATAGCCCAGGTCGGCACCATCTCGTCCAATGGCGACGCGGCGATCGGCAAGATGATCGCCCAGGCGATGCAGAAGGTCGGCAATGAAGGCGTCATCACGGTCGAGGAAAACAAGTCGCTCGAAACCGAAGTCGATATCGTCGAGGGCATGAAATTCGACCGCGGCTATCTGTCGCCCTATTTCATCACCAACGCCGAGAAGATGACCGCCGAGCTTGAGGACGTCTATGTGCTGTTGCACGAGAAGAAGCTGTCCGGCCTGCAGTCGATGCTGCCGGTGCTCGAAGCCGTGGTGCAATCGGGCCGCCCGCTGCTGATCGTCGCCGAAGACGTCGAGGGCGAGGCTCTGGCGACGCTGGTCGTCAACCGTCTGCGCGGCGGTCTCAAGGTCGCCGCCGTCAAGGCGCCCGGCTTCGGCGATCGCCGCAAGGCGATGCTGGAAGACATCGCGATCCTGACCGGCGGTCAGTTGATCTCGGATGAACTCGGCATGAAGCTCGAAAACGTCACGGTCAACATGCTCGGCCGCGCGCGCAAGGTGGTGATCGACAAGGAAAACACCACGATCGTCAGCGGCGCCGGCAAGAAAAAGGACATCGAGGCCCGCGTCGGCCAGATCAAGGCGCAGATCGAGGAGACCACTTCGGACTACGACCGCGAGAAGCTGCAGGAGCGGCTTGCCAAGCTCGCGGGCGGGGTTGCGATCATTCGCGTCGGCGGCGCGACCGAGATCGAGGTGAAAGAGAAGAAGGATCGCGTCGAGGACGCCCTCAATGCCACCCGCGCGGCGGTTCAGGAAGGCATCGTGCCGGGCGGAGGCGTGGCACTGCTGCGTGCCAAGAAGGCGGTCGGGCGCATTGTCAACGACAACGCCGATGTGCAGGCCGGTATCAACATCGTGCTGAAGGCGTTGGAAGCGCCGGTCCGCCAGATCGCCGAGAACGCCGGCGTCGAAGGCTCCATCGTCGTCGGCAAGATCCTCGAAAACAAGTCGGAGACCTTCGGCTTCGATGCGCAGACCGAAGAGTATGTCGACATGGTTGCCAAAGGCATCATCGACCCGGCCAAGGTGGTGCGCACCGCGCTGCAGGACGCTTCCTCCGTTGCCGGCCTGTTGGTGACGACGGAAGCCATGGTCGCCGAACTGCCGAAGGAGCCGGCGCCACCGATGCCCGGCGGCGGCGGC
>Ga0182030_10021213_pt1 | contig 12183 bp, 15 predicted proteins | sample 812S3MmetaG_FD_121299 | JGI IMG/M metagenome (GOLD analysis project Ga0182030, IMG submission 121299) | Permafrost microbial communities from Stordalen Mire, Sweden - 812S3M metaG (Illumina Assembly) | ecosystem: Environmental > Terrestrial > Soil > Wetlands > Permafrost | place: Sweden...
ACACTTTTACAATTGTCGTAGTATACACAGCCGAGAGAAAGATCTTCCACATGAGAAAACTGAGACTCGAGTTATTTTGGTGCCCAATCTTCAGTGTAAAATATATTACAATGAACCAGAAGCTGGCTAAAGGTGCAAAATAATAGAAGAGATAGTCGGTTTGCATCATGTGTGGTAGGATACAACTGAGAAGATTGAGACGAACCAGAACGGTAGCCACACGTCTCAGGGAGTAGTCGCCTGTTCTGAGGAAGTAAAGCGTATGGCCAAATCCTGTGAGGAATAGGTAGAAAGCAACCAGCACCCGAGCCAATTGGTATACCCAGAGTTTTCGCGAGCCATGGGTATAGTGGTATATCAAGACGATGGCCTGCATCCAGCCCTTGATCTCATCGGTTTGATCCCTGGAGAGAAAGCTGGTCTCGATAGACCTCGGATCGCTGTTTGCGACCGTGTTCCTCCTCAGAGAAATAATCCCGACAGTCACCACAGCAAGACACGCAGCAAGAAATTCACTTTCCTTAAACTGTTTCTGTTCCTTTTCGAAGAAATGGGTACGGTCTGTATGATAGCACAAAAACACGACAGAAATCAACACTGCGAAGGCATTGACAATTTTTTGTGACGACTGCTTGCGAGGCGCAAGTATAAAAGCAGGCAAAGCCCTTGTTGCAAAAGCGATCGCAATTTGAAACCAAGTAGGATTTGCATAGTTGCTGCAGCAGGTCTTGTCAAAAGGATGGCCTCTTGATGCTGCATAAGCATTGCAGCGTAGGTTGAGGAGTACGTCCACTTTATGTAGAGCAACTTTGTCGTTAACATGAAGCCCGCTCTCTTCATACACCTTAGGGCCCGTCCTTGTCATCAGATGATGGCTCCAGACGACATTGTGGATGGCGCTGTTCTCGAGATACTCATTCATTTGATCAATCTTCTGAGGCGTCATCGTCGCTTGTCTTCGTGGTGATAAGAATTGATAATGAGGAGTCTGTACTGGGGTCAAAAATACAGGATTCGCAGGCCCATTGCAAAGCCGGGGATCCTTCGATCTTGGTAGAATTGGAAAATCAAGCATACTATGATTTACGAAAGGTATAACGTAATCTATTGAATCCTTGAAGCCGGCAAGAAAGTCGTTCTTCTCATAGCGTGCATACCATAAACCAGGAGCGCCAAGAGTGATCAGTCCGGCACTGGCGTTTCCAATATATTCGGACGTGGCATCTGCTTTCAAATTGCGCAGCTCATTCTTCAATCCAGTCGAATTTAGCCAAGGATCCCACACAAATTGAGTCGTGACGCCGTTGGAGATGAATTCTAGATCACTATGTTTCAGGTCCGGCTCCGACATTTGACTCATCTCCTCCTCCGCTCTTTGTCGGTCCAGCTTCTTTGCCAAGGCCCAGAAGATCTGCCGAGTTGTGGAATCTCCAATAAAGACCAGTCTCTGCTGCTGGAAGCATTCTTGTATGTCCTTTTTACTGTACTCGTACATTATGCACCCCGGAGGTTGCCAGTTCTGGAAAGAGCTTTGTGAGGTCAATCCACCGCCGGTATCCAGCCATCTACCCGCATTGAGAAGTGCTCTGCACTTGTAAATATCTGAGCTATCTACAGGATGAGACTTGTTAGCCATCTGAGGCAAACTTGAGATAAATCCAGATTGGTCTTACCCTTCCAGAGTCGGCGGTAGCAAGACGCGACGAGAACAAAGCAAAGAAGTGCTTGAAAAATACGGTCAATAACTCTGATTGACAGAAAAGTGGCCTTGGGCAGAAACATTATGGGGTGTGGTTTGGAGATATGCTGGGTTAGTTGCATCTAGGTCTTGGTCCAACAGAAGCTCAGAAAAGGATCAAGTGAGCAACATAGACTTGCTGAGTTTGTGGTGAAGGAAATATGAACGCAAATGTTGTAGACAGAAGCCGCAATTGAAAAGTGAAGGGCAGGAAGGCAAACCGAGAGCAGAATTTGAGGGGTTAAAAACAGTCTGAAAGGAAAGATCTAACTTGGAGTATTCTTTCCTGGGATGATAGAGTTTGCTTCCCGCAGGTCCATTCCTCCTATGTCTGGTTACCAATACCTACACCGGCCATAGAGTGGAAAAGACAGCTTTTATTTCGTTCTTGACAACCTTCGGACGCACGAAAAGCAACGATGCACGCCGTACCAGAGCGAATTGCCTGGTCTTCTGCTGGGAGTTCGAGAGGAGACGTTGTCTGGGTCCGGCTATGCATACCTAGCAGCAACTCTCGGCTATTACCTGAGTACTAGTACTCGGACTAGTACCGTGCACTATTTCAGGAAACGTAGCGAAATTTTCAGCAACGTCTTTTCTCAGTGCATACGACATCAAACTTGGCTCGTGTAGCAGCTCAAGCAGTTCCAACAATGTCCAATGTGTATTAATCCCTTTTAATCCAACCCCAACTACTTGAGACACATTTTTGTCATCTTGTCCCTCTCTCATGCTACTGTCTTCACATTAAGCCTTTCTTTTCAAAATTCTTTGATCGTCTTCTACCTCGCTCGGCCAGCCTCTCCTACTGCTGATCTTGAGCTGGATACACAGTTGTGTACTAGACTAGATTGATTTCAACGACCTTTGAGTGCGGATTCTCCCTTTGCCACATGGGAGACCTTCGCAATTTGTCCGTTGGGATATGTTTTGAGGATTTAGAATAAGATGTCTTGTTATAGAATTGAATGTTACTCAGTCCAAGGCCAGTCATTCCGATATCTTCGAAAGTAAACTCCAGTTCACATGCTGGCTACCATGCACAAAAGTCTTCATTGTATCAGAGCGTGCATTAGGTACAGCCCTCCCTACCACCACTCAGGTCGCGATTTCCTCTCTTAAAACTTCTCTCCTGGAAATTTCCCTTTTCCCTTACGCAGAATTCAATCGTTAGTGCACATCGCAATGTTCGTATTCACCGATTGTAGATGGTGGGGTTGTGCTGTTTCTCGGGATGCGTTTGTTTTCTCTCAGCCCCTTTGTCTTTTCCATCGCGACACTATCTCCTCATATTCACCGACGCTCTCAAACGACCACATTCACCCAGCCCTCGCTAAATGGACTACTTGAATAGCACTCCTCATTACGTGTACTCTGCACTTCCTAAATAATCTGGATATCAACGACCTAGATTGCAGAATTTTGGCGCCTTGCGCCTCACAGAGTCTTAATCAGCGTCGCATGAGATTAATGATGTTGAAGATACAAAGACTGACTCCAGAAATTTTCTAACGCCACATCACCCTCTTACCCCGAGAATTGACCTGGGTTGTGGCAGATCAGAACGTAGAACAACTATCGTGGGTGAGACAATAGAAGACTGGTTTCCTGCCCTGGTACTTGCTTCCTCCTCCAAAAATGGCGCCAGGTGCTCGCGCATCACGCAAGACGCCTGCAAAGCCATCATCCTATTTCGTTGACCGACTTCTTAATGTTCCTGCTAGGTTGGGACTTTCAAAGGATGCAGAAACCCTCCTTCATGCACTTGACGATGTCAAGTCCGGAATCATTGAAGAAGTTGATCTTGGGAGGAAGATCAGGCTCTCTCCGACATACCGCCAAACAATACCCGATACCATCAACAAGTGCAGCGAAACTATAGCCGCCGACCCTTCCGAGTCCACAAGTTGTGTCCAGATTATCAGAAAATGCACAGAGATTATGCAAATTGCCAGTAGGTACCTATTGTCTCTTCTGGATACAGACATTAACTTTGATCAGATCGAACACCACCCCGGGACCAATTCCCGTTTCTCAAGCTTCCTATTGAAATCCGCCACCGAATATATGGTTTTATTTTCGGCCAAAATAACGTCAATATCCGCCAAGTCCCCAATAGTCATCTTCTTTGCCCATCCAATAAATGCCATGTGGACGGTGTTCCTGTTCGAGACCGTCTCAACACGCAAATCATTCAAACGAGCTCCAGAGTTCGCGACGAAGCCCTTCCAATCCTCTATAAACACCGTACTCTCTCCTTCCAATGCGCCTGCTACATGGGAGCTTGCCTCAGAGAAAACACCTTCGCCCGAGAGCATGTTAGCAGTATCCGCTTCCACTGGCGAGGCGAGGATGCCGACAAAGCTATCCCCCGCTTGATGTACTGCCCTAATCTTCGCGAACTTTGCGTCCAAATATCCAAAATGACTACCCATGAAGTAACGGATAGAGAGAAGCTCATGCGAACTGCGTTCAAGGGCTTGTTTGCAAATGTGAGATTGTGCGATGCGAGAGGTATAGATGAATTGCTAGAGATCAGGGGCCTAGATATGGTGCTCGTGAAGCATGCCGGAGCTAGAGTCTCCAAGCAGAGAAGTAATGAAGATGTCTGGAACTTGCAGGACTTACTTGACTCAAAGTTGAAGTTGGCCAGGACCGATGTAAGTTCAGGCTTTTCGATATATCTTTGATTATGCTGACATGTATAGGGACATGGTAAACCCCCTTAATGAAAAGGAATGAATGTGCGTACTAGTGGCGGGCGTGAGCGGAGAGACGATGTGTAGGATTTGCGTTGCTTTTAGCGAAGATACCCCTTGATCTTCGGTTATGGTTATTGAAGGAATAGTCATGATTAGAGCGATGGTTTTCAGATAAAGGCATAGGTAGACTTGGTCATCCAAATACGCGACATTCACATACTTCCTAGCTGCAAAATTTGATCGTTCCTTCAATTATTGCCAGTTCTGAGATGCATTCAATTATTCATTTATAAAGCCAAGAACACTCCGTCAAATGCTAAAGAGCGCATGTGCATGATACCTTATCATAACCCCATCTATCTCATCTACCTATCGATTCTTTTCTCAACAACAATCTCTAATGCTTCCCATTTATCTTTCCGTTCGCCTTCCCATTCGCATATCCGTTCGCCTTCCCATTCGCATATCCATTTGCATACCCATTTGCATGTCCATTTGCATGTCCATTTGCATATCCATTTGCATACCCATTTGCATGTCCATTCAACTCCCTCTGAACCCCCTTCACTGCATCCACACCCGCCTTCTCCGCGACCCCATGCTTTGTCGTTCCCTTCCCCGACGTCCTCCGAATATAACTCTTAATAAAAAATCTCACAAACAACACAGTTAGAGGCGCGAGATATAGTACATTCAACCAGATTGCGAAGGTTTGTCCGCTCGTATCGATGCATGGTACGGTTTGGTATTCTGTTCTGTACCGTTGGGATTCACCGGATGAGGGTTTGGAGATGAGGATTTGGTGCGCAAGAGGGGCGCCGTTGACGTTTTCGGCGAGGCCTTCTTCACCTGCAGCGCGGAAGAGGAATTTCTTGACGAGGTTTCCGAGACCGGCAAATGTGGCCGATGCGGCGATGGAGGAGACGGCTGTTGAGGCTGCGGATGCGACACTTGCGGCCGAAGGTGCGAGGTTGGGGACTTCGATAGGGATGGTGTAGGAAATGAAGGAGTGGAGCATGGCGTAGGAGGCCCCCACGAGGAATTGGATGATTTGCATGGTTGTGAGGCTGCGTTTGAGGGCTTGAGGGATGGGGACTGCGAAGGCGGTTAAGGTGTAGTAGGTGTACTACCATTCAATTAGCTTGGGAATATCAAGAAAAGGGAGGATGTTTTACCATAAGAGCGTGGATTCCAGAGTTTACGAACACAAACATCCAGATTGGTGGAGACATAAATCGAATTCCAGCCCACATACACATCATTGCACCAGCATGATGGTATGTCTGTAACGTTGAGCTTCTCTTCCCCTTCGCCAAAATAATCGCCGTGTCAAGCACTTCATAGAATTTGCTCAGGTAAAATGGCCAGCCGTAAAACGCCAATCCCTCATTCCACAATCTTCCCAAATCCGTAGGGTCTGGAGTTCCCACCTCACTCAGAAGAACCGTGGATGGAGATTCAGAGACCCATTTAGAAGCCGTAGGATTATATGCAATCGCCTTTCCAGTTCCTCCAATTCCATGCATTTTGCAAAGACTGTCAACTGTTCCCACAAGACCTGCTGGTCCTGTTGGGTTTCGCACCACTCTGTGAAGAGCACTGAACATTCCCACGAAAGTCCATCCCGAGTATACAGCCAAAAATACGTTATGTGCCACCACGAACCAGAAAAACGCTTTAGTCTTGCTAATTGGCCATGCTTTGTTGCCTCTAGATCGATTGTAGGCATTCAAAGCTGAAACCGTAACTGCGTATACACACGCAATTGTGATTGGGACCTTCACATCGAGAGCGCTGGTGTACAGGGAGGGGTCGATGGAGAAGGGAGGAGCGCGGGGCGTCGATCCAGCAGGTGGTGGAGGAAGTGTTCGCGGGTCGTTGCTGGGTGGAAATTGGAAGAGAGAGGATGACGGGAGGGAGAATCGGACGGCCATGTTGCTCAGCGCCGAGCTTCAATGATCTGCTCTGAAGAGACGTTGGGCTTGCGAGAAGCGTTTTCGAATTGAGGGAAGAGTCCAAAAGTAGAATCTGAGCACGCGACTCTGCAAATAGGTAGGTATTAGTACCCAGAGCTCAGCGCCTCGTAAGTATGAAGGTTTGCAGAGATGAGGAGATCTTGTGAGGAGGTGGAATGAGTTGGTTCTGTTGGTATGAGTGTCGAGTGGGATAGTCGCGAGAACTCTGTACAGTAGGCTCTGTACTGTAGACACTGTCCCAGTGTTATATCAATTTCTCAACAGTGTAAATAAAAGAGAAGTCTTGCAACCGAGGCGATATATGAAGAAGGCACTTTCACATGGAGTTGGAAAGAAGCCATACGCAAATGAGCTACGCTGATATAGTTGGTTTTCTCTCTGGGCTCTACGAAAATGACAAGATCAAAATCCAAATTTGTTGGGCCCGTGGTTTTGGAAAGCTTGCACGGGCACAATCGCACCTCCTTGCATTAGCGAAACTCTAAATCTAATCCCCACATGGCGATTCAGCCTCAATCTACCAGTATCTCCTGGTCATACGAAGGCCTAGTATTTTTGGTCAAAATATTATTTCTGGCATGCTTGCCTCTTCAAGTTGTGCTCTGATGTGCAATTTCTTATCCTCTCCATATTGTGGTTGCGAATACTGCGAATACTACCTTATGCCAGGCCCAAGCAGATTCAAGAGAAACAAGAAAATCCACGTTTGGTGGGCCCTCAACAATTTTCTGGGACGCTTAGCCTGAAAAGGATTTTCCCCCGAAAATGAAGACCCCTCCAGAAGCGACGCATCACGCATCGTGAGTTGTCTTCGAAATACCGAGGTATAGCACATGTAAGGGGTCCTCTGGTGTCGAGGGTAAATGGAACAGAAAGGGTCATCCATTGGCCCAATAATAAGAAAAAGAGGAGGAGACCCCTTTTCATGCTTCGCTTATTCAGGAGGAAGACGAATTGCCCCGCCAAGGAGGATATGCTTGAGAAGATGGAGATGTTTATACAATGAGAGAGGCCCTTTGATACGACGAGCCCCGACGAACTCAACAGTGCTTGAGACATACAACTGTATCTTTAGAAATCCCGTCTAGGAGGATGTACGAATGATGGGATGGTTTAACCGCAGATGATGGCGGACTGCCTGTATCATATTAAGCATAGTTATATATAGTTACTTAAGCAAGTTCCCATCAAATTCCAATCCGTGTTGGTGTATCGGTAACATTTCTGCCTCTCAATCTTTGACCAAAGATCAGTTCGCAGGAGCGCGGGGTTCGATTCCCCGACACGGAAAATTTTGTTATTGCCATTTACTTGTTGTAATTATCTACAAGTTTTTTTTGTTTTTCAAATGGGCGGCTTTGCTGCAAAGCAGGTTTTTCAATTTGCTATTCTTTTTGGGACCTTTTGCGGTCGGAAACGGTCTCGCGTAAGTTCAGGGGATTTTTAATTCATTCAGTGGCGAAGGACATTTGGCTCTAGATGTATAAGATTGAATTGGACATTCGTTCGAGATTTATTCCGTATATTTTAGAAATAGCATCCCTGACTAAAGCGATGATCCCATCGCCATTTCTCTTCTCATAACTTGCGTTGCATTCCCCTGACCCGTCACATTTCCATACACAATTCCATCACTACTAGCCATCGCTCCCCAAGCACTCTTCAAACCCCAAACCACAACATTAATTCCAACTCCATCATTCAATCCTCCAGCTCTAATCTCCATGGTATCCAGAAGTCCTTCCGGATAAAATGTCGTGGTGCCGGAATTCCTCCCTCCATCTAAAAACACCTCCAATATAGTTCTATCGATTAGCCCTTCCAGCATGAATGTTCCCTCGGAATTGATGGGATTTGTAGTACTAAATTTGTCGCTGAAGAAGGGATTTTTATCTCCGAATCCTAAGACTCTTTGGCGAGAAATCCAGAATGGAGTGTCGCCACCGAAGAAGAACCCTCCCGATACGGATTCTCGGGTAGTGGAAGATGAGAATGTGAAATTCAAGGTGCCTCGCGCAAGGGTATTGTTTGGGAGATTTGTAACATTACATTGGAAATATACAGCACCGCTATTCACAGAGGAGTAATCGAGCAATATCGATCCGTTTCCAAGACTCAAGTTGTTGGCGAGCTGGGCATCATATAGCGGAGCGAGATTGTAGGGTGTACTGATTAGATCCCATCCAGTTCTGGTGACGTTTGCGAGATGCGTCCGACGGGGTAGGCTCATGACAGATCCTGGAAGATCGTGGAGTCAGTAATTGCTTCTTCCTCATGAATCTGGGAGTTGAGACATTGTCCCACAAGGAAACAGCCAATGTACTTGCTCCTTAGACATAGGGGTGCTTAAGCAATTGTTCTGTTACTCGTGAAATAATCTGAAATAAGAGATTTTACTCCCCGATGTTCCTTACTCCATCCTTCAGATTCTCCAGTCGGAACTTCTTGACAATACTGCCAGTTACTCGACCAAGCAATGAAGACTGGATCTTGATTGTCTGAGATATCATAGAAGAATTGGCCAGCATAATTGTCCTTTCCGAAATCAGCAATACGTGCTGCGTTATCGACCGGAGTGAAATGGGTTCCGTTGAATGAGCCAGGAAAGTATTGAGTTATTGAGCCACCGAGAGGAGCGCCAGGGTTGATACTAATTGCTAGAACGTACATCGATTCATCAGAGCCAGCAACTGGAATAGAGACGAGGTTGGGACATTCATATTGAAGCCCTAGTAGACCGTGGTGGCTGAAATTCGAGGCATGGGTCCACGTTTTTAGGTCTGGAGAAGTGAAGATACCAATTACGAAGTCTTGAGCATACGAGACCACCATAACCCAATTATCACGATACCTGATGACCTTGGGATCTCTGAACTGGCTAGAATTTGCCCTGAGTACTGGGTTACCGGCATATTTGGCGAAAGTGTATCCTCCATCATGAGAATAGGCGATCTCTTGGACCTGCTCAATGGCAGTATTGAGCGTGTAGATGGCTACGACACCGTTCGATTGGTTAGGAAAGAACCCAGAGGTGTTATTGACGTCGATTACAGCGCTTCCACTAAATATCTGGCTATCTTTTGTGGCGAAAATTGCTATTTTCTGATTCTCCCAGTGGTATAGGTCTTGAGAAGTTGCATGTCCCCACTGGAAGATCGCGGATTTAGCAATTACTTCTTTGAGATTGAGTCAGGAGTTGAGACATATCTCATGGGTAAAATTTCTCGAGAGCGAGCATATTTATTCATGAAACAGTTTTAGAACAAGAAGTTTTCTACTCCCTGATATTTGCATACGTGTTGATTGCCTGCAACTATTCCCGTGGGATTGTCTATTTCCGTATCAGACATTGGCGACCATAACGTCCAAATCGACTCACATTGATAGTAAAGATGCCAGATTCCGTTTTCATCCAAGAAACAACCGTTTGGGTCATTCATGAAATTCTGTGGGGGCGAAAAATGGATCTGGGGTCGAAGAGCACCATTATAATCTCCTGCTAGTGGAACATTTGTCGGAACGCTACTGTCGAATGTCGAGATTGTGCTGGATGGAATTGAAGAATTGGAGAGGGTAGTTACTGCCGCTGCAGTAGTAGCAAGCAAGAGGGCTAAGGATAACATGATTGAAATCAAATAGGTATGACTGAGAATTTTTCTTATCTAGTTCGACAACACCTATCTAGGGGTCGAGCCCAGGAAGACTCCCATTCTATATAAGAGTCTTTCTTCATAACAAGCTTTACCTCTAATGCTCATGGACTCGACGATCTTCACACCCCAGATTGGCCCGCTCCCCTCAGTGCGGAGAAGGGCCTGCAAGGAACACCAGTTGGGAGAGATGTATGGCAGTAAAAATGCGAATTATGCACCGGATCGATCAACTTGGATGGATTGCATTTTGAAAGACCTCACCATTCGGTCCGACACCAGCGAGAATAACGGCGAGACGCCCTAGCTTCTTGTCACGAACAGGACAGGCATGCCGGTTGTAGGGTTTTGACGGCTAATGTACGATCATTGCAAAGTGCCTTGTGGGGAAGAAGCTATTCAAATGACAGGGTGATTAGAAATGCTGGAGTGAGCTGTGGAATATTCAGATCCACTTAGTCTGCACATATATATGGAATCTTTCGTGATGTTGTTGGGAAACGCATTCGACTCCTCTATACTTTGCCGTACCTCTTTACGCGCTCACGATACTGCCCACCAATGAATATCGACGGCGCGACCCTGCCCTCCTCAAGGAGCCACTCGGATTACTCCCTTTCGCGTTTAGGTACTCGTTCTCCTTCAAAACAAAGAAGAAAATGGACAAAAGGGATGAAACGTTCGTTACTGCTTTCGGCGATTGTTTTGATCTGGCTTTGCATTGAGCTTGGCCCTGGGATGGAAAGTCGCGCTCAGTTGGATTTGCAGCGCGACTCTGAGGTCTCCTTTCTGGCCTATCTAGAGTCCTGTGCTCTACTGTCGTGGAGCTTGATATTCTACATCATTTCGAACCTGATCCTGTACATACCTTCTCTGGAGAAAACATCGATTCCTTCATTTATAATCCAAGAAATTGCTTTTGTTGTACAGTGCCGGAAAGGATTGAGTTTAAAGTTCTCCATAATCGCCTAGAGCAGACTAGTCGCTTGCGGCTCCAAAATATCCCCTACCTTACAGCCATCGAGAGCGTCGAAGAATAATAACAACGGCGACAACAACGACAACGACGTGAACATCAGATAAAGACGAATAGCTGCGCATAGCGGAGGGTTCATTGCCGTGAAGGTTAGAATCAGAGCAGTTATTTGGAAGACGGGAATGGGACGGAGACAAAGAGTTTAAGATCGAGATTCGATAGCAAGGTGCCAGGTCAACAACAACATTGATCGACCGACAACGAACCCCAACCTAGCGGGACATTGCATCGCATAAACTGGCTGAGGGATTACGTCGATAAGGGGTCTAATCCGACGTTGAGCCAGCTTCCAGCTGCTGGAACCTGGGACTGCTGTGGTGGAAGCAGCCAGGGATACCTTGCCGCTATCAACTTTGTGCTATCCATCCGCCATCATGGGGCTCAACGAAGAGATCACCAGCACCATCCACTCTCATACACGCGTCACAAAAGTCTCCGACAATTACAGCATTCCACCTGTTGCTACACCTCCCCGATCAACTACCCCTCCTCCGGCGTTGGAGAAGCGAAAGTCCGAGCGAAATACCAATGAAGGGAATGGACCATCGAATGAAAGGGCTGTACCAAGATCGGCTGCTGAGATAGATCCTAACGCCTTAAAGAAGGCACTTAAAGATTTTGAAGACGCGGGCAGACATCGGGACATAACGCCGGGAGGGAGCCCGAGCAGGAAGCGCCAAAGGGTGTATGGCGATAGGTGAGGCTTTCTCTCTCTTCAAATCTTCATATTCTGGCTAGATGGTATCTGCGGGATGGTCAGGCTGAGAAGCGCATTGTGACATGGTAGTACCGAACAATTGAGCTCGGGATTTCTGCCGGGTTCTGAATGCGAGAAGCGAAATTCGAATCGAATATATAGATACTGACTCTGCCAGATTCATTCCAAACCGAGAAGGCCAGGATCTACAATCTAGCTTCATTCTGCTCCATGATGATGCATCACCGTCAACCCCTTCGAAGCAAAAGAAACGTACCCCACATGGCGAGCTTCACTTTCAAAAAAGTAAGTTAATGCTTGGAACTTCAGGCTTAACCAGGTTTCTAATGAATTATCAGCGGAGGAAGCGAATCGTACATTTTC
>Ga0182030_10021216_pt1 | contig 12181 bp, 9 predicted proteins | sample 812S3MmetaG_FD_121299 | JGI IMG/M metagenome (GOLD analysis project Ga0182030, IMG submission 121299) | Permafrost microbial communities from Stordalen Mire, Sweden - 812S3M metaG (Illumina Assembly) | ecosystem: Environmental > Terrestrial > Soil > Wetlands > Permafrost | place: Sweden...
CTTACCGATGCCGATTGTGTTGAAGAGATCCACCATCATCCGCGCGCCCGCGAGTTTCGGCCAGGCCGCGAAGGCAAACGCTGCCGCCAGCAAAATCTGGAGAACCCACAGAATGATGTTTTTTGTTTTGCTCATCGCCTGAAGCCTGCCGAAGTGGAGCGGATGGCAGGAAGTTCGGAAAAATGACGCCGGCTACTTTTTCGGCGCGTAAGGTCCGACTTCGGGTTTGCCCTGCGTATCCTTCAGATTGCCCAATTCCGCCGCCACCCCCCGCGAGATGGCCGCGGTTTCGCTCTGATTCTGGAAGCAGGTGAAGTCGGGGCGATCGCGCCAGGCGAACGGTCCGCATAGACGTTTCCCCGCGGCGAGCGCGGCATCATGCACGATGTTGATCAGGCGCTCGTAATCGGGTGTGCCCTGGCGGTAGCCGGAGAAATTTCCCAGATCTCCGCTGGCGGCGAAGATCGCCGTAACGCCCGGGATCGCAGCGATTTCACGCGCCGCCGCTGCGCCGTCAAGCGTCTCGATCATCTCGATCAGCACAACGTTGTCGTTAATCGTGTTGCGGTAGCCGCCGGGCACCGTGCCCCACATTTCAGGATCGAAAGCCTGGCCGCCCCCCTGGCTGCGATGGCCGAGTGGCGGGAAATACGCCCAGTTCCGCGCCAATACGCCTTCTTCCACGGAGCGCACGGTGGGCACCACGATCACGAGCGCGCCGAGATCCATCGCATGCTGGATTTCGCGCTCATCGGTGTAGGCCACGCGCACGCCGGGCACGGCTTTGGCGTGCGGACATGCCTTCCACATGCGGCCGACGGCTTCCCAATCGCGCGAATCGTGCTGCATTTCAGTCCAGATGAAATCATAGCCGGCGTTGGCCATCGCGCAGTAGGTCTCGGGGCTGTCGGTGCTGAAAACGGTGCCGCCGGTTACCTTCTCGCCGCGCATCATTTTGAGCTTCACCGGATTCCAGATCTTCGAGCCGGCCGGTGCGTCATAAGCCGGACCGTACTTCCATGATTTGGGATCGAGAATGCCCTGGTTGACCGCACCGGCGGGAGCCTTCGTGATGGCGCCGGAGTCTTTGCCGGCGGGAGCCGCGAGCGGGAACTGCAGCTTGCCCGCCTCAGGATTGTTCGCGTACGGATCGGCGGTGGAAGGCTGTTGCGCGCTGAGCTGGAGCGCGCACGCCCCCAGGGCGGCTGCAAAAACTGCGACTCGGCAAATCATCTGATGTTCTCCTCTGATGCTCTTCGAGGAGGATTTTATCAGAAACCCGAACGGGTCCCCGCTATTTGTCGGGATCGAACGTGATGCTTGTATCGGCTGAGAACTTCTTATAATTGCGGAACTCGATCACGTTGCGCGTGCAGCCGCTGACAGTTCTCGTGCTGGCCCGCGCGCAGCTCAGCGCTTCGGAGTGCGTGGGCAGAAGATACTTGCCGTCGCCGATCAGGACGAAGTCGTAATCCACCGCCGATTCGACCTGGTCGAGCGGAAAATCACGCGGCATATTCTGTGCCTGCAGTTCGATACGCAGCACCCGAGACGTTTGCTTGTCGATCCAGATAGCCCCCGTGTAGCCGGGCGAAAAGGCATGTCCATCGGATTCCACGTGCCAGTGCGAGTTCGGCTGTTCGACCGTAAAGTCATAGCGGAACGCGGGCCGGTTCACGATCGTCGTCGCACGCTTGCCGTGAAAATCCGCGGCGGAGAGTGGCGAAAGCACATCGAGCTGGAGGCTGGAGAACTCTCCTTTGGACCACGAACCCGACTTCTCCACGTCTTCCCTCGGCGGCTTGCCATTCACCATGATGTTTTTGTACTGCTCGACGCCCTCCTGTTCCACCACATCGGCAGTCACCGTGTCGATGACCTGCCACTGCTGCTTGCCGGCCCGCGTGAGCACGGTCTGGTAGCGCGTCGTGAATTGCTTCACCACGTAATTGGGAAGCGTCTCGCTGAAGGAGAATGCGGCTTCGCGGGCGTTGTCGATAATGTCGTCACCGCTCTGGGGCATACGCGGGAAGCGCGGACCGGAATCGTCATCCGCTGCCTGGCCGGGCGAGGGCGGCGGCGGCAGGCGCGTGGCGCCATTCACATCGTCGGCGTGCAGACTGGGACGTGCCGAAGCAATGGTGTTATCCGAACCGGAATCGGAAGGCGGCGCCGAACTGCGGCGCAGCCGCGGCGCATCGGGGTCACGGGATCCCGAGGAACTGCTGTTTCCCGAAGACGAAGATGAGGACGAGGAAGGCGACGAAGACCCGCTGCCCGAACCGCCCGGCGCGATTTCCGCACGTGGCCCGCTGTCATCGGCGCCGGAAACAGCGCGGCGCACTCTGGGTGTGCTGCTGCTGTTGGAAGAAGACGAGTTGCCGGACGACGCACTGGACGAACTGTTCGAACTGTTCGAAAGACCCGAATCGTCGGAACTCGATGCAGCCCGGCGCAGGCGCGGGCGGTCGGGATCGTTGTCGTCCGACGAAGCGGACGAACGGCTGGCTGAACTGCTGGTGTCATCGGAGGACGAAGCACGTCGCAACACCGGCTTGTTTGAAGAGCCGCTCCCGGAAGATGTGGAAGCCGACGAGGTGGAACCCGACGAAGAAGAACCCGACGATGACGACCCATTGTCCGGCCGCGGCAACGGCGCCGTATCGTCGGTGTGCAGGGACGCGAGCGAGTGCTCCTCACTCGTCCCGACATGGATCATCGAAATCGACGACGCTTTGTAGTTCTTGTTCTTGTCCTGCGTGGCGGCGATGCTGATGCGGTCGCCCGGCTGGAAGTCGCCGCTTGTGGTCTTGGCGCCCGAAGTGGTGAGCCACTTTGTACCGCCGGCGATCGCGACGAGGGTCACATTGCGGTCGTCGTCCTCGATGGCGACGTTCTTGTCAGCGATGTTGCGTAATATTCCTACGAGCGTCGAGGAGTTGGAATCCTGCTGGTTGGGGCCATTGGGTCCCTGACCTTGCGGATAGCGATTACGCCCGCCCGGATATCCGCCGCCGGGGTATCCGATCCCGGGACCGCCGAAAATAATCTGGCCAAAACCCGGCAAACTGGCCAGCAGGAGAGCTGTCAGGACGTAAGAAAACCTGCGCGCCATATATCCTCTGAACGCAGGCTACAGTGCCGGGGTTTCGAAATCAACCCCGCTCCCGCGTCTATTACATATGTTGTCACAGATGCTGCCCATCCCGGATCCCACCGGTATTCGGGCTGGCCCGGCAGACCGGGCGCGTGGGATCATTCGCCGCGGCGCCCTAATTCACGCCGCCTTGGCGGTCTGCGCCGTCTCCACGGGATGCAGAAGCCGATAGTGACCACTATAGGGGCGCAGTGTGAAAGCGAATGCCAGCAGCATCAGCACCGCTCCCGCGCCGATCGTGAGCGCAAGCGACTTCCCGATCGCCGACTCGCTGTGGAACACGTAATCGTTCAGCACACCAGGCATCAGGGGGCCGAGACTCAATCCGCCCAGATTCAGGGAGAAAAGAAGCAGGGCGGACACCTGCCCGCGCACCTGGTTCGGAAAAATCAACTGCAGGGCCGCCGCGGTGGTTCCCATCGGCAGAGCCAGACAAAACAGCCCCGGGCAGATCATGGCCATCGACCACGCCGGGTCGTGCATGAAGAAGGCCAGCGGAAAGAAGATCAGGGTTCCGATTGCCGACGGAATTCCCAGACGCAGCGGCGCATCGTAGATGCCTTTCCTGAGCCAGACATCGCTCAGGCGTCCGCCCGCCAGCATCCCCGAGCAGCCGAAGATGGCCACGATCAGGCCGAGATCGCGCCCGGTCTGCCCGGTGCTCCAATGATGGATGCGTAAGAAGTAAGTCGGCGCCCAGGCCATGAATCCGTAGTTACAGATCGCCTGGCAGATCATCCCGCCGCAGATTCCCAGCACTGACTGCCACCGCATCCCGACCTGCGCCAGCGTCTCCCGTGCGTTCAGCTTCGACGCAGCGCCGGCGCTGGTCTGCAGCACCCCCCGGCGCAGCGGTTCGCGCAATGTGAAAACCAGCAGAGCAAACGGAATGCCCGGCGCGGCGGCTATCAGAAATGTGATGCGCCACGGCGCCATTGTCCCCAGCACGGGCAGGGTGATCGACGACATGTGCGATACAGCCTGTACCGTCGCGCCGCCCACCAGCAGCGCGAGGCTCTGCCCCAGAAAAACGCCCATATAGTAGATGCTCATCACCACGCCAAGACGTTCTTTCGGGAACATGTCGGAGAACATGGAGTACGCGGCGGGCGAAAGCCCCGCTTCGCCAAACCCCACGCCCACGCGCGTCAGCACGAGCGACCAGAAACTGCGCGCCAGACTGCACAAACTGGTGAAAAAACTCCACAGCAGGACAGAAATGCCGATCAGATTCCGCCGGTTCTTCGTGTCCGCGATCCGCCCGAGCGGCAGACCGAGAAGCGTGTAAAAAAGCGCGAAGGCCAGGCCCGTCAGGAGACCGATGCCGGTGTCGCTGAGCGCAAGGTCCTTCTTAATCGGGCCGACCAGGAGCCCGAGAATCTGGCGGTCGATGAAGGACAGCGTGTAACAGGCCGTGAGGACCGCTACCACATACCAGGCGGACACAGGATTCGTTTTCGGCGGAGATTGCACCACGAAAGTCTATCGCGTTTCCATGCGCGACCGGGGCCTGGCCTGTAGGCTGTTAGGAGAGGTCGATTGAAGAGATTCCTGGCAATCGCGGCATCGGTTGTTCTCTTCGGCTGCGCACGCGCGCCGCAATACGATGTGGTGCTGCGAAACGGCCGCATCTGCGACGGCAGCGGCTCTCCCTGCGTTGCCGGGAGCGTGGCAATCAATCGAGACACCATCGCGCAAGTCGGAGATATCGGCGATGCGCGGGGCAAGATCGACCGCGATGTGCATGGTCAGGTGATTGCGCCCGGCTTCATCAACATGATGAGCAGCGAGTGGGGGCTGTTTGTCGATGGCCGTTCGCAGAGCGATATTCGCCAGGGCGTCACGCTCGAGGTCTTCGGCGAAGGCGAATCGATGGGGCCGATGAACGGTGCGATGCGCGCGGAGTACGAGAAACAGGAGGTCGACACTCATTACGATGCGCCGTGGCACACGCTGTCGGAAGGCCTCCAAACGCTGGCGAAGCGCGGCATTTCGCCGAACATCGGATCGTTTATCGGCGCTGCCACCCCACGGGTCTACGTGTTGGGACGTGCCAATCGCGCGCCCACCCCCGCCGAACTGGATCAGATGCGGCAACTGACGGCGAAGGCAATGCAGGATGGCGCTTTCGGTGTGGCCTCGTCGCTGATTTATCAGCCGGGGAACTACGCGCAGACCGACGAACTCGTAGCGCTGGCCGAAGTAGCCGCGAAATATCACGGCATCTACATTTCGCATATCCGCGATGAGGGCAATCATGAAATGGATGCCATCGATGAACTCATTTCGATTGCGCGGCGGGCGAAGCTTCCGGCGGAAATTTATCACCTGAAGGTTTCGGGCGAGAAGAACTGGCCGCGGCTTCCCGAGATCGTCCGCCAAATCAAAGATGCGCAGGCCGAAGGTCTGAAAATCACAGCCGACATGTACACCTACCCGGCGGGCGCCACCGGGCTTGACGCCGCAATGCCGCCGTGGGTGCAGGAGGGCGGTCTCGAAGCGTGGCGTAAAAGGCTGCAGGACCCTGCCACACGCGCACGTGTGAAGACAGAAATGGACGATCCCAACACCAAATGGGACAATTTTTTTCTGGCGCCGGGTTCGCCGGAAAAGATCCTGCTGATCGGATTCAAGAGCGACAAGCTGAAGCCGCTGACCGGAAAAACTCTGGGTGAGGTGGCGCGCCTGCGCCACAACTCGCCGGAGGACACAGCGATGGACCTCGTCATCGAGGACGACTCGCGCGTGTCAACGGTTTACTTCCTGATGAACGAGGAGAACCTGAAACGGCAGATTGTGCTGCCGTGGGTAAGCTTTGCATCGGATGAAGACACGCGCGGCATCGACGGCGTCTTTCTGAAATCGAGCGCGCACCCCCGTGCCTATGGCAACTTCGCGCGCGTTTACGCGAAGTACGTGCGCGACGACAAATTGCTCACTGTCGAAGACGCCGTCCGGAAGATGACTTCGCTGCCTGCGGAAAACCTCGGTGTCGAACGCCGCGGCAGGCTGAAGCCGGGATACTTCGCCGACGTTGTCGTCTTCGATCCGAACACAATTCAGGACCACGCCACATTTGAAAAGCCCCGTCAATATGCAACCGGCGTTTCGGGCGTCTGGGTCAACGGTGTCGAAGTGATTCGCGACGGCGAGCACACCGGCGCCAAACCGGGGCGCGTGGTGCGCCGCGCCCGCTAATCAGCACCTGCTTCTCCGAACCGCGACAGTAAGGGAGTGGCAAGAAGCGTTTCATCAGCCCGCTAGTCAGCGCGCATCACCCAGAGCTTTGCGGATGATGCCGGCTGCGACCGGGTACTCCTTCTTCGCATTAGCGAAGAAAACGCCTTCGGCAACCATCAGCGGGGTCCAGCCGAGTTTCGTTCTCGTATCGGGCCGCGCACCGTGATCGAGCAGGTATTGCAGGATCGAAGGCTGATTCGAAATGATCGCGCCGATCACCGCAGTGCTGCCGCTCCACCGCGGATCGCCGACTCCGAGATCGAGAAGGTCATCGATGTTGTGCGGATAGTAAAGCCGCGTGTAGTCTGGATCGCCGGTCATCGGATAATCGCCGAAGTCGGCCTGCGCATTCACATCGTTGCCGACAGCGATGGCGATCTTCACCGCTTCGAGCCGCTCGGCTTCCGAGACACCGGCGAACGGTCCCGGCGCTTCGCCTTCCCAGTAATCGAGACCGGCCGCGGCCATCAGCGGCGTGATGCCGGTGACCGTCGGAATCTTCCCGTCCGCGCCTGCGTCGAGCAGCACGCGCATGTACTGGTAGTCGCCGTTTTTCGCCGCCACATAAAAAGGTGTCGCGCCGCGATAGGTGAGGAAGTGCCGTCCCAGTTGAATATTCGGCGGGTTCTTCGCTGTGCCGCCTTCCTTGCCGAAGCGCGACTCTTTCCAGTCGATGCGGGCATTCGGGTTCGCGCCTTTGGCCAGCAGTTTCTTTGCGAGATCCAGCGCGCTCATGTTGCCGGTCGGAGGCGGTGGCCCATGCGGCGTGTTGCCCACGCCCGCTGCGCCATCGGTTCCCGGCTTGCGCAGCCACGCGATGGTGTGCAGCGCCGAACCGCGCGGGTCCGGCATGTTGGGATCAGCGCCGAAATCGAGCAGCACGCTCGCCATCTCAAAGTACGCGTTGACCACCGCCACGTTCAGAGCGTTGCTGCCATCCGGCGCCACGTCGTTCACATGCGCGCCGTGCTGCAGCAGCGACTTTGCCGCCTCGATATGCGCCTCGCGCACCGCGAACAGAAGCGGCGTGAAACCGCTCTTCGACTTTGTGTCGACGTGCGCCCCGAACTCCACCAGTTCTTCTATGGCTGCCGTGTTCCCCTCAGCGGCGGCCCACATCAGCGCGGTCTGACCGCGGAATGCCTCAGCCGCGTTCGCGTCCGCGCCGCGCCGCAACAGAAGCCGAACCACATCGGCATTGCCGTTCGCCGCCGCTGTCATCAGCGCCGTCTGGCCTTCGAACGCGGTTTCGCCGGGATCTGCACCGGCTTTGAGGAGCCGTTCGACGATAGCGGCGTTTCCGTTGTTACACGCGAGGTAAAGCGGCGTGACGTGATAGCGCGATGACGATTTGACATTCGCCCCCGCTGCGATCAGGAGGTCAACCAGATCGCTGTTGTTGCGCTGCGCCGCCCAGTGGAGCGCGGTGAAGCCGTCCGCTTCCTGCGCATTGACATCGGCATGCGCGGCGATCTGCGCGCGGACCGCGGCAATGTCCTGCTGTTTGACCGCGTCGATCAGCGCTGGGCTGGCTGCGTTCAGTACTCCGGCGGCCAATAAGGATAATAGAAACCGCAGGCGCATTGCGGCCCCAGTATAGTACAGAATCGGCAATATAATCACTACGTGCGCCTCGCCCTGTTGCTCGCCGTGCTGGCTCCGTTCGCGGCACTCGCCCAATCCCCGAACGCCGCGCTGCTCAACCGTTACTGCGTCACGTGCCACAACGAGAAACTCAAGACGGGCGGTCTGGTTCTGAATCCCGCCGATCTCACCCGCGTTCCGGAAACCGCCGAAACCTGGGAGAAGGTCGCCCGCAAGCTCCGCGCGGGCGCGATGCCTCCCGCAGGCGCGCCGAAACCTGAACCCGCCGCCGCACTCGCGCTGCGCACATCTCTTGAAACCGAACTCGACCGCGCCGCCGCCGACCACCCCAATCCCGGCAAGCTCCCCCTGCTGCATCGTCTGAGCCGGACTGAATACGCAAACGCCATTCGCGATCTGCTCGGCGTTGATGCGCTGCCAAAGGGACTCGATTTCTCTCTGCTGCTGCCGGCCGACAACTCCAGCAGCGGATTCGACAATCTCGCCGACCTCCTGTTCACCTCCCCCAGCACGATGGAGCGCTACATCGACGCCGCGCACAAGATCAGCCGCTTCGCCGTGGGCGATCCGAAGATGCCCGTGCTTGTCAACGTCTATAAGATGGACCCCGAGCGACCCCAGGATGAACGGGTGGAGCAGCTCCCGTTCGGGACGCGCGGCGGCCTGGCGATTCACGGCGATTTTCCCGCCGACGGCACATACGTCGTGAAGGTCGACATGGCGGGCGCGCCCCGCGAGCCGCATCAGCTGGAGATCCTGGTGGATGGCGCCCGTGTGCAGGGGGCAACGTTGGGAAACGCGAGCGCTACACCCGGTCGCGGGCCCGGCCGCGGACGCGCGCCTGCGCCGGGGCCGCTCGAATTCCGCTTCCCGGTCAGTGCCGGCAAGCATGTACTGGGCGTCACGTTCGCCGAGCATTCCGAAATCGTCGACGAATCCACGCTCCGCCCGCGTATGCGGACCCGCGGCAACCTGCCCGCCATCGCCCAGGTCACGCTGCTGGGGCCCTATGACGTCGGTGCGGCCAGAGAATCGGCACTTCGCGAACACATTTTCGTCTGCTCAGACCAAACGGATGACTGCGCCCGGCGCATCCTCACGGCTCTCACTCATCGCGCCTACCGCCGCCCCGCGAATGATACCGACATCGCCGAGCTGATGCCTTTCTACAACGATGGAAAGTCGAACGGCGGATTCGACCTCGGCATCGAAAAAGCCATCGAACGACTGCTCGTCAGCCCGCAGTTCCTCTACCGTATCGAGCACGAACCATCCAGCGCAAAGCCCGGATCCGTGTGGCGCGTCAGCGACCTCGAAATGGCCTCGCGGCTGTCTTTCTTTCTCTGGAGCAGCATCCCCGACGATCACCTGCTTTCCCTCGCCGAGCAAAGCAAACTCCACGACCCCGCCGTTCTCGCTGCGGAAGTCCGCCGCATGCTGGACGACCCGCGCGCGGAATCGCTGGTCACCAATTTCGCGGCGCAGTGGCTCTATCTGCGCGACATCGAATCCAAGCAGCCCGACGAAATCCTCTTCCCCGAGTTCGACCAGACACTGCGCGAAGCCATGCGCGAAGAAACCGAGCTTTTCCTTGCCAGCGTCTTCCGCGAGAACCGCAGTATTCTCGATCTGCTCTCCGCCAACTACACATTCCTCAACGAACGCCTGGCGCGCCACTACGGCATCCCGGGAATTCGTGGCAGCTACTTCCGCCGTTACACATTTCCCGCGGACAGCCCTCGTGGCGGCCTTCTCGGGCAGGGCAGTTTCCTGACCATCACCTCTTATGCCAACCGAACATCACCCGTCTTGCGCGGCAAGTGGGTGCTGCAGAATTTGCTCGCTTCACCGCCTCCGGCGCCCCCGCCGAATGTGCCTGCGCTCAAGACGGAGGGCCGCGAGCCCGGCGCCACCCTCACCATGCGCGAAGCCATGACCGCGCATCGTGCCAACCCCACATGTGCGGGCTGCCACGCGCGCATGGACCCGATCGGCTTCGCCATGGAAACTTTCGATGCCGACGGCAAGTACCGCACCCGCGACCACGAAAATCTGATTGACGTCTCCGGCGTCCTGCCCGATGGCAGAACATTTCAGGGTGTTGCAGGTTTAAAAGAAGAGTTGCTGCGCAATCCGGATCAATTTGTATCCGCCGCAGCGGAAAATCTGCTGATGTATGCACTGGGACGCAATGTGCAGTATTATGACGAGCCTTCGATCCGCGAGATCGTGCGCGCCGCGAAGGAGAACAAATCGAATCCGTATGCGTTCCGGACGCTCATTGAAGCAGTCGTGAAGACTCCCGCATTTCAGATGAGGAAGGCCGACTGATGTACATTACACGCAAAGCCCTCGCGCGCCGCACATTTCTCCGGGGCCTCGGTGCCGCGGTTGCGCTCCCCATGCTCGACGCCATGGTCCCGGCGCTTTCCGCCGCCACTAAAGCTCCGCCGCGCCTCGGCTTCATCTATATGGCAAACGGCGTGATTCAGAAGGACTGGAATCCCGCAACCACAGGCTCGAATTTCGAACTCAGCGCCACGCTCAAGCCCCTTGCCAACGTGCGTGATTCCATCAACGTGCTCTCCGGTCTGGCCCACGCCCAGGCCGACACCTTCGGCGACGGTACCGGAGATCATCCGCGCGCCTCGGCGGCGTGGCTTACCGGCGTGCATGCTTACGACCGCACGCAGCCTGGCGCCGAAGTTCGCCTGGCCACCACTGCCGATCAACTCGCCGCGCAGCACATCGGAAAGTCGACACGCATTTCCTCGCTCGAGCTGACCGTCGATTTTCCCACCCAGGGCGCCTGCGATTCCGGCGATTGCTTCTATGTCAACACCGTGTCCTGGCGGAACGAAACCACGCCGAACCCGGCCGAGTCCAATCCGCGCGTCGTCTTCGAACGGCTTTTCGGCGACGGTGGCGACGCCGCCTCGCGTCAGGCGCGCACGCGCGATGCGGGGAGCATTCTCGACTCCGTGCTCCGTGAAGTCAGCCGCATCTCGCGCGATCTCGGCCCTGGCGACCGCACCAAACTCGACGAATACCTCGACTCCGTGCGTGAAATCGAGCAACGCATCAAAGCTCCGGCGTCGCAGTCCGCGCAGAGTATCGAACTTATCGATCGCCCCGTCGACGTTCCCGAAAGTTTCGACGAGTACACGAAGCTGATGCTCGACATCCAGGCGCTGGCCTTTCGCGCCGACCTCACGCGCGTCTTCAGCCTGATCCTGTCGCGGGAGCTGAGTTCGCGCACGTTCGCCTTCATCGGCGTCCCCGACCAGCACCACGCCGTGTCGCACCATCGCGACGATCCCGACCTGATTGCCAAAAAAGCGAAGATCGATTTCTACCAGATGCAGCTCATCGCGTACTTTCTCGAAAAGCTGCAGGCCGCGAAAGATGGCGACGGCACGCTGCTCGATCATTCGCTCATTCTCTGCGGCAGCGGCATGGGCGACGGCAATCTTCATCGGCACTTCGATCTGCCGTGTCTGCTCGCCGGCCGTCTGAACGGAACCATCCCGGGCGGCAGGCACATCCACTATCCGGACAAGACGCCGATGACAAACCTGCTGGTGAGTGTGCTCGATAAGACCGGCATGCCAGTCGAAAAACTCGGTGACAGCACGGGCCGCCTCACTCCCGACCCGCTTAGCCTCACATAGGAGAAAAACATGAGGTCCGCATTGTTTTTTGCGGCAGCATCGATGCTGTTTGCCGCCGATCCCGCACCGGTCATCTACGTCGACTCCGCGAAAGTCGCCGCCGTCCTCGAAAAAGGCGGTGCTCTGGCGAAAGGCTCCGACTTCACTGTTTCCGGCGCGCGCCGCACGGGGCCCGGTCAGGTGGAAGTTCACAACAAGGAGACCGACATCTTTTACATCGTTGACGGCGAAGCGACCTTTGTGACCGGCGGCAAAATGATCAACGGCAAACAGATGCGCCCCGATCAATGGCTGGGTGAAAGTATCGAAGGCGGCGAAGTCCACCATCTCGCCAAGGGCGACGTGATCGCCATCCCCGCAGGCACGCCCCACTGGTTCAAAGAAGTCCCGAAGTCCGTCAACTACTACATGGTGAAAGTGCTGAAGCCTTAAAGCTGCGCCTGCTCATCGACATAGAATAGAGCGACCTGCTGCGGCCGGTTCGAAAAGGAGCGCCATTGGCTGACGA
>Ga0182030_10021217_pt1 | contig 12181 bp, 12 predicted proteins | sample 812S3MmetaG_FD_121299 | JGI IMG/M metagenome (GOLD analysis project Ga0182030, IMG submission 121299) | Permafrost microbial communities from Stordalen Mire, Sweden - 812S3M metaG (Illumina Assembly) | ecosystem: Environmental > Terrestrial > Soil > Wetlands > Permafrost | place: Sweden...
CATGCTCAGAGCATTTGGCAGGCCTCGTCGAACTCAAGGCGCGGGCTGCGCGGATGGAGCTTCGCAGCGTCTCCATAGCCCAGATTGCATAGGAAGTTCGATTTCACAGGACCCGCCGCGATGAAGGCCCCGGCCGCCGAACCCGTCGCGGGTGCCGCGTTGGCGAAGAATTCCAGATCGACCTTCGCATTGTCGAAACCCGACATGGGGCCGCAATCGAGGCCGAGCGAGCGAGCTGCAATGATGAAATAGGCGCCTTGCAGGCTGCCGTTTCGCATCGCGGTGGAGGCCGCCAATTCAGGCGACTTCACAAACATGTCCTTCATGGCGGGCGCCGCAGGGAAGAGCCTTGGAAGCAGCTCATAGAAGCTCGAATCGTAGGCGATGATTGCGGTGACGGGAGCGTCCATCGTCTTGTCGATGTTTCCCGGCATAAGCGCCGGACGGAGCCTTTCCTTTGCCTCCCGGGTGCGCAGGAAGACTATCCGCGCAGGGCTGCAGTTGGCGCTGGTCGGACCCCATTTTAGCAGGTCGTAGAGTTGCTTCAGTAGGCCATCCTCGACCGGCCGATCGAGCCATGCGCTGTGCGTCCGGGCCTTGCGGAAAAGGACATCGAAGTCGCGGTTACTGAGGTGGGTTCCGGTTTGACCCGGCGCCCTTTGAATCATTGTGGACTGCATTGTGGGTCCTTGTTACTTGCCGATCACTTTCTTGAGCGCCCCAATCTCCTTCTGGATGGAGCCTACGAGCTGTTCGCAATCGCCGCGTTCCTCCAGTCCGGGATTTCCAAGCGCCTTGCCCAGTCCTGCCTTTACCTTGCCCGCGAATTGCTTGGCTGTGCCCTCGATTTCATCTCGGGCGGCCGACTTCTCATCTACTGACTGTGGGTTCCTCATAGGCTCATACTGTAGACGAAAGATCCCACCCGTCCTATGGGGTAGAACCCGGCCTCCAGGTTATCACGCTCTGAGGAGCCCCGTGTTGCCCGATTTGTTGAACCCGGCCTGGTCAGATCACTTAGCGCCTCGCCGGGAGCCGCTCCGCCCGTTCGTGGTTGGTCAGGCGAGCCAATCCCAGGCCGCCGCCAGAAGCTACGACCGGCGACGGACTTGCCCTCTTGAGATCGGTGTGCTTCTAGTCTGAAATCATTGCCATGGAAAACGCCCGGCTCGACAAGTTGCTCTGGAGTCTGCGGGTGTACAAGACACGTCCCGTGGCCACGGCGGCCTGCCGCGCAGGTCATGTACTCATCGGCGAGCTCGAAGCCAAACCGGACCGCGATGTCCATCTCGGAGAGGTTCTCGTAGTGCGCACCGGTGTGACCACCCGCACGCTCAAGGTAATCGCGATACCGCGCTCGCGCATCAGCGCGAAGCGATTGCCGGAGTTCATGACGGACCACACCCCCACGGCAGAATATGAGCGAGCGAAACAAGCCGATATTGAGCACAAGCTTGCCCGTCAACGGGGCATGCGCCGTCCGACAAAGAAGGAGCGCCGCGACATTTCGGAGCTATTCGGGTTCGCATGAATCGGTAATCTAGGTAACGCCTAGCACAGCGCGCTGAGGAGCTGACGCTTCTCTTCGAGGACGAGGGGCCTGGATCCGGCTTCGAAGAAAATTGAACACTCGGGTTGCGGCCCCCCATCCATTGCTGTAGCGGCCGGCTCGTTTCACACCGCCGCCGCCGCCTCGAGATTGCCGCAGGGGTAATATCTCCATGGCGGCAAGTGCGATCACCCGTGTCCGCTCGTCGGGAAAAAAAAGGGAGTTTCGCAAGGATTCGAATCCGTCTGCCCGGTTCCCCAGCTTCGAATTTACGCCCGCCTCGAAAATGTCTCGTCAAGTTAAGAGCAATCTATGCCCAGTCCCAATGCATTCTGAGCAAACCCTTGATCACTCCTGCGGCCGAAGTCGTTCACAGCCTGTGCCATCGTTTCCATATAATTCAGGAGCACCTCGTCATGCGTTGCCATAAGGCGCGAGCCAATGGCGTTGCGGCGCCGGTGCATGTCGAGGCTGCTCCAAACTGAGAATGATCTCGGGCCGGGGCCTGAATGTGACCCGTCTTGCGGGCTGTCGGCACTCGCCCCGGGGCCGTGCCAATCCGAAGGCGCCCTAACCACAATTCGATCCCCTGCTCCCGTCTAAGGGCGGGTTAGACCCCATACTTCGGACGACGGTTTAATGTTAAACTCATTCACACAAAAGCGACCATGGACTTCGATCAAAACGCCCCGGTGCCGGCAATCCAGGGCTTCACGAAGATGGCCAAAATCAGCATGGCGACTGACTCTGCAGCGCCGATCTTCTTGGCGAACGCCTTCGGCGCGATTTGTTTAGTGTGGATCATCCGCAGTAACGTGTGATCGAAGGCGGATCACCATCCCTTTCCCAATGAAAAATAAAATCGCAGGACTTAACCGCATCTCGAGAATAACATTCTTCTTCCGTCCGCTCGCTCTGGTCTTGATCTTCGCAGCGGGTCTCACCGCGATTAAAGCTCAAAACGCGCCGACTCCGACAACAACACCCGACTTAGCGACACCCAAGGAAGCGGAAACGCTCTCCCATGGCGACAAACACTTCATCATGAAAGCTGCGCGGGCGAGCACGAATGAAGTGGCGCTCTCCCAGCTGGCCGATAGCCGTGCATCGGACCCCGAAGTCAAATCTCTCGCGCAAATGATGATCGCCGACCACAATCAAGCGAACTCCGACCTGAAGGCACTCGCTCTGAGCAAGGGGATCGACATCAGCAGACCGGTTGACAAAGGAAAGATAGACAACATATCGGACCTTTCCGTCAAGTCGGGAGCCGACTTCGACAAGGCATATGCCAAGATCATGGTGAGCGCCCACAAGGGGGCAGTGGATCTCTTCAAAGACGAGGTTGCCAATGGCAAGGATCCCGATGTCGTTGCCTTTGCAAAAAAGTATGTCGACACCCTGAGCATGCATCTCGAGCACGCCACGGCCCTCGAGAAGGCGGTCGAACAGTAACTGCCCGGACCCACATTTTTACGTTCCGTCTATGGGGCAGCTCTAAGGCGAGAACACGTAGCAAATATAACTCAGACCGGTCCCCCTTGAACGAAGAAACAACCGATGCCTCAAGGCGATAAATCCAGCTACACCGACAAACAGAAGCGTCAGGCGGGACATATCGAAGCCGGCTATGAGAAGAAGGGGGTCAGCATGAAAACCGCGGAAACGCGCGCTTGGGCTACCGTCAACAAGCTGACGGGCGGAGGTAGAAAAAGCGGCTCGGGCAGAAAGCCGGGATGATATGAAACCGCCGCCACCAATCCAACCGATTTCCGAGCGATTCCCCGCCTTGGAAGAGCAAGAAGTGACGCTTACGCTTTATGCTCCGGAGGCCAAAGAGGTCCAGGTGGCCGGCAATTTCAATAGTTGGCGCCCGGACGCCAACCCGCTTGAAAATATAGGGTGCGAAGGGTGGACCACACATCTGATGCTCAAGTCGGGTCAGTATGAGTATCGTTTCGTCGTGGACGGCGTCTGGACTAATGATCCGCAGGCGCAGGAGAGCGCGACCAATCCTTATGGAGAGCTCAATTCAGTTCTAAAGGTGGGTCTGGACGACAGGGTAGACCTATTATGAGACTCAAGAGTCTCTAACGCCCTGCCCCATTCCTCCGGCCGGTTCGCTCTTCGCTGGTGGCCTTCGCATGGCAGCGACCCTATCCCGGACGAAAAGCCGCGCTCCTGAAAACCCGGCGCATTGCAGTCCTCTTATGTTCGGCTGGCAATTTCGCATCAGGCGCCAGATCAGGCCAGAATGGAAATTCTCTATCATCAGGATCAACGGACCGTCGTTTAGTCCAAAATTATGCTTCGATCGCCACAATCCCTGCGGAGTTGAGGCACGAAAACCGTCGCCCGCACTTTCACCTGTGAGCCCCGACACCGATCGCCAGAATTCCACCGCCCTTCTTGTCGGGTCGCGTCACGGTTTGCCTTGCTTGCGCTTGCTCTTCACCGCCAACAATTCGGTTGGCACCGGCCAACGATGTCCGGGAGCCAGCAGTCCCTGGGTATCTTCCGGTCCCCAACTGCCCGAGGCGTAGTTGGGAAAGTCGCTGGGCTGGGTAGCGCCCCACGCCTCAAGCACCGGCATCAACAACCGCCACGCCGCTTCCACTTGATCGGCGCGCATGAAGAGCGTGGCGTCGTTTTTCATGACATCCCATAACAGCGTCTCATAGGCGTCGGGCGAAGGGGCGGCAAAGCTATCACGGTAACTGAAGAGCATGTCCACCGGCCGCAGCTGCATCTTCGGGCCCGGATATTTGGCCTGGAATCCCAACACGATACCTTCGACCGGTTGAATCGCCAGGACGAGCTGGGACGGCTGCCAGCCCAGCGAGGCCTCGGCTGGAAACGAGCGGTGTGGCACGGCGCGAAATTGGATAGAAATCTCCGACACCTGTCGCGCCAGGCGCTTGCCGGTGCGCAAATAAAACGGCACACCTTGCCAGCGCCAGTTGTCCACAAACAACTTCAACGCGACAAACGTCTCGGTCTCGGAATCGGGAGCCACGCCGTCTTCCTCGCGATAGCCGGGACTTTTTTTGCCATCTTCGGTGCCGGGACCATATTGCCCGCGAACAGCGCATAGCGCGACCTCATCGCGATGAATTGCTCGGACCGCATGCAGCACGTCGACCTTTTTGTTTCGGATCTCATCTGCGTCGAAGGAAACCATAGGCTCCATTGCAACGAGACAAAGAAGCTGCATCAGGTGATTCTGCACCATGTCGCGGAGCGCTCCGGCGTGATCGTAGTAGCCGCCGCGGTGTTCGATGCCGACCGCCTCGGCAACGGTGATGGTCACGTAGTCGATGTAGCGCCGGTTCCAGATGGGCTCGAAGAGCGGATTGGCAAAACGGAACGCTAGGACATTCTGCACTGTCTCCTTGCCGAGATAGTGGTCGATTCGAAAGATCTGCGACTCCTCGAAGCTGGCGGCGAGAACCGCGTTCAGAGAGAGAGCCGATGCCAGGTCATAGCCGATCGGCTTTTCGATAACGATCCGTGCGAATGCGCGATCCCGCGCTAGTCCGGCGCGGCCGAGATATTTCGGGATTTCGCCAAACATGCTCGGAGGCGTGGCCATGTAAAAAATACGGTGGGCTTTGTTGCCCCACTGCTTCTCGAGTTTTTCACATTGGCGGCCCAGTGCAGTGTAGGTGGAGACTTTCTTGAAGTCACCCTGCTGGTAACGAACGTGAGGAGCGAATTCATGCCATGCGGACGCCTTTGTCTTTCCGAAACGGGAAAATTGACTGACGCCCTGGTGCAACCGCCGACGCAGCGCGTCGTCGCTGAGCTTGACACGGTCCACCGCGATGATCGCGAATTTGGCGGGCAGGCTGCGGTCCTGCGACAGGTCGAACAGCGCCGGGATCAGCTTGCGCCAAGTGAGGTCGCCCGCGCCGCCGAAGATGACAAGGATGGTCGGCTCTAGCTGGTCGGACGAGTGCGAGGTTGCATCGCGCAGTGTGGTGGGTGGCGAAGACATCGAGGTCAGTGGATGGATTCCTCGACATAGCCGCCGAATTGGCAACGGAGCACCGATGGCGGCTTGTTCTGGCCAAGAGTCATGCGCTAGGATAGGCTGACTCCGAAACTCCCTCCATAGGGTGTTCAACTACCCTCGCGCCGCTGCTTGTTCTCTCGGCACCACAAATCGACGAGAAATCAGGGTAACACCCTATGGCCGGCACTGAAATTCGGGCGCATAGTTACGTTGCCAGCCATTTTACAAGTGACGGCCGACCATTATTCGCGTCGGACTGTGTTCGCGGGCTGTCGGCTTGTATCGAAACCGACCAGATCCTTTGTTAGAGAACCATTCAAAAGCCAATTCCAACGTGAAAACGATCCGCCCGCCAAAGAAGACAAACAGCTTCCAGCTCGGCATGATCGGTTTGGGCCGGATGGGCGGGAATATGGTGCGTCGCCTGCTCCGGGCCCGCCACCGTTGCGTGGTCTTTGACCGCTCAACGAAGGCCGTGAAGGAGTTGGTCAAGCTTAGGGCTGTCGGAGCTGCGTCACTTGCAGATCTGATCAACAAGTTGACGGTGCCGCGCGCGATTTGGCTGATGGTGCCTGCGGCTGTCGTCGACGAAACAATCGCGCATCTCCTTCCGCTACTCGAGCCGGGCGACATCCTGATCGACGGCGGCAACTCCTATTATGTCGACGATCTGCGCCGCGCCCAGGAACTCGCCCTTAAAGGAATTCATTATGTCGATGTCGGCACGAGTGGCGGCGTCTGGGGTCTGGAGCGCGGTTACTGCATGATGATCGGCGGCGAGGCGGCCACGGTGAGGTGGCTCGATCCAATTTTCTCTGCACTGGCTCCGGGCGAGGGAGATATCACGCGAACTGCGGGGCGGACGAAATCCGTCGGCACGGCAGAGCGCGGCTATCTGCATTGCGGTCCGAATGGCGCGGGCCACTTCGTCAAGATGGTGCACAACGGCATCGAGTATGGCCTGATGGCGGCATATGCCGAGGGATTCAACGTGCTTCGGGCCGCGAACATCGGCCTGAAATCCGATCGGGTTGATGCCGAGACAACGCCGCTGCGTAATCCCGCGAATTTCGTATACGACCTTCCACTCGGCGATGTCGCCGAGGTCTGGCGGAGAGGAAGCGTGATTTCCTCTTGGCTGCTTGATCTTACCGCCAATGCGCTGGCCCGAGATCCGAAGCTCTCCGAATTCGAAGGCCGGGTGTCGGACTCGGGCGAGGGGCGCTGGACGATCAAAGCGGCGATCGACCAGGGCGTGCCCGTGCCGGTGTTGACCACGGCGCTCTATGAGCGGTTTAGCTCGCGCGGCGAAGCTGACTTCCAGGACAAGCTGCTTTCTGCGTTGCGATTCCAATTCGGCGGCCATGTCGAGGAACCGATCCACTGACCGCGACACCCGCCACCCACCACACCGCGATTGATCATCGCAAACGGTACTCTGTGGCGTGCACGATGGACGCCGCGGGTAGCCGCGCTGGGCGATGATGCGCAGGCGGTTGCTTGCGAAGGAACACTGCGCGAACGGCCGGCAGTCGTAGGGGACTTTGTTGCGCCGGAACATGTGGGCGCCAAGGGTGGCGATCTTGAAGGCGTAGAAGTCGAAGCGCCCTCTTCGAGTGAAAAACCTGAAAAAAAGATTTCGCCAGTTTGATTGCCGGCGTGCCCCGGTATCAGCCGCGGCGCAAACCCCGTGACCAGCCATCCCCAGCGCTTCGGCCACTAATTCTCGGATACCTTCAATTTCGTCGATGACCGGGATGGATGAGATAAAAGAGTCAGGTATTATGTGGGATGGCTGCCAGTGCGGCTTCGTCCAAGATGCGGCGCACGATCGACAGAAGGGCATTCTCATCAAATGGCTTGGCCAAGTATGCCGTCCCGAAGCCCTTATGGCTCTCGTTGCCTTGGGTCATGCCGCCGCTCATGGCGATGACGGGCAACGTCGAGTTCAGTTTGCGGAGTGCGGCAGCCAGCGTCGAACCATCCACATTGGGCATCTCCAGGTCCGTGAGGACAAGGCGAACCTCTGAGGCGTGAGGAATGAACACTTCGATCGCATTCGCTCCGTCGGTTGCGGTGATTGTTCGATAGCCGTTTTGGTTGAGGATCTTGGCGCCCATCTCGCACACGGATTTCTCGTCATCAACCAAGAGAATCAGCTCGCCCGCTCCACTGAGGGATGCATGGCCCCTAATGGCGCCGCTGCCTCTTGCGGTGCCCTCGACCAACGCCGGCAGGTACACCGTGAACAAGGAGCCCCGGTCGCTTGTGCCCTCTGTGGACGACACAACGGTCGCGAAGCCCTCGTGAAGGGCCACGATGCTGCGCACTGTCGATAGTCCGAGGCCGGTGCCTTTGTCGGGACCCTTCGTGGTGAAAAACGGCTCCCATATCCTCCCAAGCACTTCTGGCGGTATTCCCGTGCCGGTGTCGCGCACATCGATCTTCAGGAAGCTGCCGGGGCGTCCATTAGCAATCTTCACAGACTCGGCGCCATTGAGCGTGTGATTCTCCGCGGTGAGCGTGAGTTCGCCTCCCTCCGGCATCGCGTCGCGTGCATTTATGCAAAGGTTCAGGAAAACCTGATGGATTTGCGACGGATCGCACATCACGGTCCAAAGGTCATTCGGCAGATGCGATTTGATACGGATGGATTTCGGGAAGGTGGACTCGGCAAGGTCCATCACCTCGCGCAATATGTGCCTGACCTGCACAAGCTTCTTCTCGCCAATATTCCCGCGTGCAAAGGAAAGCATCTGGCGGACGAGGGCGGCGCCGCGCGCCGAGGACTGTTCTACGATGTCGAGTATGTGTAGACTCGAGGGATCGACGACCTTTGCCCGGAGCAGCGACCCGGCCATGATGATCGGAGCGAGCACATTGTTGAAGTCATGTGCGATGCCCGCCGCAAGTTGGCCGATAGCCTCCATTTTCTGGGCTTGGAGAAACTGCGCTTCCAGCATCTTGCGCTCGGTAATATCGAGGATCGTTCCCACCATCCGGATCGGCTTCCCCGTCGCGCCATAGACTAATTCCCCCTGTTGATGCACGACCCGCTCAGTACCGTCCGGCCGGACAATGCGATGATCGACGCTGTAGAGTCCCTTCCCGGCAAGACATTCATGCACGGCCTTTTTAACAACATCCCAGTCGGCGGGATGAATAATCGTGCGAAATTCGTCGTAAGTGCCGAGAAGCGCATGTCGGGGGATCCCGACGATGCGACAGGTTTCGTCCGAGCAGTACAGCGTGTTCTCAAGGATACTCCAATCCCAACTTCCAAGGTGGACGATTCTCTGAGCGTTCGCCAGATTTGCCTCAGATTGCCGCAGGGCGTCTTCCGTCTTTTTGTATTGGGTAATATTGCGCACGGTTGCGATGGCGCCGATGATCTCGCCGGCCGCGTTGCGCAGCGGACCAGACAAATGCGAAATCCACGCCGCCTTCCCGGTACGAGGAATGAGAAAATGGAAATCGCCGGACAGATTGGTTTCCCCCGCAAGCGCCTTTCCCAGGGAAGACGGAATTTCGCTCTCGTTGAGAAACGGAAAGAGCTCCTGCGGATGCTTCCCCAGCACCTCGCTGGCCGCGTATCCAGTCAATTCCTCCAGGAACCGGTTCCAGTATCGGTACGTCAGATCCAGGTTATAGACGGCGATCCCCTCCCTGGCGCAATCGATGATCTGTTGGCTAAACTGGCTTGATTCCGCCGCAGTCTTTTCCAGCTTTTTCTGCTCGGTGATGTCTGCATAGATGCCGAGCATTCCGATGGTCGTCCCGGCATCGTCTGTCATCGGGAGTTTGCTGGTCCGGAGCCACCCGCTGCTTCCATCAGTCCGTATTTGCATCTCTTCGTAGTTCAGCTTGGGGATGCCAGTCTCGATCACCGCCCGGTCATCCGCCTGATATGACGTGGCGGATTCCTTCCATGATAAATCAAAATCGCTTTTGCCGATGATGTCCGCTGATTCCTGGAGGCCGGCGGATCGGACAAAGGCGGTGTTGGCGCCCAGATAATTCAGGTTCTTATCCTTCCAGAAAACGTATTGCGGGATGTTATCGATCACGCGCTTCAGCATCGTGCGAGATTCAAGGATCTCCCGCTCCTCTCGCTGGTGCTCGGTGTTGTCGTGAGTGACGGCGATGATGGAATCCCGGTCCAGTTCGATAAGCTTGAGCTTCGCACTAATCGGGAAGGTGGAGCCGTCCTTTCTTCGATGAAAACCTTCCAAGCTGCAAAAGCCCGTTTTCCGCATCAGCTTGTTGAGCCGCGCAAACTCTTCCCGATCAAGGGTGGGATTGACGTCGAAGATGCTCAGCGCGAGCAATTCCTCGCGACTGTAGCCCAGGTCTCGCAAGGCTGTTACGTTGGCTTCCAGAAAGTGCCCGTTTCCCGGATCGATGATCTCGATCGCACTATAGAAATGGTCGATCAGGATGCGGAACCACTTGTGTTCTTGAAGCTTTTGCGCCGCAGTTTTGCGAGTTAGCTTCGTCTGCCGGATATTGCGGGATTCAGTCGAACCTTTGCGCCGTTTCGTGGTGCCCGCGGTCCGCTGCCTGCGGTTTCTGTTCTCGGCTTTCATGATCCTTCGCGCCAGAACCTCCAAACTCCTGTCTGTGACGGCATCGGGCGTGGGCCGGTATCACAAGTGGCCCGCACCCCGGCGGAGAGCAACGTGTCGTCCCGGGAATAAACACGACCGCTAAATGCTCGGATGAGCAGTGTCCTGAACAATCCCCTTGGTTTCATATGCCGTAAGCGGGTTGATCGTAGCGAAAACGCCCGCCCGACAAGTGAGCAATGTGAAGACGGCGCAGTAACGGAAGCCAGAAGCTGGGCGCTCATTGGGGTGCTTACAAGCTGGCCCTAACATTAGCTGGGAACAATGGGGTATAACCCTAACTGATATTTTCCTTGTATAGTCGGCCGGTCGCTGGGGCTAGCCCGTGATCCGCCATCCAAGCATCCAGTCAGCCTTCATCGAGACTTTGGCGCGGGAAATGCGCGCGTCCAAGGGGATGGGCCGGGCATACAGGTCTGCATCCCATTCAGGTTGATGCGTTCTCCAGCGCAATGAATGATGCCCTAAGTATGGAATGAGGGTGCCGTCGCTTGCGCCGGCCGGCCTCGAGCAGGTGCGCTGCACGGAAGATCTTCCGGGCCGGCATGAGAAAACTGAGCTCTAATCAAAGCCCTGAACTGCCTCGGTTAGGCTTCGTGTTTGTCGGCTAACGGGAAGAATAGTGCTTTAGAATTAATCGTCCATCGGTCACTCACGAATTGGACTTTCGAGCCGATCCTAACTCGCAGAGGCCCGGAAGGTTTTGAGATTTATCTCGTTGATCTGGAGGCGCTAAATTCCCGAGTTTTAGGACTTTGACCAAAAGTTTTTCGCGACTCTTCTTTCAGAACTTTCGTCTCCGCCACCGTATCAATCAACAGGATAGGGTTTTCTCATTTCCGGAGCTGACAATCAAATTAACCTCCGGCTGCGACACCCTTAATGAAACGCCGTCGCAGAATTCAACTTAGCACGCATCGCTTGCACATTGACCGGGCGTAAACCAACAGCAGCGCCCCAATCACGAAGATCATGGCGCTAAACATCAACGCCGCCCCTCCTCCCATCACTTCCAGCCCGTTGGCAAAGCCGAGGTTGCGAATGTCGGTGAGGACCATGCAGATCAACGATGCGAGAAAGAGATGAACCGCCTGACATCTGCGGAGCAACAGTAACAGAGATCCCAAGACGCCGCCCCACACGGCGATCCCCCAGGCGACGACTACCCAGGTGGGAAAGCCGTAATAGAAATCGAGCTGTGCGCGCGTGAAGCCACCCATGTAGGCCTTGTTCCTAGTCTGGGTCATGACGAAATCCATCGCGCCGACCGAACTCCAGAGCAGGGATAAAAACCCCACCACCCAAACGTGCCAAGGCGCCTTCAGCGATTGGACGATTGAACCTGCCATGGCCCGAGCCACAAAAAACCTGAAAATTAGTCAACCCCAATGGCCCGCTGGCTTCCGAGCAGGCCGCAAACCCGGGAGTCCCCTCCAGCGACGACTCATCGTCACTGCGCGACTGTTACACTGGCCGACGAAGCCCGGCGCTTCTCGGCAGGATAGGGCGCTAACGCGCCCACGGCGGGCAGGAGCATCCGACTGGCCACAACACTGACAGCAGCTCGACTGCGGGATCTGATTGGAGTCAATGGCCAGGTCTCGCCGCTAAAAGACTATCCAGACCTCAGCGTAAAGTGTGTCGTTGTCCTGGGCTTTCGATCCGTTGCCGTCATAATTCGCCCGCGCTCCATTGAAGCGATTGTATAGCACATACTGCAGTGAAAACTTAACATTGCTCTTTGGCCAAAAAGCCGGCCCTCCACTCTTATTGAAGGGAAGGTAGTTGAGCTGCAAAATGACGCCGTCGCTTGTCGGTGATCCCGTTTGGCTTCCGCTGAAGATCGCGGCATCGCTCGATCCGTCGATGAGGAAATACTGCACGGCTCCGCCGAAGGTCTTGTCGTAGAGGTAATCCAAGGTGCCCTTGTAGCTCACCAAGTCGTCCGTCGGATTTGAGGAATTGCCCAAGGCGTAGCTCGCATCCCAGTTC
>Ga0182030_10021219_pt1 | contig 12181 bp, 5 predicted proteins | sample 812S3MmetaG_FD_121299 | JGI IMG/M metagenome (GOLD analysis project Ga0182030, IMG submission 121299) | Permafrost microbial communities from Stordalen Mire, Sweden - 812S3M metaG (Illumina Assembly) | ecosystem: Environmental > Terrestrial > Soil > Wetlands > Permafrost | place: Sweden...
CACTTTGTATATTAATTATATTATTATTTATAAAGTTATAATTAATATAAATTTGTGGTTAATTGTTAGGCTTCTACTAAGTAAGGCGATTGTTAGATTGATGTAGTCTAGTATTGTAAAATCATATTCATATTCATGGCCAAAATTGAGTTCATGAATCAGATTCGTGACAAATTACTAAATTCACGACCAATAGATTCATAGCAAACCAGTGGAATACGCTGTAAAGTTCACTACGCAAGGCGCTGTAGTGCACCATAAATATAGCGAGTAGAGTTCAGTGAGTTAGGAGCTAGAATGTACTAGACCCCCCGTGAGCTATACACTGGAAGACACTGGAATTTAGTGGAAGTCACTGATCCTAAGCATGCTAAGGTAGGTCTTAAAAACTGTGTTTAGCTGTACTATGATTTGGGGCTCTAAACCTCAAGTATCAACCCTCTTTTATATAAAGCCCTTAATCATGAAGACTTCTAAACCAAGACTCTAAATTCATTATTTATATTCATTTATTCATTTATTCATATTTATAAACAAGTCTTGGATTCACCATGAATCGTGAATAATTCATAACAGACCTAATCATCCCACTTTTAACTAGGACTATCAGATCTATTTGTCACGTTTGTTTCCAACCACAATACAATTTCCTTCAATAACCTTCAGAACACCATGGTCCAGAAAGAAGCAGTAGTAACCGATAAGGCGCCAACCCCATTACCTTTCTTCTCCCAAGCAATCAAATGCCAGGGAATGGTGTATTGCTCTGGCAGCGTTGGCATGGATCCAAAGACTAATAAGTTGGTAGAAGGCAGCGTTGCAAATCGAACTGTGAGTCTTCGTCACGAAACGACCTCTCTCAATTGATATCGTGCTGATGCATTTAAAATGTAGAGGCAGTGTCTAGTAAACCTCTCCGCAGTCTTAGACGCAGCTGGAAGCTCCATCGACAACTGTGTCAAAGTCAACGTTTTCCTCACTAATATGGAAAATTTTGCTGCCTTGAACAATGTCTACACTGAGTTCTTCAAGACCAATCCTAAGCCGGTCAGGACTTGCGTTGCTGTGCATCAGCTGCCATTGGGGACGGATGTTGAAATTGAATGCACAGCTCACCAGTAAGGTAAAACCAGATCTTTGCCGCGATAGAATTCCATAAATAATTTTCAACAGAAACTCTTTTCCTGCTAAACTGTAGAGAAGGAGATCTGTGTTAAGCAATGCTCTGGCAGGAGTGAGAAGAATCTACCCAAGAATCGGCGTATGAGGAATTGTGATAGGGGGCCGGGATCAAAAGGATATCAATATTGCTACATAGCCAGGCCTGGAATTCTTTCAATAACATGCAATGCGTTTCACGTGCTCCATCAAGACAAGTTAAGGTTTCCACTTTCGTATTGTTGACATTCCTGCCAACAACCAGGAATGCTTTGCTCATTTGACCAACCTTTCCATTTGTTGATTTTAGAATCGGTGCGCGACTGTACCTAAATCACTTGACATGTCGGTGCCATCTCATTCAGTCATAGGCTAAAATACTCTCGTTATAGGAGAAAAGCTGAGAAACAAGCCCTGGGTCCGGAAGAAAGATACCAGCCTGCACTTTCGTCGTTGAGGCGCAAGCTGTTTTACGACACGTACAATTAGCTCTAAAACGGACAACTCAAAGTGGAAAGTCTTGAACGATCGAGAGACATTATCCGGAATCATGAGTACGGCTACGCCAACTCCACGACGTCCACCGCGGCAAAACCCCGCTGATGTGGTAGATACGACTGCCATGACACCCTTGCAACAAAGACAACACAGAGCTCGTGAAGCTCTGGCTAGATTGAGGTCACCTCCTACCCAAGCAATGCCTGCCTCTGGAGTTATGCCAATCCCACGTTGGACACCAGATCATGCTCAAATTTTACGAGATAACATCCAACGTTTGAATGATGCCACCGCTGAACCGGTTCAAATCGAGACCGAGAGCAGTGATAGTGATGCAATAGAAGAACAGCCACAACAAACTCCCCAAGGACGAAGGCAGAGGTTAGCTTCTAGAAGAACCACCCCAATTAAGAGGGCCACTCCCGCAACGACACCGAGTCGGGGACGAAAGCGTCGGCGCAATGATGACGATGATTATCAGCCCGGTGCTTCTGACGTACCCGACCCTGAGTTACCAACAGCAGACAACCAACGAGCTTTAAAAAGAGTGAAATCAGAGATAACTTCAGCACTTCCAGTGCCACCAGAATGCCTTGCAGACTTTCGTCCTCAACCCCTTCAGTTTGAGTTTCCTCCACATCCTGATGAGGATCGAAGTGATCACTGGTATATCGAAGAGTTTCGAAAGCTATATGTACGCTTAGATCGGTTTTGTCACGATTTCTATGGTGCCCACGATCTTGATGAGGGAGAATTCCATCAGCCGTGGGCTATAGGCATGACACCAGAGTTTCTGCGTTATGTGGAGCAGGTCGCTGAAGCGGATCCCGAGCTGGGCGGTTGGAACAAACTGCTGAGAGACACGACAGAGAGGAAATGGCTTGTAATGGCTGTCTTGACGCGCATTTTGGAAGCGCATGTCTTTGGCGCGGATCTCTTCGGAGCAGACGCAGAGGAGAAGCAGCTCATCTTCCAAGTAGATAGAGCTCTCATCACTCGCGAAGGTAAGCTCTTCCCGTGACCTATCATGATTCTGCACTCGCTCACACTTCCAGGTTTCGAACGCACAGCTCTCCGAGCGCAGACCGTCCGCACAATCATCGGACAGGTTCCAATAACTCAGAACTTCCACAGAGACGTAGCGACGCTCACTGCCCAAGTTTCGCTTCTGCTCAGACCGCTCACCGACTATCTTTATTCCTTGGCTCCTATTGAAGGGAGAACAGTTCCATTGATGGATGAGCAATATCAAGAACTCCATAACATTATGGCATCAGCAGCGTACCTTTCACTATGCATTCGCCTCTCACCAACCATATTTTATTTCACCGATGTCAGCCCAAATGCTCTCTACGACCCAGATGACCAACACAGTGTCGACGGAGAAGCATTTGCGAACAGTAAGGCTAAAACAGTCCGTAAGCACGATACTAGCGTAGCTGCCTGGAGAGCAAAAAGGGCCTTGCTTCAAGCAGAGGTCAGCAGGTTCAGGCAGCCCGGAATGAACGCCAACTCGAGAGCTGGCAGAAAAGCAACGAAAGAGCTCGCCGACTTTACAAACCCTAATATCCCGATTGGCCGCACCCACCGCGCTCTTACTAAGATCGGCATCTGGCCGAATATCAGAAGATTCAAGCCTGGCAGTAAGGAGGATGATGTGAACGAGGAGAGGCTTGCCGACAGGGACGGCTTCCGAATTTTTGAATTGAGTAAGAGTGCAGTGCTATGTTACTTTGGGGTAGAGAGTCGAATAGTGAGGGGCCAAACGAGAGTCCCTCTGGAGCACTTTGCAAGAATCATGCAGAAGCGATATGGAAGGCTGGAGTCGGTGTTAGGTGTCAAGGAGGTAGTTTTTGGAACTGCTGTGCTTGCAGGTTGTGCGTATCTTGGATGGGTTCCGGCATGTGACTTTTTGCCAGGACCCACTCATGCAATTGGCGACTTTGTGGGACAAGCAGTGAATGTTTTGAGCAGCCTTGCTGTTGGAAGTTGAATTTTGGAGGATTTGGTTGTGCATCTCTGGGGAAAGAATGTTGGACTTCGAACTTTCAAGTCCTCTACTGCGCGTGTCACCTGTTTTTGGCACCGTGTTGGAGGCATTTAATTTCTTTTCGTGCTGAAAACTGTAAGCAATATACTTCGCCCACGCAAACGCCAGTAGTTGAAGCCAGGTATCTCATGGTGTCTCTTCTTGTAACACCAATATTTCATCCGTCCAGTTGAAGTGTCCTTCCAGGCATCGTGCTAAAACGCAGAATTCCTTCCAACGCCATATTGTCACAATTTAATTGCCTCCAACACTAGAACCCAAAGGCACTGGCAGCGGCCCTTTGCTCTTCTTCTCTTTTTTGGCCCATCGAAGTCCGCAAGCATTGCAAAGAGTTTTAGGTCCACTCGGGCCCTTTCGCCATTCGGGCGATTCAAGTGTACCTTCATTTGATTTTAGCTCCATATGACTGTAGACCGGAGGGAAACTTACCACAATCTGTGCAAACATATTCCTCAGGTAGTTTTATCTTCTTCTTTTTGTCGCCGGCTCGTGCTTCTTTGTCGACTGGTATTGCAATCCCTGCATCGCCCCTGATCAATGCGGGGCTCTGGTCCCCGGTGCTAATCCCCTGACTTCGTTCCCCATCTTGATACCGAAGACCTGTGAGCATCTCGATAGTCTCTATGTGAGTAGCACCTTCGTAGCGAGCCATTTTGTCATTGATTGAATCGGGTTTACTGCTTGCATTGGCATCTTCGAGATTTTGTCTAGTCAAGGCAGAATTCATTGAGGTAGGCTTTGCGGGAGGAGGCATAGCTAGCACATCAGGATTCGTTAAACGGGCGGGTACTGAAGTGGTAGCAGAGGTTGTTCCCAACGTCTCTGTCTCTTCAGAAGGTATATCTGAACGGCCTTCCTGCTTTTTCTGCCAGTGTCGCTGTGCATCGTCTGCCTCTTCTGCTTCCTCTCGTTTCAGGTCTGCTATGCGCTTTGTAAGGCGTTCATTCTCGATCTTGTGCTCCAAGAAGGAATCGAGTAAAGCAGCATTTTTGCTAGGATAAGGGCGTGCCATCATGAAGAAACCACGACAGAACCCAGCTGCATTGTTTGGGCCATAAGCAGCAGCTTCCGATGTAAGATGAGGATGCCCATGAGATTCAAAGATTGTATAAGTATCATCCTTCTTCCGAAATCGGTAAAAGAATCGAAGAGGGTTGCCACTTGCTATCGATTCATTGAATTCCCGCATAAAGATGCTACTGTCATCCGGATGTATAAAGTCGATAATGAACTTTCCAACTAATTCGTCCGAGGAATATCCAGTTAGGTTCTTGCCACTCTGAGAGACGTAAACAAATTGCCCATCTGGAGTCAGAATCTGGAGGAAATCCTTGAGCTCTTCTACTATACGCTGAGACCAATTCCTCCTCTTCGTAAATTCCGTAAGTGTGCTTCCACCGCTAACTGTTGATTGTGTACCGAAACCCGTGGGCAATGGACCTGCCCCGGCACCACTCGTTGGATTGCCTAATGCGTTCGACCTTCCTTCATCTATCTGCTCAGTTTCATTATGCAACCTAGGATTATTGAGGGTATTGTACGGCATTTGCTCTTGGCGGCCTTCAAGTCTGTTACCATCGAGGGCCATGGGCATGCTATCGAACTGGTCGAGCATTCTGCCCTCCAACATTCCCGTCATAGACGTGTCAAGACCATTCGTAGCAACCTAGATTTGTATCAGAACAGGACATAACTGGGCTACGGTGAGTTTAAGTACCTGAGAGGCTATCAAGCTGGCAGATGCCCCATCAATCCCCCTGGTATTAAACATCGAAGACCGATCTATACTGGTGTTATCCATATTTGGTGAGGGGCCCTGGGACATGCTATGGCATCAACAAGAATCAAACAAGATGCGAAGATTCATCCAAGGCCAGAATGCCTTTAATAGAACTTCCAATTATAATGTGATCATTGTGAGACTTGAGCCTAACTGAACATTAACCACTCTAGCTCATTGATACTGAGTGTGAGGATGGCAAACTCCGAATAGGTGGCGTTGAGCACGTGATAGCGCTTGCCTAAGGTCGCGTCAGTCGCGACTTCCTTTATGCTTCTCTATTTTGCTGCGAGCCTCCAACTTTTTATCAACAAACACCTCACAAAAATAACAGAAGATATCAAGGCATCCATGGCCGCATGATCTCTGTGTCTACAATACACATCTAGATCATCTGGGAATCACTGTCCCTGGTCTTCGAAAGGACATCGAAGATCCATCCCACTTCGCCGTTAACTCTTTAAATTAGTTATCGACTACTTTCAGTACAGCCAGCAAGGAATGAGGCAGGGCCTCAGACTCTCAAAATGTAAGTCCGAGTCAAACAACATACCTCGTAAATCAAGAAGCAAGAGCTGACATCTTGCGTAGGGGTATATCTTTCTCCTATGACAAACGGATACGACATCTAGTCTAACTCACTTATAGCTACCATAGACCAGTTGTCTATCTTAGGGTAAGTGGCATTCAATATTGTTGCAAGTCTACATAGCTAAATTTTCCGTTTCTCGCAGCATACGCTCCTTCGACAGCATTCCACCAAACAATATAATCAAATTCAACGGCCCGTTGACTCTTATCGTTGGTTGCAATGGCTCAGGCAAAACGGCAATGCGTTCTGACCGCTACTTACTGTATATGCTAATGTTGTACTAGACCATCATCGAGTGTCTCAAGTATGCAACCACCGGGGAATTACCCCCGAACAGCCAAGGTGGCGCGTTTATTCATGATCCTAAGGCAAATATCCCTGACGCAAACAGCAGTGTACGATACTAATGTTAATAGCTCTCGGGGGAAAAGGAGGTGATGGCACAAGTAAAACTCGGGTTCAGAACCGGAACTGGACCCAGGGCTGCTAGATTCGTCGTCGCAAGAAGTTTAATGCTCACCGTGAAGAAAACCACGAGAACAATGAAATCTCTGGAAGGCTCGCTGTTGATGAACCGGAATGGAGAGCGGACAACGTTTTCCCATAAGACAGCAAAACTCGATGAGCTCATACCAAAACACCTTGGTGTGTCTGCAGCGGTCCTGGACAATGTTATCTTCTGTCATCAGGAAGATTCTCTTTGGCCAATGAGTGCTCCTGCGGTACTCAAGAAAAAGTTCGATGAGATATTCGATGCATTGAAGTATACAAAGGCTATCGACAATCTAAAGTCGATGAAGAAGGATCATTCCGTCGAACTCACCAGACTCAAGATCCAGGAAGCAAACGCCAAAGTCAACAAGGATAAAGGCGAGAGATTAGAAGAAAGAGCGCGCCTACTTTCGAAGGAGATCGATGACCTCGGCGTGAAGGAGAAGAAGCTCATAGATGAGGCGAAAGATGCTGCTGCTAAGGTCATGGAAAAGAGAGAGCAGGCAGAGCAGGCATTGGGCGTTGTGAATGAGCTGAAGAAAAACAGAGACCAAGCAGAGTTTACGCAAGGTCTAGTCAACGAGCAACTTGGTCGCTTAACAGAAATCGACGAGACTGAAGAGTGGCTAGTCTCAACCCTACGGGAATACGAAAAGCGGATGCTCGAGTACGAGAAGCAAAAAGATGAATTGAAAATGCAGTACGCCGAGCTTCAACAGGCGCAACGAAACTCTCGCGAACAATCATCCGAAAAACAAGCAGAGAAAGGGCAACTACAAGCGCAAAAGGAGAATTATGAGGATAAGCTTCAGTTACGTGCACAACTGGTGAGAGAAGAAGCACGCCGGCATGGAATTCGGGGACAGGATGGAGACCTTGAGGACAATGAGATCCAGGAGTTCATCAAGAAGCTACGCAAACTATACCAGGACAAAGATCGCGAACTCGAGCGCATCAAGAAATCCACCGATGATGAGCTCCGCCAAGCTAGGGATGTTGTCACAGATCTTGATAGCCGCCGCACGATTCGAACACAGGAGCGACTGAATGCTCGACTGGCAATAACAGAAAATGATAAGAAGGCGAAGAAGTTTCAAGTTGATGTTGATGATTTGAACATGGATGAAGGTGGCAAAGCTGCCATCGAGGAATCTCTCAAGGATGTTCGGAAAAAGTTTCGACAAGCAGAGGCGGACTACGCAACTGCGAAGTGGGACCAAAACTTGAGTATGGAGAACAATCGATTGAGCGAGCTCGAGCGCGAATCCGAAAGGCTGAGATTAGAATTAGTCCAGTGCAATAAACTTGCCTCAGATCGAGCTCAGCTAGAATATGTGAAGAAAGAGGTGAAGGGGAAGAAGACCAGTTTAGACACCATGTTGTCAACGCACAGAGCAAAGCTGAATGCTGTACTCGGTCCAGATTGGGAAGTGGCTAGCCTAGAGCGGGAGTTTCAAGCAGCTGTGGATCAACGAACCCGAGCCTTTACGGACGCTCAAAAACAGCAAGATGGAACTAATTCAGAGCTTCAGCACATTGAATTCAAGCTCAAGACAATTCGTGAGAGTCTTAAGAAAAAGCTTCAGGACAAAAGTAATTGCGAAAGTACCGTACTGAGCTCTATTACCCGGGCTGATGGCGAGGTTCTCGGTGGCCTCGATGAATATGAATCGGAATTGGCAACACTGGAAGACGAGCGCAATAGTATTCAGAAGGATATAGATGGCTTTAAGTATGTTACCGATTACTACGCGAAATGTCTGACAATCGTCAATGACAAAAATAAGTGCAGACTTTGTGATCGCAAATTTGCAGACCAGAAGGAACGCTCTGCTGCTTTGGACAGGATTAACGCTCAACTGGCCAAGGATGCCCGATCTGAATTGGAGAAGGAACTTCGAAAGATCGAGGCCGACTATCAAAAGGCAGTAGTTGCTCGCCCTCAATTTGAGAACTTCAAAAGTCTGACTCAAAAAGACATCCCTGGTCTGGAAAAGGAGCTCCGAGATGCGGAACGAAAACGAGATGGCCTTCTTCATGTCCTCAGCCAGCACGATAGTCTGGTTGCTCAAGAAGGGTCTGCAAAGACGGACGTTGAAGCGCTCACAAAGACAGTCGAGAAGATCACTGGGTACGCAAGCGATATCTCCGACGGGGAGTCACGCATTGTAGAGTACTCGTCACAGCGAAAGCTTCAAGGTAGCTCGTTGACAATCGACGAACTAAATGAGCAATCTACTACCTGCGCTGAGCAAATTCAGACCATAAAATCCAAGGTAGCCAGGATGTCTTCCGACAACGAGCTTGCGAAGTCAACTCTCAATAGCTTAGGGAAGGAGGAGACCACCATTTTGAGTCGATTGAATGATGCTCGGCACTTGTTGGATAAAAAGAACACGCTACTTGCACAGCTCGGGGCAATTCGGGAGAACAATGTCCAGCAACGAGAGAATATGAAGCGCGCGGACGCTGAACTCGAAGCTTTGGTTCCTCAGTTCTCAAAGGCCAACGCTCAGTACGACGATATCAAGCAGCGCGGCAGAGGCAAAGAACGAGAGATTCAGACGGATAAAGACAGGCTAGCCGACTCGGTGAACAAACTTGACCAAGTCGAAGGTGATATCAATAAGTATATTGGAAATGGCGGAGCACAAAAACTTGCTGCTTGCGAACGAGCTATTAAGGCCCTCCAACAAGACCAAAAGGATATCGACAACGAAGTGGCACAAATTACGAAGAAGGCTAACGAAGTAGCTCTTCTGCTTTCTGATAGTGATCGCTCGAAGAGGAACATTGAGGATAACATTAGCTATCGAAAGTACCTCCGCGATCTAGAGGAATATAGGCAGACTATCGCTGATCTGGAAAGTCGAAATGTCACAGATGATCATCAACGGTTGGCTCAGGAGGCATTCAAATGGCAGAAGCGAGAACAGAATCTCTTGAATGAGAGGGGTGCCATTGTTGGACAGATAGGCGAGAAAGACAATCAGCTTACACATTATCTGGAAGAATGGGAGACTGATTATAAAGATGCTGCTCATGAGTATCGTGAGACTCATATCAAAGTTGAGACTACGAAAGCTGCCATTGAAGATCTTGGGAGTTGTGGGAAGGCTTTGGAAGGTGCTATTATGCAATTCCACACCCTCAAAATGGAGGAAATTAATCGAATTGCCGGAGAGCTTTGGCAAAGTACATATCAAGGTACTGACGTCGACACGATCATGATCAAGGCTGAGAACGAAACTGCATCTACGTCGGGGGTCAAGCGAAGCTACAATTATCGCGTCGTAATGGTCAAGCAGGATGTCGAGATGGACATGCGTGGCCGCTGCAGTGCGGGTCAAAAAGTATTGGCTAGCATCATCATTCGCATGGCTCTTGCCGAGTGTTTTGGAGTAAATTGTGGTGTGAGTATCTGTCCTACAGTCGATTGCGTAAGAAAAGTATTGACAATTATGAAGGTAATTGCTCTCGATGAGCCTACGACAAACTTGGATCGTGACACCATCAGATCTCTTGCTGAATCTCTTCATACCATTATCAAAACCCGAAAGGCTCAGGCGAACTTCCAGCTCATTGTCATCACCCATGATGAAGAGTTCTTGAGGGAGATGAAGTGTTCAGACTTTACTGACACTTACTGGCATGTCAGCAGAAACGATAAGCAAAAGAGTATCATCACGGAGCAGGAAATTAGTCTTGTCATGGGTTGATGTAATTCAAGTGTGCGTATAGTGTAATTTGACGGGGAATTAGAGGCTGATGGGTTTTGCATGGAGCTCACGGAAAAGCATTTTGGAGTCTACGAATATGGGAATTGAGGAACATGGCTGGGATTGCTTTCACTGCAGTTTACTAATATGATCTTCACATAGTCATTTGTGCATTGACAGGGCGTTATCAGAGCGCTGTGTAACTTTAGATTTCTATTCCTCTGACGATTAGCGAATTATGACATCTTCTAGCAACCATCATTCCTATGTGCATTCCCTGCTTCCCGCCGCAATTTGAACTAATTCCAAGTCGTCCACAGTCTTAGCTACACATCGAAGAATATATGTCAGCGTAAGGTCTAGCCTATACCGAATGCAACGTGCATTAACTCACTATGATGTTCAGTATGAGCGCAGATCCGCAGCCTCTCCACGAGATTGAGATGGCCGAACTTACTTACATGAAGTCGAGGCAGTCACTGCACCCCTCTACTCTCCTCGCTAGATCAAGTGAGCTTGGTTGAGCTGAAGGTCTTGTGTTGATTCAACTTAAAAAGTATTTGGGTACCGAAGGCCATGGCGCGCTTGACTTGAGAATTAATGCTTCTCGAGCGTACTTTCCTGGCCTCTTCAACTGAAAAATATTATGCTGGTGAAGGGCCGTTGCTAGAAGAGGAAAGTTGAGCTACAAAGGCTTGAGAATACGACACTTCCCAGAACCGAACGCAGCAAAGCATGTGTGATACTATACCAGGACTCTGGAGCGAGAGACAGGGAAATAGCAAAGGATTATCGGCTTCTTCAAACACTTCGAGCCATCTAGACTCCGGAACTGTATAAAGAACGCCTCTCTAAGACTTCCACCACACCCGGGCCTAGAATCTTTAAAATTGCTCAAGCCGGATTTTGAGAAAGAGGGATGCTTCAAGACCCAAGGACAAGAACCTAGCTGTTGGTAACGATATGGAATTTGCTCAGGGGTTGTCGGCAGCAGTGAACCAGAAGTTATGAGCAGGAGAAACGAGAGATTTCCAAAAGAAACTCAGAATAGTCGCTGTTTTCGTATTTGGATGGAGTGGGAAATTAGTCTGCGCTCGTACCTTCCCACATCGAGCTTGAGACTCACACCTTCCTTCCAGGGTTAGAAATCTCCAACAATTTAAAAAAGTCATTCCTATCTGTCTAAGTCATAATTACCTAGCATCTGGACTAATATCTGCTAGCAGTCTTCTTGTAGATCCACCAAATAGCAACACTATTGCTGCAAAGCGTTCTACACCATCTCCTCAACCTTATGGATGTATGCTTGAAAATGCCTTTTCTCTTGAAATTTGACCTCGACAAAGAGACCCAGGAGAGTGTAGCCTCTTCTCTAAGTAATAGAGAGGCATGCAAGACAACGATCTGTCCAATATGCGAATCTGCGTGCTGTATGATACATTAATTTCATGGAGAAATGTCGTAAATAGTAACTTCTTACCTTGAACCAGAGTCTTTAATACTTGGAGTTGATTTGGGGGGGGGATAAGTCAAACTGATCTCTTGAGCAGAGATCTTCGAGGGTAAATGTCATGGTCACATAAGAAGACTACATTAGCTCCTACCCTAGTACCTTAGATTTAGAATAAGAGCTTTTTTCTCCTTTTTTCTTAGATATTTAGAATACTAATAAATTTATACTATTTTTTTATTTGTATTAAATTAAGATCTATATAAAGTAAGTATTGTAAATATAATATAATAGTAATACTTTTCTTAATCTAGATTTTTGAAAAAAGATTTAAGCAATATTAAATTACTTTATAATTTCTTTATTATAATTTAGTAACAAATATATATTTTGATTATAAATATATAAAAGAAGTAGATCTTTAGAAGAGTATAGAGAATTC
>Ga0182030_10021220_pt1 | contig 12180 bp, 15 predicted proteins | sample 812S3MmetaG_FD_121299 | JGI IMG/M metagenome (GOLD analysis project Ga0182030, IMG submission 121299) | Permafrost microbial communities from Stordalen Mire, Sweden - 812S3M metaG (Illumina Assembly) | ecosystem: Environmental > Terrestrial > Soil > Wetlands > Permafrost | place: Sweden...
AACCAGCGACGTTGATTATTCAGTGACGGCACGCGATTTTGTCTATGGCTCCTAGGAGTTCGAGTTTCGTCAATGTTCTGCCGTAGACAACTCGGCCCGAGACCCGCACGATCTGCGGCCCGACGTGACATGGATGCAACCTTTCACTGGCGACTCGCGTGATTCAAGTGCGTTGGTGTTGATATGCCAGCCATCGGCGACAATTGCGTCGAATAGTCTCCCAAAGTGACAAAACTGGAGCGAATTGGTGACGCGGCCGGAGCGGAGCGATGGTTTTCGCTCGCTTCAAAGTGTGTTCCCTTCGATCACCCAGGACTTCTTGCGGGCTCGCTTGAAGAGGTCCTGCATCAACTCCGTGGTGAGCAGCGTTCCGCGCGCTATGCCCACTTCGTAGCCGTCAAAGATGGCGCCGACGTCGCCTATGGGACAGTACGCCTGCCCTTGCGAGACAACCTTTCCAATGCCACGGTCTCAATCTCGGTACTCCCGTCACGGAGAAATCAAGGCATCGGTACTTCGTTCGCAACTGAGATTCTTGACTTCGTTCGGAGTGAGGATCGAACGAGTGCCGTTTGGACGGTTGGCTCTCCTGTGAGCGAAGAGTCACCAGGGTGTGCGTTCTCGCGCGCTTTGGGCGCGAAGAGGGTGCTTTCGCGGCTGCGTCGCGAACTCGACCTGACGATGGTGGACGATAGCGAGCTCCAGAACCTTGTCAAGACCAAGATTGACAGACGCGATAGCGACTACGAGATCGTCACTTGGGTTGACCGAGCTCCCGACCACCTGGTTGAAGGTGTTGCGCAGCTCGTGGGTCGGATGTCAACGGACACGCCGCGCGGTGATCTGTCGTGGGAGTCCGAAGTGTGGGATGCCTCGCGCTGGCGTGAGAAGGAAGACGATGCCTTCCATTCGGGACGCGGACGTCTTGCTGCGGGTACCGTCAATCGAAGCGGCGACCTGGTCGCCTTCACCGACATCGGAGTCTGGAAGCAAGTACCGGATGTGGCGGAGCAGTGGAACACAATCGTCGATCCGCATCATCGCGGCCACCGACTTGGCCTCGCTGTGAAGATCGCCAACCTTCGCCACCTGCGCCGGGAAGTTCCTGGAGCTCTTCGACTCGAGACTTGGAACGCGAACGAGAACACTCGGATGATTGCGATCAACGAACTTCTAGGCTTCCAGATCGTCGAGCGCGTCGATGAGTTTCAGTTGACATTTTGAACCGGGGCACGACTATTCATTGGCGGCACGCGAGCAGCATTGGTTAACGACTGCATATTGGCCGTTATAGCGCCTTCGACGGAGGATCTCCTTCCCAATCCTCGAAACGCCTTTGGATCACGATCATTCGAACTAGGAGTTCGGATTACACGTAAGAATCCAGAATGGCGTCCTGGATGCCGCTCATCAGTTGAGGGAATTATGCGTGGTCGAGCCGAACTTGCAGCGATTCAGAACTCGTAGCAAGAATACTGACGACACTTGAGGTCTTCTAATTTAAGTATTCAATCGACACGGCTCCAACTTACCGGGGCGTCCCATCAACCTTGGGACCAGAAGTGCCAAACACGTCGCCTGTAACTTGCCTTGTCGACTTTCGGAGCCCAAGCAATTCTCATCCACTATGACGTAATCTTCTCGATGATGGGAACATTCCAAGCTCTCGCTGTGACGCTAGTTTCAATCTTGCCAGGGGCATTCGCCGTATGGGCGTTTGAGAATCAAGTCGGATCATGGGGGCTCAATTCTCCTGAGAGAATATATCGGCTCATCGCAGCCTCAACCGTGATGTGGATTCTATTCGCCCCACTCACATATTGGCTATGGGCTGGCCCCTTCCATACATTCGTGTCAACGCACGCTCACCTTCCAATTGTTTATTGGCCAATAATCGCAAGTTATGTCCTCATTCCGGCTGCTATTGGTTCCACCGTTGGCTTTTTCGCAGCAAAGCGTTCATCTTGGCTTCGCAAGTTCCTCAGAGGAACCAGTCATTCACCTACGGCATGGGAAGCCTTCTTTGACTCTGATTCGGCGGCCATCGTCAGGATCAAGCTAAAGACCGGAACGTGGATGGCAGGTCTTTACGCGGAAGACGGAAAGCACATTGCCTATGCATCGGGTTTCCCAGAACCGCAAACTCTTCTTTTGAGTCAGACTGTCCTGGTCGACCCTTTAACAGGGGCGTACCTAAAGGAAGGAGGATCGCCCAAATTCGAGCCTTCGGGCATTCTAATTGAGTACACGGAAATCGAATATCTAATCATTGACTATGAAAAGAGTTGAGATGACAAGAAAGCCAAATGAAGACAATCACGATACCTCCCGCGAGGCCTTCGAAAAGCGTGGCCATGTTCCTCCGAAGGACCGGAAGGTGACACCCCAGGATTTCAAGAATGCTCCAGACGGTCCGGCTCCTGGTGCCAATCCTTCGGACACTCCTCCAAAAGACAAAAACGATTCCTGAGGGTCCGCATCTCGCTATGTCCCTTGCATCTCCAAATCGTCGGACGTTGATGCACCACGCGGGTCCACACCTTACTCAAGACGCGTAATTCTCGCTCCGTCATCAACGCCGTCATCAGCGCTGGCGTTTAGGAGCGCGCATAGGCGAACACCCCTTGAACCCGGGGACGTCAACAATCCGACTGGCGCTTCCTGCCGTGGCTATCCTGAATTGGGCATCAGAACCAGTCGAGTCGGTCACCGTGAGGGCCGCTGTAGGCAAGTGGACGATCATCCAGAGCAACTACAAACGAGCCCGTCGTCGGGTCGCGAGGCGGCGGAACTTTTTGGCCCGGGAAAACAAAGACCCCCTCTCCCTCATTCGAAATCCAGTGCGCTGGCAGACGACTCACGAGTTCTCGAAACTCGGTGCGGGCATTCACCGGCAGGTAGTTGAGAACCGCGCTATGGAAAATGACAAGGTTCGCTCCACTCGGGGACGTCGCTGCCGTTGCTTCAAGCTGCTCCAATAGATCGCCGCGGACCAAATGCGGAGGATTTACGCGAACGACGTTTACAGCCGCCTGGAGTCTCTCGAGACGGTGATGTTGATCGGGCCAAACGAGCATTTCGAGCCAGTCAGTGTCCTCGGGATTCGTGACATCGAGCGGATTGAGATCGATGCCCGCGCGCCATACGATCTCAGGTACTTTTGCGGGGAGAGGCACGTTACCTGTCGTCGTGCAACGAAGTAGTGGTCCGCCCGTGGTCTTCGAAAGAATTGGGGCGTCCTCGTTGTACTGATAGTTGTACTGGTCAGGATAAAGACACAGACCTGCGGACGCCCCGACTTCGAGGAGGGCAAGGGGCTGTTGAAGCTCGCAAAGAATTGGGAGGAGTGTCGCGCATCGACCGACTTCGTTTGTCTGAGTTCTTCGCACCATTGCGATGGCGCGAATCTCGTCCCACCTCGAAAGGAATTCTCTTCGAAACTTGTCATAGGATACTGGCCCGATTCCGGCTGCTCGAGCGGAAGCGAGAATGAGGTTCGGCTGCTGCCGCTCTTCGGGAAGCGTGCGAATCAGTGCCAGCAGTTCATTGTCGGAGGCAATGCCCGCCGCCCAATCTTCGTAACAATTGGAATGACCTCGCGCTTCCCGCGTTGAGAAATACTCGTATCTAGTCGCGGTATCCATTGGCGTCGAGTTTAAGACAGAGGCAACGCAGTATGGTATGACGGCTTACTGGCCCGTTTCGCGTTTCGGTCGGCAGCGGGTGCGTGTATCACAGCACCTGCGGGTTCAGACGGTCGACGCAACAGTTCTACTACCGGCCATTGGCGGTTGGCAAACTAGCCAATCAGATTCGATGGCATTTCCGCCGAGCTTGCAACACTGACACCCAATTTGATCGCGAAGACGGCGGTTCCGTATGCCGCCGTTTCCGTCATAATTTCGCCAATCTCATTGCAGTCAAATCGCATGGCAACAACTGCATTTGCACCTAGGGACCGCGCTTCGTCCGTAAGACGTCGTCTCGCCTCGTTTCGGCTATCTGTTAGCAATTTTGTGTATCCGGCGACCTCGCCTCCAACTACTGTCCGAAAATGTGCGCCGAAGTTTGAAAATGTATTTCGCGCTCGAACAGTCAGTCCAAACACATCCCCGTAGACGGTTTCGATTTCGTATCCCGGAATATCGTTCGTGGTAACAATGAGAAATGGTTCCAGTTTCAAATCTGGACTAGCAATGATCCCTGGGGCGGAGGAATCTCGACCTACGAGCTCGCGGAATGCGATTGAGGGTATTCCCGAATCGGCTCGCAACATCTTGCTACACCGGCGACACGTCGACTTCCTTTCCATCTGTATTGCCTGAGGTGCTTCGCAACTAGGGCAAGCGTAGAAGCCAAAAGACCTATTGCAACTGATACATATGGTGGATGTCGCGTTGACGTCTATGGGGTTCTGCCTGGCACAGTTGGGACATACAAAGATTGAAGTATCGCGACTCGGCAAATCACTCGGAACATTTTCAATATCGTCCACTCTGTGAACCTCTCTTCTCATCGATCGTGAAAGTGATTCTTGCAGAGAGACTCGTTAAGGGTAAGTAGTTCGCCGTGTCTCCGAGGTCTTGAGACAGGACATTGGTGTCGGAGGCCTGACGCCTCAGATCTGCAACCTAGCACCGGCGCGTTCTAGGGCCATTATTGGAAGCATGACGATTGAGCGGGCCGGCGTATTGATTATCCATGGTGATCGACTAGCCCTCATAGAGCGGCTACGGCACGGTCGACGCTACTGGGTCATACCGGGTGGCGGAGTGGAGCCGGGCGAAGCAGTCGACGAAGCCGCGCTCCGTGAAGCAGAAGAAGAGCTTGGCGTACCGGTGGACTTGGGAGCACTCCGAGTTTGCGTCGACCATCGAGAAGAAGACGGGTCGATCCAACGCCAGTGGTACTTCGATGCAACAGTGCGCGCTGATGAGATCCGAGTCGTTGGTCCCGAAACCAAAAGTGCAAATAGAGGTACATACCGCGCGGTCTGGATCAGACTCGACGAACTCAACGTCGAAGCGATTCATCCGAAGGCAGTCGCTCTTCTCATCGCTCGGAACCATGGCGTTTGGCCCGATGCTCTTGTCAACATTGACGAGAATTGAGGTCCTGCAACCTTGATATCGGAGAGGGACGACGTCCACTTTCTCAGGCTCGCGACTTAGCTCTTGGCGGGCGCGGGAGTTCAGGTGGTTGATGTGAAATACACTTCGTCAATCGCATTAGAAGCCCTCCACATAAAGGTCGCGACGCCTGACGACGTGGGTGGCCTGGCGTCCCTGCGCTACCAGTGGCGGGCTGGCGAGCGTGGCGAAGAGGGGCTCTCGTTTTCGGCATTTGCCGAGGCATTCCTCCCTTGGATGGAGCTCCACGCGGCATCCCATGTGCCGTTCCTGGGGACGGAAGGGGCCGAGCCGATTGCGATGGGCTGGCTCGCGATCATCGATCGCGTCCCCGGTCCAGAACATTTCGAACGACGTTCGGGCTACCTGCAGAGCATCTACGTCACAGAACCCAGGCGGTCACTTGGTGTCGGGACCGCGCTGGTCGAGTTCATGATTGGTCACGCGCGAGGACTTAACCTTCAGTACCTCGCCGTACATCCGAGTGATGCGTCATATTCGCTCTATCGGCGTTTCGGGTTCACCGAGAGCCAGCGGGTCTTGGAGCTTCGCTGGTAACGCCCAGTGAACTGCAGCGTGCGACTTCCCTGAAGCAATCCATCGATTCCCAGATCTCGTGGATCTCAAATCAATTCTGTTCGATGATCTTCTGCAACATCGCCCGATGATCGAGCATCCAGGCTGCGCTCCGAGTGCGCCACGTCATGGCCCAAAGAATGGGAAAACCGTTGGGACTTGGACTCGCGGAATCGGGCACGACGTTGTGTTCAATCGCTTCTTCGCGCGCGCTCCAGATTGCCAGATGGATCATCCGGTCGACGAATCCCACCCGGTCCGAGTAAGCGAGCCCGTAACCATCCAGAATCAACCTCGCCTGCAACGCTCGTTGTTCAGCGTCGGGAAGGAGGTTCAGTAAAGCGGCATCGTCGTCGTAGAGCTGTGCGTTCTGCCAAGCGACGTGAGCGAGTTCCCACACCGGATCCAACGGTCCGGCATGGTCCCAGTCGATGAACGCGACTGGACGCCCGTCATTCGCCAGGATATTCCAAGGGCCCAGGTCGCCGTGTCCAATGACTGATCTCTGACCGCTCAGTTCTCGCACAAACCACGGACGCCAGCAGGCATCTGCCGGAGGTGTCCACTGCGAGACCACAGAGTGAAGTTTGCGGAGAAGTTCTCCGATCTCATAGGTCGCCTCATTGGACCGTGCGTTTGGCTGGGGACTCTCGCCCTCGATGTACTCGAGCATCTCGCGACCGTCGGGAGCAAAGCCATCACCGATTGGACGGGGAGATCCCGAAAACCCTGCACTTTGAAGAAACGTAAGTAGGTTGAGCACGGTTTTGCTTTGAGGCTTTGGCGATCGGTAGACGACGTTGCCAACTCTGGTCACCTTCGTTGACGCTCCTCCGAGGAGAACTATCTCTTCACCATCCATCTTCCAATCGTTTCACACTCAAATAAGAGTTAGAAGTTGCTTGGCGGCGTCGAAGGCCAGTGTGCCGAGTTCATCCATAGTGGTGTCTTCGGTTCGCGCGTGGGCGAGAAACGAGTCAATTGCTCGACCGAGAGCGATATCGGAAGTCTTAACCATGTTCGCCATTTCATCCCAAAGCATTGCCCAAACCTTTGGAGGATTGTTTCCAGTGCGGACAAGGTAGGCCCGAACGCCTGGTTTAAGGCGAGTCGAAATGAGGCGACCGAGCCTCGTGACGGTAGGGCCAGTCGCCATGGACCACTCCTCCGCGTCAGAGCGAATTATTGAAGGCAGGTCATGAAGCCACTTTTCTCCTGTATCGATCAACTGTTGCCTTGTCAGAATCATTTGATTTGGTGGCTCGTTTCCAAAGAGGACGGCGTACGTACCTTCAACCAACAGTGGCGGGGCATTTGTCAGATCAATAAATTTGGGTTGAATGCGAGAAAAGGGAGTTGCATCGGTCTTCGACACGAGTTCGTGAAGACTCGCTGCCTCGCGTAATTGCCACCGTTGGTTCAAGATGACAACGACGTCAAGGTCTGAAAGAAGCGGGAGGATGTCTCCCGTCACGCCACTGCCATGTATCACGGCGGAAGCGAGTTTCAACCCAAAAACTTCTTCAAGCGCAGTCGTGATCGGTGCGACAAGTTGTTGAGATGACTCGGGGAGGTCCATTGCGGCGATAATACTGATGGCAACGTGCGCGGACCGTCGTCAAGAATCTTCGACTGGCGCATACAGCCCTAGAACAACTCCGATGACTACGTTACGATGACGCCTGCCATTTTGAGTGAAATGGAGAGACGATGCCGATCGAGGAACTAATTCGCTCGGGAGATGTTCGTCCGATCATTCGTTGGGGCGAGCCAGTCATGCATTCACGAACCAGGGCGGTAACTGACTTTGGATCGTCGCTCCAGACGCTGCTAGCCGACATGTTTGCCACAAATCTCGCCGCCGACGGCGCAGGTCTGGCTGCTCCGCAGGTGGGCGTCGACCTCGCAGTATTTGTGTTCGATTGTTTGGATTCCCAATGGGACCGTCGCGTCGGACTTGTGTGCAATCCGACTGTAATTTTCGTCGAGCGAACTCGGCGGCACTTCATTGAGTTGGACGAGGGATGCCCCTCTCTCCCTGGTGCCTTCGCTTCCACGGTCCGTCCAGACTTCGCCATCTGTAGGGGCCAAGATCAGTACGGCAACGACATCGAGATCCTTGGAACTGGCACACTTGCTCGTTGCCTTCAGCATGAGACCGACCACGTGAACGGTCTTGTGTTTGAAGATCGTATTCCCCGTAAAGTGCGCAAATCACTTCACTCGCGACACGAACAAAATGCTTGGCGATATCCCAGTGATTGGCCGGTTTCGCGAACGAAGTAGTTGGTGAACCCGGGGACAGACACAATCCGACTGGCGAGTTTGTCCTTGGGAGTCGAGTCGATGAAGTTTCGTGATCAGTGATCTAGTGGATGATGCGAATCAATGAGCCGCTGGAAGCAATGAGTTCCGAAATCGAATTGCCGGCAAAATTCGCCACGAATACACGACGATCAACGACGACGATCGAATCGAGTGCAAACCTGCACTGGATATTCAAATGACACTGATGACCAAAAACGGTCACGGATCCGCCGTAGCGTCAGATATCTGAAGTCGTAAAGTTCACCTTCGCGACAGCGTGTGAGGCGAGGAAGAAACCTACGGCGCCAACGGCGAATCCCAGCGTCGCCAACCAGAACTGCGAGAAGGGTGAACCCTTGAAGATGGCTGATCCAACTTGAACGACTTGTCCAATGCACGAAGCCGAGAACTCCAAACCCAGGAACGCGTACGCCTTCGCGAGCAGGGACCTTTGGGTGGAATCCTTGGCTTCCAATTGGCACAGAAACCACCAACCACCCGCCGCAAATATCGGTGACAACATAACCATGACTAGTTGGGTATCCCACCGGTAACCCGGCTCGCCAAATACGTGTTGACGCAAGAGCTTAGAAAATAGAATCACGGTTGACAACGCGACCAGGGCAAAACCAATAAATATCAAACGTCTCGACAACCAATGCTGCGGTGTGGTCACAGTCGAAGCATACGAGTTCGGACGAATGGCGAATGTCAGCCCGCTGGTTTGATTTCAAATGTGTCGGTGGGCCGACCTACACATTCGATTGGCGTATTCGGGTCTGGTGCAGTTCTGCAGACAGAATGCCAAACTGTGGGTGTGAAGAATAAGCCGCCGAATGCCGCCGGAACGTACAGTTTCACTGGAATAATTCGACACCCCTCTCGACTACTCCGCCCCGGCGGGAAACCTGACAACAGCGATGACGTCAATGCTCTTGAGAATGGTGAGGCTCGTAAAGTCAGTTGCTTCCTTCGAAGTACTGAGGACGGCTATCCAAAACGATTGAGTCAAGGATCGTTGGCTCTGCAATATGGGCAAGCGGAATGGTCGCCATTTTGGAGTATCAAACGTGAGGCGCTTAGGTTGGATTTTGTTCCATCAAGCGTCGAAACGAGGCCAGCGGACCATCGAGAGCCGAACGTCAAGAAGGGTGGATCGGCATTTGGCGTAATTGCAGTGCCTTCCTTCGTCGTGATCACCTGCGGACTCAATCCCGGAACGGTCGATCTGGTTGTGCCTGGATTAGATGAACAGCTTGTTGAGGGATTCTTTCGGAATCGAATGCAGTAGTCGTCATCTCGTTCGAGGGCCGACCTGCACAATCCGACTGGCGAGTCTCTGCCTGGGTCTCGGTCACTGCGACGAAAGAAAGCGCAAAGTAACCTAAGCCCAAATGTCAGTCCCTGTCCTAGAACCCGTCTTGGCCGCCGTGGTTGCCATCGGTTCGACGATCTCAGCCGTGAGGTGGTGGAGTCGAGATGTTCCGAATCCGACGCTCAACAGTCAGGGGATCGAAGCGGTACGCACGACTCGCGTGGTGGCTCTTACTGCTGAGGCTTCCGTTGTGACAAGCGTTGGCGTGGCTTGCGGAGCGATCTGTTTCGGACTTGTGGATATTGCGACAGGCTTGGGTCATCATCCGCTCGGCGACACGCTTGGAGTCTTGGGTGCCATTTTCCTAGTTGTGACTGTGTGTTGCGCCGCTCTGACTGTTTCGATCAATTCCAGTGGCAAGCCGCAAAGATTGGTTCCGCCGAAACTGCGCGGCCGGATTCACTGAAGCACCGGAACGCTGGAACCATCGTCGGATGCGTGTATCACAGCAGCCGCAAACTGTATTTATGAACCCATGGATGGCAGCGCTGTCAGGGAATGGTCACTGAGCCACCACAAGCAGTGAGTAGAACCTGAACAGATACTGTGCGACAAGAAAAACGTCACGGTCGAACGTCGTAGAAAGCGTTGACCAAGTGCTCTATGTCCAGACGGCGAAACCGGCTGAAACCGCCCTCTTCCACAAGTTCGCGCAGGACCGGCTCGGAGAGACCGCAAGTTCCCAGTCCTGCTCCACCCGGTTCGGACATGGCCGACGACAGGCACGCATAGACCGAGGTGGAGTACAGCATGGTGGCGAAGCGGCGCCGGCGAAGGTTCTGCTCGAACGTGGGGGCACAGTCGATATCGACGATGAACCAGACGCCATCATCAACGATCGCGTTGCGGATGGCCCTCACGGTATCAACCGGCCGCGTCATATCGTGCAGGCAGTCGAACGTCGTCACTAAATCAAACGTTGGTTCACGGGGAAGGAGATCTGACTCGACGTCGTGGAAGGTTACGTTGTTGGCACCACACGCGGCCCGTCGCGACTCAGCCCTCTCAAGTGCGTGCACCGAGACGTCATAGCCGTGGAAAGTAGAAGCCGGAAAGGCCCGAGCCATCTCGAGGATCGCTATTCCCGAGCCGCAGCCCACGTCGGCCACTACCCCACCTTCGCGCAGCCGATCGACCACCCCGTCCAACTGCGGCAACGCCGTAGCGACAAGGACCTGGCGATACCAATTCCCCATTAGGAGTTCGCCATCATCAGCGGACCCGGGACCTCGCTCGTCAAAGGTAAGCCCCCGCCCGGTGTGAAACGCTTCGCCCAGTCGGGGAAGCAGGCTCAACTGATTGGGGAGCGAGGTGAAGTTTCCCCCCATGTAGAGCAGGCTGGACTCATCAGCCAGCAGCGCCGCCACCTCATCGCTCACCTCGAAGTGTGCATCACCGGCGTAGCTGACGACACCGGCGGCGGACTGCGCATAAAGCCACTCGCGGACCCAGCGCTCGTGGAGCCCGGCTTTATCGGCGACTTCGATGCTGGTGAGTGGTCCGCGACCAGCCATCACCCGGTACAGGCCCAACTCCAGCCCGAGTGCAACCAGGCCGGCCGCACGAGCAGCGACCATCATGGCGCCAAGAAGGTCGAAGGCCTCGTCCGTCGCAGCGCCATGATGGTCTGACTTCATCGGTCGCGAAGGTTGCGTCGGGCCCGAATCCGTTGGGCCGTCCAGCCTGGCCCCTCGACCTGTCTTCTCGTCCATGGACGCAACAATAGGTTGGCTCTTTATCCGTACCTCACCCTTCCCCTACTCCCCCGCCCAGTCCGCTTTCATTCTTCCTACCTCATTACCTTGTGCTTCTCTAGCTCCACCCGAGAACGGGTTGTCGGTAAACAGGCAGACGTGGGGTCGTTAGTGGCTTCTCGTCACGCCAAGATCCACCATCAACTGACTCACCGGTCTTACCTCGTTCTCGGTCTCAACCGCCTCGATCATCGCCTGAACCTTTCCCTCAAGTTGTCATTGGTCACGTTGGAGATTCTGGCAACGGGAGTACACCTGAGATTATTGGTGAATGCATAGGAGAGGGCCCGCACGCTACCCCATCTCAAAGAGTCGGATCGCCGTGGACGACGTGGGTGCGATTTCCCCGCGGCGCGATCTCGAATCGGCGAAGCGAATGGCGCTCGCCCCGCAGAACGTTCGGACTGTGACAGGCTGATCCCTGTGAAACTCGAGTTTGACCCCGAAGAAGACAGGGCCTTTCCGGCGTCACGCCAGGAGATACTCGATGCGTTCAGCGCCTGGTTTGTCGCTCACCATCACTGCACTCAGGACCACGCAAAAGAGGTCGCGGGCGACGTCGGTCTCGCTCTCGAATGGAAATGGGCGTACCAGGACGGGAATCTGGCGTGGTGGAACGTCTCTCACATCATCGACTATCTACTCGAGTGGTGCCCTCGAAAACTGAGCGTTGATCCAAAGCATTGCGATGACATTCGTGAGGCGTTAGGGCTCTGGTTCCAATTTCTCGACGCGAGAAACCTCCTCTCTTCCGATGGCCACTCGGTCGAGATACTCCTCGACGCCGTAGAGGTCTTGCGCGACGACTTCATCGCAGCGATGGGCGATCGAAGCAAGTTTGGAATGGCGAAGTCACTCTTCTCACTCGGCACCGATGCGGGTGTCGACATGAGCGATCCCGATCAAGTCAGTGCGTACATCGAACGGTACAACGACCTGACGATCGACGAGCGCAAGGACTTGCTCTCCGACCACCTGTTCGCCAACGCGGGGCCGTCAACGCCCGATCGGCGTCTTGCACCGGTCATCATGCCTACCG
>Ga0182030_10021221_pt1 | contig 12179 bp, 12 predicted proteins | sample 812S3MmetaG_FD_121299 | JGI IMG/M metagenome (GOLD analysis project Ga0182030, IMG submission 121299) | Permafrost microbial communities from Stordalen Mire, Sweden - 812S3M metaG (Illumina Assembly) | ecosystem: Environmental > Terrestrial > Soil > Wetlands > Permafrost | place: Sweden...
CGATCCGAGCGCGTCCCGAGCGGATATGCTGCCACTGGTCATGCCTCTCGCCGGAGGAGAGATGACTGTGAAGCACGGCCACGCCGACCTTTTGCCCGATGAACCGGGCGCGGAAATGCTCGACCGTCTGCGGCGTGAGCGCGATTTCCGGCACGAGCACGAGCGCGCTTTTGCCGAGGGCCAGCACCTGCGCGATGGCCTGGAGATAGACCTCCGTCTTGCCGCTGCCGGTGACGCCGTGCAGGAGCACCACGCGCGGTTTTTCGGCGGCGATCTCCTCCCGGACCGCTTTCAGCGCCGCGAGTTGCTCCGCGTTCATCTCATGCGGAACCGATTCGGCCACCGGCGCGTGGAGAAACGGGTCGCGGTCCTGCGTGCGGGATTCAATCGAGACAAGATTGCGTTCGGCCAGCCCGCGCCACGCCGCCGCGCCGCAGACTGCGATGAGATCGGCGAGCCAGCCGGGGCCGTTTTGCTGGAGGTGTTCCCAGGCGGCCATTTGGGCGCGGGCTTTCTTGAGCGCAGCGGCGGTCTCTTCCGGAAGCGTGGCCGTCAGCGGCTCGACCCAAAGGCGCTGCTTGAAGGCGGCATCGGCGCGGCGCACGGCCCTGGGTAAAACACTAAGCAGCGCGACCGTGAGCGGCGCGCAATAATACTGCGCCATCCATTGGGCCAGCTCGATCAGGATGGCGGGGAGGAAGGCGTGCTTGCTGAGCACTTCCCGGATTGGCTTGAGTTTGCCCGCGAAGGGTTCCTTCGGAAATTCGACCACGTAACCGACAAGGTCGCGGGACTTGAAAGGAACACGGACCTTCGCGCCGAGCGCCACCTGCCCGTCCAGTTCTTCGGGAATCTCGTAGTCAAAGGCGCGATCGAGGGAAACTTCGGGAACGACGCGGGCGATGCGGGCCATGATGGGCGCTCATTCTAACTTGATCGTGGGGATCGGTCGATGACCGTCGCAAATTTGTAGGTAGCCGGCGCAGGCCCTTGCGCCGGTGAAGTGGTAGCTGCGACCTCAGGGCGACTGACCGGCGCAAGGGCCTGCGCCGGCTACCTTTTCAAAAAAATGTCCTACTGCCAGTTCGAGATCCAGGCATTCGTGAGCGCGGGGGTCGAGGCCATTGCTGCCGCCAAGTTGCCGCCCGTCGACCAGAGGTCATAGAAGCCGTTGCCGTTGAAGGGATAGCTGGGGGTTGTTGTGTTACCGATGGAATATCCGTACGAATAGGCCCAGGGATCCTGAACATACGAACCGGCTGCCGTATCGCCGACTTGATTTCGCTTGAAGGACATGTAAACTTTCACCCCGGCCGCCGGGTTATCGGTAAAATTCGTCTGGCCAGACAAAGCCAGGAAAAGAACCTGCGCGGTCTGCTTATAGGTTGCAGTGGTTCCGTCCAATGTTGTTGAAAAATAAGTTGCTGTGGCTAAATTCGTGAGCAACGTACTGCTCGACATGGCAAAACTGGTGGCGGCATTTGTGTAGGGATAAATGCCATTATCGATTTTGTAACCTTCGAGCGCGGTGCTCATGGCCTGAATTTCGCCGGAGGCCCGGCTGCGGGCGGCTTTCTTCATTGCTCCGCTCCCTGCGCCAAGTATCAGGGCGGCCAGGATGGCGATAATGGTCATCACCATCAGAAGCTCGATCAGGGTAAAGGAAGCCAACCGGTTCTTTGGAAGCGCCACGCTCGATGCGGTCATCTGCGGCATAAAGACCTAGTAGGTATGCACCCAGAAATTAGGATGTGTTTTTGTTGCAGTCGATTGAGGATCGCAATTGCCCCAAACGGCAACGCCGACAGCCAATTTCTTTGTGGTTGCGAAGGCGGTGGGTGGGGTATAGGCCGTTAGTGTCGCCGCCATGCTTGAAAAATCGGGCGGTGTAGCTCCGGCCGTACTATCTCCAAGAATACCGCTGTAATCAGCGTCGATGGCCATTTGGAAATACGCCGTGCTTCCATTGATCGTGAACGGAAGTTTTGGAACCGCTGGTGTTATAGACGTGTCCAGATCTGACGCGTTTAAGGTAAGAAAGGCTATTTGCCGGGTGTTGGGGATCGTTTGCGTACTATATTGTCCGCCGCCCGGGTTTCCCGGATCGATACCTCCGCATAAACAAACAGACATCGGCTGCCAATCGGTTTTGCTCGAATATAAGATATCCACGGGTGGGCTTGCCACCACCACCGGATACACGCTGTACTCCGTATAATAACCCATGCATGCGGTCTGAATCTGATTGGCCAGATTAGCGGCTTTAGCGCGCTGAGCCGCCTTTATAGCCATACTGCCCGCAGAGAGAAGAACAGCGGCCAGGATGGCGATAATAGCTATGACCACCAGCAATTCGATCAGAGTAAAACCGGAGAGCTTGAACCAACGGGAGCGGGAAAAAGATTGTTTCATGGGAGCGCAAGTAAGGACATTGGCATTACACCTTAAGCATAAATTACCTCACTTGCGACTTTTACGCGAGCGCTTTTCCGCTTTTTTCCGCCAAGGCGCAGGGACGGACGCTTCCAGACACGACGTCGTAACTGAATGTGCCTATCCGTTCAGTAGCCCCAAAGGGGCGATCCAAGGTAGCCCAGGGCAACGCCCTGGGTTAGAGGCAACAAACAGGGGAAGCCCTGATAGGGCGACCTAATTTTAGGGATTTTAGAGCGCCCTTTCAGGGCTTTTCTCCCGGGAAACCATGTTTCCCAGGGCGTTGCCCTAGGCTGGAATTAGGACGCCCCGTTGGGGCTTTATGCACAAATGATGACGCCGTGTTTAATCAAGCTCCTTTTCCAATCGTTCCGCCACCCATTGTTTGAGCATGCTCTGGTAATTGAGATAGCGCTGGCGCGCCAGGCGCTTCAGGCGGGAGAGCATCCGCGGGTCCATCCGCAGGGTGATGGTGGTCGATTCATTGGTATCGGTGCTGGCGAGCGAGATCTGCATCAGGCGCAAGCCAATCTGGTGGCCTTCCCAAAATTGGGCCTCCTCGCCGAGGTTGGTGAAAAGGGGGACGGCTTCCCAATCGTTGACGAGGGCAAGGCTCACAGGTTCTCCTTGCTCTTGCGCTCGTAAAAATAAGTCTCCTCCTCGGTCATCGGGCGGGCGGCAAGGACACGGACGACTTTGCCGGTCGAGGTGTAAACGGAAAAGATCCGCGCGCCGCCACTGCTGCAACCGAGGCTGAAAAAACGGTTTTGCGCGGCGAATCGATTCGAATCGGGCAATAGGCGCAAGCTAAACGGGTCCTCAAAACTCTCGGCTATCTCTTCCGGCGAGAGCTTGTTCGATTTGTAAAGGGACCATTCAAATTCCATTGGCGTTGAGAATACGAAGCTCTCACGAGCGCGGCCACCCCTTAAACCACGGTGCCGCTGCGGATCACCCCGCCCTTCGGCACGACGACAATTCCGTCCCGGATATTATAATTGTCCCCGTCAAAGTTCTCCGGCTTGCCCTCGGGCGAGATGTGGACATTGTCCCCGATGCGCGCGTTTTTATCGACGATGGTCCGCTCGATGCGGGTGTTCTTGCCGATGCCGAGGGGGGGGATGCCGCGCGCGATCCCGGCCTGGATTTCCTCCGGCGTTTCGTAATCGTCGAGGCCCATGAGGATGGAATCCTTGATGACGGAGCCCGAGTCGATCCGGCTGCGGATGCCGATGATGGAATGTTCGATCTTCGCGTCGACAATGATGCAGCCGTCGGCAATGGCCGCCCGCTCGACGTGTCCGCGCACGATCTTGCTGGCCGGCAGGTACCGCGCATGGGTGAAAATCGGCGCCTGCGTGTCGAAGAAATTAAACTTGGGGATTTCGTTGACCAAATCGAGATTGGCGTCGTAGAAGGCCTTGATCGTTCCGATGTCCTCCCAATAACCCTGATAAACATAGGAGAAAAGGCGCCCGGTATTGATGAGATTGGGAATAATGTGCTTGCCGAAATCGACATGTTTGCCCGCCAGCGCCTTGTCGAGAACGTCCCGGTTGAAAACATAGATGCCCATGGAGGCCAGGAGAAGATCGTCGCCGCCGTGGATCCCCAGCTTGTGACGAACCGAGCCGTCCATTTTCAGCGAGTCGAGCAGGGCGTCTTCCTGCGGCTTTTCCACAAAGCGCGTGATCCGCTCCTCGCCGTCGATCTGCATGATGCCGAAGGAACGCGCATCGGCGCGACTCACCGGAATCGTGGCCACCGTCACGTCGGCGCCGCTTTTGATGTGCTGTTCAATGACCTCTCTAAAATTCATCCGATAAAGTTGATCGCCGGACAGGATGAGGACGTATTTGTGCGCCGCGTTGTCAAAGTGATGAAGGTTCTGCCGGACCGCATCGGCCGTGCCCTGGTACCAGGCGTCGCTGCTCGGAGTCTGCTGCGCCGCCATGATCTCCACAAAGCCGTTGGAAAAATCGTCAAACCGATAGCTCTGCTGAATGTGCCGGTGCAGCGAGGAACTGTTGAATTGGGTGAGAAGAAAAATGCGCCTGAGACCCGAGTTCAGGCAGTTGCTGATCGGAATATCGACGATGCGATATTTGCCCGCCAGCGGCACGGCCGGTTTCGAACGATCCTTCGTCAGCGGAAAAAGCCGTGTGCCGGCTCCGCCGCCGAGAATGACGGAGATGACGTCGCGGCCATGAAAAATTGCGGGGCGAATGGGTGATTCCATAATCAGAACTTAGGCAATCAAAAGCTGTTTGCCAACCCCAACCGCGCGCAAGACCTCTCTTTTTGTATCGCAGAACGCGGCCAGTCGTGGCAACTGGAGGCTGTCCGAAAAGTCGGCGTGGGTCACGTGACGAGTCGAATTTGGGCCGAATCGAGGCGCGAACGACGAGCATAGCCGTAGCTACGTGAGGCGGTCGCAACGAAGAGTTCGGCCCAAATTCGCCGTCACCCTTTTTCCTCTTCGCCGAAGTCCTTTTTCCCTGGGGCTGTGTCGCTCGCTCGTCACGTAGCTACGGCTATGCTTCTCGCTCGGCTCCTTGCCCCAGAAAAAAAATTCCTTTCGGCGTGACCCGCGCCGACTTTTCGGACAGCCTCTAAGGTTGCGTTATGTGTGGAATCGTCGCCTATCTCGGAGACAAGGAGGCCCAGCCGCTCCTGCTGGAGGGACTGCGCCGCCTCGAGTACCGTGGTTATGACTCGAGCGGGATCGCCGTGCTCAACGGCCACGGTCTCGAAATCATGAAGAAAGTGGGCCGTATCCAGCAGTTGGAGAGCGCCCTGGCCGGCCACCCCCTCCACGGCACGCTCGGCATCAGCCACACGCGCTGGGCCACCCACGGCAAACCCACCGACGCCAACGCCCACCCCCATACCGACGCCTCCGGCAAGCTGGCCATCGTGCACAACGGCGTCATCGAAAACTATGGCATTTTGAAGAAAAAGCTGATGGACAAAGGCTATCAGTTTCGCACGGAAACGGACACGGAGGTGCTGGCCTTTTTGATCGGATTTCACTTCGACACGCTCGATTCCGAAACGGACAACCGCCTGGAGATGGCCGTCATGGAAGCGCTCCGGGAAGTCACCGGCACCTACGGCCTGGTCGCCATCCACCAGGACCAACCTGACATGATGGTCGGCGCGCGGCGCGGAAGCCCGCTCGTTCTCGGCATCGGCCCGCATGAACATTTCCTGGCCAGCGACGTTTCCGCCGTGGCGGCCCATACGCAGACGGTCGCCCACCTGCGCGACTTCGACGTGGTCACCATCGACCGCGAGGGTTACCGGCTCAAATCGCTCAGCCAAAACAAGGCCGGCCTCGAGATCAGCCAGATCGAGTACCAGGCGGGCGAGGCCGAACTGGGCGATTTCCCCCATTACATGCTCAAGGAAATCTTCGAGCAGACCCTTTCCGTTCAAAACGCGGTGCGGGGCCGCCTCAACCACGAGGAAAGCACGGCGCAGCTCGGCGGGTTGAACCTGACGCCGCAGGAATTGCGCGAGATCGACCGCATTCTCATCACCGGCTGCGGCACGGCGATGCATGCCGGCATCGTCGGAGAATACATCATCGAATCGCTGGCCCACGTCCCGGTGGAGGTCGATTACGCCAGCGAATTCCGCCTGCGCAACTCGCCCCTGGACCGGCGCACGCTCGTTCTCGCGGTGAGTCAAAGCGGCGAGACCGAGGACACCCTCGGCGCGCTCCGCGAAGCGCGCCGCAAGGGCCATCGCGTCCTCGGCATTTGCAACAACGTGGCCAGCACCCTCGCGCGCGAAACCGACGGCGGCGTTTACATGTATGCCGGACCGGAAGTCAGCGTCGCCGCGACCAAGTCGTTCACCTCGCAGGCCGTCATCTTTGTCCTGCTCGGCCTGCTGCTGGGCCGGATGCGCTACCTCTCCGCCACGCAGGGACGCGAGATCATCGGGGCCATCGAGGCGCTGCCGGACCAGATCACGAGCGTGATCCGGCAAAGCGACCGCATCCGCGCCATCGCGGAAAAATACCGGGCCGCCGAGTCGATGCTCTTTTTTGGCCGCCAGATGCAGTACGGCATCGCGCTGGAAGGCGCGCTGAAGATGAAGGAAATCACCTACATCCACGCCGAAGGCCACCCCACCGCCGAACTCAAGCACGGCGTCATCGCCCTGGTCGACGAGAACACCCCCAGCGTTTTCCTCTGCCCCAGGGACGGCGTCTACGACAAGAACGTCAACAACATGCAGCAGATCAAGGCCCGCAAAGGCCCCGTCATCGCCGTGGCGACCGAAGGCGACGAGGAAATCCTCAACCACGCCGATGACGTCTTTTACATCCCCGACGCTCCCGAGTACGCCGCGCCCATCCTGAGCGTCGTTACCCTCCAGCTTTTCGCCTACCACATGGCCGTCATCCTCGGCCGCGATGTCGACAAGCCCCGCAACCTCGCCAAGTCGGTCACGGTGCCTTAAGGCCCGGTTAAGTCCCGGATTTTCTCATCGAAAGCCGGACGAACTGGAACTCATTGCAAAAGTAGACACGGGCCGCGAGCGGGCTTAATCTTGGGCGAGGATTCATCCGTCATGCTTTACCACGAACAATCGGAGGATTATCGCCCGCTCTTTTGGGTCAATGGCCACCCGTTCTACGCCAACACCCTTTTGGTCATCGCGCATGTCACCTCGTTCGTCATCGCGGCCCTCTGCATTTCCTATTACGGGCTCGGCCCCGTTTACGATGGATTGCGCCTCAACCCGCCGCAAATCTGGCACGAAGGCCAGGTCTGGCGTTTGTTCAGTTATATCGCGTTCGATCCCTGGTTTTTTACGCAGCGTTCCCTCTGGTTTTTGTGGAGCATGCTGCTTCTCTGGTTCTTCGGACGGGAAGTGGAACAGTTCGCCGGCCGCAAAACGTACCTCGCCCTTTATGCCGCGCTCGTTCTCATCCCGGCCATCCTGCTTTGTCTCCTCGGCCTCTTCATCGCGCCCGGATCCCACCTCAATTGTTTCGAGGCCATCTTCGGCATGTTCGTGGCCTTCGCGACGCTCTATCCCGGCACCATGCCAATCTTTTTCTGGTTGCCGTTTCGGGTCAGCACCCTGGTCTGGATTTTGCTCGCCATCTTCTCCCTCATCGATCTTGCCGACCATGCCTTTACCGCCCTCTTCATGCTCTGGACCAGTTCGGCCGTCGGCTACGCGGGGATGCGGCTGATCGGCGCGGGCCGCGGCCTGACCTGGCTGACCGACTGGCTGGAAGAGCGCCATGCGAAAAAGCTCGCCCGCCAGCGGAATTTCAAAGTCCTCAAGGACGCCAACGCGGACGAATCGATCGACGCCATCCTGGAAAAAATCTCCAAGCATGGCGTCGGCAGCCTCAATGCGAAGGAACGCGCCGCGCTGGAACGCGCCCGGACGAATCTCCTCAAGCGGGACCAGCGTTAGACACCCCGTCGCGCATGATCCGCACCTCTTTTCCCGCCTTGCTTCTCGGCGTCGCCCTGGGCCTCTCTCCCGCGCGCGTGACGGCGGCAGGCCCGGCGACCGCCCCGGTTTCCGCAGCCCCCGTCGACTTCCAACACCTGCCCTGGACCGATGGCGAGACCCTCACTTACCTCATATCCTTGAGCGCGTTCGAGGCGGCGCAAGGCACCTTCGTCGCCCGGAACAAGGGCGGCCATTGGGAATTCCAGCTCGCGCTGGCCTCGCGCGGCCTGGTCGATGATTTCTACCCCTTCACCGGCACTTTTTGGTGCATCCTGGCCCCGCCGCCCTGGCGCTCGGTCGAATACGGCGAATATCGCTTCGAGCCCCGCCGGACGATCAAGGAGCGGACGCGCATCGATTACCCGCGGCGCCAGGGCACGCGCGAAATCTGGATGGAGGGCAAAAGGAAGACCTTTCCCATCGCCGAGGAGTCCGTCGATGACGTCGGCACGATGCTCTACCATCTGCGCGCCGGCGTCTGGAATCCGGGCGACCGGCGACTCCTCCACGTTTACGAAAGCGACTCGGAAAAAGAAGCGCTGGCCGAATGTCAGGCCCGCGAAACCCGCGCGTTCGGCATCTGGCCCAGCCAGCCCCTGCTCCGCATCATGGTCCTCCCCGGCAAGGGCACCCATCACCGGGGCCGCCTCACGTTGTGGATGACCGACGACGCGCGCCGTCTTCCCGTTCATGCCGATCTCGATTTCCGCTACGGCTCCTTTTCCATCGACCTGACCGGATGCCATGGCATCTAAGCCTTAATGCCAGTGACGGCCATAGTAGCCGCCGCCATACCAATAGGGTCCTCCCCAATAAGGTCTCCAGTAGGGACCCCAATAGGGATCGCCCCAGTACGGGCCGTAGCCAGGATAAACAGAGGGCCCGTACGCGCCCGGCGTCTGGAGCATGTAATCGATGACGCTCTGCGAAACGCCCGCCTTGCGGAGGCCGGCGACGTCGTCGGAGTTGAGAGAGTAAACCGTTCCATGGTCCCGCAGGTAACGAAGAATGACGCCGTCGCTCACATGGGCGCGCGCCAGCGCCTTGATGTCGTAAAGACTCAACGCGTCGCCATGCACCATCTTGTCGTAAACGGCGGAGGAAACTCCGCTTTCTTGCACTCTCTCATAGTCGGCTTTTTCTTGGGGGCTTAAGCCGCAGGCGGTGAAGAACAGCGGCACGAGTAAAACGACCAGACGCAAAAGCTTCATCCCACAAATTACACCGGCTCCGGGGCTTTTCAATCGGACAAATACCCTCTCCGTGACATCCGCCGGACCGCCAAAACGTAGAGAAAGCCAAAGGCCGCGCCGCCGATGTGCGCCGTGTGGGCCATTTCGGGCATCCAGTGAAAGAGGATCGAGGCCGCTTCCACCCCGCAGACCGTCAGCGCCAGCACCCGCAGGCTCATGCGAATCGGCAGGACGTAAAAGAGGAAAACCGTCACCCGCGCGCGCGGGATGGCGGTCCCGATCGCCGCGATAAGCGCAAAAACCGCTCCGCTCGCGCCGATGATTCCCGCATCGGAATCGGCGCTCGAAGTGAAGAAGAACCAGACCAGGGCAGAGGCGACCGCGCCTCCCAGGTAAAGGCCCAGGTAGCGCCCGTGACCGAGGATCTCCTCCAGCGCGGGGCCGAGGCAAACCAGGGGGATCATGTTCGCCACGATGTGAAGCCAGAAGAGGCCCGAATCGCCAAACATCGCCACCGCATGGGCCCAGGCATAGGTGAGGAGCGTCCAATAGCGGTGATCGGCCCAGGCTTGGGGACTGAACGCGAGCGCGTCGCCGAGCACGTCGTCGCCGAAGAGATGGAGCCCGAGAAGTTGCAGCAGAAACACCGCGACGGTCGAGCCGACCAGGAACCAGGTGACCCACGCCACGGGCCGCCTCGTCGGCGCGGGCCAGGGATAAATCTCGGGAATTCTCTCGTACATAACGGCGGTCGCTCAAACCAGCCTGTCCGAGCAGGGGACGGCTGTCTACTTTCCTCGCAATAATTTCGACGGTCCGTTGGTAGCCGGCGCAGGCCCTGCGCCGGACCGTCGCGGGGCCCGCGACGGCTACCTTTGCAATAATTTCGGCCAAAGCGGGAAAAGAACCGGATGCGCGGCATACAGTCGCGGGAACTTCCGGGGCGCATAGGTCCTCCATAACCACTCGGCCGTTTTCAAAATAAAATAAGAGTAAAAGAGCGCGACGATCCACGAGCCGAGGATGTCGCTCGGATAATGCGATCCGACATAGATCCGCGAATAGCTCACCAGCGCCGCCCAGGGCCAGAGCCCCAGCGCCCAGCGCCCGAAGATCGCGCAGCCGACCATGGCCAGCGCGACGTTGTTGCAGGCGTGGCCCGACGTGAAGGACCGGCCCCTGGCGACATGCCGCCGCGGCGCCGATTCGGTCACTCCCCGGACCGTCACGACGCGCAGATGCGGCTCGGTCTCGTTCGGGCGCGGACGGTTCACCCCGATTTTAAAATCCCAATCGATGATCCCATCGCCGATGATCAAACACGCGGCCATGAGGACCAGGAATTGCCGCCCGCGAAAGCCCCCGACAATCAGCGTCAGGACGACCGCCGCGGCGAGCGGATAACGAAACGAATCAAAGTCGCTCACGCGGGCCATGACCGGATCAAGCCACGGCCTGCTCCAGGTCTGGTTGATCAAATAAAGCAGGTGCAGGTCAAGCGCGTGAAACCAGGCCGGGAAGGACATTGATGGAGGAAACTAAAGCACATTCCATTGATCTTGTCTTATTCCTCGTTCCGCAATTTGGGAACGAGGGGATCGCGTGGCGCAGCCGGGCCACCAAGATGTAGCGGCGGTCTGTGACCGTCGCTGAATACATGCGGAAAAGTGCGACGGCCCCAAACCGCTACAATAGCAAGAGCGCCGGCTTCTCGATCAGCTCGCGCAATTCCTTGAGGTAGGCCGCGCCCACCGCGCCATCGACGACGCGGTGATCGCAGGAGAGCGTGATGCTCTGGCGATGGCCGACGACAATCTCCTCGTTGGCGCCCACGACCGGCTTCTTCACGATGTTGCCCACGGCGAGAATCGCGGCCTGGGGCGGATTGATGATCGCGCTGAAGCGGTCGATGCCCAGCATGCCGAGATTGGAAACGGTGAACGTGCCGCCCTGGAATTCCTCGGGCTTGAGTTTGCCTTCCTTGGCTTTCACGGCGAGGGCCTTCGCCTCGGAGCTGATCTGGAGGAGCGATTTATTCTGCGCCTCCCTGATGATCGGCGTGATGAGCCCTTCCGCGATCGCGACGGCAAAGGCAAGCTGCACGTCGGCGAACTGGCGGATCGAGTCGCCCTCGAAGGAGGCGTTGACCGCCGGGACGCGGCGCACCGCTTCGGCCGCCGCCTTGAGCACAAAATCGTTCAGACTCAGCTTGACGGGCGGGTCCAGCTTGCCGAGCGAGTCGTTGAGTTGCGCGCGCAAATCGAGCAGCGGTTTGGCGTCGACTTCGATTTCGAGATAGAAATGGGGGATCGTGGTCTTGCTTTCGAGCAGCCGCCTGGCGATGACCGAACGCATGGTGGTGAGCTTCGCGCTCCCCTCCTTCGCGATGGGGCCGCGGGCATAAATCGATGGGCCGTCCCCGCTTGGGGCGCGTCCGTTGGCGGGAGCGTTGAGCACGTCCTGCTTGACGATGCGGCCGCCGGGCCCCGATCCGGTCAGCGTGGCGAGCGCGACACCTTTTTCCGCAGCGATCTTTTTGGCCAGCGGCGAGGCCTTGATCCGGCCCCCGCCCGGAGCGGCCACGGACGTCGCCACGGCTGTCGGCGCGGCTGCGGCAGGGGCCGTTTTTGCCTCAGCGGGCGCGGCTGGAGAGGCTGGAGCCTGGGCCGACACGTCGATCACTTCGTCCTTCGTGCCGATGATGCCGATGCGCGATTGGACGGGAACCTTGGCGCCTTCCGGAATCAAAATCTTGCGCAGGATGCCCGAGTCGAAGGACTCGAGGTCCATGGTCGCCTTGTCCGTTTCGACCTCGGCGAGAACCTCGCCCGACTTGACCGGGTCGCCCTCCTTCTTGATCCACTTGACCAGGGTGCCCTCGGTCATCGAGGGGCTGAGCAGGGGCATGAGAATGTCTTTGGCCATAGTAGTATCAGGTGAGAGATTCGCCGGGTTTCAGTTTGATAAGTTGCGTGGGGATCCGGTAATGCGCCAGTTCTTTTTCGAGGGCTTCCGGCGTGCCGGGGGGCATTCCGTTCCATGTGCCCCAATGTCCGCCGATGGCGA
>Ga0182030_10021222_pt1 | contig 12179 bp, 12 predicted proteins | sample 812S3MmetaG_FD_121299 | JGI IMG/M metagenome (GOLD analysis project Ga0182030, IMG submission 121299) | Permafrost microbial communities from Stordalen Mire, Sweden - 812S3M metaG (Illumina Assembly) | ecosystem: Environmental > Terrestrial > Soil > Wetlands > Permafrost | place: Sweden...
ACGACCAACGCCGGCATCGTGGACGACCTCGAGGGACTCGGCACCTACGCCAACGAACACGAGCTGTGGTTCCACGTCGACGGCGCCTACGGTGGCGCGGCGCTCTTCTCGCCGACGCACCGACACCTGCTCGAAGGCATCCGCCACGCCGACAGTTTCGTGGTCGACCCGCACAAGTGGCTGCTCGCGCCGCTCGACTGCGCGGCTCTTATCTACCGCAACCCCACGGCGGCGCGAAAGATCCTGGCCCAGCAGGCGAGTTACCTCGACATCCTGCACACTGACAACGACGAGGAGTACGAATGGAACCCTTCGGACTTCGCCATCCACCTCTCGCGGCGCGCACGGGGTCTGCCCTTCTGGTTCTCGCTCGTCACCAACGGCACCGCCGCCTACGAAGTTGCGGTGCAGGCGGCCATTGACCTGGCGCAACGCACCGTGGGCTTGATCAACGAGATGGACCACGTGGAGATGGTGCGACCATCGAGTCTCTCCATCGTGCTCTTCCGGCGCATTGGTTGGGAGCCCGAGCAGTACAACGAGTGGAGTCAGCAACTGCTGCGCGACCAGATTGCCTTCGTGACGCCCACGAAGTGGGAAGGCGAGACCGTCGCTCGATTGGCGTTCCTGCACCCCGACACGCCCGACGAAATGGTCGTGGCGATACTCGAATCGATGCGGGACTAACGATCCTTCAATAATGGATCGGACGGCGTGCGGGTCGTCTCGCCGCGCTCGTGGCGTCGCCGCCAGGCAATGCCGCCGAGAGCCTCGAGAACCACACGGTTGCCCAGGTAGGCCGTGATCTCCGCGTGGTCGTACGGGGGCGAAACCTCCACCACGTCGACCCCGGCGACGGGAGTCTCCATGGCGATTCGCCGTACCGCATCGAGCAACTGACGACTCGTGAGTCCGCCCGGCTCGGGTGTGCCCGTGCCGGGTGCCGAACCGGGATCGACCACGTCGATGTCGACGGAAAGGAACACGCCGTCGCAGTCAGTCATGGCGAGCGCAATCGCCTCGTCCAAGACGGCGTCGAGTCCACGTTTGACGACTTCAGCCATCTCAAAGGACCGCATGCCCTGGCTCGCCATCCAGTCCAGAGTCTCGGGCTCCGGCCAGTAACCGCGCAACCCTATTTGCAGGAAGCGGTCACCGCGGCAGGCGCCGGATTCAATGAGTCTGCGCATCGGCGTGCCGTGCCCGTAGAGCGAACCCATCTGGCTTTCGCCAGTATCGGCGTGCGCGTCAAAGTGGATGACCGAGACCCGCCCCCAGCCCACGTGGCGCGCAACCCCGGTGACGTCAGGCAGAGCAATGGTGTGATCGCCGCCCAGGATGACGGGGATGATGCCCTGCGTGGCGACCGCCGCCACTCGGGCCTCCAGCAGCGCGAGCGACTTTTCGGTCTCGCCCGACGGCATCTCCACGTCACCCAAGTCCACGACGCCTAGTTCCACCAGCGGATCAAGGCCCAGCGCCAGGCTCGGCCGTTTGCCATCGTGTGGCAAGTAATCGGTCAGGCGAATCGCCTGGGGTCCGAAACGACAGCCCGCGCGGTGTGACGTCCCACCATCAAAGGGCGCGCCAATAATGACGGCTCCCGCCTCGAACCACTCGGACGCGACGTCGGGATCGGCACTCGGCACGCCCAGGAACGTCGCGTCGGGGCCGTACAGATTTCCAATGCGCATGGCGCTCCTCGGGGTCAACGTCCGCTCGTTTTCTTGTTTCCCACCCTACGCTTGTCTCATCGTGAAAGTTCGTTCGGTAAGTGCCACCCGGGTCATCAACGCACCGCCCGCAACGGTTTTTGACTTGCTCGCGGACCCGCGGCGCCACGCCGACTTTGATGGTTCGACGACCGTCGTGGACGTCAAGCAGGCACCCGCTCGGCTCTACTTGGGCGCCACGTTCTCCATGGACATGAAAATGCGCATTGGCTACCACGTGAAGAACGTGGTGGTCGCCTTTGAAGAGGCAAAGTGCATTGCCTGGCACCACGTCGCCCAGTTCATCTGGCGCTACGACCTGGAAGAGGTGCCGGGCGGCACCAAAGTGACCGAGTCCTTCAACTACAACAAGCCCTGGGCTTTTGGCATCATCTGGCTGGGCTGGCCCGAGAGAAACCGACGCGCCATGGAAGCAACGCTCGAGCGAATCGACCGCCTGGTTACTTCGGGTTAAGCGTCAGCGCGGCGCCCGTGTTGAGTAGCTCCACCCAGGTCTGGCCGGGCGTGAGAGCGATGGTCGCGCCCGCCGCGGTCTTGTACGAAATGATGTCGGCCTTGGACGCGCCGCGCGACCAGGTGCCCACGACCTCCTTGCCGTCAGTGAAGACGTCCGCCACGCCCGAGCCCTGTAAGTTCGCGTAGGACGCTTCGGTCCCGATGCCGTTGACGTAGGTCACGTACATGACAATGACATTCTTCGGTGATTCACGCACGCCCGTGCCAGTGATGTCGGCCATGCCAAAGAGCGTTCGATCCCACGAGGCACTCGTCGTGTCCCAGGTCCAGGTCACCGGATAGATGCTCGGGAACTGAACGATGAAGCTGTTGATCGTCGGGCCCTTTACTTTCTGGGCCGCGGAGCGATACGTGAAGAGTGCGGGCGGCGGGGTGGGCGTGCCGCCAAACGCGAACAACGAGGGCGCCACGGCGAACAGGTTGTGGGGAGCCAGGAGGCTCAAGTCGCGGAACATCGCCGTACCGGCACTGGTCTCATTCACGAGCTTGAGCGACGGAACCGTTTCGATGCTCGTCACCGCGTACGGCGCGCCACCGGAATAAGCGAAGATGCCGCCGAGTGGCCAGACGACCTGCGTGTCGGTTGGCCGCACGGAACGCACGGGTCCAACCTTGACCGGGGCCTGAGAGTTGAAGATGGCGGCCAGGCGCGTGATGCCGCCATTGACAATTTCTTCGTAGACCACGTCGGCCTGGTCGATGCCCCACTGGGGCAGCGCCTCGGGCGTGTTCTCAATCTTGACGGTGAGCGCCGAACGCGTAATCGCGGTGCCCGACGGATCGGGCAGTCCAGTCAGTGGCGCGATCGCGACCGGAATCGTCGTGGTGGTCGTGGTTGTCGTGGATACCGTCTTGGACGGTGAATTACGACGGAGGATGAGCCACGCCACGGCTCCGGCTCCGAGAACGGCCACGACGAGAACCACGATGAGAAATTTGCGCATGGACCTAACTTAGTAAGCCAAACCTCAATGAATTGACCACTTCAGACGTTCATTAGAAGCATGAAGATGACCGTATGGGGCAATTGCGTCTCTTTGCTCAGGTGTTCGGAGCCCTCGACCGCCGTCCAGCCCGTCGACAGGTAGAAGCCCAGTGCGGTGTCGCGCGCGTTGGCCCATAACTGTTGGGCACCGCGGCCGCGCAGTTCGCCAATCGCGGTGGTGAGCACCTTGGCGCCGTAGCCACGGCCCTGCACGTCAAAGTCAATGGCCATGTAGCGCAGTTGATAAGAACGCAGTTCTTCATTCATTGGCGGATCCGATACGAACCACGACGCGCTCGCCACCAGTCGATCCCCGAGGAACCCACCGAAATGCACCGCTTCACTTTCATCATCGCGCGTGTCCTCAACGGAGCTTTCGGGGTTATCCGCGCGCAGTACTCGTCGACGCAGGTCGTGCAGTTGACTCGCCACGACGCGGCGAACCTGAAACGGTGGCGACGACTCCTTAGTCAAGCGGCTTCACCAAAGTGTGCAACAGAATCGACGCGTCACGGTCCATCGTCATGACCTCACCGGTGGCGTGGAATCCAACCCTCTCGTAGAAGGCCCGGGCGCGCAGCATGGGCTCGGAGACGTGCAAGTACAGCGCGTCCACGCCCTCCTTGCGCGCCCACTGCTCGACGACGTCCACGAGTTGCTCCGCAATACCCGAGCCGCGCGACGCCGGCGACACGTACATGCCGTAGAGCCAGCGAGTCCCGGGGTGCAGCTCGTTCTTGCCACCGGACGCCACGCCGACCACACGCCCGTCGTGCTCGGCAATGTAGTAGTTCCACTCGCGGCACAACGCGCGCCAGTGACGTTCAGCCCAGGTGCGGCACTCTTCGTAGGTCGATCCGTAGGCCTGGGGCGAATCCAGCAGCGCTTCGAGGCGAATACCGCGCAGCAGCGAGGCGTCATCAATACTGCAGTGACGCACGGACGAAGCGTCGTTACTTGACAATGTTCATTCGCGACGCGACGTTTTGCTCGCTCAGGCTGCCGCCCTTGAAGGCTTCTTGCACGTTGTCGTGGTCAACGTCCGGGCGATTCTGTGAGAGCTTGGCCTTGCCCTGAATCGAACGTACGTCGATCTCCAGGCCAACGATGGCGGCCAATTGGTGGCCAATGTAGTCGGCCGGTGAATCTTCCACCCGCCACGGCGGCGTGTTGCCCGATTCAAAATGATCGGTCAAATCATGCACCTGGGTTGACGTCCACTCCTTGTCGTCGTGCACGCTGAGTCGACCGCGCACTTCGCAGGCCACGTAGTTCCAGGTGGGTACCACGCCGGGGTGCTCAACTCGACTGGGATAGAGGTTGGGCGACACGTACGCGCTCGCCGCGAGAAAGATTGCGAGCACCTCGTGGTCCTCTTTTACGGCCCGCCACCAGGCGTTAGCTCGCGCCACGTGAAAACGGATGGTACGCAGGTCCTCGCTCACGATCACGGGCACAAAAACACTCTCGAGTCCTTCGTCAGTATTGATGACCAACATTCCCGCGCCGGCGTCGAGCACAATCTTCCACGCGGCGTCCTCGTCAACCTTGAAATGTGGGGGCACGTACATGACTCCATTGTTTCACGATTTGCCCGCAACGCGGAACGCTACAACGGTGCCTGTCGCGGCAGACGAGCCGAGTAAATCGAATAACCGTCGATTTGGCGCACCAGCAACGTCGCGATGACGACCGCCGCGACCATGGGGACGGCCAACGAAAAACCACTGTGCGTCAGCTCCAGCACGAGCACGAGGCCGGCCAGCGGCGCCTGCATCACCGCGCCGATCATGGCGGCCGCACCAATGAGCGCGAAGGCCCCGATCGGGGTGCCGTGCCAGAAATGCGTCCAGACCACACCCAGGAAGGCGCCCAGCACCGCGCCCGTACTCAGAAACGGCGTGAAGACACCACCCGCCGCACCGCTGCCGAGGGTGATCGCCGTCACGAGTGGCTTCAACGCGAAGAGAGCAAAGAGTAGACCCATACCTCCGAGACCGAGGAAGGCTTCGTGGGCCATGTCCTTGCCGTTACCGAACAATTGCGGGTACCAGATACCCAGGATGCCAACCACCAGAAAGCCCAGTGGCATCATCCAAAAGATCGACGGACCCGACGCGCGATGGGCCGACACCCAACCAATGAGTCGCACGTAGATGATCGACAGGATCCCTATGACGAGCCCGGCGGGCAGCGACCAGACCATGATCGATGCGCTCAAGTGATAACTCGGAATGTCCGCGTAAGTCGCGCCGGTGGGCAGGTAGACCCAGGCGACCGCGGTCGCGATCACCGAACAGGCGAGAGCCGGCAATACCGTAGGCAGGGCAAAACTTCCGAGCAACACTTCCGCAGTGAACAGGGCGCCCCCAAGGGGGACGTTATAGACCGCCGCCAACCCGGCACCACCACCACAGGCCACGAGCAAGCGTCGTTGCGCCGGCGACAATTTCATCCATTGCGACAGCAGGCTGCCCGACGCTCCGCCCATGAGCTTGGGGGCCGCCTCGCGACCGATCGATGCCCCCATACCGATGACGACTTCGGACGTCAATGACGTCAAGAAACTTCGACGCAGAGAGAGTTCCGCGTCGCCGTTCCACAGCGACTCGTCGATCTCCGCCATCTCATTCTTGAGGTAGCGGCGAATGAGGAACCACGCGCTCGCTCCGAGCACGCCCGCAATGAAGAGGGTGACCACCCGGTGCAGGTCAGAGGTCTTGGCCACGGCGAGCGCGTAACTGCCGTGGTGATAACTGAACGCCAGTCGTTCGGCCCACGAGAGCACCCACATCAAGAAGGCGCCGAAGAGACCAGTGGCAATACCAGTCAGGACAAGAGCAACCCAGAAAGTGGGCGTGAGCGCGGCGTCACCGTCGTGGGTGACGTTGGGCTGCTCCATGGCACCGCGGCCCGAAGCGATGCGTCTCTTGATGAGTGGTTGAGGAACGCGCTGACGCTCGCTCTCACCGCTACGTTTGCGCACCATAGGCCTCTCGTTACGTCGCAGGACCACAATCGTAGTCCTGGCATTCGCGAATTTGGACCGGCCGAAACGGCCATCCGACTACAAGATGAACGGAATGATTGCTTTCACGCGCTGTCGGTAGGACGGATACTCTTGCGGAAAACTCTTCGTCATCAGTTTCTCTTCGAGGTACACCTTTGGAATTAGCACCCCGACCGCGATGGCCAGGAGGAGAAATCCGTAGACCTCTGCGAACTGAATCGATTGGTGCGAAAGGCAAGAATAATCCAGAGCGTTGCCGCGACGTACCAGACCACTTCAATCAGAATCGTCGCGAAGCGCTCCAAGGTCTCTCTACGGTTCGGTCGTCTGAGTTCTCGACGTCGGCATCGTGCAACTCGCGAGGTGCTCGGGGCCGTCGAGCTGTACACCGCAGTCGTCGCAAAAAAGATGAAGCCAGCACGAAGGATCGCCACCCATCTCTTCTTCGAGCAATGGCGCAGAATCTTTAGGTTCTGTTGCGGCTCCTTGATCGGCGTCTTTTCCCACAAATCCACACTAGCCAGGGCCTTGCGTAGGTCTTCTCGCCACCCGCTACTGAGAAATGACGAGCGCGGACGCGTCGAGATCCTGCACGTCGGTCACTCCCGTCAGACCCAATGACACGCGCATCTCATCACGAATAATTCGCAGCAGGTGATCAACGCCCTTTTCACCACGGGCGGCCACCGCGTACGCCCAGGGACGACCGATAAGACAGGCCCGCGCGCCGAGCGACAGGGCCTTCACGATGTCGAGGCCACTGCGGATGCCGCCATCCATGAGCACTTCGCACTGGTCGTTAACCGCCGCCACGATTCCTGGCAACGCACGAATACTCGACGGCACGTCATCTAATTGTCGCCCGCCGTGGTTGGACACGATCACTGCGTCCGCGCCACGGTCGATGGCTTCGCGGGCGTCCTCAGCGTCGAGAATCCCCTTCAGCGCGATCTTGCCGTCCCATATTGAGCGCAACCACGCGAGATCGTCCCAGGTCACGCTGGGATCAAATTGACCGTCGACCCATCGCTGAAAATCCTGAGGAACTTTCGCGTCGGGCAGGGCACGCTCCAAGTTGCCGAACGTGAGCGGCTTTCCGCCGAGCGCCACGTCGCGCAGCCACAACGGGTGGGTCGCGAAGTCGATCCCGCGCCGCACTCGACCGAGCGATGAGATGCCGCCGGCGAGACCGTTACGTACGTCGCGATAACGCTTGCCAATCACCGCGAGGTCCACCGTCAGCACCAACGTCGTGCAGCCCAGAGCTTTCGCGCGAGCGACTAAATCTTCGGCGTACGCGCGGTCCTTCATCACGTACAACTGGAACCAAAAGGGCTTCTCGATAGCGGCCGCCACCTCTTCCATCCCGCAGATCGAAAGCGTCGACTCACAAAAGACGATGCCGGCATTCTCCGCCGCCCGTGCGGCCTGCACCTCGGCGCGTCGCGCGAGCATGCCGCCAAAGCCCACGGGAGCCAGTATGAGCGGCATCGAGAGTTCCTGCCCGAGCACCGTCGTTGAGAGCTTGTGTTGTGACACATCACGCAGTACCCGCTGGCGCAACTGGATAGAGCGCAGGTCGTCCCTGTTCGCAGCCAGCGTGTACTCACCGAACGAACCGCCATCGACGTAGTCAAAAATCTGACGAGGCAGGCGTCGGCGAGCTAACTCGCGGTAGTCCTGGGCTGAGCCCGGTGCGAGTCCGAGCGAATGGTCACGGCGTGAAGGCATGCCCATCATTATGGTCGAACGTTGCCGTACTTCAACTTTGATCCTTGCGAACAACGCGAGTTCAGGGCCGACGGCCTGAGAGGTCCAATAACTTCGTCTGCATCGAGGCGTTCTTCTCAAGGGCGTGCGATGGCCCTGAGCCGAAGATGCCCGTTTGTTCGATGAACCCTTCTAAGGGCACCAGCATGGCGTAGACGTAGGCAACGAGTTCACTCGGGATCTCTTCGTCGGCGCCGATGGCCCGAGCCAGATCCCAGTAATGCAGGGTGAGGTCCAAGATGCGAAAGTCGAAGAGTTGGGCGACGGTCACGTCGCCCCTGGGATGGTGCGCTATGGCTTCAAGATCAATGACCGCGCGAAAGCCCGCTCGTTGATCGTCAAGAGCCTGATGACATAGCGCGAGGACGTCGGGGGGTGCAGGGATCTCGAACAATTTGACGGCCTCATCCCTGGAACCGCCATCCAACAAGAGCACCGTCATGTCCGATGCTCGTGCGACGTGCCAGAGGAGTTCAGCGACCGACCAGTTCTCGCAGGGTGTCGGTCGTGAAAGGTCACTTTCGGTTGTGCGCGACACCAGCGAGGAGAAGTTCTCTGAACTGAGTGCCAGCATCTCGTAGTGGTCCACCGGGAGAACTTACCTTTTCCCCGTCGAGCGACACAAAACAAACTCACAAACTGACGATGTGACGAAGACCTAACGGATGAGGCCGGTGGAAAGCGAAGTGTAAAAGGTCGCGATTACGCCAATGCCTGGGCCAGGTCGGCGATGATGTCGTCCAGATCCTCAATGCCCACACTGAGACGTACGAGACTGTCCGGCGGTTCGAGGGTTGAACCCGCGGTTGACGCGTGCGTCATGATGGCGGGCAGTTCAATGAGGCTTTCCACGCCGCCGAGGGATTCAGCCAAGGTGAAGGTCGTGGTCGATTCACAGACCTTTCGAGCTGACGCCACACCGCCCTTCAACGTGAAACTCACCATGCCGCCAAAGTCGCTCATCTGCTGCACCGCGATCTCGTGACCAGCGTGTCCTTCCAGACCTGGATAGAACACCTTGTCGACCTGCGCGTGGCTTGACAAGAATTCGGCGACTGCCTTCGCGTTGTGACAGTGTCGGTCCATGCGCACTCCGAGAGTTTTGAGGCCGCGAAGCAGCAGGTAACAATCCAGCGGCCCGGGCACGGCGCCAATCGCGTACTGGTGGAATTTGAGCGTCGTCGCTAACTCGTCATTGTTGGTCGCCACGAATCCCCCGATGACGTCGGAGTGACCTCCCACGTACTTCGTTGTTGAGTGCACCACCACGTCGGCACCCAGGGTGAGAGGACGCTGCAAGTACGGCGTCGCGAACGTATTGTCGACCACCAACAATGCGCCGTGCTCGTGCGCCGCTTCACTGAGTGCGGTGATGGAAACAACGCTCAGCAACGGATTGCTCGGCGTCTCCAACCAGACCATCTTGGTCGAAGGAGTGACTGCAGCATGCACCGCGTCGAGGTCACTCAAATTAACGCAGGAAACCGTGAGCCCCCAATTGCCAAAGATTCGCGTGAGCAGTCGGTACGTGCCACCGTACGCGTCGTCACCGAGGATCACGTGGTCTCCCGGGGCCAGAGAGCGCAGGAGTGCGTCTTCACCCGCGAGCCCGGAGGCAAAGGCCACGCCGTACTGAGCTTCTTCCAGACTGGCCAAACAAGTTTCGAGCGCCGCCCTCGTCGGGTTGTCAACCCGTGCGTAGTCACTGAACCTTGGTACGCCCACACCGTCCTGGGCGTAGGTCGAGGTGAGATAGACGGGAGGATTAACCGCGCCGGTGAGCGAATCGGGCTCGGAGCCCACGTGAATCGCACGGGTATTGAAGCCGCTCACGCGAGACTCCTTTGCTCGAGGAAGCCCAAAAGGTCGCTGCGAGTGAGCACACCCACGGGATGACCACCGTCAAGTATCAAGACACTGGCGGACGTACTGAGGCGTTTGGTGAGTTCGCTCACACTCATGCCCACGCCCACCATGGGCATCGGCGGGTCTGCGATTTCCTTCACGCGAAGGTCGAGCACCGTGGCGTCGCGGGTGGTCACTTCAAGGAGACCTAACTCACTCAGTGATCCCGACACCTCCTTGGCGGCGAGCGGGAGCTCATCGGTCACGGTGACCAGCAGTTGTGACACGTCGTGTGAGCGCATAAGAGAAATTGCGTCGCGCACTAGCGTCTCTTCAGTCACCAACACGAGATCGGCCAGGCCGTCGGCCTGTCGCTTCACCTTGGCGCCCAGGACGTCGCCCGCGTCCATCTCGTTATGCGGGCGCAAGAAACCGAAGTCGCTCATCCACTCGTCGTTGAAGATCTTGGACAGATAGCCACGTCCGGAGTCAGGTATCAACACCACCACGACCGCGTCCTCATCGAGAGGCTCGCCGACCTTGAGGGCCGCGGCGACTGCAGTGCCGCCCGAGCCACCAATCAGAATGCCTTCGCGTTGCGTCACGAGTCGGGCCATGGCGAAGGCGTCCGCATCGCTCACGGCCACTACCTCGTCGACGAGCGTCGGATCGTAATTTGCCGGCCAGAAATCCTCACCGACACCCTCGGTGAGGTACGGGCGACCCGCACCGCCCGAGAACACCGAGCCGGCAGGATCGGCGGCGATGACCCGAATTTTGGGATTTTGCTCCTTGAGGTAACGTCCGACGCCCGAGATGGTCCCCCCCGTGCCCGCGCCCGCCACGAAGTGCGTGATGCGTCCTTTTGTTTGCGCGTAGATTTCCGGGCCGGTCGTCTCGTAGTGCGCTCTCGGGTTATTGGGATTCGAATACTGGTCGGGTCGAAATGAATTGGGCGTCTCCTTGGTGAGACGCTCCGCCGTTGAGTAGTACGAATCGGGGTGTTCGGGTGCGACCGCAGTCGGACAAACCACCACTTCGGCACCGTAGGCGCGCAGCACGTCAATCTTTTCCGGCGCCATCTTGTCGCTCATGACGAAAATGCATTTATAACCGCGTTGGGCCGCCACGATCGCGAGACCCACACCAGTGTTGCCACTCGTGGGTTCAATAATTGTTGAACCTGGTCCTAAGAGCCCGTCACGTTCCGCGGCCAACACCATGGTCAGAGCGGGACGGTCCTTGGAACTGCCACCGGGATTCGTCGTCTCCAATTTGGCGATGAGGTCACATTTGAGATCGCCGCCTATCCTGCCCAAGCGGACCATGGGTGTATGTCCAATGAGATCCAGCGGACTGTCCGCAACATCCATATCAGTGTGTTTCATGGCTGTTCGTTTCTTCTCTCGCTGCTCGAACGGCGTCAGGTCAACTCGACGACAATGGTCATTCTAAAGGGCCGCACCAGACCCATCACGAGGCGCACGTGCTTGATCTAGCCCGTTACGACCAGGAACGCGAAGCCGTCGTAGCCCTTGCTTCCCACTGTCTGTATCGCCGTCGCATCCACACGACTCTCGCGTGACACCAGATCGAGGAACGCACGGATCCCCTGCACCCGTTCGTCGGGACTGTTCGGGTCGATAATCTCACCGTCGCGTACCACGTTGTCGGCCACGATGACGGTGCCCGGTCGAGAGAGTTCCAACGTCAGCGAGAAGTACTCGCAGTAGCCTTCCTTATCGGCATCGATGAAGACAAAATCGAAGGGCTCGGAGCCTTCGCCAATTAACGCACGAAGCGATTCGGCGGCCGGACCAGTTCGTACCTCAACTTTTGACGCAAAGCCGGCCCGTTCAATGTTGATGCGGGCGACTTCGGCGTGTCGGGGTTCCAACTCGAGCGTGATGAGTGTGCCGTCGCTGGGTAGCGCTCGCGCTAGCCAAATCGAGCTGTAGCCGCCGAGCGTGCCAACCTCCAGGATGCGACGCGCACCGTGAGACCTGGCGAGCAGCTCCAATAATTTTCCTTGATTGGGTGCGACGTTGATCTGTGGCAGTCCCGCCGCCGTGGAATCGGCGAGGGCCGACTCGAGCGCGGAATCAGTGGGCGAAAGCCGCGCGACTAAGTATTGATCAACGTCATTCCAGAGTTCATTGTCCATGCCCAGAGTCTTTCAGAATATACGTGGCGCGTCACTTTCCGGCGTCGACGCTTGTTCGTCCGCCACGAACCAGCGTGGTCTCGTCAGTTACTAGTTGCTGATGCGCACACTCTCTGCGGCGAGGACGACGCCGGCAGGATTCGTCGCCACCACGAG
>Ga0182030_10021224_pt1 | contig 12178 bp, 15 predicted proteins | sample 812S3MmetaG_FD_121299 | JGI IMG/M metagenome (GOLD analysis project Ga0182030, IMG submission 121299) | Permafrost microbial communities from Stordalen Mire, Sweden - 812S3M metaG (Illumina Assembly) | ecosystem: Environmental > Terrestrial > Soil > Wetlands > Permafrost | place: Sweden...
AGCCGTCCTCGAAATCATCAAGGCGTTCACGAGGGTGACCTGCTGGTGCCATTTTTCGCATCGGGTACCAGTAGCCGCTTAGGTTGTAGTAACCGATGGAGTGAAGCGCTGAGTTTGCCTCAGAATGGTCATCAACCGTCATCCCGCGGGATTCAAGCAGTGTTATCTGATCCGGAATCGCAAGGAATGGCTTCGTGTACTTTGTAGTCATACAAAAAGAAAACTCACCCGGGCGGTCCGAAGACCACAAACGGGTGAGTCATAACGAGTTCCACTGTACTCGGTTGTAGAGACAATGCAACTATCCGATTCTCTAGTGTTCAAAAACAGTGAGAATTTGTTCATCTCAATGGCTTTCCTACGCGCGAGCTTGGGCCATTAGCACGGACCAGTTGCCGTGCGCATTCGCGAGTTGCGTCTCTCCAACCAGAAGGTAGTGCCAATTGTGTGACACCTGCTCACTGTCGGTTGCGTAACGCGCCCACTCTTCCGCGGCGTTCTTCTTCGCGAGCACTTCGGCGGAGGTGAGGTTTCGGTCGTCTTTAGTTTCGATGAGCCAGTAGACACCTTCGCTGTCTTCAACTGCGAAATCCGGGTAGTACGAGCGAGTCTTGTAGTTGATGACGAGACCGTCGCTGCGGTGCAGCCGAATCCATCGCTTGATCGCGTCATCTTCGTCGAGCAGAACTGCCATTGCGCGTTCGGTCGAGGAGTCGAACCACTCGATCGCGACAATCGATTTCTTCCAGCCATCGTAAGCATGGGCACGATCGAATTCCTCGAAGTGGTTTCCTGTCACAGGCCGGCTGTTGGTGCGCAAGACCGACAACACCCTTTCCGAGACCTGAATGCTCTCGCCCGCGGGTACAGAGCGGTACCGAGCCAGCAGCGTTGCATTAACAGTGTCAAGCACCGTGTTGAAGAACGACGAGAGGCGCTTCTCGGCGTCGTTTCCCAGCCCCTCGATGAGCGCGTCCACCAACCGGGCCGCGCCGTTCTTCTCCTGCGCCGTTGCCTTCACGAGACCGAGGTTCATCATCGAGTCAACCAGCGTTGCGCGGCCCTCCCCGAGGTCCAGGTGCGGCGAAGCGGCGATGACTTTGTCGGTGGCAGCTACTGGCCGGACCTCTAGTCCACCGTTGGCTGTCGTAATTATCTCTATCTTGCTGCGCCGCAGTACATCGTCGGGAGTTGCAGCGAGACCCGCGCCGACGGCCCGGAAGTCGGTCTCGGCGATCTGGGAAAGGGAGAACTCGCCGGGCCGCAGCATTCTCGCCATTTCGGGAATGAAAAACGGCGCACCATCCGCTCGCAGCGTTATCACCGACTTCATCGCGAGCGCCTCGGCCTGCACTTGGGCGATGCGGCCCAGTGTGTCCGACACGCGAAGCGTTCCCCCAGAAACGCCAGATCCCGGCGCTCCTACAGGCATCACAGAACTTCCCGGTGTCGGTTCGCCGAACGCCTCAATCGGGATCGTCGCGACACCAGTCAGTGGGTCCACGTCATTAGGGTTCGTACGTTCACTGACGAGGCGAGCTATCAGTACCGACGCACTTCTGAGCAACGCCTCGTAGCTGTCGTGCCCCAGTACCTCGACGGTGTCGAGCATCTCTACGCCGGTGAGTTGGCCGAAGGGCAGGCGCAGTCCGCGTCCCAAAGTCTGTTCGGTTAGAACTTGAGAGGCCAACGCGCGAAGTGCGCAGATGACGTAGATGTTCTTTACGTCCCGGCCCTCTTTCAGCATCGAGACACTCACGATTGCGCGCACCTTGCTCGAGGGCTCCTCGACGAGCTCCAGCTTCTCCAATGCTTCGTCGGAGGATTCTGAGTGGATGGTGAGCACGGCGTCGGAGTAGTTGGTACCGAAGAAGAGGGGGCGCGCGAGTATCTCCGCCACTTCGTTGGCGTCATCAATGGTCTGGCAGACGATGAACATCACCGGGTTCACTGGCACTGCCCCGGTGTGCTCACACCAGCTCTCGACTGCCTCACGTTTGGCATTCAGCAGGACCAGCCCGTCGGCCAGCTGCGTCTCGGTATCGCGGCGGTCGTCCTTGCGTCCTACTAGCATCGGAACCTTCACGAGGCCGTCGGCGATCGCCTGGCCCAGCGTGTAATGGAAGATGATCTCGTCCGGCTTCGTTCGGGAGTTCGGGGTCGCGGTGAGACCGACGATGGCCGCCGCGTCGAGCTCGCGGACGGCGTCTGAGAACGCCGGTCCGTAGTACGCGTGGTGCTCGTCTGCGATGACCACGAGGTCGCCGACCGATCGTAAAAAGTCGTAGAGGCCTTGCCCAAGGCCCTCTTGGAAGTCGCGTACCCGGCGGGACGCTTTCTCTTTGGGGCGAATCAGTTGCTGGACAGTGAAGACGAAGAGTTTCACGACGCTGTCGTCGCCGAGGGCCGTGCCGACCTCTCCGCGCTGGAAGTCATCACCGGTGATGACGAGCGGTGAAGTACGTCGTCCCTTGATGGACTTCGGGTGACCACGCGTGAAGTTGTTTACGGTCTTGGTGAGGATGGCGCGCGACGGCGTGATGACGACGATGTTCCGCACGCCGAGTTCCGCCACGTAGTCGATAAGGCCGGCTGCGATGTACGTCTTGCCGACGGCGGTGGCGAGGTCGAGCACAACTTCCACTGGCTGGCCATTGGCCTGATCGAGGCAATTCGCAAGGGCGGTCAGCGCCGCCACGTTGGGCAGCCGCAGGTCCAAGTTCGCAGCTATCTCCTCAATGCTCACGGCGTCGAAGGGTAGGACAATGTGAGTCTTCGGACTCATACGGCGTCACCCAGCCCCTCAAGCACCAGCTGGACCACCTGTGAACGCTGCGCGCTGAGGTGCGCAAGGTCCCGTGGGACCTTGCGCACCCGAGAACCTTGACAGAGGTTGCGCAGTAAGTCCTCGGCACCTGGCTCGGCTGCGGTAGCGACGACGGTCACGCGCTCCTTGTCGCCAAGCGCCCCTACGAGTATGCGCACGATGTCCTCGTTCAGCACACCATCGATGACCGCGAGCCGCATCCGACCCTTGCGTCCGATGAATACTCCGTCCAGTTCGTACTCGAAGTTGAGTTGCGCGGCCACGCTCTCGGCGAGTTCGCCGGCTGTCACGGAGTCTGACAAAAGCACGGTTGAGCCGTCCACTTCATAGACAGATGGCGCAACGTCGAGTAGTCGGAAACCGCCGCCGCCCTTCCACTCGACGTCCTCGGAGATCCCGCCGGCATCCTCGCCGTTCACGACCTTCTCGAGACGTGGCATCGTGAAGGTCGTAATGTTCTCCGCCGACCACTCGCACGTCACCCATCGGCGTCCCAACTTGTGCGCGACCGCCGCTGTGGTGCCTGAGCCAGCGAAGCAGTCGAGGACGATGTCGCCGGGGTTTGAGCCGATGAGAAGAATGCGCTGCATCAGGCGTTCAGGCTTCGGAGTATCGAAAGGTGTGATTCCCGGGTAAAGCTCCTTGATCTCCTTTTTGGCGGTGTCATTGCTCCCGACTTCAGTGGACGGCCAGATCGTGAGAGGTACGAGTCCGTCCTGGACTTCAGACAAGAAGCGCTTGTACCGTGGGACGTTGTTCCCGTCAGGCCCGAACCAGACGCGGTTGTCAGCCACGAGTTCCACGAACCTTTCCTCTGTGAAACGCCAACAGGAACCGCTCGGCGGGTCCACTCTCCGCCCAGATGGCAATGTCACTGTGTAGAACTGAGAAGCCCTTCTCCCAGGTCCGGCCTTGGCGCTCATGTTGTCTGACGCCCAAGGACCTCGAGCGTCGTTGTCAAGATTTCCATAACGGGCAGCAGCTTCCTCTGACCGAGGCAGCAAGTTGCGTACGTTCTTCCATTTCGCGCCTGACTGGGCATAGACGTGAATGTAGTCATGGCTCTGAGACACAGCGGTGCGGTTGTCTCGACCCGTGACTTTCTGCCAGATGATGGTCGAAACAAAGTTTGCACTTCCGAACACTTCGTCAAGCACCACGCGGGCGCGGTGCTGCTCGTAGTCGTCAAGGTGGACCCATACCGATCCGTCATCACTCAAAAGCCGCTTGATCTGAACCAGACGGTCCCGCAGCATCGTGAGCCAGACAGAGTGCTCAAGGCCGTCGTCGTAGTGAGTGAAGGCTTGACCGGTGTTGAATGGCGGGTCAATGTACACGAGCTTGACCTTGCCCTCGTACTCGGCAGCAAACTCCGGCACTCGGAGCAGGCTTGTGAGGGCGTGAAGGCTCTCGCCGCGAATGAGTAGGTTGTCCTTCGCTCGTGATCTGTCAGGATGAACCGCGCCAACGGACGTGACGTTGTGCAGCAGGCGAACCTCGGAGACACGAAAGTCCGATGGCTCGACCCATTCATAGGAGCCATCCTCATGGGAGAGCAATCGGAGATGCTTGTTGGCCCAAGTAAGGGAGAGCGCACCCGTGTATTTGGCCATGCAGTCTTTCACCCTCTCTTCTGTTTGTCATCCAGTGCCGAACTTCGCTTTACGCAGGGTACTTGCCCCTTGTTTCAGACGCAGGATGGCCCACCACGATCGTCATTACGAAATCGAGAATCCCCACCAGCGCCTTGGCGCTGGTGGGGACCTGCTACGGAGCAGCGCCGATTTCAACGCTGTACGAGTTCGCGATGGCGCGGATGTAATCGCCTGCGGAGTGAAATCGTCCAAGCAAAAGTGACTGACTCTGCCCGACGTGGGCAGAGACAGCTACCACCAACAAGAAAAGCTGGTGGCGGGCCCTGCTCATTTCTGGTGCGCTCATCTCTTGGGAGAGACTTTCAGCACCGGTACAAACGGTCCAGATTCGACGATGAGTGTCATTCAACGTCTCGAAGGGGAACGGCGCCCCAGCCTCGGCTGGGAGCGGATAGGCCTCTTCGAAGACCCTTCGGCCCAGTGCAACAAATCCGTCGCAATTCAGATTCAGATCCTCGATTGCCGCTGCGACAAACGAAAGTGCTGGGACCCAGTTCACGTCAGTAACCAGCCCGCCGAAATCCTCGAGCGCGTATTCCTCGACAAGTCTTGCGGGCATACCCCAAGCAAAAAGAGCATCGGCAGCATCGGCGAGTTCCTCGGTCGTTTCAATGGTTCGTTTCGAATTCATTGGTAATTCCTTTCTGTTATGAGAGTCGTCTCTCGCACATCACCTTGCGCGCGATTCGTAGCAAGCAAAGTCCTTTTGTAACGAAGTTCCCGCTGGCTTGACCATCGGGGACTTCGTTTGGGATGACTGCTCCGCGACGAGTTCGTTACGCCACCGACGTGAGGGACGCGACAGCTCCCGCCTCTATTGCAATTTCGTTTTCAGCCCACGCGACGCGGTGATAAATGATTGGCCAGTACTCGGGCGTTAACTCGCAGCCCAACCACTCGAACCCTTCGAGGACTGCGGCAACAGCCGTGGTTCCTGAACCGAGGAAAGGGTCGAGCACAACGCCGCCAAGCGGCGTCACCAGTTTGCACAGGTACCTCATCAGAGTGAGCGGTTTCACGGATTCATGAAAGTTTGCCGTCGGCGACGTGGTGAAATTCTCGTCGACGTTGCCAGCTGAGTCGTCACCTTGACCGTCGTACAACTTGCCTCGTGGCGACAAGCCGTCATTCAAGCCGGCGTCCTTCTCCCTCCTGCTTGGCTTCGCGCAGTAGAAGAACCGAGCGGCTGAGTTGGAGTCCATCGCCGTTCTCAACTCGCGATTCACCGGCTCCCAACTGCTGAGCCGGCCGCCCGGCGCGGCATTGGCCCTCTTCGACAACGTCCCGCCATTACTTTGTGGGAAGTCCGCGAGGACTGCCTCACTACCGTCGTGCACCAACTTGGCGGGCCAGCGTCCCTCCGTCGTCGTGGCTGACACGTATTCGGGTCGTTGCTTTTGACCATGCCCCGACCACGTTTCAAGTTTGTTTATCGTGACGGGCTCGCCAGGTACCCGCGACCCGTCGATATTGAGTGCGCCGACGCCCCACTTAAGGATGTTGGCGACCACGGTTCCATCAAGAGGTTTTCTTGCGACGCAAATGGGCTCCACTGCGGGCTTAAGCGCGGTGCCCCATCCGCTCCACTTCGCAGCGTCCGCAGTGATTGCAGCGTGCGCGGGCATAGCTTTGGGGTTGTCGATGGTCTGACCTGGTCGTCTGCCTACCACCGACACTCGCTTGCCGCGGTGCCCCATCGCTTTGGCGGCCTTGTCGATGGCGATTGAGACGTTGTGCGATTTGGGCATTCCTTGGCCGTAGACCCACGAAATCGAGTCGCGTATCGAGAATCCCGCATCTTCCATTGCGCTTACCATTCGGTGACTCGTGCGCGCAGCGCCGAACGCCAAAAGATGACCGCCTGGCTTTAGCACGCGTAGGCATTCGGCCCACAACTCAACGCTAAAAGCGATGCCAGAGGAATCCCAACTCTTGCCGCAAAGTCCGATTTCATAAGGCGGGTCCGTCACGACCGAGTCGACGGAATTGGACGGTATTTTCTTGAGCTCTGCGAGGCAGTCGCCCTTCATGATGGATGTCACACGAAGAACGTGCTCGGTTGTTTTCCGCGCGGCAGTCGCCTCTTAGCTGAGCACACTCTCCGGCACGTCAGTGGGCTTTCAAACGGCAGCAACTAGGCCGAGAACTTCTTCAGCCAACTGAAGTGTTCGATTAAAGGAATGCACCACTGCATTCGCCAATTGCACATGTAGCGTTACCTGATTGAGATTTCAGCGACGCCGAGCGCATCGTCCGGCTCATAGGTCGGGTTCCTAGAGTTCGGTGTAGTTATCGACTTTTCACCCAAGTGGCCTAATTCAGACCGTTTCCAATGGTCGCAAGTCGTCTAAGGGCCAGTACTGGCTATCAGGCTCGCCGCCCTCGTTTTCCGATCTTGTGAACTCCTCTTCGGAACAAATGAGGACGACAGGGAATTTCGCGCCACGAACAGGCGCGCCAAGTGCTCGCATTCTGAGATGTTCCCCGTAAGCGGTTGTTACTTCGATTAGTGTTCCGTGCTGGATTTGGGCATTTTGTCTGGTCACAGGTCCATTATGACAATGCCATAAGGTCCTCGCTTGAACTATCTAAAATAATTTGCATCTGGCATGTTCTTCTGGCATAGTTAATGAACGGCTTCCCGACACGCGGCAAGCCCTGCCATAAGGAGTTGCCAATGGACACAGACACGAACGAGGAAGCGAAGCCGCCCTACCTTCCGTTCCAGACCCTCCTCAACTACCTCGGCGAACTCGCCGAGAAGCCCCTCCCTCCGAAGCTGGACCGGTCAATGATGAAGAGCAAATCGGGCGGCGATCAGACGAACCTCATTAGCGCTCTAAAGTTCTTTGGGTTCATCGACGCTGATAACACGGTGTTAGCAACGTTGCGCGCCTTCGTTCCCATGAATGAATCTGAACGAAAAGTTGATCTTGGCACGCGGCTCCGTGACCTCTATCCCGAGGCATTTAAAGTCTCGGACGAACACGGATCGGAGACCGCTCTTTACGACTGCTTCACGGAGACGTATGGCTATGCCGGTGACACACGCCGCAAGGCGGCGACCTTCTTTCTCCACGCTGCCCGTTGGTCCGGAATCAGCGTCAGCGCCAACTTTCCGACAACTCGCATGGGTTCCGGACGTGCTGCGACACGTGGAGCGAAGCGGACTCCTGCGAAGAAAGTCCCGGCGAAGCGACAGACGCCGCAAGTAAAGAAACGGACTGCTGCCGAATCACCAAATGAAAGCGTGGAGGCGTCATTCGGAGGTCTCGGATCGGCAACGCTGACTCTCAACGTCCCTTTACTGAGTCTTCCCGAAAACGTGCTTACAGGTCTTTTGCGAGTTGTCAACGACTTGCGTGCTCTTTCCTACGACGAGATGGACGAAGACGAACTCTACGAAGGCGAGGAGGAGGACGAAGAGTGAGGAGGGAAACTGCCCCCGGACCCTTTATTGGATTAGGCCGGTCTTAGCGGAAGGTCTCATCGCGGTCCGGGGGCGCCCAAAATAGGGCACAGGACATTGTACTTACCATGACAGTGACCTGTACCTTGAACAACCCAAAATGGAAACGTCGTATGGGATGCAACGCCTTCGAAGGCTAAAACCAGTCAACATTGACATAGACCTCGAAGAGCTCTAAAGATCGTACTTAAGGTTGAACCCTGTGAAGACGAAGCGGAAGAATCCGATTAGTTCACTGAGGAACGAGCCGTATTAATCGGTCCCGAAAGGTTCTCAGCCGTACCAACTCAAGGTCAAACTCAAGCGCGGGCGGCGATGGTTCGTTAAAGGCTGGATTGTTCAACATTCCGAGAACGCTGCTTAGAGGTGGGCGAGAATTCGGTGGCCGGGTCCATGAATTACGACGCGCAACCGACTCAGCAGTTGGAACCATTTGAGCTGGGCGGAATTCAAGTGCTATTGCGACGTTCCACGCAAACAGACGGTCGTACACGCTGCTTATCCAGCCGTCCACCATGCCGTGATCACCATGCTCTTGATCGAGCATCTCGTTTGCGGCTCGTATCTCGGGTCGAAAGTCGGGGGCTGGTCGATCTGGTGCTGAGACGGGGGCGGCATTTGAAGGTCGCGCCTCTAAGTCGCGAATGCGTGTCTCCAATTCGTGTATTGGCTCGCGCGCATAATTCCAAATCCTCTCCCATGTCGCGGATAGGAAATAGGCCAAGATCGCGGCCAGCGGCGTGACAATCGCCACAGCCAGTCCAGAGCCCGTGAGCGCCACTGGAACACCAACCACCAAAGCCGCGACAGCCACAAATGTCGCGTCGCGCAACGGATGGTGGCGAACTGTTTGGTCGGGTTGAGCCCTCTTCCATCGTTCGCGGTCCATTCACGGAACCTATCCGCATTTTGGATTTTCAAGTTCCGTGTCGCTGGCGAATGACCAATCGCCTTTTCTTTTCTCCAAGGTATAGCGACTGCGTCAATTGACTCCACCGGGCACAGTGACAGCTATGTGCAATCTGGAGTGGGTCACGATGGAGGACGTTGAAAACTTGTGGGCCAATTTCGTGCTTGAGGCAATTGGCGCCGGCGAGAAGCATCAGAGCGAGATGGCCGACGACTACAGCCACCTCGCTGCCGAGACGCTAGATGTTTGGCTTTGGGCGCTCGACGATGGCGGCGGCTACTGGTGGTGTAGCAAATGTGAGGAGCGCCATGTGCTCGATGACTAGCCATCGACTGTGCCGCGCCAGAAACCGGCACTGTAATCCTCGTTGGGCACCCTGCTCGACAGAAGGAGCCGCAGATGAGCAACCCAATCACCCTCGAGGAGGTTGAGGAGACGCTGGACCTTGCCAATCGGCTGGGCCTCATTGTGAGGTGTCCGCCCGGCCGCGGGCAGTGGTACACCGCGACACCTTTCAGTAGTGACAATGCCGACAAGTTGGGTTCGAGGAGCCCGCAATGACCAAGTACCGCCGTCCACCGGGGGAGTGATGTGTGTGAACTTCGAGCGTGTGTTTGTCGAGCGCCGTCCGACCAGCGAGGAGACTTACGCGGAATTCGTAGTCAGGCTGGCCGCACGCCAGGTCGGGTGTCACGGGGAAGCGAGGAGTGCTTGCGCAGTGGACTATCGCTTGACGCAGCGGGGAGCGCCTATGAACCTCAACCAGTGATGTCGAGCGTCGTACGAGCCTCCCGTAAGCACCTGGCGCTCCTAGTGTTCGTCACATTCCTCCTGTTCGTATTTGTGCTGCTATTTGAATTGGAAATCCTCTACTGATCGATTTAGCGCTCTCTGCTCGTCCTTGTTCTCGACCAGTCCTCCATAGTGGTGGTCTTGCTCTCCTTTCCTTATTTGTTGGTGGAGCGACCGCAATCACGGCTTTGAACTTTCACGGCAGTCGGAACAACAGTCTGGGAACGGGTTCTGGCCGGATTGACCTTTCAATCTCTCGGTCCAACTTGACGTGGATTGCGCTTTGACACTTGGTAAGCACTTTTCAGTAATTCGGGGTAATGAGCACGATCACCAGTTTGGTGTGGCACGGCAGTCGGAACACCAGTCTGGGAAGGGGTTCTGACCGGATTGACGTATCAATCTCTCGGAGAAGTTGGAACTACGGGGCACTCTGATCGCCCCTGTAGTCGTCGACCCGCAACCATCAAAGGATCTGTTTTGACTAAGTGGTTGGTGGACCGTCGAACTTCATCTCAGTTGCGCCGGGGATGATGTTTCGAAGGACTGTTTCTAATTCTTCTTCGCTGAGCCGTCCTATTAGATAGTTGAGTTGCGAGTCGATGCCTTCAGCATTCAGGTCGGATGCCTCCGTATGCTTCTCGTCTACGACGAGGTCGTCAAGGTCGCTCGCATTCAGACCTAACTGTTCCATCAGTTCGGTCATTGCCGCGATTTGGGCACCTGACACGATGTAGTTCAATTTTCTCCAACTCTACGAGCAACGTGCACAGAGATACCGCAAAGTCTGAACCTCAGTACATAAACGTACACCTCTCTCGCTGCATTCCATCAGGTCGAACGGAGGGAAATTGACATGAATACACATCTGAAGGAATTAATGTTTGCGTCGACAAGTCCTGGCGTTCTGACTCTCGCTCCCTTGCTGTATCGACAGAGTCCCACTGCAGCATTCAGCGTGGGAAAGTGGATTGTGACCCTGAACCAACAACAGCAAGCTTTTGTTGAGCACGACCCGGCACTGAGTGCCAGGGTCCTTGCTGGCCCCGGCACTGGAAAGAGTTACACGGCGGTGCAGTTCCTCGAGCGACTCGCAGTAGCGAATCCCGGACTTCGGGTCCGAATGCTTACGTTCACGAGGGCGGCTACGGCAGAGTTCGCAATCAAGATGAACGACGCGGTTTTGTCGGGGGAGGTCATCTGACCTCACTGTGGCGTCATTGGGAGCCACCTCAACCCTGATAACGGGGTCTCTCGCACCACTGCATTAGCCACCAGCACTTGCAGAGGTACCTGACCGAGTTCGCGTTCCGTCACTCGACGCAAAAGCTGAGCGACACTGAACGCATTGGTGAAGTTGATGGGTCAGATTCCCAGCTTTCGATTGAGTTGCAACCCAATGACACCGGGCTAAACAAGAGCATTTCATCAGGAAATGTGGCCCGCAACACTTCGGGTGCAGATCATCACGCAAAGTGTTTTTTTGTTACACCATTGCTTGGTATCATTGAAGTCGAGGTGAAGATCAACTGAATAGGAAGCGGTTGATCCGAACCTCAACCCCAGTAGCTCAGAGGTAGAGCGTGTTCATGCTAAGTCCAAGGTCGAGGGTTCGAGTCCCTCCTGGGGTACAAAGCAAGAGGGGACACATAAGTGTCCCCTCTGTGCATTTGAAACATCCGAGACAACCAGCACCAACCGACACGCGGTGGCCTAGTAACTCAGAGCGTGTTCATGCTGAACGAACACCAGTATGACATGCTAAAAACAACACATTATCCAATTCTCCTTAGAAGTGAAAATTTCATGCAGATAGCCAGAAACCCATGACGCGAACCCCTCTTGCTCTTGACGTGAGATGAAGTAGGGGCCACCACTCTCGGTTCGGTAGTCGTGTCATTGTAAGTCTCGTCCATTATGAGCCTTCAAGGGTGTCGAGAATCTTTGAGATCCTGATGGCAAGATTCGAGTATTCGACTGAAATGTCTATGACCATTCCTGACAATACATCACCTGCGCCGTAGCTGGATTTCACATCTTCGCTCACCAACTTTAATAAGGGAAGGCGAACTGCGGCATCGATTTTTCTCGCTGCCGCATCAAAACCAAGCTGAGCGATCTCTAGGGCTTCGGGTCGAGGTTTGTATTCATAGTCACCTTCAGTCTTACCGTGTGGAGTGTGGGCCCTGATGTAGCCGGACAGTTCCTTTATTAGGGACCTGTCCACTTGGGTCATTCCTTTTCCTATTTTGTACATTTGTTTTCTTTCTTGTCAGGTGGCTAGTGCCACGATACCCACAGTGGGCGCGAAATCGAGGTCCCAAATACTGGGATGCAAGTGTGCAAAATACTGGGACTTGTCACCCCAAAAGTGTGACAAGTGTCACATAAAAACGGGTGACTGATTCGCCCCGGGAAAGTTGGAGAGTAATTCCTCTGAGAGGATTGCTCCATGTCAAGAAACACCCGTTACTCACCCGAGCTGCGTGAACGAGCGGTGCGGATGGCCATTGAAAAGCGCGCGG
>Ga0182030_10021227_pt1 | contig 12177 bp, 11 predicted proteins | sample 812S3MmetaG_FD_121299 | JGI IMG/M metagenome (GOLD analysis project Ga0182030, IMG submission 121299) | Permafrost microbial communities from Stordalen Mire, Sweden - 812S3M metaG (Illumina Assembly) | ecosystem: Environmental > Terrestrial > Soil > Wetlands > Permafrost | place: Sweden...
ACAAGATACTTCGTTCCGTAGGCCTTGTGGATGATCGGACGGATGATTGCGCCTTCGGCGCGATGATGTCGCTCGCCTTACGGCAAACGTTCAGAAAACTGCGTTTTCAGATGATTGCCGACATTTCCTCCTGTTGTAGCGGATCGTATACCCGAATTCGAACGTGAGAACGGGTATCGATGGGAGGGGTGGGCATATGTCATGGGCAAAGTCTGGAAAGCTTACAGCAAAGAAAAGGGATGGAGCGAGTGGTTTAGTCCCGAAGAGGACCAAACCTTCGGCGCTGCGAAAAGGGTAAACGTCTTTCTGAAAATGGAGATGTGGAACTTGGATGGGCACTGGCACTTTCGAAAGCGGAGTCTCACGAGCACTCAGGACCATTCGGGCTCTGAAGTTGATCTCGGGCTAGGTGCTACAAGGACGTATGTGGATGGATGGCTAAACGAACGAAAGCCAATAAAGAAGCTGACCTGTGGACAAATACCTGGAGCGCAGTAGAAGGAAGCTTAACTCCTCACCAGCACCACGATAGGACGGCACCTCATGAACACGATGACAGTAGCGTTAATCAATACATTCAGAAAGACGAAACGAGCTCTCACCTGCTCGGCACCCATCATCGCTGAATGCGGATCATGAATGGGAAATGGTCCTTTTCCGAATTCAGCTCGGTCCAGATTCTTTTACACAATCCGACTTTAAGATTCGATCCTCGAACTATGGTCGTTGGGTTTATGGGGGAGTCGGACGGGCTAACACCCATCAAAAAGGCGACCTGTGCAGAAATTCCGGGAACGCTGGAGTACGTGACACAACATCCAGCCAATTCACGGTAGGACAAACATGAGCACGATAACGGCTTTGACTAACGCATTCAGAAAAGCGAAACGATCTCTCACCTGCACGGCAGTGATCGCCACCGTTGCGATATGTGGTTCGGCTCTGACTTCCGAAATAGAGGGACAGAGTAAAGCGCCTGCATCAGGGACGACGCTCCCCCCGAATGCCGATCCCCAGAAGGCGGCTCAGTACCTTTGGGATACTATCCTCACGAAGTGTGGTGACTCCTGGATATACGATGGCTCGAAACTCAAATTGTCCGGAGACTATGTGGAACAGCTCACAGAAGAGGCCATACAATATTTGCGTCAAACGGGTAAGGTCAGAGACCCATCTGACTTGGTGGACCACGAGAGATGGGAATATAGAGGTGTTACTTTTCGACTTGTTGAGATTCCCGTTTCTACGGCCGATCGGCTGAACGGCATTGATTTGCGAGCCACCGCGACACTTGCTTCCGTCGCGTGGCGAAAGGCGGGAGAGGAGTGGCGCGAGACTCCGCGTGATCAAGCATATCTCCACGAAGGCTACCTGCTAGTATCACTCAAGAAGATTAAAGGGACCTGGTCTTTCGAAAACATCTCGGCCAACGAACTTAGTTCGTTTAAGAAACCATCGTGCAATGCTTTGCAGCCCCGATAGGGTTTCCACCATGCGAACCGACACCTACGCCAAAGTCGCTCTCGCCGTCATCTTTGCCTCAGCCTGTGCCGCATGTGGACAGACTGGGCAGGCGTCTGCTACCGCGTCCTCTGACCGTAACTCTGCATCGACGTCCGCCAGCGGCCAGAGCGGGTCAGCGGACGACCCTCAAGCGGCGGCGAACCGCCTTTGGGCAACTATTCTGACGCACTGTGGCGACTCGTATCACTACGCCAACCATGGCATCCGTTTTAGGCAGCCATCATTTCCTCCGGTCGTGCCGGATCTGCTGACCGAAGCTGATCGTCTCAATGGGTACCGCTGGCGCGGATGGGCATACCTTACAGGAAAGGTCTACGCTCACTGTGACAAGGGCGGATGCAGCGAGTGGTATAACTCGGAGCAGGACGTGAAGACCAAGCGCGCAAACGTGTTCTTGAAAGTTAAAATATGGAATCTAAACGGGAACTGGCACTTTAAGGAAGTGGACTTGGATCGGTTGGCGATGCAGCTACCGGATAGTGGCGATGAAATTGGTCTCGACCCACCAACGATTACCAGTTTTCGCAACTTTTTTTACGGCAATGTCATGAGTGCAAGTCCCAAGGTAGTTCCTTTTAAGACGTTGACCTGCGCAGAGATCCCCGGAACGGCTGAGTACGAAAAGCAGGTAACGCAAAAGCAGTAACGGGGCGGCGGGCCGGACTGGGTCTTGCATGTTAATGCTGCATGGTAGAGTCGATTGGAAAGGGCGCTCCGGTCTTCTTTCGCCGTGAGCAGCCTCCAAAAACATGCGCATCGCGGATTATACAAGAGCCGTTCTCGCCGTCGGCGCGACGGCGACCCTATTGAGCATTGCCCACTGCTGCGCAAAAACCCGAACGCGAAACCGCCCAGAAGCGAGCCGCCCCTAGAAGTTCAGTAGTAGACCAGGAGGTTGAAGAGGCGTATGACGCTACCTGGCACGCCCTGTACGTCAGCAACTTGGAAACGATGCAGGGGAACACTTTCTATTTCGCGCACAGATCAAGTTTTGCGAAGGTGAGCGTAGGTGATCGGTTCGAACTCTTTCAGTTCATCTGGACAGTCAAAGATTCCCAAGGGGCTCCGATTAAGGAGAAGAGGGTGAAGTGGGGCGATGTTGTGATAACGGAGCTCCTGGACGACGGCTGGCGGCCTGTGGGCAAGTACACCGGAAAACCGATCGCGCAAGCTGACTCCAAAGCGAAGATGTTTGGTCTTGTGTACTGAAGTTTCAGGGATTGGCTGGCGGGCTGCAATGGCATAGGATAAACGCAGTTATCCAATGCTGCTTGGCCATCATTGATCTAATTTAAAATACAAGTAATTGTTGTTGCAATGTGTCGGGTTTTTGTATACTATGGATGTCGGGTTTTTGCAAGGGTCGGGCCATGCGTCAACAGAAGACATTGCGCGAGAGGATCGAGGAACGTATCGCCAAAAAACGGCGCGACGACGTGTTCTTGCCGCGCGAATTCCGCGATCTCGGTGGCGAGGATCAGGTGCTCCGTGTGTTGCGCGGCCTGGTCCGTGAAAAGCGCCTGGTGCGGTTGGGTTACGGCGTGTACGGCCGTGCCGTGGTTTCGCGCCTAACCGGCGAACCTCTTCTTTACAGCCCAAATGGATTTCTCGGTGCCGCCCGCCAAGCGCTCACGAAGCTCGGCGTGTCCTGGGAACCGACCGAGGCCGAGCGCGCCTATAACGAGGGCCGCTCTACTCAGGTACCCGTGAACCCCGTCCTGCGAGTGAGAGGCCGGTTCTCACGGCGGCTCAGTGACGGCAATCTGGAGCTTACCCTTGAGCGATAAACCGTCGCTTCAGGATTTGCTCGAAGTTCAAGCGCATTTCGGACTGCCGAGCCCGGCGCTGGTCGAAAAGGATTGGTACGTCAAGGCACTCGTCGCGATCACATCCGTCAAGACGGCGCCCTTCCGTTTAGTCTTTAGTGGTGGTACGGCATTGAGCCGCGCTCATCGTCTGATCCGGCGGATGTCGGAAGACATCGATCTCAAAGTGATTTCGGAAGGTCCGGTGCCACGTCCGGCTTATCGCCGTTTGCGCGACACGATGACCAAAGCGCTGCTCGATGCGGGTTTTCGATTTGACCCGGACAACCCCGCGCATCGTGAATCTGGTAATGCCAGCCGCTACACGCTCTATCGATTGCCTTACGAGCCAATTGCAGCCGGGCAGGGGATATTGCGCCCGGAGATTCAAATTGAAGCCGCGGTATGGCCCTTGCGATTGCCCGCAGTAGAGCGTTCCGTCACATCATTTATCGCGGAGGCTTTCGAGCGGCCGGGGGAGGTAATCGCCATTCCCTGTGCCTCGATCGCCGAGGTGATCGCCGAAAAGTTCGTGGCGTTAACCCGCCGTGCCGGTGCCGAGTTGGCCGATGCGGGCGGTCCGCGCGATGCGACCCTGGTGCGGCATATCTATGACCTTCACGTCACCCGCGCGCATTATGATGCGGCGGAGGTGATCGAACTGGCGCGGGCGATTATGAACGCCGATGCCAAAGCCTATGGACACCAGTTTCCCGCCTACCGCGATGACCCGGTGGCGGAGACACACCGAGCCGTCGAGGGACTTAGAACCGAAGTCGGTTTTGCCGCCCGCTACGCGACTTTCCTGCGCGACATGGTGTACGGGAAGGAGCGGCCGGAATTCGAGACTGCCCTAGCAACAATCACGGCCTTAGCTGGTCTATTGAAGTGAGAGCGGCCCAAACGATGGTTAACGGATCATTGGTCCTGTCGGTCATGAAGCTTCTGGGTGACGGGAACGCGCATCAAGCTACGGGAACTTCCGGCCCGCTCAGCAACGAAATCGCCGCACCCAAGCGTAACGTCACCGCGAAGGTATTCCGGGCTAAAATGCGGCGCGCGGTCATGACGGGGGAGCTCTTAGAACTAGTGTAAGCTGCGAGGGTGGTTGCTCGTTGCAGTTTGCAGTTTGTCATTCTCGGCCGGAACCCGCCGGATCGCTTGGTCTCCTTCGGCTTGCCGACACAGTTTCAAATCCAGCTGTTCATCACATTGCGCTGGTGTGTACGGAGACCATCACTGGGCTATCATAAGAGGTCGCCGCGAACACGCAGCCGCAGTCGTGGTCCGCAAACCGAAGCCGTTTTGCGCGGCGCGGGTTTTTTGGGAAGCATAAGCAACCCATAAGCTATTGAAACCATGATCTCGCCGATACATCCGACTCTTCAAGGTATCGCCGCCGAGCGATTTTTCGCGCTGGGCCAGGAATTGATGCGGCGTCAGCGCTCAAACCAGTGCGACCGCCTTACGGAATTGAGCGAACGGGAGGCCTCCTGGGCCGATCACCAGGCGGGGATGAACGGCGACCGCGACCGATACAAGGCTTGCGCCCGCGTCCTGGTCGATCTGGCGAAAGCGCGCTGGACGGTGGCGGAAGACCGCTTTGGCATCGAGCTCCAATCCCCTGGCGCGACGCTGCAACATGCGCTGTCGCAGCAAGAAATTGAACGCGGCAAGAGCCTCGTACGCAGCGAATTACAGCCCCTGCTGAATCAGCAATTCGAAAGTCCGTCCGTGCGGAAGTTTATCGCGCAGATGGAACAGCCGACCAAATCTTCAAGAGTGAAGCCGATTGGGCTGCTGATCGCGGATGGCCGTGAGGTGACGCAACGATTGGAGCCGGCGCTTCGAGCTAAGAGTACGCCTAAACGCATCGAGGCATTGCAAGTCGCGGTGAAACCCTATCTTCAACTCGTGGTTTCGGGCGAGCGTGACCAGTTTACGAATCTTCTTTTGGGTGATGTCTGGCGATATTTCCGATACAGTTGGTGCATCCCGCAGTTGCCCATACCGGGCCGACAATTGCTTTATCTGATCCGGGACGCCGCTCATCCCTATCACGCGGTGATGGGAATTGCGTCGCTGAACAACTGCGCGATGCAAAACAAAGTCCGCGATGACCGTATCGGCTGGACCGGCGAAGCGTTCCTCACGAACGCGCGCATCGTCGCGTCATCGGAAGCGGCGGGGGCCGGCAAAGAGCTGAAGGGCATGCTGTCTTACCTAAATGCTCAACTCGACATTGCGATTTCGCATATCGAGACTAAGGGCCTCTGTACGGCGCGCGACCTGGAACAGCCGACCGTGCAGCTAATCGACAGCCTGCGCCGCCAGAGCGGACAGTTCGCCGAAATCCGCAATGACGCATTAAAAGTAATCAGCAAGAACCGGGACGTGCCGGATCTGGTTCAAGATTATGAGAGCAGTCAATACGGCCAACCGCCGGTTTCCGACGAAGTGCTTCAGCTCGAAGACAAGCCGCTGACGGATCGAGCGATGACGCACGCGCGTCGCATGCTGGTCGCGAAAAAGCGGGCGGCGGAACTCGCGCGGCTGCTTGATGCAAAGCTGACGCTGCTGCGGCATGCCGCCACTTTCATCGATCCGAAATCTCTCGCCGTCTGCGCGGCGCGCGAAGAAGTGATGACCGCAGTCCATACGGCTCTGCTCTCTGTCAAGAGCGAGCGCGTCGGCACCAATATGCTCGAACTGACGACCTGCGGAGCGGTACCGCCTTACAACCCGATTTTGGCGGGCAAGCTGGTCGCACTTTTGATGATCAGCCCGCAAGTGGCGGCGGACTATCAGAAACGTTATGGGAAAGAGGCGTCGATCATCAGTTCGCAGTTGAAGAATGAGCGCCGTCAAAAGGACAGCACGCTGGTTTATTTGGGAACGACCAGTTTGTTTTCCGAAGGCAGCAGTCAGTACGAGCGATTGAAGCTCCCGGCCGGAACGATTGCGCCGGATCAACCTGAGCTTCGCTATCAGTCGCTCGGCAATACAACAGGCTACGGAACGGTGCAGTTCTCCCCGGAGACTGTGCGTTCGGTCGAAACCGTCCTGGAGCACGAATACGGCTATCAGGAAGTGAACAGCGTTTTCGGCGAAGGATTCAGTCCGCGTCTGCGCAAGCTGCGCGCGGGCCTCCAGGTGCTCGGCTTTGAAGCCGAGCACCTACTGGTCCATCACCAACAGCGGCGGGTGTTTGGCGTACAGATGTTTCCTGGCACCGCAGATTTCTTAATGGGCAAGAAAGCGCCGCTTCTCAGCTATTTGCGTTACCCGCATCGCTATCTTGACGCCTCGCAGCGGATCGTTGACTTCTGGACGACAAGGTGGCTTTCGATGCGATTGGATCATGCCCCGGCTTTGAAAGCGCTTCAATCGGTGACGGGCTGGAAGTTGTCGGATCACCTTCCCGTCAGCGGCGACGGCCCCGGCGATCAATCTTCGAAGCCTCCGGCGCCGCGCCACAAGCCGGTTAGCGCCGAGGCAAACAAAGTCGTCGAGTTTTGGCGGTCACTGGCGTTCGGCGGTCCCGAAGTCTGTTCGGACGTGCTTGGGGAAGACGATTTGGAGACGCTCCACGTTGCGCAAGACTTGGATCAGTTTCTGGTGGACCGGGTCCGCAAGGGCTACAGCATCATTTTGACGGGCAATGCCGGCGACGGCAAAACGCACCTTCTGCGCCGGTTTGAGCCGGAGCTAAAGCGGCTGAACGCGGTCCTCCAATATGACGCTTCGGCCGCTATGGACCATACGAAGATCGCGCCGATTTTGAACGAATGGCGCAAAGCGCGAAGATCGAACCGGCCCTATTGCCTCGCCGCGAACGAATATCCGCTGTATCTGTTGCGCGAGCACGGACGCCGAAAGCCAGACGATCTGCCGGTCCTGGCGGAAGTCGATCGGCAATGCCGCATGCGCTTGAGTTACGGTGAGGCGGCTACGGCCGAAAAAGTAAAGACAGAGCACGGCAAGGTGCTGGTCATCGATCTGAGTTTGCGGAATCCGCTGCACAGCGACTTCGCTGGGGCGATGCTCGATCGGCTGCTAAACAATCCGGCATTGGCTGCTTATGCGAAGAGCAACGCCGATCTGAATTTCACGGAAAGCTTTCGGCGGCTGTCTCAAGAGACCGTACGGAAGCGATTACTCGGCCTGTTCGATCAATTGCGCGCGCTGGGTCATCGCGCCACGGTGCGCGAACTGTGGATCGTCATGGCTCGACTATTCTTTGGCGGCAAGCCTAATGGGATGGCGGCCGTGGCCGGTCGTTTTGCGGACTGGTATTCTGAGCGGCTTTTCGATACAGACAATCATCTATCGCTGGTTGAGAATCTGCGCCAATGGGCGGACCCCGCCTCGGTCAGCCATCCGCGCTGGGATTTGAGTCTGGAGGCGGCGGAAGGTACGCGCGCGGAGGATTGGCTCGTGGATCGCGCCGTTCCGACCTTGGACCGCCGTCGGATGGCGCACCGCGACGGCCGCGCCGTCTTCGACGCGATCAAACGACGCTTCTACTTTGAGCATCGCGCCGGTGAAGATGCTTTCGTTCTGCAGGGAGGATTCGCACAGGAGTTTCGCGAGCTCCTTCACCAGTCGGTCGGGCATCGCATCCAAGTTGCCGAGCAAATCGTCGAAGCGATCAATCTCTGCTATTGCCCCGCTGCATCGGTTGAACACCGGAGCAAGCTCTATTTGTGGGTCGGTCATCGCTACCACGAACAACCGTCGCGGGCGTTTGTGGCGCAAGCCTTCTTCCACACGACGGATTTCGACGTCTTGCTGCCGCGGCTGCCGAAGCGCATGGAAGGTGCATTCGATTACCGGCCCGATCATTTCACTTTGCAGTTGCGCAAGGGCGGTGACCGATACCGCCTAATCATCGACTTCCGTTTGTTCGAGACGTTGCGCCGCGTGCAAAATGGATTGCCTCGGCATCTCCTGCCGGAGCGGGATCTCAACCGGCTCGATAGCTTCCTAACCCAGTTGCATGAGGCCGAGCCACAACGCACGAGTGAATTTCTCATCTATAACCAGGAGACATTGACGACCTCACGCATCCAAGTCTCCGAAGATCAAACGCAATCACTGCTGTCCGGGAGACGAGTTTTAGATTCCCGGCAATCTATAGCTGCCATTAAGGTTAAGTGAGGTTTTGAGATTTTTCGATTTCAACTTTTCCTGGAAATGCAAGCGCTTGCATGCTGTCCTCGACTCCCCCTTGAGATTGCCGACAATGAGGGGTGAACTTTGGCCACACCGTTTTCTCTCAGCTCATGGAGCACCTTTCGCGCTACGAATTCCAGAAGTGTGTAGACCGGTATCGCGGCAATCATCAGCAGAAAACCTTTTCTTGTTGGGACCAGTTCTTGGCAATGGGTTTCGCTCAGCTCACTTACCGGGAAAGCCTTCGTGATATAGAGGCATGCCTCGAGTCGGTCGGCGGCAAACTTTACCATATGGGATTTCGCGGCAAGGTAGCGCGCTCCACATTGGCTGACGCCAACGAGTCGCGCGATTGGAGAATCTTCGCCGATTTCGCGCAAGTCCTAATTGCTACTGCTCGGCCGTTGTACGCCAGCGACCCGATGGGTGTAGACCTGGATGCCAGTTTGTACGCGTTGGACTCCACCACCATTGATCTCTGCCTCTCGCTGTTTCCCTGGGCCCGATTCCGAAGGCATAAGGGCGCCGTCAAGATGCACACCTTGCTGGACCTGCACGGCAATATCCCCACGTTTATCAGCATTACCGACGGCAAAGTGCACGACGTCAACATCCTCGACGAGCTTCTGCCGGAGGCCGGCGCGTTCTACGTCATGGACCGCGGCTACGTGGATTTCGAACGTCTCCACATCTTCACGCCCAGCGCGGCGTTCTTCGTCGTGCGCACCAAATCCAACGTCTTACTCCAACGCCGCTACTCCCATCCAGTGGACAAGGCCACGGGAGTTCGGTCCGACCACACCGTCATCCTGACCGCCATCGACTCCGCCAAAGCGTACCCGGACGTCCTCCGGCGCGTGAATTATCTCGATGTGAAAACGAGGAAGCGATTTAAGTTCCTCACCAACAACTTCACCCTCCCGGCACTTACCATCGCTCAGATCTACAAGGCGCGCTGGCAGGTGGAATTGTTCTTCAAGTGGATCAAGCAACACCTCCGGATCAAGGCCTTCTATGGCACCAGCGAGAACGCGCTGAAGACGCAAATCTGGATCGCTGTCTCGGTCTACGTGCTGGTAGCCATCCTCCGCAAGCGGCTAGGACTGGAGGCCAGCCTTTACCAAATTCTACAGATTTTGAGCGTGACGCTCTTCGAGAAAACGCCCCTTTTACAGGCACTCCAAGCACCTGACTCCGAAAACGACTTACTCAATGCCGGCAATCAACTGATTCTATTCGACTTCTAGCCGGACACTAGTGAAACGCAATATATCCGGGTCACGCGGGCCGTATGAAAAAAGAAGAGATTCATTCGCAGACCCTCGGCTATGAACCCAAGGACATGAAGCCGGTCCATCTGTTCACGACGTTCTTCCTGACCGTGACCGGCCGCGCACAACGCAACGAGGTGCTTAACAAAACCGCCGTGGTCAGGAACAAGAAGGGGTTGTTGGAAGGCTACACATTGGACGGGCTGCACGAACGCCTGCTCACGGAAGGGCGCATCGCCGACACGCTAACAAAGAAGGAACTGGACCTGATCCGTTGGCAGTTACATGCGCTCCTGAATAACGACCAAGCGATGAACGCCGCGTTCCGGCCGTTCAAGACCTTCGGTAATGACTATACCGGCACGTCGGAATGGTTTCTTAGTCATCACAATCGCCTGGATGGTTATGCCGGCACATTTATTTATCAAATTCTGGATGCGACGCGGAAAGGGAAAGAAGTCCTCAAATTCGCGCGGGAAGCGATTGCCGAGCCGAATGACACGCTCACGCTGCTGACGCGGCCGGTGCTCGATAGGACGACCGATGAGGGCGTCGTCGACATGCTCGCCGAATACGCGGCCAAATTTGGGGATCTCACTAGCGAGCGCCTGCAAAGGATTTCGCAACTGATGAAGACTGAGACCGAGGCGCTCGTCCTGCTGTGCCAGAACCTGCAACAGCGAGAGTCGAAATACTCACGGCTTCGCCATCTCATTCTCGGCCTCGGCACCTGGCTTTTCCGGTATCTGCTGAAGGTCGCCACGCCGGCCGAACAACGGCCGACGCTGCTACTGGATTTTTCCGACTGCGCGGATTCGCGTCTTAGGGTCCAAAGCCGGTGGTGCTATAACCGCCACTACAACAATGTGCTTGAGCTCTATGATCGCTGGAATCAGCAAGGGTCGTATGAGGCCGACATCGAAGAGGAAGGCATTTTCGTCAAGAAGAACGGTAAGAAAGCGTCGCAGGTCAGCGACTATGCTTTCCTGTCGGAGCACTATCTGGAATTGGCCGTCCGCATGGGCCTGGCACAGCCGCGCTCAGGATCGACGTACAAGCACTTCGAGCTGCAGCCGGATACGCTACGAACGCTGCTGCTTTCCGTGATTGCACCGGACGCCGTCGAAGAAATCAGCACGGTTGCGCCGCTACTGCGCGACACGTGGGGACTGGTTTTCGGCGGGTGTCCCGACGACCGTCGCTACCTGCGCGACGACGGTTATAGTGGCATTGATGAAGAAGATCTGTTCGGAATTGATCGCGCCGGATTTATCCGTTTGGCGAAGAAATTGAACATGGCCAGCGAGCCCTCCGATGGACTAATGCTGTTCGCCACCACGCCGGAGATCCTGCCATGAAGCCGGAAACTCTGGCTGCGCAGGCCGTCGTAAGTTGGATCGGTCAGCAGATTCCAAGCGGAATCCCGGATATCGTTTGTCAGGGTCTTCCGCCACTGGATGTTAAGCATCTGCTGAGCGGGCTGAAGGCGCTGGGCAAACAAGGGCTCGATACCGGCAAGGTGTCGCTCGCTCTCGACGGCTTTGATATCGACGAAGCGGGACTGAATAAAGTTGCGAACACTGTCGGCTATAAAGCGCACAACGGTCTGGCTGATAGCCTCTTCATCGCCGCACGCTGGCGGAACGATCACCGCAAATACCCGGTAATCATTGCCCTGTCTGCCGGTCACGAGCGTCTGGTCAACACGCTGCAACATTTCAAACGGCCCGGCGTCCGTGATCTTGTCCGGCGGGTCCGAAATCGTCGCCGCTATGGACGCGGACAAAGCCGGTCGCGAGTTGGCGGAAGTCGTGCGCAAGGCGGTCGGGCTATCAGGGCGTGTGGATCTGCGGTTCCGCATTGACGAACCCGAGGGCGCCAAAGACTGGAACGATTTGTTGCGCGCGCGTCCCCAGATATCCGCCACGTTAGACATAGCGCCGAGAGCGCGGCCCACGTGAGCGCAGTGAGATTCTGATAACGACGTCTCGCACGAGAAACGGGCATCCGTTTTTCAGATTATGGCGCAGCCATTCATGTTTACAGCGGCTGCGGTTAAGGACTGATCAATGCCCCCTACCCTAGAAGAATTCGATCTGCTGACGCTCACGGAAGTGGCGAAGTTGCTTCAATGCTCGAAGGCGCATGTCGGAAAGGCTGTGGCTGGCCGCATTCCCGGATGCCCGCCGATCCCCGCGGTGTGCCTCGGCCGTCGGCGGCTGGTGCGCCGCGGATCACTTCTGGCCTGGATTGAGCGGAACGAACGCGAGGCTTCGGGTGTTATGATTCCGGTATCGCCAGTTCGGGGTGCCGGTAAACGCGCATAGGAGATTTCAAATGCGCAAGTGCCGGTATCAAAAAGGATCGGTGAAGAAGCAACGCGGCCGTTGGGTCGCGATGTG
>Ga0182030_10021228_pt1 | contig 12176 bp, 13 predicted proteins | sample 812S3MmetaG_FD_121299 | JGI IMG/M metagenome (GOLD analysis project Ga0182030, IMG submission 121299) | Permafrost microbial communities from Stordalen Mire, Sweden - 812S3M metaG (Illumina Assembly) | ecosystem: Environmental > Terrestrial > Soil > Wetlands > Permafrost | place: Sweden...
GAGTATGATACGGGGTATTTTCAGGGCTGCCAGTATCTTGTCGTCCCATTTCTTTGTCTTGATATTAAAGAGCATGGTGCGGGATGCATTGCTGTAGTCCGTGATATGGAGCTGGCCGCCTGTGAGCTTATAAGTCAGCCATGTATCTACTGTTCCGAAACACAGTTCACCGTCTTCGGCACGCTTTCGGGCTCCCTTTACATTATCGAGTATCCATTTGATCTTGGTAGCTGAGAAATATGGGTCGAGCACGAGGCCTGTAGAGTCCATGATGTATTTTGCGACATCCTTTTTCTTTTTTATTTCGTCACATGCCGGGGCTGTGCGCCTGTCCTGCCATACTATGGCATTGTATACCGGCTGCCCTGTTTTCTTGTCCCAGATGATAGTGGTTTCACGTTGATTGGTGATACCGATGGCAGCGATATTTGAGGCATCTATATTAGCTTTGGCCATGACCTGACGGGCTGTTTGCAGCTGCGAGTCCCATATTTCCATAGGATCATGCTCTACATGGCCGGGTTGGGGAAATATCTGGGTAAATTCCTTTTGGGCTACGGCTACCTGGTTACCACTCTTGTCAAATAAGATAGACCGGGAGCTTGTGGTACCCTGGTCCAGAGCTAAAATGTACTGTTGGCGCATGCTTTCTGGTTTTGGTTGATTGAAGGAAATAGCATATTTTAGCACTAAGATATATATTTAGCGTATCCAAGTATCAACATTGCGCTTATTTTCAATGTCCGTGCAAGGACGGTGACAAGGCCTGAGGCGCCTTGATTATCCTTAATATCTTGTAAATCAATTTGATGCAATTAAAAAATTGTTAAATTTGCCGTCCTTTTTAATTAAGAAAATGTGAAATAAAATTATTCATTATGGCTAAGCAAAAGTCTGTCAAGCTGATAGAAGTCAAATCTGAGGTCGGTGCAGGCACCCGTGGAGCAAGTTTGGGTATCGATGCTATCAAGATAGCGGCACTGGATTTTCGGAGTACTTTTTTTAAGAGGTATAGGGCCATGGCCATCCCTGATGACAATGCCTCTCTCTATGGCGAGGTGGGCAGCAGGTACGCCCGACGTATCAAAAGCATACTCAAAATGTACGAGCGTATATCTGCCGGAGTACGTGATGGCCTGAAGGACGGCAAATTTCCCATCATACTATCGGGAGACCACTCCAATGCCGCTGGTACAATAGCGGGTATCAAGATGGCATACCCTGACTCCAGCATCGGCGTGATATGGATCGATGCCCATGCTGACATGCATACGCCATACACCACTCCGTCCGGCAATATGCATGGAATGCCATTGGCGGTTTCTCTCGGCGAGGACAATATCGAGAACAAAGTCAACACATTGGACTATGAGACCATCGAGCTATGGGAAATGCTGAAAAATGTGGGCGGCATATCACCCAAGGTAGAATACCGCGACCTGCTGTTCATTGCTCTGCGCGACTTTGAGGAACAGGAGGGCTACCTACTGAAAAAGAACAAGGTCAAGATAGTGACCACTACGGAATTTAAAAAAACCGGGGTGACCAAGATCTGCCGCGAAGCTATACGCTACCTGAGCCACTGCGATAAGATATATATATCCTTCGATGTGGATGCACTCGACCCCAGCATATCGCGCGGCACGGGCACACCTGTGAAAGGTGGCATCAACGAACGCGAAGCTGCTGACATCATCCTCGACCTGATACAGAATGAGCGCGTCTGCTGCCTGGAGTTTACGGAGGTCAATCCTACGCTCGACTCGGAGAATGTGATGGCGGAGACGGTGTTTGAGATACTGCAAAAGGTGGTCAGGCAGATAGAGTTGAACGAGTGAAGGTCCGTCGTGGCAGACGGTATAGCTTACCAAGCCTGCTATCAATGATATCACAATCAAAAACCCCACTAGGTTGAAATACAAAAATTCATTTTGGATTCGCTATATTTACATTTGGTATTTAAAAAATGCATGCTTTCAATTATTGATAAAAATACAACACCAGAGCAATTGAAGGCCGCCATTGACAAGGCGCGGTCCAAATGCGGAGTTAATACGCTAAAGTATTGTGGGGTTATCAAGCTAAAGGGCTCACCTATTGCCATTCAAAAGAAAATGCGTAATGAATGGTTAGGTAAATCCCTTATATTGCAGTAAATATATTCTTGATGTTACACTCCATGACCGGCTTCGGCAAGGCACAGGCCTCTTTTCAAAATAAGACCATCATCGTCGAGGTCCGCTCTCTCAATAGTCAAAAAGGCATAGACCTTTCGCTCAAATTCAGCACACAGTTTCGCGAGCAGGAGTATGCACTCAGGAACCTCATCACAGAGAAACTCCAACGCGGCAAAATAGACGTCTATATCACCATCGAGAAAGAAGACCATACCCCGGAGGTCCTTCTCAACAAACGCATCATCAAGGCATACTATCAGGAACTCAGGCAGATAGCCGATGAACTGGGCGCACCCCATGATAATATTCTTGCTACGATACTGCAACTGCCTGAGGTAGCAGCAGGCTCGAGCGAAGAGTCTGATGAAAGCGAATGGAAAGCGGTAGAAGGAGCGATACTTAAGGCAATTGAAGACTTGAACAGCTTCCGGATGGGTGAAGGCGAAATACTAGCTGCTGATATGCTCAAGCGTATAGAACTCATAGAGAACTATTCCATCGAGGTCAAAGCACTGGACAAAACGCGTATCTCTGAGATCAAAACCCGCCTGCAAACGAATGTAGAAGCAGCAGTCGGCAAGGAGAAAATAGACCCGAACAGGCTGGAGCAGGAGCTGCTCTACTATATAGAGAAACTCGACATCACTGAGGAACTGACCCGGCTTAAAGCCCACTGCGACTATATCAAACAGATCATAGCGGATACCAAAGAAGAACAAAAAGGCAGAAAACTCAACTTTATATCCCAGGAAATAGGCCGGGAGATAAACACCCTCGGCTCCAAGGCCAACTATGCCTCTATGCAAAAGATAGTCGTAGATATGAAAGACGAACTGGAGAAAATAAAAGAACAGGTGAGCAATATATTGTAGTTCTTCTACACCGATCCACAGATTTCCTGATTCCCTGATCAACCTTGGAATTTTTTTATCAATTTAGCGTCCTCAAAAGAAAATTACATGTCTCACGAATTTCATGTGGTAGTACCACCCAAGAAAATAATCGTCATCACTGCTCCATCAGGCGCTGGCAAAACATCTATAGTCAAAAAACTAGTAGAGCAGCGCCCGGACCTGGAGTTCTCGATCTCCTGTACTACACGTACTCCGAGAGAAGGGGAGGTCAATGGAAAGGACTATTATTTCATCACAGTACCTGAGTTTCAGCAGCGCATCCAGAAAGGTGACTTCGTAGAACATGAAGAGGTATATCCCGGACAATTTTACGGCTCACTAAAAAGTGAAGTAGAGCGCATATGGAGCAAACGCAAGATCGTGCTCTATGATATAGATGTCAAAGGTGCAGAAAGCATAAAAAAGAAATATAGCAATGACGCCATCGTGATCTATATCGCCCCGCCTGACAAAGATACCCTCGTGCGCCGTCTCACCAACCGCAATACAGAAAGCAAAGACAGCCTGAAAAAACGCATCAAAAAAGCCGAAGAGGAATTGACATATCAAAGCAAGGCTGACAAAATAGTGGTCAATGCTGACTTTGACATAGCCTTTATGAATGTCAAAAATGTCATCACTAACTTCCTGAAACAAGGGGCTCCGGCGCATCATTAAGCCACTTTCTTACTGACAATCCACTTTTTAACATATCGGCTTACACATAGTCACTGTGCACATTGAGGGATTATGCACACCATAATTGTTGTAATTATTTTGAACTGATATTTGGTGATCTAGAATCCCTTTATACCTTCGGTACGTAAATCCCTCATATGGTATCACAGATCACATCAGGCGTGGAAGTTATAGTACAGACTATGTATCAGGAAGGATACTCTGTACCTGAAGACCACGCGTATGTATTTGCCTATAAGATACTGATCGCAAACCACAATGATTTCACCGTACAACTGCTCCGCCGCAAGTGGATCATCACAAACGGTATAGGCGAGGTAGAAGTCGTAGAAGGTGAAGGCGTAGTAGGCAGACAGCCCATATTATACCGAGGCGATTCGCATGAGTATGTGTCCGGCTGCAATCTTGCTACCGCATTCGGGATGATGGAAGGCGTATACTATTTCGAAAATAAAACTACACACCAGATTTTTGAGGTCCTGATACCGATGTTCAAACTGGAAGCACCTTTTGCGTTAAATTGATTCTAGGGCCTTTCCATTACTGTCCCGCACTTCTTGCAGGTACAGAGTTCCTTATTCTCATAAAAATTATTCATCACTACTGGCAGGTCTTTCACTATATCTTTCACAGGTATCCTGATGTCGTATAGTAGATTCTCACAGTTCTCGCAGTACCATTGGAAGCCGTCATTCATGCCATCCGCGCGTGGCACCTCCATCACGAGGCCCACACTATTTTCAGGTCTGCGGGGCGAGTGCGGCGTATTGGCAGGCAGCAGAAAAATATCACCTTCATTGATATGTATGTCCACGATCTTTCCATCTTCCACGATCTTGACCACGATATTTCCTTCCAGCTGGTAGAAGAATTCTTCGGTTTCATTAAAGTGGAAATCTTTGCGCTTATTCGGGCCGCCCACTACCATTACTATAAAGTTTTTTGAATCGCTGTAGACCACCTGATTCATTACCGGGGGCTTGAGCAGGTGGCGATGTTCATCAATCCATTTTTTGAAGCTGAAAGGGCGCGTGACCATATATATTGAATTATGAGAATTTAGATAATTATGTTTGCCGTGTAAATGTAATAGTTTGCCTATATTTCGATGGCAGATCACAAAAATAATTCAACATGAATTTAGACCTCACAGGACGCAACGCATTCGTATCGGGCAGCAGCAAAGGTATCGGCAAAGCCATCGCCATAGAGCTGGCTAAACTCGGTGCTAATATCACACTGGTAGCGCGAACAGAAACATCACTCATGCAGGGCCTGATAGACCTGAGCTTCAGCGCGGGTGCGGAACAGCGTCATGACTATCTGGTTGCAGACTTTGCTGATCCAGACAAGCTCAAAGCTGCTGTGGAACGCCACATGCTTAAGACGAATAAAACCTATCATATCCTCGTCAATAACACTGGCGGCCCTCCGGCAGGCAAGATAGTCGATGCGCTGGAGGACGACTTTGTCACTGCATTCAGCAATCATCTGCTTTGCAATCATCTCCTCACTAAACTCATGATAGATGGAATGAAAAAGGATGGCTACGGGCGAGTAATAAATGTTATTTCCACCTCTGTCAAAATACCGCTGCATGGCCTCGGTGTGAGCAATACCATTCGCGGTGCTGTAGCCAGCTGGGCAAAGACCATGGCCAATGAACTCGGTGAGTTTGGCATCACTGTCAATAATGTCCTGCCTGGAGCCACTCAGACCGAACGCCTGAAGAATATAATAGATACAAAGAGCACTAAACAAAATCTCTCAGCAGCTGAGGTGGAAAAAGAAATGCTGGCAGAGATTCCTTTGAAACGATTTGCGAAGCCTGACGAAGTGGCGAGTGCGGTAGCATTTCTCGCATCTCCTGCTGCGGCCTACATCAATGGTATCAATGTGCCGGTAGATGGCGGCAGGACAGGATGTTTATGAAGTGATCAATCTTCTTTTTCGAGGACTTTGATCTGCACCAGCATGATCCGCTTGTCAGTAGCTTTTACGATCTTGATCTCAAAGTGGTCAATATGCACCACATCGCCCTGCTCGGGTATATCTTCATTGGTGGTCACGATATAGCCTGACAGCGTCTCATATTCTCCCTCCGGAATATCCAGGCCATACTCCTCATTCAGATAGTCGACCTCCAGTCTACCGGAGAAAAGGTACTCTTTATTACCGATCTTTTTCTCGGTCTTATCCTCTACATCATGTTCATCTTCTATCTCGCCAAATATTTCCTCCATCAGGTCCTCAAGTGTGATGATACCCGCCGTGCCACCATATTCATCTACCACCCATGCTATGTTCTTCCGCTCTTTGACGAGCTGCACCATAAGGTCCTGTGCATTCATCGACACTGGTATCACCTCCAGCGGCCTGACGAACTGCCGGATGGAGACGGGATTTTTCAGCAGGTCAAAATGATGCACATATCCTATCACGCGGTCTATCGTATCATCATAGACTATCAGGCGCGAATGTTTAGTATCCAGAAATTTATTCTTCAGATCCTCCACCGATTCGTCAGCTTCTATACCTTCTATTTCCGGCCTTGGCACCATGCAACTCTTTACCTTGATGTCTTTGAGATTGAGTGCCCGCTCAAATATCTCTGAGTTAAGATTGTCAGTCTCATGGCCTTCTTTTTCCTCACTGGCGGCTGATTCCTTGATGAGGTACTCCAGGTCATCTTCGGTGAATATTTGTTTGCCCTCATGATAATCTTTTCCGGCTATCCATTTTATTGCTTTGCGCGAGATGGTATGAAATACATTCGTGAGTGGCATGAGCAACAGGTAGATGAACTTGATCGGGTAGGCAAACAGCAGCAACATTCTGTCTGCATTGATGCGGAAAAGAAGCTTCGGCACCAGCTCGCCCAGGAACAGCACCAGCACGGTCGTCACAAAAGTGCGGATCATCAGCAGATATATCTCATCATGCGGCAAAAAGGCAAACCGGTCTGGCGACAGCAGTTTTGACATCATACTACCAAACACGACCAGGCAGATATTGAGCCCAATAAGCATCGTGCTGATGAAACGGGATGGGTTTTGATTGAACTCCGAAATGATCCGTGCACTGCCTATCTTTTCTTTGAGCAGTTCTACACGCAGTTTATTAGCTGAGACAAATGATATCTCTATGCCCGAGAAAAAAGCGATCAGTAAAAGTGTGAATGTCAGAAAAAATATTTCCATGTATGACGACAAATATAATGCTATTAAACCACAGGCGTTTTTTTGTTCTCCTCATCCCGTTTCATCTTCTCAAGAAACATACGTTGCCTCCGGATATTCATATATATCAATATGCAGAAAAAGCCACAGACATATGGAGTATAAACATGATAGCTGAACTCGCGCAGCATAACGAGATCATATGTACCAAGGGCAAAAGCAATGACGATCGCCGCCAGCCAGGCTTTCTCTAATATTTGAAGGAATCTCATAACTAACCATTTAAATCAGAAACAAGATAGAGAGATTTTTAATTGTCTCTAGTGCTATCTTTCAAATCAAAAGTAGTAATTTTAAAATCGTCCGTTCACATGACAATTTCTCTTGTGCCGATACTGCTACTATTGACTTAAACCATATCTTGACAAAAAAAGTTTTATGGATCTCAAATCCTTCCACGACTTCCTCGATTACTATGACAAAGTAAGGGGCCGTACTAAACTTATTATCGCACGTATCCCTCCCGACAAAATGGACTGGACATACCGCGAAGGCAAGTTTACCTTTGCCGACCTGATACGTCATCTCGGGGCCATCGAGCGGATGATGTATGCCGAAAATGCACAACTGAAACCTTCCCGCTATACCGGTTGCGGCAAGGAACTGGCGGATAGTTACGATGCTGTTTTAAAATTCTTAGATGATACACATGCAGAAAGTATGGAAATTTTCTATTCGCTGACCGAAGAGGATATCAGCAAAAAATGTCTTACCCCAAACAATACACCAATCACCCCTTGGAAATGGCTTCGCCTCATGGCAGAACATGAGATACATCATCGCGGGCAGATATATTTATACCTCAATTTACTGGGTATTGAAGTTCCAGCCCTCTATGGATTGACTGCAGAGGAAGTGGCAGCTAAAGGAATCCGGCTATAACAAGAGTGAGCTACTCTTTCACAAACTTTATCCGATTGATAAAGTACATACCGGCTGGTAAAGCTGAAATATCAATGGTTTGAGTACCACCGGTAGTCTGTCCTTTGATCAAAGACTCGCCTATCACATTAGTGATCACATATGGAATGTTGGGTTGCGCATTGCTGATGTATAACTGGTCATTAGCTGGGTTAGGGTATATACGTAACTGTGTCCTCCCGTTTATATCTGCTATACCCACTCCTGTGATGGCATAAGCAGCAGAGGTGTCCACACAGCCAAAGGCATCTGTCACGACTACACTATAGTTTCCGTTTGCAGTAGCCGTATACGACTGAGAGGTATCACCGCTCAGAGGCGAGCCATTATCCAGCCACTGATAGGAGGTAAAGGTCGTATTTGTGGTCAGGGTATAGCTGCTTATCAAGGATATCGTCACAATGGGCATTGGATAGATCGTCACATTCTTTGAGACCGGCGTGCCAGAGCAGCCATTTTCAGTCACACTGAGCGTTATAGTTTTTGTTCCGAGTGTCGGCCATGTGAGCACATAGCTGCCTACACCTGAACCGCTCACTATAGTCGCCGAGTCAAAGGCCCAGTTATATGTAGCGCTGCCACTGGCGGTACCAGCATAGGTAGCTACGATATTTCCATTCACGCATATAGCCTGCGTGGATAAAGTGAAGTTATTATTGACACTAGGGTACAGAGTCACGTGTACCGTATCCCTGCTGCTGCAGCTGCCCCAGGTAGCTGTGAGAATAAAGGATGTGTCAATACTACTCGTACCGGGATTGCTGGTTATACTGAATGTAGGATCGGAGACAGTAGTGCTGCTGAGCCCCCAGGCGGGAGACCAACTATAGGTATAATTGCTGTTATTACCCCCACCCAGTGTATCAGATGCTCCCGGGCATAGCGTAATGTCAGGACCCGCATTGGCCACAGGGGCATTGGGATTGATAGTGATCGTAAAAGTGCTGTCCACTATACAGTGAAACACATCGGAAGCCTGTACCGTGATTGTGTCATTTGTAGTGGGTGATAATGTCACTGTCTGTCCGGTCAGCCCGCCGGGGTTCCAGGTATATGTATATGGTACAGATCCTCCCGAATCCGTAGCGCTGACACTCACAGATGAACCTGCGCATACGGTCATATCGGCAGGCTTGGTCAGTACAGGACATGTATTAAGTTCCAGCACATTCACATGTGTCACAGCATCACCCTTGCAGGTTATATCAAGCCATTGCCCACCGGCACTCATGACAGCGCAATCCTCACCATTGGCACACCAGTACGCATCTGCACCAAAACAAAAGGTGCATATGCCTCCGACCTGACAGGATGGAGCCAGATCATTGGGTTCGCCGGCTGACCAGTTGGTATATCCAGGTGCCGCTGCCCCTGCGAAAGTCCTCCATGTATATGTCGTAGCACTATCGGTGATACCCATCCATACCTCGGGGCTTATATTAAACACACCTTGATTATACAGTGCAGCATGGACATCTGAGTTTTCCTGGGCACTGTTGATGACCAGTTGAGGTACACCAAGATTTGCGGCCTGGATATGTGCATCGATACCATACATTGTACCTGTGCTGTAGAAATACATACTGCAAGGCTCGTTAGACACATAGAGCCTCTGATACCCGGCCGGATTCAGATGTGCATTGATCAAAGTCGTATCACAATTGGTCTGTGCCTTTGACAATGAATAAAGGGCCAATAAAGCTACAAGAAGATATATTTTTTTCAGCATAGCATTTGTGTTCATAATTGATCCATGAGTTATACAACAAATATAAGAAAAGAAGGTAATTGAACCATAGTGCCTTGACAGCTGAAGTCTGTATTCGCCTGTTTTGTTAAATTACTTTTTCAAGAAACCCGAGAACCATTTGCCTGAGTCTTTTACGATCCGGTTTTGATTGGCTACGTCATTATAAACTATTCCAAAGCGCGGCCTGTAGCCTGAGTCCCATTCAAAATTGTCTATGAAAGACCAGACGAAATACCCGTTCACATTAATGCCTTCTTTTTTAGCACGCAGAACTTGTTTTAGATAGTCCTGTATGTATTTTGTCCTCTCAGGGTCATGTACTTCTCCATTTTCCACTTTATCAGAAAATGCAGCACCATTTTCGGTGATGATGAGGCTTTTGATGCCGGGATAAGCAGCAAATTGTTTGATAACATCATACAATCCTTGTGGATAGACCTCCCAGCCCATAGCAGTGATCGGGTTGCCAAGTTTTTTTGCAGGTACATTATATCCATGTATCATTGGGATGATGGACAGTTTTTTTGCCACGACACGAAAGTAATTTTGCAAGCCAATGAAATCGAAATCAAATGGCATCAGCACCTCATCTCCCTGCATGATGTATTCATCCAGCCTGCTGAGTGCCGGCATATCCTTGACCGGATAGCCCATGCCGAGTATAGGCTCTATAAAAAGCCTGTTGGTCAGTGCGTCGCCATATTTTCTCGCTTTGTCATTCTTAGGCAGGTTTTTCCATGCCTCTGTATGGCTCACAGAGAAGGTCGTCCCTATTTTAGCGGTTTTGGGCAACAGGCTCCTCAGGGTGCGTCCGCCCACACCATGACACATAGTTGCATTATGTACGGCAGGAAAGAAATTCCCGAAACCGAATTTGCCGGGAGCATTAGAGCCAAGCAGGTACCCTAATGCTGTAAATGCCAGCGGCTCATTAAAGACCATCCAGTTCTTGACCCTGTCACCATAGCTCTTGGCACACAGTGCCACATATTCTTCAAACCAGCCCATTATGTCGCGGTTCTTCCATCCTCCTTTTTTCGCCAGCGCCTGTGGCAGGTCCCAGTGATAGCAGGTGATCCAGGGCTCGACGTTGTTTTTGAGACAGGTATCTATGACACGGTTATAAAAATCTATTCCTTTCTGATTGACCTGCCCGGTGCCATTGGGCAGGATGCGTGACCAGCTGATCGAGAAGCGCGATGCAGGGATATTCATCTGCTTCATCAGGGCTATATCACTTTCGTATTTGTGATAGAAATCAGCAGCTACGTCAGCAGTCTCATGTTTGTGGATCTTGCCGGGTGTATGTGCGAAGTGGTCCCAGATGGACTCCCCTTTGCCGTCAGCATCCCAGCCACCCTCTATCTGATAGGCAGCTGTGGCAGTACCCCAGACAAAGTCCTTACCAAAATCGCTCGCCCTGATCTCATCATCGGTCAACATTTCTGCCCGTACCCCTTTCGGGAGCATGGTGCCTGCGGCAAGTATTGCTGAGATCCTGAGCCATTCTTCTCTGGTCATGTCATGTGATTTTGGTTAAGATCAAATCTAATTTATTTATACTAAAGCAAACAACCTTATCTATTATCTTCCTATGTATTTACCCGACAACAGTCAACAGTCAACAGCCAACTAATTTTACTAATTTTATCTCCCCTTGTTTAAAGACTCATGAATATACTCATCATATCAGGCAGCGTACGTACCGGCCGAAAAAGCCACGATGTCGCCGTAGAACTGCAAAGACGTCTTATCGCCCATGGGCTTATCGATACCCATGTATTAGACATAGCAGCTTACAATCTGCCTGTGCTTGAAGAAAAATACCTGTCAGGAGGCAGCCATATGCCCAAAGGCCTCGCTGAGATACAGCAAATGCTGGACCATGCAGATGCGATGGTCTTTCTCTCACCGGAATATCACGGCTCCTACTCCGGCGCATTAAAAAATGCAGTGGATTATTTCTGGAAAGAATTTCATCGCAAACCCATCGGCGTGGTCGCTGCAGCCTCCGGCAGATTTGGAGGCATCAATGCATCTACAGATATGCAGCAGCTGATATTATCGCTTGGTGCATTTCCCATGCCATACAAACTACTGATACCGATGGTGCAAAACGCATTTGATGAAAACGGAAAGATCGCTGACGAATTGCTCTCCAAAAACTTTGACAGGTTCGTCATTGAATATGCATGGTTTGCGGAAGCCGTCACAGATAGAAAAGCAAAAGAAGCCATTACCATAAAACAAAAACAATGAGCGACATCAATATAAAAGGAAGCATAGGCCGCGACCACTATCGGATAGTGCTGACAGCTGGCAAGAATACGATCATAGCTGACGAGCCTATCAGCAATGGCGGAGGTGATGAGGGAATGAATCCGCATGAGATACTGGCGTCTGCTCTCGGGGCATGTACCTGCGCTACTGTCAGGATGTATGCGGATCGCAAAGAATGGCCGCTCGAAGGCATGAATGTCACGATGAGCCTGACCCA
>Ga0182030_10021230_pt1 | contig 12175 bp, 6 predicted proteins | sample 812S3MmetaG_FD_121299 | JGI IMG/M metagenome (GOLD analysis project Ga0182030, IMG submission 121299) | Permafrost microbial communities from Stordalen Mire, Sweden - 812S3M metaG (Illumina Assembly) | ecosystem: Environmental > Terrestrial > Soil > Wetlands > Permafrost | place: Sweden...
AGTTTAATAAACTCGGTCACTGTTTGGTGACCGGGTGTTCCGGGGTGATCGGGTGGTTTGATGTCCATCCATCAATCACTTCCAAACAGTGACCGTTTTGGCTACTGAATTGTTACGGCTAAGGCGCAAGTGATCTCAACGAGGCTAGAAACGAGACGCGCCCAGGTCGCGTAATTGAGGAGCGGGTAGCGGGGCACCGAGGCCCTGCGGAGGCGGAAGTCAGCCCTCGAGATCCCGGCATCATAGCGCAAGCGTCAGTTCTCGACGCCACTTCCTTACGGGTAGACCAGCCGGTAAAACCGGTTAGAGCTCGGAACGGAATCAATGAACTGGGCGCTGCCGAGGAAGGAGGGGACAGTGACCGATCCGATCCGCGACCAGACGGGCGGGGCGAGGCTCGGCGAAGCCAGGATGCCGTAGGTCTGGCCGGGAGTGCCCACCAGCGACAGCACCGGCTGGCCGCCTGACAGCCCCACACCGGTGAAAAACGGCCGCGCGCCCGGCCGCAACTGGACGCTGCGCAGCGTCAACCGCGGGGCATTCGGACCCGTGATCCAGTAAACGCGGAAGTCATAGTGGTGGCCCGCCACTGCGCTGAACGGCAGCGGGAAAGTCTGGTAAAGCACGCTCGTGAACGCGTTACGGGCCAGGTTCTCCGAGGCCACCACCACCCCCTCGTCAACGTCGTCGACGGAGATCGTGGCGACCGTGGTGGTATCCCAATTGAAGTTGTCGACCTTGAGTTCGAAGCCGGCCACATAATCCCCCGCGGCCATCCCGCCCGCGCCCGGGCCGCGCGCGAGGTAGCCCGACGCGCTGTTCCGCCTCGGATCGGCCTCCCAGGCGTTCAGCCCGTCGAGCTGTCCGACATCGTGCGTGAGGCCCACCCCGCTCCAGTTGCGCAGGCCGTCGATGGTGACATCGTTGATAAAGAGGGAGGGCGCGCCCGCCACCGCGTTCCAATACACGCGGAATTCCAGCGGATCAGCGGCGGTCAGGTTGGTGAAGAGCAGAACGAAGTCGCAGCCCTGGTTCGCCGCGGGGAAGGCACTCCAGGGCACCGCGGCCGAGGCCACGCTGCTGCCGCCGTTGTTCTCGCGCACCTCGAGCTGGACCAGAACGGAGGGGCTGTTCGACACCGCGCCGACGGAGATCTGGAAATGCGCCGCATGCGGTCCGGGCGGCAGATAGGTCACGTAGGGGCCGTATTGGAGAAAACCGGGGCTGGTCGTGGTGCTGTTCGCGCCCCACCCGAGGGTTCCGCTCGCAACCCCGATCGCATGGCTGAAGCTGGGATCACCCGCGCCCCGGGCGAACGGCAGCGCCAGCGTAACCGGCTCGGCCAGGGCGCTGACCGCCATCATGGCCGAACTCTGCCGCGCCGCGTCTTGGGAGTCGAGCGGCCCGTCCCAGTGCAGCCCGAGCTGGTTGAATTGGTTCCGGTCGTTGAACCAGACCGCATGGGCGTTGTTGTGGAGAAAGGTGTAAAAGGCGGGGTTGCGCGTGAGGTCGTAGAGATCCGCCAGGTAATGGACAAAGATGCCCTTGAACTGCGGCCCATCCCCGCCGCACCCGCCGGACTCGCAGGGCTCGACCAGGACACCGTTGGCGTCCACCAGGGAGGTGATTGCCGCCGTGGCGATGGCGGTCGCCTCGGTCAGGTAACTGGGAGTGCCGGTGACCTTGTATAGGTTCACCAGCCCCCCCAGAATCACCCCTTGGTTGTAGGTCCAGGTGGTCCCGCCGTTGTTCGCACACCCGTTGAGGCCGTCGTTGATCAGGTTGGCGGAATTGATCATCCCGCTCGCCTTGAACCAGGCCCATTCGTTCGTGGCCCAATAATAGAAACTCCCGATGCCGGTGTCCCCAGGCGTCCGTTGGTGCAGCCGGATGGCGGCCAGCAGGAACAGCTCGTTGGGAATCGCGTTCTTGTAGGTGCGCGATCTGCTCCAGAACAACCCGCCGGGACAAGCCACATTCGTGCTGTCCCAGCCGCCGACCAGGTCGCTGAAGATCCCCTTGGCGGCGTCAAGGAACGCCGGGTTCCCGGTCAGATCGTAGGCCCGGATTCATGCGTTGGCCCACCACCCCTCGTCGTCGTAGTAGGAGTTTAGGAACCCGCCGGCGGAGTTCAGGTTGTAGGTGTTCGTCAGCACGTTGAGGTAGAACCGGCCGTTGTCCTGCAAGGCGGTGTTCTCCAGGGCCTCGAGACAGTTGGCCGCGTTCCACCACCCGGTGGTGTCCCACAGGCCGCTGGAGTTGTACCACTCCTGGAGCATGAGGGCGGCCGCCTCGGTGTTGGCGTTGAAGTCATCCCCCGCCAGCGGCAGCACCACGCTGCCGCCGCTGACCGCCAGCACCGCGGCGAAGGTCGAAGCCCCGCCGGTCACCCAGGTGAGGGTGATGCCGGTGACCGGACTGGTGGTGTTGGCCAGCGGCACATCCAGCGAGTAGAGCCTCGGCTGCCCGCTGTTCACCGAACTCACGGTCTTGGCGGACACCGCCACGCGTCCGTTCGCCACCCAAGCCACGGGCGTGCCGCCAAACCAATCCGGCACCACCAGCGTGCTGTTCTCCACCGCCCCGCTCGCGTGGCGGACCGCGCAGCCGACGGTCAGCGGCCCGTTCCCCACCGCGGCGAGAAACGAGAGGGCGGGAAACGCCGCGGGGGCCGCGGGCGTGATGGTCGCCGTCTTCGCCGCCGGCCCAAGAAAGACCGCGTTGTTGGTCCGGTAGCTGGGCGCCGTCGTGTACACGTGGTCGCGCGCGGACAGGTTCGTGAAAGTGCCGCCCGCCGGCGGGAGTCCGGTGCCCGGGGCGTTTCGCACGTAGCCGGTCTCATACCACGTGCCCTGGGTGTTCGTTGTCCCATCCTCCATCGTCGCCGTCGTCACCCCCGTCAACCCGCCGGGCTGGGGGCCATCGGCTTCCACCACCACATCCACATTGTAGCCACCCACCGCGATCGGCGTGAACGCCCCCCCGGTGGAACCGCTCACCGCCATGATCACCCCATGGCCGGTGCCCGAGCTGTAGGAGAAATCGATGCGGGTCACCGGGTTGGTCGTGTCCACCAGCGCCAAGTCGATGGCGTAGAGCCGGGGATTGTTGCCATTCACGCTGTCGAAGGCGAAGGTCCCCACATCCACCCGCCCGTTGGCCGTCCAGGCCGGGCTGGCACCGTTGTACCAGTCGGGGATGCTCCCGCTCCCCGCCTCGGCGTCGCCGTTTTGGTGGTGGACCTGATAGGTGAAGACGACCCCGTTGTGCCCACCGCTCTCGAGCAACGAGAGTTTGCTCCACGCCGCCGACGTCACCAGCGTCAGCGTGGCATTGGTGAGGGTCGCGTCGAGCACCACAGCGTTGTTGGACCGGTAGCTCGGGGCCATCTGGAAATAATGATCCGACAAGCTCTGGTGGGTGAAAGTCGTCCCCGCCTTGGGCAGCCCGGTGGTCGGCGCGGCGGCATTGTAGCCCTGCTCGTACCAACTGAAGTTGGCATTGCCGGTCCCTTGATCCATCGAAGCCGTGGTGTAGCCCCCGGGAAGCTGCGGTGCCGGCGCGCCCGCCTCCACCACCATGTCCTGGTTGTAGCTCGCCGGGGTCAACAAGATCGGGACGAACCCGGCCCGGACGGCTCCTGCCAGACACCCAAGCAGTCCGCCAATGCAAAAATGAAGTTTCATGCGCGAGATAATCCGCCCCCCGGCCCCGCCCCGCCTGTACCGCAATCCCGGGCCGGGGTCAATGGCGCGAATGCCGTCCGCCAGCCGACCCCGGATGTGCGGACGCCCCCAGCGTAGCGCAGATTTCCAAATCTGCTGTGTCGCAGGTTTCCCAACCTGCGTGCCGTCCGAGAACCCCTCGCGTCCAGCCTGCCTCCGCGCGCTGCGGAACGGACAGATCAGGGCGGCGCGGCAGCGCCGCCCTACCACCATCCTCCGCACGCAGCGGAACGGACCCTGCCAGCCATCGTAAGGCCTGCCGACTGGGAAGTCTGCGCTACGCGTGCAGGCACGCCCCCGTCCGCAGCCCGGATTTCCAAATCCCGGCGCCGTCCTGGAAGGACTGTCACGACCCCCAACCCACAATCCTGAAGGGATTCCATCCCTCAGCCCAGGGTTGGCGCGCCCGCGCCTACCCTGGGTACGCCGCATTAAAAGCCCATTTACCCTGAAAGGGTCACGGCTGGGTTGCCCGGCACTCCGCGCGGAGGCTCCGCTCGGAACACCGTCACCGTTCACACCACCCGACGACACTGTTGATCTCACCCCTTGCCCGGCTTTGATTGCCTTTTCCAAGGCCTTGAGGCAGGATGGAGCGGAGAAACATGATGCCCCAACCGCCAATCCCGCGAACGCCATGCCAGCGCCCCCCGGCGCCCAGGCTCATCCCGGCGAGTCGGCACCGCAGGCGGGACCGGCCCCCGATAACGTAACCCTATGAATGCTCCTTGCTTCGGGATCCGCAGCCTCTTGCGCGGCTGCTGCGCGTGGCTGGCCCTGCCCTCGGCCGTGGCGGCGCTGTGCCTCACCGCCGCCACGGAGGGCTTGGCGGGCGAGCAGGATTGGTTCGTCCCCCTCGGCCCCCCGCCCCAGGCCTCGCAGCGGCGCATCTCGGGCGGCGAGTCTTTTGCCCCGCTCCCCCTGCCCGCCACCCCGCTGCGCCGCACCGAGCGGAAGCGCGAGCCCAGCCCGCCCCAACTCCTCGCCAAGGTGATCTGGGGCGACAGCGCCTCCTTCAGTTACGATGACGGCTCGACCACCAAGGTCGCCGATTGGAACCTCTGCCCCGGCGACGCCCAGCAGATCATGAAGCGCGCCAGCGAACGGCTCGGCGTGACCTACGGGGCCGGCGATCTCAGCCTTTCGAGCTTCGACGGCGACCCCGCCCGCTACCCGGTCCTCCTTTTCAGCGGCGTCCGCAAAATCAAGTTCAGCCCGCACGAAATCGAGCTCCTCCGCGGTTATGTGCTGCGCGGCGGGATGATCATCGCCGACAGCATCGCCGGCTCGCCCTATTTCTATGACTCGTTCCGCGAAGCAATGGCCGCCGCCTTCCCCGAACTGCGCTTCCGCGCTCTGCCCGAGGACCACCCCATCTACCACCTGCTCAACGAGGTGGGCAAGGTCCATTACCCCAAGAACCTCGAGTCCGACCGTCCATCCCTCGAAGCGCTCTACGTGTATGCCCGGGCCGGCGTGGTCCTCTCCAAACACGGCCTCGGCTGCGGCTGGGACGGACATGATGTGCCCCTGCTCAAGCAGGCGGTTTATTACGACGTCGAATCAGCCAACCGGATCGGCATCAACCTAATCGCCTACGCCGTCGGCTACGCGCGCGCCGGCCGCGAGGAGGCCAAGCCGGAGTTGTACGGCGCCCTCGACGAGAAGCATCCGACGGATGAATTCGTCTTCGCGCAGATCAAGCATGATGGTGCCTGGAACGTCCACAGCGGCGGGGCAACCCGCCTCCTCGAGCAGCTCCGCACGGACACCTCCCTGCGGGTGAGCCTCAAACGCGTCGCCGTGGACCCCGCCAAGGACGATCTCTCCCACTTCACCTTCCTCTACCTCACCGGTCTGGACGATTTCCGCTTGGAACCGGCCGCGGTGACCGCCCTCAAGCGGTTCCTCGACAGCGGCGGGACCCTGCTGGTGAACAACGGCCTCGGCCTGCGGACCTTCGACGCCGCCGCCCGGCGCGAACTGAAAGCCCTCGTGCCCGCCGGTGAACTGGTTCCCATACCGCCCAACCATCCCATGTTCGCCGCGGTGACCAAGGTCACCGAGTGCCGCTACACCCCCGCCGCCCAGGCCCGCAAGCCCGGGCTCACCCAGCCGTACCTGGAAGGAATCTCGCTTCACGGGGACATCAAGGTGATTTACAGCCCCTTCGATCTGGAGGCAGGCTGGCAGCCGGTCGATTACCCGCTGGCCGTCGCCTACGAGCCCAATTCCGCCCTCCCGCTTGGGGTCGACATCATTCTCTACGCCATGACCCATTGACCGGTCTCCGCCCCGCCATGCCAACGCTCGTTTACCAGTACCAGAACAAGACCTTCCGGTTCCGCCTGCTGGACCGGGTCTCCATCGGCCGCGCCGCGCACAACGACCTCTGCGTGCCGGACAACTCGATCTCCTCCTCCCACGCGTACATCATGCGGGCCGGGGGACAATACCGGCTCATCGACCAGGACAGCCGCAACGGCATCGTCACTGACGGCGAGAAGGTCCAGACACTGGAGCTTCACGAAGGAACCCGCTTCCATCTCGGCGAGGTCGAATTCGTCTTCCAGTTCGCGGACGAGAAAAAGGCCTGGTCGCCCGCGGCGAGCAGCGGCGGGGCCGTCCCCGTCTCGAAGCCTGCCGCCGCCCCGGCACCGACTCCGGCACCCGCCCCCGAACCCGAGACTCCGCCGCCGGTGCCGCCCGCCCCGTCGGCCAGGACCGCCCCGCCGGCCCCTCCTGTGCCGCCCGCGCCCGAACCGGTTGTCCACGCCCCCGCACCCGAGCCCACCCCGGGGCCCACCCCGGCCGCTGAACCGGAACCTGAGCCAACGCCCGAGGCGGCACCCTTGGCCCCGGTGGTCGCCGCCGCTCCGCCGCCCGCGCCGACCCCGCCAGCCTTGCCACCGACCAAACCGGCACCGGCACCCGCAGCCCCGAAAATCGAGGTGCGCCAGAATCGCAAGCCGCCCGCCGAGGCCCCCGTGGCCAAGCCGGCCGCGCCCGTCCTCCAAGCACCCGGGCCATCCGCCACCCCCGAGGAAATCGTGGCCCGGTTCAAGGAGGCGCGGGAACGCATCCTCACGGAGATTGGCAAGACCATCATCGGCCAGAAGGACACCCTGAACCAGATGCTCGTCGCGCTCTTCGCGCGCGGCCATTGCCTGCTCATCGGCGTCCCCGGGTTGGCGAAAACCCTCATGGTGAAAGCCATGGGCGAGACGGTCGAGCTCCAGACCAGCCGCATCCAGTTCACCCCCGACCTGATGCCCTCGGACATCACCGGGACCGACATCCTGGAAGAGGACCCCGCCACCGGCCGGCGGCGGTTCACCTTCCATCGCGGCCCCCTGTTCGCCAACCTGCTGCTGGCGGACGAAATCAACCGGACGCCGCCCAAGACCCAGGCGGCGCTGCTCGAGGCGATGCAGGAGCAGCGGGTGACCGTCTCCGGCACCAGCTACGACCTCCCGGCGCCCTTCATGGTGCTCGCCACGCAAAACCCGATTGAGCAGGAGGGCACCTATCCGCTCCCGGAAGCCCAGTTGGACCGTTTCATGTTCTGCATCCACCTGGCCTACCCGAACGCCCAGGAGGAGCAGCAGGTCATCCTGGACACCACCCGCGGCACCCGCTCCGCGCCGTGCAAGGTCCTCGGCGGTCCCGAGGTGATCGAGTTGCAAAACCTCGTCCGGCAGGTCCCGGTGAGCCAGCATGTGGCCCTCTACGCCATGAATCTCGTGCGGGCCACGCGCCCCAACCAGGAGGGGAGCCTCGAATTCGTCAACCGCTGGGTCCGGTGGGGGGCCGGCACGCGCGCGGGACAGTACCTCCTCCTCGCGGCCAAGGCCCACGTCCTCCTCAATGGCCGCCTCAGCGTCTCCTGCGCCGACGTCCGAGACTACGCCCTCCCGGTCCTCCGCCACCGCATCTTCCCAAACTTCACCGCGGCGAGCGAAGGGGTCAGCGCCGACCAGATCATCAAGAAGCTCTTGGAGGCGGTGAAGGAACCGGACCATGCGTGAGCTTCCGGCACGGGGGCAGGTTGAGCCCCGGCCCCCGCCCGCCAAGGCCCGCCGCCGACCGTGACCCCCGCCTACAAGTTCATGCCCCCCGAGCTGGCCGACCGCCTGCGCGGGCTCAGCCTCTCGGTGCGCCGGCCGGTCGAGGGCGCCATGCAAGGCCTCCACCGCTCGCCCCATCACGGCTCGTCGGTCGAGTTCGCCGACTACCGCGAGTACGCGCCGGGCGATCCCCCCAACCGCATCGACTGGGCCGTCTTCGCCCGCACCGATCGCCACGTCATCCGCCGCTACCAGGAGGAAACCAACCTCCGCGCCTACCTCCTCCTCGACACCTCGGAGAGCATGGCCTTCCGCGATCTCGGCCTCCACACGAAGATGGACTACGCCTGCTTCCTCGCGGCGGGGCTCATGTTCGCCCTGGTCAGCCAGTCGGACGCCGCGGGGTTGACGCTCTTCAACGACTCCATCGGTAAGTCCTTCCCCCCGGTCGCCTCGGTCGGCGGACTCCGCCCCTTGCTCCTCTCCCTCGAGGAGATCAAACCCTCCGGCCGCAGCCAGATCGGCAAAGCCCTGCATCACATCGCCGAGCAGGTCACCCGGCGCAGCCTGATCATCCTCATCTCCGATCTGCTGCAGGATCCGACCGACACCATCCGCGGCCTGCAGCACCTCCACCACAACCGCCATGAGATCATGGTCTTGCAGCCGCTCGACCCCGCCGAGCTCAGCCTCAATTTCAGCGGCCTCGTCGAGCTGCGCGAACTCGAGACCGGCGACCGGCTTCCGGTGCATGTGGACGACATCCGCGAAGCGTACGCGGCCGAGGTGCGGAAGTTCCTCGAGGAGATCCGGCGCGGCTGCGGTGGCTGCCAGGCGGAATACCATCTGGTGAACACCCGGACGCCGATCGAGGAGGCGTTGCACGCCCGGTTCGGCGGGCGGTAAGGACTCATGCAAGAACAAGAGCCGGATTCCACGCGTTATTCTAACATTGCGAAATTGCGCTTGGCTCCAAGAGCGGCGGAACACGCCGCACTCCAAACGCTCCGCGAGGAAGCCAGCCGCGTAGGTACTCGCGGAGCGTTTGGAGTGCGCCGTGTTCCGGCGCTTTTGGGCGCATCCGCTGACCGGCGCGCGGGATTAATTGTTGCATCGGCGGTAAGGGAACCTCCGGCGCCATGAGCGGCCTCACCACTCTCAACCCCTTTTTCCTCTCGCTGCTCCCGCTCGCGGCGCTCCCCGTGCTGTACCACCTGTTCTTCCGGCTCCGGAAGCAGGCCCGGCCCTTCCCCACCCTGCTCTTCTTCACCCGCATCGACCCAAAGCTCAACGCCCGGCGGCGGTTGCGCGAGTGGCTGATCCTCCTGCTGCGCACGCTCCTGATCGCCGCCCTCCTGCTCACCCTCGCCCGCCCGCTCTGGATCGGCGTCGGCCGGGAAGGCTCCACCGCCGTGGCGGTCATCATTGATAATTCCGGCTCCATGAGCGGCGCGGACGACGAGGGCCGCACCAAGCTCAAGCGCGCGGTCGATGCCGCCCGGGGGATCGTCCAGCAGTTGCGCGACCATGACAGTGCGGGCCTGGTGCTGCTCGCGGAGGACCCGCTGGCCTCGATGCCGGCCAGCCTCACGCGCGACAAGGCCGCCCTCCGCGCCGCCCTCGATCAACTCACCGAGACCGAGGCCTCCGCCAGCCCGGCCAAGGCCATCGACCGCGCCGCTGCGATCCTCGAAGGGAGCGACGCCGCCCACCTCGAGATCCACATCCTCTCGGATTTGCAGGAGGAGAAATGGGCACCGGCTCCCGCCGCCCTCCGCACCCCGCGCCGCGGGACCACCATCGTGGTCCACCGCCTCGCCACTCCCCGCGCCGACCGGCCCAATCTCTCGCTCGCCACCGTCCGCACCCCCTCCCGTCCGATCCCCGGCGGACGCCGGGTCACCTTGGATGCCTTGGTGGCCAATCCATCCGCCATGGAAGCCTCCGCCCGCCTCGAGTGGCTCGATGACGCCGGCAGCCGCGGGAGCCAGGACGTGGTGGTGCCCGCGCATGGGGAAAAGAGCGTGCCGGTGGTGATCGAAACGCGCAACCCCGGCTTCCGCTGGGCGTGGCTCTCCCTCGAGGGCGATGAGTTCCCGGCCGACAACCACGCGGGGGCCGGCTTTTTCTGCGCCGAAAAACGCCACGTCGTCTTCGGCGGCGGCACCACGGAGTTCGGCCTGCTCCCCCTCGCCATGTCGCCCGCCGCGGCCGGCCGCGGCACCGGCCTCGCTCCCCAGTTCTCCTCCCCGGGCGAGGTCGGCGACCTCCTCCGGGGCGACACGGGGTTCGCCGCCCTCACCTTCGACACCTTCTCCGGCGGCGAGGCCGCCAACCGGTGGCTTGCCCTGCGCCGTTTTCTCATCGCGGGCGGCAACGTGCTCCTCGCCCCGGCGGTCGCCGGCGGCGGACTGGAGAACCGCCCGGACTGGATGCCGGTCTCGGCCGATGCCCGGCAGAGCATCCCCGCCGGCGTCCCGATCGTCGTGGCCGACCGCAGCCACTCGCTCTTCGAGGACCTGCGCGACGACAAAGGGGACGTCGGCCTGAAAAACCTGCGGGCTTTCAAGTTCTGTCCGCTCCACGGCCCCGCCGGTGCCTCGCCGATTCTGGCTTTGGAGGACGGACGTCCCCTGCTGCTGGAACAGAAGATCGGCGCCGGCCGCCTTTGGATCAGCGGTCTGGCCTTCGACACCACCTGGAGCACCCTCCCCTTGAAACCGGGCTTCGTGGTGTTCGCCCAGAACCTCGCCGCCACCCCCGGCGGCTCCGCCACGAACCTGCTTCAAGTCGTCGCGGGCGAGCCGATCCGCCTCGGCTTCCCGGACGCCAGCAGCCTCCGCGTGCAATCGCTCGCCGGCAGCCCGCTCGATTGGAAGGGCAAACCCGCCGACCTCCCCAGCCTGCCCAGGGCGGGCGTCTATGCGGTGCACGCGGGCGACGCCACGCTCTACGTGGCGGTGCGGTCGGCGGAGAAGGAAGGACACCAGAAGTTCCTGGGCGGCTCGTCGGTGCCGGGCTTGGGAAACCTCGCCTACCGGGTGGTGGATTACACCGGCAGCGAAGCGATGCTCTCGGAGCTCAAGAGCCTGGAAAAATCACTGGACCTCGGGCCGATTCTGCTTGGCCTGGCCTTTCTCTGCCTGTTGCTGGAGGGCTGGCTCGCCAACCCGCCGCCCATCCAAGCGGGAGTTAAGCGACTGGGCGGTCTCTTCGCGGCGAAAGAGTCGTCATGAGCCACCACCTCCAAACCCTCCCCCCCGCTGGTCGGACACCCGCGGCCGCGCCCCCGCCCGGGTCGGGAGCGTGGTCCGGCGCGGCGCTGGGCCCGCTCCTCCCGCTCGTCCATCGAGGTGACGCCCCGATGCTCGGTCTGCTCCAGTGGCATCCCCGTCTCGGCGGGATCTGGTGCGGGGTCCTCTTCTTGGTGGCCGCCCTTTGGGTTTGGTTTCTCCAGCGCAGACTGACCCGCCGCGCCGGGCCGCGTCGCGCGGCCTGGCTGCTCGCGCCGAAGATCGCCGCGCTCGTCCTGCTCTTCGCCGCCCTGCTCGATCCGGTCTCGGCCATCCGCCAGTACGAGCCCACCCGCGGCAAAATCCTCGCGGTCACCGACCGTTCCACCTCGATGGATGTCGCGGACGATTACCATGAGGCGCGCGCTGTCCGGGCCCGTGCCATCGTCGCCCGCTGGCGCAAAACGCTGCCCCAGGGAATGCAGGTGGATGAACTCGAGTTCGACACCGCGATCCGCAAGCCCGCCGACGCGGCCAAACCGGGCGTGCGCGAAACCGACCTCGGCGCCTGCGTCGCCGCCCTCGCCGACCGCGCCGACATCGCCTCCTACCTCGGGGTGATACTCCTCACCGACGGTGGCGACGAGCCCATCGAGCCGTCCCTCCTGCCCAAAACCCCGCTCTCGGTGGTCGGCATCGGCACCGACCCAGCCACCTGGAACGACGTGTCCGTCGCGGATGTGCAATCCCCGCCGACGGCAGAGAAGGACCTCGATTTCGAAATCGCGGTGGACCTTGCCGCCCGCGCCGGCCACGGACAGGGTTTTGCCTCCAAGCTCTCCCAGGTCCGCGTGGTGCTCGAGCAGGAAACCTCCTCCAACCGATGGGAAAAGGTCTCGGAGCAGACCGCGGATCTCTCGAGCCTGCGGGCACGCGTGAAAATCCCCGCCCGCAGCAGCCAGCTCGGGGTCAGGCGCTACCGCGTGACCGTTCCCCCGCTGGCCGGGGAACTCTCGGCCCTGAACAACTCCCGCACCACCACCGTGACCATTCAGAAGAAGGCGATCCGCGTGCTCTATTTCTCGCGCGAGCTGGGCCAGGAGTTCAAGGTACTGCGCAACGAGCTGGGCCGCGACCCCGATATCGGCGA
>Ga0182030_10021231_pt1 | contig 12174 bp, 10 predicted proteins | sample 812S3MmetaG_FD_121299 | JGI IMG/M metagenome (GOLD analysis project Ga0182030, IMG submission 121299) | Permafrost microbial communities from Stordalen Mire, Sweden - 812S3M metaG (Illumina Assembly) | ecosystem: Environmental > Terrestrial > Soil > Wetlands > Permafrost | place: Sweden...
TTGATCTGGTCAAAGCTCTTGGCTATTTCCTATTTAATGCCTTGCAGTACCAATCTGTAGATGAAAGCGGCGGTGGTGATTTTCATAAAATTATCAAAACCATGGTGGCACAGGAAGCCAGTATTAATTTGAGGCCGGATGCGCAATTCGATCTTGGACGTCTGCATGTCAATTGCGATAAAGACTCTCGAGTAATTTTCACTGACGTCAAACTCAATGAAGACCTTAGTTATGAAGGTCAATGCTTGCTGGATATCAAATTTGCCAAGGGCTGCAAATATGAAGGAAAAAAGGTCGATATTGAATTCAACGATGGCGACACCGACTTTGTCTTTTTAGCGCAGAGAAAAAATGGCGTCTTCAGTCTTTCAACCGACAAGAATTTGAAGCCTTTGAACGTTCAAAGAGTAAGTTATCGCTTCGGTAAAACAAAACAGTGCAATGTTACAGGCGACGCTCTTTTGACGTTTCAACGCTTCACCTTTGAAAAAGCTGAAGGCGCCGATCACGGCGAATTACACGCATTAGCTGATTTGGATATATTGAAAGCGAAGCTCTATCTCGAAAATCCTAAAATGGTTTTGACAGCTGCCTTCAAAAAAGTAATCAATTCGAAACTGCAAATAGATACACGCGAGGCTGGCAGAGAGTATCAGTGGTCGACAGCTAAAGCTTATCCGGCCGCCACCATGGAATTGTATATCAATCGTCCCAATTCGCATGTGGAAGTACTGACCACCGATGCTAATGTCGGACCGGTCAGTTTGGACAAGCAGGGCGACCTTGGCTTTTTTATGGACAACGGAGTGGCACAACTGCATCAAGTTTCCTGGTCTAACGGCAAGCGAAATTTCAAATTGATTACCGCTGCCGGATCGACTTTATCTATTCCAGACGGAAAGGATTTCAATCTCAACAAAGATTCGGCTGGCATGCACTTTTCGCTACCACTTTCAATTAAGGCTGGAGCGGCGGATTTAATTGGTGCTAAAACGAAATTACACTTGAGCAATGTCAAAGGCAATGTCAATGTTGTCGTCGACAAAGAAATCGAATTGAACAGCGACCTTGCCTTGACCCTCGATAAATGCGCACTGTTGAGCAATAATCCAATTGACGTTAAAGTAGGCGCTATTGATTTATCTTCGAAAAATGGCAAGTCGCTAGCTCGTTTTAAAACCTGTTCAATCACTGTGCCTGATGACGCTTTGCTTGCCACAATAACCGAGCAATTGCCTCAAGACAAAGAATACAAAATGGACAAAATTGTTTTGAAAAATCAGAAGTGGCGTTATCGCGATGCAGTGATCAATAAGTTGATCGTCAAAAAATTGGCCATTGATAAAGTGCAGTGGTCCAATCCAAACGAAGAAAGTTTTTCTGGCAGTTGCGATGTCGAAGTTGATGGCACGGTTGAAAAAGGCGGCATACTTTCAGTCCTTAAAAAGACAAAAAAGTGGCAAGAGTGCCTATGGTCTGCCACAGGTCACTTGAAAGGCAAAGGAACGGTGGCATTTAAATTCATTCCTAATAAATGTCTGGGCGACAGTGGTCTCATCTATCAAATCGGTATTATGCTGCCTCCTCCAGATGATGTGAATCTTGATTGGAATGACGTTTCTAAAGGTTTATTTGCTGGCGCAGAACGTTCGATAGTCGTTGGTTTGATCAAAAAAATGAAACCAGTGACGCTCAATTACGATGGCAAAATAGATTTGTTCAAACAAAAACGTCCATCGATGCAAGCATTGAGTGTGGAAAATGTTGTCACCAGTCAAGCAAAAGACGGCGTTGAAATTGGATTCAACGCCGACGTTTCGCTTTAGTGATTTTCCGAATTGCCCGTTATTTAGTTGACGCGGATACCAATTTTGGCGCGTTTTTCATTGATTAAGGCAATGTCTTTGTCCATTTTGCTCTGGACGGTGTCGAATTCTTTTTCAATGCGTCTTCGAGTAGAACTCTTCAATTCGCCTTTGCTATTGCGCTTGCTATCTAACGAGGCAATTTCACTAAGCTTATTGTTTAGATCGGCAATCTGGTCTTTGGATAATTTGCCGGCGGTATACTCATCGTTCATGCGGCGTTCGATTTTGGCGCGACGCAGAGCATAGTCTGAAGCGAAATAAACGAGTGTATTGTCGACGACCATGAAGTGTTCAGGCAACGCTGTTGGAATGGTGCTGAATGTCACGAGATTCCCCGAAGCATCTACTGTGGCCATGGTTCTGCCACTGGTTTGATCAATAACATAATATCCAACCGGTACTGGCTGACCATTGATCATTCTTGTTACTGGATCGTAAACACCGCGAGATACGCCAGTTGCTGGATCAACAACGACATAACTGGCGCCCGCTTGCAATGCAAATGTTTGACTGGTGGTTGTTGTAGTGGTTGTGGTTTCTTCTGCTCGTGCTGAATTGACTGCACTGCCGATTAGACACGATGCTGCCAAAATCGCTGCCATAAATTTCATATACTCAACTCCTCTATTCTCTTTGAATTGTTAAACTTGAATTGTTAAACAGTAAGCTGTTAACTTTGCGAATTTCGATTCACACTGGTCGCTAAGACGTGGGAGACTCTGCTGAGGTTCCAGCCGACAGGCTAAGCAGTAAGACAGCTTTTATTTAGGTTGGTTCACCAACCTAAGTAAAAAGAACCTCCAAACCACTCAGCGCTATGAAGAAAAAACGTGCAACATTCCTGATGCACGTTTTTTATATCAATCGATTTCCATAATCTGAAGAATTAGCCTTTCGCTTTTTCTTCTTCTGCATTTTCAACGAGTTCAACTTCGATGTTGACTTTAACATCGTCTCCAATCATCGCGCCACCATTGTCTAACGCTTTGTTCCAGACTAGGCCGAAGTCTTTGCGATTGATTGTAGTTGTCGCTGCAGTGCCCGTGTGCACATGTCCTTTTTGGTCTTTGATTGGTGCTGCTAGTTTTTCGACGTCGAGCGTGACGTCTTTAGTAACACCATGCATCGTCAAAGAACCGAGAAGTTTGAAATTGCCATTAGATTCTTGTGTCACTTTTGTCGACTTGAATGTAATAGTCGGAAATTGAGCGACATCAAAGAAATCTTTGTTCTTTAGATGCTGATCTCGGTGTTCATCATTGGTATTGATGCTGCTTGCATCGATGGTGGCATCGACTGAGGCATTGTTCAGGTCTTTGCCATCATATTTGGCAGTACCAGAGACTTTGCCGAAGGTGCCTGGAACGTTAGAAATCATCATGTGCTTGATTGTGAATCTAACTGATGTATGAGCTGGATCCAGCTTCCATGCTGTGGCGGTTTTGGCGGTTTGCTCAAGGGCAGAAGCCGATTGAAAACCGACAAGGCTGACTGCAAGGAGCGAAAGACTGATTAAAGAGTGAGCGATATACTTCATGAATTCTCCGAATCAAAATAAAAAGTGCGCGAATATTTTTTCAGTTGCATCTAGCTACTTGCAACCACATATTAACTACCAGACACAGACTAATGCATCTGTGTGCTGTGGTGTTCAAGTTTTATGCGAAGTTAACGACTGGATGTCACGAGACTTTGCTCAACGCGATGCGCCGATTTCTTCTTCAGATTGTCCTTCGATTTTTTGAAGGTAACGTTATTGATACCGATGAAGCCGAAGATCGTTTGCAAAAACGGTTAGCCATAAAGCTGGAACTTCAGCGACGAAAACACTTTCCACTCTTGCACCAGTGCCGGTGGCTGAATCAGTACGGCGTGATATTTAAATAAACGGTATCGAGAGCCTCCCCAGTTTGTACATCAAAAATTGAAATCGAGTATGTGCCCGGCTGCAGCGGGAGCGGGTTAGAGTTGCGGCAGAGTGACTACCCAGCAAGTCCCACCAGAGTTTGATCGCTACTGTTAAGTACGCCTTTAAATGTGCTAATCCGGCTTGGATTGTCACAATTGCTTCCAGGCTTGTCAAGGTGAGAAAGTTGTAATTTTGTCCTTGCAAAGAGGCGTGTGAGAATTCGTATATCGAAAGTATATTTCTCGGGGTCATTCTATATGAACGACGACAAAGTGATAGTAAGCAATGAGCGTTTGAAGAGGCTCGACGACCTCGCTCAAAATGCTCTTAGTAGGCGTAGATTCGATGTAGCCGAAGAATTGTTCGCCGAACGATTAACAATGCTCAATCAATATCATTATGTCGATGACTTGAGCCTCGCTCTGACTTTGAACAATCTCGCCTTTACGCAGGAATGCCAGAGCAAATTAGAACAAGCTGAAGCGCACCGAAGACGCGCCCGCGAGATTTGCACCCAAAAGCTAGAAATCAAGCCGGTGGTGCACGAGGCCTTACCACCAAAAGTGCAGCACGTTAAACCAAGTCATTTGCAACAAATTCGCGTCGTGCGGTCAGCCTAAATTTGATGGTTTTTGTTCAGGCAACGTGTATGCGCGGCCGTTCATGCGGATTACTTTCGGCTTCGCGCAATATTTCACGCGTCACAGGCGCTGTTTCGCCTTCACCTAAGAACAAATACTTCAAGACATAGAAAAGCGGATTGCCCTCAGTCCAATACATATAAGCGTTCGGAATGGCATGTGTTCTGTTTTTCAATGCCAATAAAACTGCGGCAATGGCATTGGGTACAGCCGGGCTTTCGCAAGAGAGAATGTAATAACTGCCTTCCTCGCGGCCTTTTACTGTCAATTGCTCTTCCGAGAAATCAGATGCATCTTTGACAGCCACTTCCAGAAAAACCAGATGAGGCACATCGAGATAGTGCTTTTCGCGCGCTTCTTCAGCGCAGGCATGGTAATTCGACGAACCCGGAGGGCGCAAAATTAAATGCATCGTTTTGCCGCAAAATTCTTTGATGATTTCGTCAGCCGTCTCATCAAAATTGACGCGTCTGGTGCGAAGCTCAGTTGAGCGCACCGCGCGTGAAATAAACGAAATAGCAAAGATTGTGCCGATGAAGAACATAGCAATATGAATGCCCTCAGGTCTTTTAATGACATTCATCACTGTGGTGTAAGCAAATACAAGGAAAATGCCAGAATACATGAGGCGCAGCCAGTGTTGATTTTTTTGCGTAACAAGAACGCAGGCAAGGGCTGCCGAACTCATTAAAACGAGAACGCCCGTTGCATAGGCACCACCTTGAGCATCGACATTAGCTCTGAAAATATAGGTGACGAAGAATGAGACTGCACCAAAGAACATCACAAGCGGTCGGGTGGCCCTCGCCCACATCGGAGCCATACCGAATTTCGGTAAGTATCTAGGGACCAGACTGAGAAGTCCTGCTAATGAAGATGCTCCCGAAAACCAGAGTATGAAAATTGTGGCAGTATCGTAAAGTGACCCATAAATGCTGCCCAAATACTGATGCGCAATATAAGAGAGAGCGCGACCATTAGCCACACCCCCTTCTTGAAAGTCTGCCTGGGGAATGAGCATTGTCGTGATCAAGCTACTGGTGAGCAAAAAAGTAGACATGATCATTGCAGCTGCAGTCAAAAGTTTGCGTGTATTGCGAATTCGGCCAACAGGATGAGTCTCTGAATCGGTGGCATCGCCTTTTACCAGCGGCATTACAGCAACGCCTGTTTCGAAACCAGACATCCCCAGGGCTAATTGCGGAAAGATAATCAGTGATTGCAATGTCATCGCTAGCGGTGTTTTGTACAAAGACCAGAGTTGCTGGTGCCAGTTACCCCATAAGTTGGGATGCAAAAGGATTTGATAAATGCCCACACCGGTCACGCCTATATTGAGCAATAAATACGACCAGGTGATTATTACTGCCACCATAATCGCTTCTCTGAAGCCAACTAAAAAAACAATACACAAAACAGCTAGCAGTGCCGATGTCGTCACCATACGATCTTGCAAGAAACCCATTTGAGAATGATGATGGACCAAATCAACGACATAAGAATTTTGAGCGATGTGGGCGGCAGCGTCGGCAGCAGAGAGCGTAATCGTAATAATGAAGTCGGTCGCGGCAAAGCCAATTAAAACGAGAATTAAAACTTTGCTTGGCCAACCAGGAATCAGTGACGCGAGCATGGAAATGCTGCCCTGACCGTGCGGACTTTTTTCGGCAACCTTTTTGTACATCGGCAAGGCGCCAAATAGCGTCAGAAAAACCAGAACCAGTGTCGCCGAAGGAGCAAGCATTCCGGCAGCGAGAGCGGCCATACCAGGGGCATAACCCAGGCTGGCAAAGTAATCCACCCCGGTCAAACACATGACGTTGTACCAGGACGATTGATGCTCTGGATGAGCGTTCGCGCTGGGCTTCATGCCCGCAAGGAACCAGCTATAAAACTTGCGCGAGCGATTCACTGCTAGATCCGAATCCCAATTACAAAACGATTGCCTGCTTTTGATGGAAGAACTCCAACTGAAGCATTCTAATTCTAGGCAGTGCTGAGAGCTTTGGCCAAAATGTTCCCTAGTTATCGCAACACTTTACGAACTGCGATATCTAGGAGTCCCGCAGACGGGCGCTTTCGCGAGACACATGAATAAGAATTCAGCCTGTGATAAAGATTGATTTCGCAATGTTAGTAGATCCTCACCTTGGCATCGTAAAGGATAGTTATAGAATGGGCACATACGCCCTCTTTCACTGTTAAGCTGCAGTGATACGTCAATCTTTTCCTCAACCCAATCGGAGCTCGTGTACACGTGGCTAAATCAATAAAGTCTGGTCAACGAGTGATGACCAAAACAATCGGTGGCACAAAAGGCAAGCGTCCTGAATTTCCGATTCAAGCTGTGGAAAGTAATGCAGTCGCCGATAAGCAGGCTGTGACAATTCACTATGGATTGCTTGCGCTATGTGTAGTTGCCTGTGTTGGCGCTCTTGCCTATGGCGGATGGGAAATCTATACCGGTATGGGCACCATCCCATTGAACTATTTTGCTATCGTCATTGGCGTTTTGTCTCTCGCATCCGTGTTTTTCATTGCTCGCAGCTTACTCTGGTTGAGCATTATCGCTCCTGTTATGAATGCAGCTAAAGACAAAGGTTGGAAAGCCCAGGAAGAGCTTTGTAATAAAGGCTTGAAAATGTCTCGTTTTTTTCCAGATGGCAGCGCCGTTACATTGTCGATGCTGCTTGTACAAAGTTTACTCAGTCGCGGCTGTGTTCAAGAAGCCATTGAACTTGGCGAAGTGCAACAGTCACTGCATGGAGATAATCCCAAATTTGCCGAAACACTTGCTCCTTTGTATACAGCAATTGGTATGGCGCAACAGGTGTCAGGCGACTTGAAACAATCAATTGTCTGGAATGACCGAGCGATAGATGCTTTTGGCAAAACGATGACTAAATTCGCCACGACTAAAAAAGGCTGGTTTACTAAGCTTGCCGAAAGTCAGGGACAGGACATCACCGGAACAATGCAGACCCAGTTGACTGTTGCCTATTTCAACAATGCAACCAGTCATTTCAATTTGCAGAATTTTCGTCAGGCCAAAGCAAATTTTCAAAAGGCCATGGAAACAGCCAATCAAGCACCTGATTTTCCAGAGAAATCAGACATTGTCAAAGCCAGTCGTGAGGCGATGACCCGTCTAAAACATACCTAGCCGATAGGTCAAATTGCTAAGCTTAATTGTTGATTGCCGGTGAATAAATTGGCATCGTGAAAATCGTTGACGATCGCCAACAATTCAGAGAGACGATCTTCAATTTTAGCGTTTGATTCAACAGCTAGACATTTATGCAAAATGTGTATATAGGTATTCTGCTCTTCAGTGGCTGCCAGAAGCACTGATTCAGCCAGTGTCCCCAGTTTTAACTGGCGACAGCGATGGGTTTCTGGATCACGAAAGAAAACCACAATTGTTGATTGTGGCAATGGTGTCATTAGCGGTTGGCTATCGTTTAGAATCGAGCTTACAGCTTCCACTACATCGAAATTATAGCGACGATGGCAAAGTGTTTTATTGAGAAGAGGGCGCAGATTCACGATCTCTGTTTGCGATAGCAATGGTGTAAAGGAACAGGTAATTGAGGGCTCTATTTCATTTTCCTCAACTGCAAGTTCTTGATATTCATAGTCTGCAATTTCTGCGAGCCATGGTTTTTCTGGTGATAATTGCTCGAGATATCGAGAAAAATCTCGAGCAATGAAATTGAGGCGGTAATGCGACGCTGGATACGCAGGCAAATAATGTTCGAGTAAATCAATCCATTGATCTTCGCTGAAACAACTGCGAATTGCAGGAAATATCGATGACATGACGCCATCAGCTGTAGACTTCAAAAGGTCAGCATAAATTACTACTGGTGCTTTAGGTAACGATTGGATATTTTGGAAGGTGGCATATTCGGTGGCAGTGGATTGCAAGAATTGTTGGCGTTCTTTTTCATTGGTAAAAAGCCTTACCAATTGCTGCTGAAAACTTTTAAGGTCTGGTTGAAACTCCGGTCTGGATGACCGATTTGACGGCGCTTTCACTTTTTGCTTCCTCCGCAATTTCTCGAATTTGCTTCAATTCCAGCAAAATCTCTAAAAACTCTGGAAAATTTTGATCTCTTTCGAGCAAAATTCCTTTTACGTCAGTTTTACTTAGGACGTATCTCAATAGAGCGAATACCGGCTCTATTACAGCCTCACCGTGAGAGTCGATAATCTGCCCCGCGTTCTCTTTGTGACCAGCCACATGTATTTGCACCACTCTTTCTAATGGAAGTGAATCAATATACTCATATGGATCGAAATTGAGATTGGTGGCGTTGACGTATACATTGTTTACGTCTAGTAGCAGCCCACAATCAGCCTTTTCCACGATCTCCGCAATGAATGCTGATTCATTGAATGGCGAACCCGGCACTTGCAAGTAATAGGAAATATTCTCAAGCAAAAACGGACGACCGATTAGATTTTGGACCTGCTTCACTCGTGCCACCACATGATTGATGGTTTCTTGTGTGCGAGGCAGAGGAAACAAGTCATGCAAATAGCGATCGTTGATCGAACTGAAACTGAGATGGTCGCTCCACCAGGGAGCTTCGATAAAATCGAGAAGTGTTTTTAGATCCTGTAAATAGTGTTTGTTTAAATCGTCTGCGCTGCCGATTGATAAATTCAATCCATGAGAAACAAGCGGAAACGCAGCTTTGGCGAGTTTCAATCGCTTGCTGGCGCTTCCGCCTGTGCCCATGTAGTTTTCGGGATTGATTTCAAGCCAGTCTATTAGCTGATGACATTTGAATATTTCATCGGCAATTTCACGACGCAAACCAAGCCCGACGCCAAGTGTTGGTAGCTCTTTTTTTATTTCAGAAAAAGGCTTGCCAACTATTTGCCGCACTTACCTTCTTTACCCTTCATATTTGCGCCGCAGGCCATTTCTTTGCCTTTGCCAGCTTTTGAATGTGATTTGACTTCTTTTACTTCTTTCTTTGCAGAACCATCATCGTTTTTGGTTTCTGTGGTGGTTTTAGATGTGGTGTCTGTCGTCTTGTCTGCTGCGTTAGCGGCTTCAGTTACGCCCATACCAAAACTGATTAAAGCGGCGAGTGCTGTCAATTCTGGTCTAGAAAGTTTGTGCATTTGATTGCTCCTTAAAAGCATGCGAGTACAGTTGTCACTGTTCGCCGCAAAGTATATCTGGTTATCGTGAGAATTTGTACGCTTAGTTGATTCTTGGTATGTATCAAAACCTCGAACACTTTGCAGGTGTTCGAGGTTTGATGTAATTCTGCGGGCCATTCTTTTTAGAGAATGCGACTCAAGTCTTTGATGTCCATGCGGACGATATTCAAGTCACGATATTTCTGATCGATGCGTCGTTGCAGGTCATAAGCGTTATTGGGATCGTTATTCGCATCACCATGATGCAATTCCCAATTTAAGTCGTCGATGTCTTTCATCAATTTCTGTTCTTTAACTTGCAAAAACTTTCTGCTGCTATCGATTCTGAAAGCCATTTGACTGTCTTGTATTACAGCCATCGCCGGGGTGACATTTACGGCAATCGTGGAGACAAGAGCCACGCTTATACCGAGAATTACTTTGATTGTTTGATTTACTTTTTTCATTTTTCCTCCGAGCTCCTTCGACCTCGCGCTAGTAAGATAACAATCTAACGCCGTAGTGTCAAGGCTAACTCGTTAGCTTTCGCTCATGTTGTTTGCGCTGACAAATGTCAACAATCCGAAAGGCTTGTATGCCAATCTCTGAGACGATTTTAGGGTCAGTTTGAACTTATTGCGACGGACATATTGAGAGCGCCCACGTTCCATATCGGTTGCACATATTCCATGATGACGAACCCCTTTTCAGCCCGGAATGGCGATTCGCTTGTTGGAATGAGTTATTGCGCACTATCCAAGGGCAGCAGAATCAGCCACGGCTGCAAAGAGTTTTTAAGCGCCGCGGCCCCAGGCAGTCGAGGCATTTGCGGTATTCCCGTAGCTTGATGGAGCTTCTTGACAAGTCGCACTTAGCTCTGTACGATCCTCGGCAATGATTCGCAGCCGAGGAAAACGTAGACTTATAAACTACAAACAAAACTCTCTGGGTAAATAGCGTGATTAGTTTTAAGAATATAGCTCAGCTAAAGGTCCCAATCTATCTGGAGTGAGGAAATGAAGAAAGACGTATTCTGTCCTGCTTTGAAAGCAGGCGCGGTGCCAGCTCTTGAACCTGGTCAAATTGAATCACCATGCGATAGCACCGATTATTCAACGAAGGTGCCGGGGGCTCTCGACATTTTGGGTTTGTACACTAAGACTGGCCCGTCGATTGTACTGATAGACTCAAAATCGGCTGGAGGAACAGGATTTTTCGTCGGTCATGATGGTGAGGACTGCCTCATCATCACAGACAATCACGCAGTACCAGAATCCAACGTACCAGTTGTGGACAATCTTGGCGAAGCTCACTTCGCCGAGGTTAGAAAGAGGGATTTAAAAAATGATCTGGCCTTGCTTACAAGCAAGCTCAAATTCTGTCCTGTCTTGCCACAAGCGGAAACGTTGCCACCAGATGAACACGTGGTAAGTATCGGGCATCCAGAAAAGTTTGCTCGTGCATTTGTCTCTGAGGTCGGTACATACGTTGGACAGAAAACTAGATTGCAATTGGCAGATTCTAAATTGTTCTATCCACCCCTTTCACCAGGGGAGGATGCACAACGCTCGATGCAAATATTTAGAGATTTGCGAGTGCCCGGCGGATACTCAGGGGGGCCGATCTTTAACTCCAAAGGTGAGGTGGTGTCGGCAGTCTCAGGAGTTAATGCCATCGATGATCATTTTTATGGCTTCGCGACTCCCATATCAGCAGCACGCCGACTGACTGAACAATACCTCGCCGAGAAAGCACATTGATTCGCAACTTTCGCAACTTTCGTAACTTTCGTAACTTTCGTAACTTTCGTTGAATGGGGAGTACACTGATTTTGATCTGTGAGCGTATTTGTGTTGTTGTGGGCATACTTGCCGAAACAGTAATAGCTCGCAGAACTGCTTTGTCGATAACAAGCGAATTCATCCAAGCGAATTGTTTACTACTGACAACCCGAAGCACCAGCTATGGCTGCCGTTTGTTAAGGTGGCTCCGAGGCACTTCGACCTCGTGCTAGTAAGATAACAATCTAACGCCGTAGTGTCAAGGCTAACTCGTTAGCTTTCGCTCATGTTGTGTAAATGCATGCATGTCAACAATCCGAAAAGCTTGTATGCCAAGCTCGGACATGGTTTTAGGCGGTTTTAGGATTTATTGCAGCAGGCATATATAGCGCGTGAGCAATCCATATCCAATGCAGATACGCCCGGACTAAAATCATCTTTTCAACCTTAAGGCCTTCTACTTATAGGAAGAACTTAGGGCTGGCGAAATCAGTCCATGACATAAAAATCTTTGAAAAGCCGTCGGCGACTGGCGTCTTCTAAAATATCCGTGTTGTCACTGATATGATCGATTCCGCCTATAAGGCGCTTCTCGGTCAGCTTCTTGATTCCTACATCTTCGATCTTTTCAGATATTGCACGCGAAAAAACGCCCATGCTGATGGTCCAGAAGGGGCGTCCATGAAATTGAGACACGTCTTGCGATAGCGGTTCGGTAATTTTCAATCGGTTATGCATGGCGGCCGCGTATTTGTAAGCCTGGCAGAGGTATTTTTCTCTCTCTTGCCAGGTGTGAGCCTGCAGTACCTGACTCAAAA
>Ga0182030_10021232_pt1 | contig 12173 bp, 10 predicted proteins | sample 812S3MmetaG_FD_121299 | JGI IMG/M metagenome (GOLD analysis project Ga0182030, IMG submission 121299) | Permafrost microbial communities from Stordalen Mire, Sweden - 812S3M metaG (Illumina Assembly) | ecosystem: Environmental > Terrestrial > Soil > Wetlands > Permafrost | place: Sweden...
AACTATTTTGTCGAGTGTTGCATTCGACAAGGTGCCTAGTTGTTGTGCAAAACATGCATGGGATACAGTTCTGACTTGATGCGCCATGGAGTAGCTTGGTTTTGAAATTCCACCTTCGGGCGGCAAAATTTCGACCATTGCTGGGGATAGTTTGCCTGATTTTAGGTAATGAGCTGTTCCGGTAAGTGGTACAACAATGCTAATTCCTAACTTTGTGTTGACCATATTGTTGCTAACTACAACACAAGGGCGAGTCTTTGCCTGCTCATGCCCTTGTGCTGGATCTAAATTTACGGTCCAGACCTCGCCTCTAAGTGGCATCTGATAAGCCATCTGCCACTGTGCAATCCCAAGCCTCGGTCTCGGCTTTGAAGGCGGCAAGCTGTTGTGCATTTTCGGTCAGCAAATCGAAGGATTCGCCAAGTTCTTGCAAATAAGCCATTCGACGAGAAGCCTCGCAAAGTTCGTGGATGATTTCCGCTGCCACGCAATTTCTCAATTTGGCCTCCTCGTTGATCCAGGCAATGTCGGCTTCAAAGGCTTTTACAGTCTTTTGCTCTGTTTTTCTATTGGAGGCAGTGGACATCGGATCTTCCTTTGTATGCGTAGTCTTGTATACAGAATTGTATACGAATAAGGTGTGGTTGTCAAAAGGATTGTCCGTTTTTTGTTTGTACAAGCAAATCACTTCTTTGTTCAACATTGAATTACTTCAGGCGCCATGCGGTTATTGAAGGCAGCTTTTCCTGCCAGAGAAATTTCACCGGCACCACAATAAGTGTAAGTAGAGTGGAAACTGATAGCCCTCCCATCACTGCGATAGCTAGTGGCTTTTGTAGTTCTGCTGCGGCGCTAAGCCCAATGGCTAGCGGCAACAGTCTAAGCAACGGACAATGAGTGGTCATGACAAGCAATAGCTCGACCAAATGACGGGTTTTAAGGGCGTATAATTTGCGATGGTTTGTTCGGATGTGAAGTGGATTTTGAAACGCCGTCTGTTTTCACTGCTGTTTGCTTTTTTTGCACTGGTTGCACTAGTACGGCAACCAATCTGTGCTTGCGGTGACACAAAATTACAGGAAGCAGTAAGAGAGCGGCTCTGTTGCAAGAATTCCAAAATTTACAAATTCCAGATTATTAATTGGCTCAGCCAAGACATTTCTGATCACAAAGTTGTGGCAAATTTGGTTTTTGCAACAGAGCCGATTATTCGCACTATGGCTAAGAACAGCCTCTCAGAAGCTCTTGAGCGGCTGGAGAAAATAGTGCAGAAGGCAATGTTATAGAGGAACTAATACTGGAGATAGAACGCGTTAAATCAGCTGACGTGCGAAATCAGCCTATTTGCCAAAAATGGTTGGCCAAGAGAAGGGAAAATTCAACACCTCGCTTGATCCACAGATCACTGCGGCACTTCTCATTAGCATCATAGACGGTGCTCGGGGACTTGCTGTGCGCAATCCCCATAAAGACTCTTGACGCAGTTTTTGACATAACTGCTACCCCTAACTAGTCCAGGCTCAACGAATAAACCACTAATGGGTCTGTCAGAGGTAGTCTCAACGGCTTCTCGTCGGCTGTCAAAACGATCTAAACGCAATCAGCTAATTTTAAATGGAATCGTAAGCCAGAAAACTGAACCCCGATTCGGTTCACTGGTGACGCCAATAGAGCCACCCATCAACTCAGCGAGTTGCTTGGATAAAAATAGACCGAGCCCTGTGCCACCATATTTTCGTTTGTTGGAACCATCCACTTGAACAAACATATTGAATAGCTTTTTTTGATCTTCGCTAGAGATGCCACATCCGGTGTCTTTGATGACAAAATTGACGAACAGAGTTTTGCCGTCATTCTTTTGAGTCAGAGCGCTAACAGCAACCTCGCCGTTTTCTGTAAACTTGATTGCGTTTTGTACGAGGTTTTGCAAAATCTGTCTCAGTCGATCGGGATCACCGATTATCCTACGTTTGAGTGCAGGTGCAACCTCGCAAGATAATTTGACATTCTTGTTCTTGACCAAAATCGCGGCAGCGTCAATGACTTCTCTAACAATTTGATCCAGCTGAAATGGCTCTGCAATTAGGTCGATTCGGTTAGCTTCCAGTTTCGACATATCAAGCAGATCATTGACCAGATTCATCAATTTTTGAGCCGAACGGAGAATATTGGTGGCTGTAATTTTGTTGTCGCCTTCTGTTTCGTCTTGCAGTAATTCACTCAAACCAAGGATGCCTGCCATTGGAGTCCTGATTTCATGACTGATCGAGGCGACGAATTGTGATTTTAATTCGTTGGTTTTAATCGCCATATTTCTAGCCAATTCGAGTTCCCGTGTTCGTTCGATCACTCGCTTTTCGAGATCTTTGTTGATCTCAGCCAGTTCTTCATAAGCTGCCGCCAATTTGCCAGTCGTTTCGTCAATCTTGGCTTCAGACTCTTTCTGTCGAGTGACGTCATTAAAAACTACGGCGACGATATGCTCCTGTGGCGCTCCCACACGGAAAGCATAAACCGAAAACCAACGGGCTAAATCTTTGGCCTGATTTTCGAATCTTTGAGATTCGCCTGTGGTAGCGACTTTGCCATAGCGGTCAAGCCAGTGTTGCTCGTGCTGCGGCAAGAGGCTTTTGACCGTTTTTCCTCTGACATTTATCATTCCGGTTTGTGCCTCGAAGGCGCGATTGGTGTCCAGATACATGTAATCGACCGGCTTGCCTTCTTCATCAAAGATCATTTTGATCGTGCAAAAGCCCTCATCCATGGACTGAAAAATTAAATCGTCGCGCCGCTGCCGCGCCATTTGTTCAACCAGTCTATTGACTCGAAATTGCAGGTCGTATTCAATTATTGGTCTGCTGATAAAGTCGTTGGTCTTCAAGGCTAACAGTTTAGATTTCAAGTTTTCATTACCATCGCAAACAATGAGCAGAGCAGGGTTTTGTACATCCTCTATTTCTTTTAGAACCTTCGTGAATTTCTCAGCAAAAGGCGCTTCAGTATCAAGAATAATTAGCGGCGGCCGAAAAGCTACGAGTGCGTCTGTGCTTTTTTCGAAGGTAGAGGCAAGCTTAATTTCATAGGCGTTTTTCAAGCATTCAGTAATATCACTGCTTGATTTTGTACTATCTGTTATCACCAGTATTTGTATCTTGGCGACTTGTTCTGATGGTCGCATGTTATTTGTTCCAGGATGCCTTGAGTTTTCTACCGAATCACTACCTGGTTATTCTAGATTGAGTTCTTCAAAATCCGCCATTTTTGACCATGAGTCCAATCAATAAAATCACGCCCATCAATGCGATCAAAGCCTTTTGGCGAGTGTGACAGTGAATGAGCTCCCTTTATTCAGTTCACTCTTTACGGTAATCGACCCATTGTTTTGCTGGGCTAGTGTCGAAGCAATTGAGAGACCGAGACCATTGCCACCCCTGTGGTGGTTGCGAGCCTTGTCAGCTCGCCAGAATCGATCAAAGACATGAGGAAGGTCTTCAGCAGCAATGCCTATGCCATGATCGATGATCTCCACAATCACTTCGTTGGGCTGGGTTTCGACATTGATGTTGACAGTGCCATTTTCCTCACTGTAACGGGCGGCGTTTTCTACAATATTTCTAATAATTCGTGTGATTTCGTCACGTTTGCCCGTGACTTCCAGCTCTTTATCTGGGACTGTGCCTGACTCGGGAAGTTTTACGGCAAATTTCACCTGAGTATGGCGTGGTGTGTTTAAAACGGGTGCAAGGGCCTCGTCGATAATTTCCACGATCGAATGGCTTTTGCTCTCGATAGTTCCTTTAGTTTGTTGCCCCCTCGCTAGAGTCAGCAAATCTTCTGTCAATCTCTGCATTTGCATGGCAGCGTCGAGAATGACTTCAAATTTTTCAATATCTTTTTTGCTGGAATTTTCTCGGTACTTCAGCGCCACTTCGCTATTGGTGCGCACAACCGTAATTGGACTGCGCAATTCGTGCGCGGCGTCAGCGGTGAATTTTTCTAGCCGGTAGATATATTGCTGAATCGGAGATAGTGAAAGTTTGACGAGCCATACAGTGCCCACACCGGCGGCTGAAAGTGCAACTAATAAGCCAAGTGATAAACCGTAAAGAAGGGTTTGCATCTTTTCGTCGCTGTCGTTCAAAGGTGTGGCAACTCGTACATAGCCCAACAACTTTCCTGCATGGGAAGCTGATTTGGTTTGCACCAGGGCATGCGGTGAAGTCTGCACAGTGAGCGAGTTTTCTAACTGAAGTGGTGCTTTGATTTTTAAGGTGCCACGTTCAATAAGCAGTTTTCCGGCAGGACTGAAATATTGCAGGCGCAAAGGTGTGAGCGTATGAAATTCAGTTTCGGACATCTCTGTGGCGAGAAGGTCAGGCAAAACTTGCTTGTCTTTTTCGAAATCTATTGAAGCAATTACAGAATCGGTCAAGCGCGAAATTTCAACTTGTTCCTGCTCGGCTATCTGATTGCTCCAGAAGTAAAAAACAGAAGCGCTTAAAACACCCAGAACTACAATGAATACAACGATGTTGCTCACTACCAAGCGGCGGCTGATTGTTTTGATGTCTTCCAATTTAGCTACCGCGTCAATTTTGTTTCTGACTCAGCCTGTAGCCTAGTCCATGCACAGTCTCAATAATTTCATTGGTTACTCCGCCTGCTTTGAGATTGTTTCTCAGTCCCTTGATGTGAGCTTTGACAAGTTCATTGGCGTCTCTGTCTTGTGATGTCCACAGGCGCTCAAGCAAATCATCTTTAGAAAAAACACGATTGGGGTTGCGCAAAAACAAATTGAGCAGGCGATATTCGGTCGGTGTCAGAGCAACCTTTCCTCCTGCGTAGGTAACCAGGCATAGGCTTGGATCGAGGGTTAAATCGCCAAAGACGAGAGCGGCTTTTTTTGTCTCTGAATTGCGTCTGAGCATCGCGCGTATTCTTGCGGAAAACTCTTCCAATTCGAAAGGTTTGACGATGTAATCATCAGCTCTACCATCCAGTCCGCGAATTTTGTCCTTTTTTGTGTCTTTGGCAGTGAGCATCAAAATCGAGCCCGCATAACCGTTTTCACGTAATCGTTCACACAATGTGATGCCGTCCAGCTTTGGCAACATCCAGTCTAAAACAATGAGATCGAAAGTCGTTTCAGTGGCCATCTTCCAGCCAGTTTCGCCATCATAAGCCGCTTCGACCAGATATTTTTGATGCACCAGGTCTTCAGCCAAAGGTCGGCTGACGCGCTCATCGTCTTCTATAATGAGAATTTTCGACACTCGATCTCACCAGCAAACACGGTCATTGTATGCTGAAATGTCTGCATCAGCTACACTTTAGACAAAAATTCATGACAGGGGTTATATAGTTGAAAAGCTGGATTCTTTACGCATTTGTGTCGATGCTATTTGCTGGTTTTACATCGGTTATCGCTAAAAAGGGACTGGCTGGTATCTCGGGCGATTTGGGTCTGACAATTAGAACTTGCTTTGTTTTTGTATTTGTTCTGACATTTGCTTTTTTTGTCGTTCCTCATAAGGAAGGGAGCCAATTGAAGGCTTCAAACTGGTTATGGCTTGCGGGTTCTGCTGTCACGACTACAGCTTCGTGGATTTTCTATTACCGCGCAATAGAAGCAGGCGAAGTTTCGACAGTTGCCCTGATTGATAAGGGCAGCGTTGTCGTCGCTGTATTGCTAGCTTACCTATGCCTGCATGAGAGCGTTTCACTGGTCAAAGTGGCTGGCACAGTATTGATTGTGTCAGGTTTGCTGGTGATGACCAAAGGCTGACTTCTGGCAGTAAGTAAAGATATCGATGGGATGGTACTGTTTGTGGTGCCATTGTTTCGACGCTTTCTCGTTTAGGACGGAAGTGTCTGATTTTGCCTTAATGTTTCAGGCATGGACAGGTAAAACACGACAAGGGCTACAAGAGCAGCTACACCGAGGCTGATGAAGGCTGCGCTGTATTTGATCTGCTTCATACCTTTGCTTTTTTCAGGTAGATTCGGTGATCATGATGCCATCGTTTCTAGCTTAATTTGCTTTTTGGGATTGTGCGCTATTTCCAGTTTCATTTATATTGAATGATTTGGTTGACGTCGCAAGCGACAAAGAGCATCCCATCAAGAAATCTAGACCGATAGCCTCTGGAGAAGTCACTGCTTTTCAGGGACGATTGTTAGCTGCATCGTGTCTTGTTGTTGGCTTGAGTCTTGGTTTTTATGAAAGACCTGTTCTTGCATTAATTTTTGTGGCGTATCTGGTGCTGAATGTGTTTTATATATTCAGCTTAAAGAATTTTGCCATCATCGACATTTTGTGCATCTCGGCCGGTTTTGTTTTGCGAGCGGTTGCTGGTGTGGCAGCGATTCATGTGCAACCTTCTGAATGGTTTTTGTTATGCACGACTTTAGGCGCAATGTTTCTTGCCCTGGAGAAACGTCGGCAGGAAATAAATCTACTCGCCGAGCGTTCTTCCAAGCATAGAGTATCTCTTTCACAATACACACCCCTGCTATTGCAACGCATGGAAAGTGTCATTTTGCCGAGCCTGGTGACTTCGTATGCGTTTTATTCCTTTCTGTCATTCCATGGCAAATTTTTGATGGTGACGGTGCCAATCGTTTTGTTTGGAATCATGCGCTATCAGTATCTGTCTGAAAGCAATAAAAACACAGGCACACCAGAGGATGTTTTCTGGTATGACCGTCCCACTCAAATAGCGCTGGTGGCATGGGTGGTGACGTCTATGATTGTCGTTTATGGTGCCCCCGCTATCTGGCTGCAAGACGCCGCGCAAATCGCCGACCGCTTTCATGTGCAGAAGCTGCCTATTTAAGCCGTCGACGTTTCGGCAAAGGATGTCTTGGAAATCCTGAACGATTCCGCTCCACCTCAAAGTCCTTCTGATAGATGCACCGCTTTGCGGTTGGTAACGGGCCGGCAAGATTGGCGCTTTGCGCAAAAGCGGACCTGGGTGCGCCAGTGAGCACATCATCGTTATTGCTGCGAACATATGCTTTTCATCAGGCAAGACTAGTTGATCACTTTTAGGTCCAATAATTGTCTATGTAAGTTCAGAGCGATTCAATGCCCCGGTCAAGTGGTTTCACAGATGGCAAGCTTGCTGCTAGGATGAAAATGAGCAAGGTGTCTTCATCAGCGGTGGGCTGTCGGATAAAATTGTTGAGACTTAAAGTCTGCAGTGACCAGGCGTGTTGGGGAGGATTAAGCCGTGTTTCCTGAAAAAACGGACGATCTTCAGCAGCAAAGGGCGCAGTGGCGTACAGCCATCGATCCTAATACCACTGGCGATGTGTTGAAAGACCTTGTCATCAATGCTTCTGTTTTATTGCTGGAGCGGATTGCGGAACATCCAAATACTCCTCAGTCTGTGTTGACGAAATTAAGTGTCCACCTAGACTCAAATGTACGTTCAGCTGTCACCGACAATGCAAACGCATCAGAAGAAGTTATTCTAAGGCTGTGCAGTGATCAAAACCCTGATGTGCGTTTCAGCCTAGCTGAAAATCACAAGCTTTCAGTAAACATTTTGAAAATGATTGCTGCTGACGATAATCCCTATGTGGCCGAAAGAGCCAAAAAGACTCTTAGGCGTTTGGAAGCACAGCTGCCGGTGACCGCTGGCGCCATTAGTGCTGAAAAAACAGTTGCATTACCACAGCAAGGTGAGGTGTTCATGCCGGCAGGGGAGAGACTGACAATTCTGGCAATTGAAGACAATCCGGCAGATTCTAAGCTCTTAGAGAAAATGTTAGCAAAAAGACCTTTCCATCTGGAGTGTGCAGATCGGCTGTCTACGGCACTACCGCGTCTGGCCAATGGTGGAATTGACATAATCTTGCTAGATCTTTCACTACCGGATGCGCAAGGGCTGGACTGTTTTTATCAAGTCCATTGTGGGGCGCCGCATATACCGATTGTGGTGCTCACCGGCTTGGAAGATGAATCTGTGGGCAGTCAAGCCATGCAAGCAGGCGCTCAAGACTATCTCGTTAAGGGGCAAGTGTCAGCAGTGTTACTGACGCGTTCGATCAGATATGCCATCGAGCGTCATCAAACTGAGTCACGACTGAAGCAGCTGAATGATTCTCTTGAACGTCGAGTGATTCAATTGGCGACTGCCAATCAAGAGCTAAACAAGCTAGCCCAGGCTTTGGCTCTTTCTAATGAGCAAGCATTGCAAGCATCAAATTTTAAGTCTCAGTTCGTTGCCCGGGTAAGCCACGACATTAGATCGCCAATCAGCGCCGTGCTTGGTATTACGGAGCTGTTATTGCAGGATGACTCAAACTGCAATGTCGAAGATAAAGAGCTAATTGCCCTTATTGACGAATCGGCCCGATCGCAACTGACGCTTTTAAATGAAGTTCTTGACCTGTCAAAGCTTGAGGCTGGTAAGGTTGAACTGGAAAATGTGAATTTCTATCCGCTGGCCCTGGTCGAGGACATTGCCGAATTATTTGCCGCCTCCGCGATCAAAGAAGGTGTGTCGCTCCTGACTTGTGTAGATCCAGCGATACAGCCGGTATTGAAAGGCGATCCGACACGATTGCATGAAATCCTTCTTAATTTGACTAATAACGCCGTCAAGTTTACCCCTTCTGGAGGAGAGGTGGTCTTGCGAGCTACGCAAGAAAGTCAGGATGACAGATGTGTGACAGTGAGATTTTCTGTCACTGACAGTGGCATCGGAATGTCTGAGACGGAAAGCAAGCGCTTATTCGAGCCATTTGTCCAGATGCACACTGCCCAGAAAAACCTGGGTACTGGACTCGGCCTTTCAATCTGCAAGCGTCTGGTGGATTTAATGGAGGGTCAGATTGGCGTTGAGTCGATGCCTGGCAACGGAGCCACATTTTGGTTTACTGTGCGTCTAAACCGTGCAGAAAATAATTACGTCAGTGGACGACGAGCTCTACCTGTGCCAACTTCTTTGCTATTGAATGTGCGTGTACTGATAGTGGATCATAACAGCACTGCCCGTGAGATTATTAAACGCTATGTTCATGCCGCTGGCGGGCGTACTAACGGTACTGCTGCTAGTGCCGAAGAGGCACTGGAGCTGTTGCATCACGCCGAGGTTAGCAATGATCCATACGATGTTGCAGTGATTGATCTAGAAGCAAGCACATCGAATAGTTTTGAGCTGGCAGAAGCAATTCAACAGGACCCTACAATCTCAGCCACGCGTCTAATTTTCTTGACTAGCTTTGATCAGAGACGCAAAGGTGAACAGGCGTGGTCAGCTGGGTTTTCTGCTTATTTAACCAAGCCCATCAAGCAATGGAATTTGCTTGATTGCATCGCTGAGGTAGTGCACCCTAATATACAATTGCCAATGGATTCCGAGCCGACATTGAGATTATTGTGTGCGGATATAGCAGGAAGAATTCTAGTAGCCGAAGACGATGCCATTATGCGCAAGGTACTCGTCCAGCAACTAACAACTAAACTGGGCGTTCAGGTAGACGCAGTGGCAAATGGACGCCAGGCAGTAGATGCCGCTTCGCGTGCGAATTATGCTCTGATTTTGATGGATTGCAATATGCCAGAGATGACCGGAATGGAAGCTACTCGTGCTATCAGGAAGGCACAATCAAATTTGCAGCATACGCCTATAATTGCAGTAACCAGTGGTGGTCCGGGGCAGGAACGGAAAAACTGTATAGAGGCAGGTATGGACGACTATTTGATTAAACCTGTACCGTTAGAACAGTTGTATGAAGCAGTCGCACGTTGGCTCTCTCCTAAACCAGGACAAAAACCAAATGAATAAAGCTGTCGAGATCCTGTTGGCTGAAGACAATCCAGCGGACATTAAGTTGACTGTGCGGGCGCTACAAAAGACAAAATTAATTAACAGTATTCGTGTTGTGAAAGACGGAGAAGAGGCATTGTCCTATTTGCGACGGGAAGCACCGTATGCAGCAGTTGATCGTCCAGATTTGATCATTCTCGATTTGAATTTACCTAAAAAGAGCGGTCATGAGGTTCTTGTCGAGATCAAAGCCGATCACATGCTGAAGAGCATCCCCGTGGTGATACTGACGTCTTCTGATGACGAGCGTGATATTTCAACGACGTACAGCAATGGTGCCAATTGCTATATCACCAAACCGATTGATTTGCAGGGCTTTATTGAGATCGTCAAAAGCATTGACGACTTTTGGTTTACGATAGTGAAGCTTCCTAAGGGGCACTGGGCTCTTTAATTGGGATGGTAAAGAAGAATACGGTGCCCTGGCCAGGTGTTGATTCGAACCAAATTCGTCCGCCGTGTCGCTCAACGATTTTCTTGCACACAGCCAAACCAATTCCAGTCCCTGAATACTCGGACATGCCGTGCAATCGTTGGAACATTTGAAAGACGCGATCGCAGGCACTGGAATTGATGCCGATGCCGTTGTCCTTGACTGAAAATAGCCATTCGTCACCGCCGTCACTTCGTCGTGCTGAGATATGAATTTGTGGTGCTTTCTCGCCGTGAAACTTGAGCGCGTTGCCGATTAGATTCAAAAAAAGTTCTGAGAACTGCAATGAATCAGCCATGACCGTCGGCAATGGATCGTGCGTAATTTTTCCCTTAACCTCTTTGATGCTTATTTTCATGCTGGCCACAGTTTGAACCAACACAGCTTCGCAATTAGTTGGTGCAAACGGTTTTGTTTGCGTGTCTATGCGGGAGTACGTTAAAAGATCGCTGATCAGCTGTTGCATTCTCTTTCCTGCATCGACGATAAAGTCCATGTTCTCTTGGGCATCAAGGCTCAGTTTCCCCTCATGCTCTTCGGCCAAAAGATTGGTGTAACTGATAATCGTACGCAATGGTTCTCTCAGGTCGTGCGCAGCAACGTAGGCAAATTGCTGTAGCTCAGTGTTTGAGCGACGGAGCTCTTCGGTGAGCTTAAACAGCTTTTGATCAGTTTCTTTGCGCTGCCTGATATCACGGACAATTTTAGAAGCGCCTATAATTTTACCAACTGATGATTTCAGCGGCGACAGCGTCAGTGATACATCTATGAGCTTTCCATCTTTACTTAGACGAACTGTTTCATAGTGATCAAGCGGTTGTCCAGCCGCCAGTTTTTGCAAGAGGGCAGGTTCCTCATCGGTCTGGTCCAGGGGAATTAGAATTGAGTGTGTTTTGCCGATCATCTCATCGGCTGTATAGCCAAAGAGTACTGTCGCACCATTGTTCCAGCTCGTGATAATACCTTCTAGCGTTTTTGAGATGATGGCATCATCGGAAAACTCCACAATTGCTGCTAGCTCAGCTCGGTTTTGTTCAAGCTTTCTGCGTTCTGTTACATCGCGAATGGCCGCCGCGACAAGCAGACCTTCTTCGGTCTCAACGGGGCTCAAACTAATTTCCACTGGAACTTCAGCACCGCCTTTGCGCAGCCCATAAAGTTCAAGCCCTCCTCCCATAGATCGAGCGCGCGGTTCTGTGAAAAAAGAAGCTCTGTGTCCCGGGTGGTGTTGATGAAAACGCTCTGGAATCAGCATCTCGACTTTTTGCCCGATTATTTCTTCACGAGCATAGCCAAAGACCTTTTCTGTCTGTGAGTTGACGAGTGTGATCTCACCTGCTTGGTTGGCGATAATCATGGCGTCAGGGGCTGACTCCAGCAGTCCGCGAAATTTCTGCTCGGCCTTTTGGCGTTGGGCAATTTGTTCTTTTAAAGCACTGTTAGTCGCTGACATCTGTTCAAGGCTAGGAAGAGCGAGTGCTTTAGGCAGCAGTCTCCAGAGCAGGATGGCGGTCAAGGCTGATAGAACGCCTGTACCTGCATCGATAATCGCTTCGAACCAGTAGTTGGCATGCCAGATGGTCCATATTTTTACTAAGTGCGTTGTACCGCAAGCGACAATAAAAGCTGCAAAGAGTATGAACATCCAGCCGAAGACCAGATCGCGCCGCTTGAGAAACAGAACGACCAGAACGAGCGGAATCGAATAATAGGACAACACCACAAGGCTATTGCCAATGACAAACAACCAAAGCAGTTGCGGGTTCCAGGAGAGGCAGTAACCGTGAGGCATAAAGCTATCCAATTTGATCACCTTCTCTGACTCTTTTGAAATCGTACAATTTATTCGACTGTTCTGGTACTGCCGGTAGAGTCTTTGAAGATTCAATTAAAGTTATCAT
>Ga0182030_10021233_pt1 | contig 12173 bp, 6 predicted proteins | sample 812S3MmetaG_FD_121299 | JGI IMG/M metagenome (GOLD analysis project Ga0182030, IMG submission 121299) | Permafrost microbial communities from Stordalen Mire, Sweden - 812S3M metaG (Illumina Assembly) | ecosystem: Environmental > Terrestrial > Soil > Wetlands > Permafrost | place: Sweden...
CCCGGCAAGCCTGGCGCTGGTAGTTTTAAGCGGTGTACAGAATTTAACTTTTGATGGCAGAGCGGGAGGCACCGGAACAACTATTGAATGGCAATTTGAAAATACGGCCAGCGGTAGCAGTTATCCTGCTTTTGAATTGATAAATGGTGCGCAATATGACGCCCTGAAATATTTAACCGTTGAAGGCGAGGGGGCAAACACTACCGGTACTATCAACCTGAGCACAAGCTCTGCCGGTGGCAATAGTTACGACACCATTGAATATTGCAACATCACCAGTTATTCAGGTTATCCATACATACAGATATATTCCAGCGGCTCCGGTTCACCCAATGCCAACAGCAATAACAGCATCCTCAATAACGACATTAGCAATTTCCAGGCCAATAACGGCAGTTTTGCGCCCACACAGGGCGGTATTATCATTACCTCAACCGGTAACGGCAGCAATTGGAACATAAGCGACAACAGTATTTATTGCACCGGTGCGCCATACGTTTACAGCGCCCCCATTGGCGCCATCAGCTTTAATCCCGGCGGCACATCCACGGGCAATATCATATCGGGTAATTACATTGGCGGGCAACAACCATTGTGTGGTGGCGGGCAGATGAAGATTGTTAGCAATGAAGCGAATGGTTATCCCGATTTTGACGGCATTTACACAAGCGCGGCCAGCGTAACAGTAAGCAATAACATTATCCGGAATATTTACATGGGCAGCAAATACGGCTCCTCAACGTTTTGCGGTATCAACATTGCGGGGACCGGAACCGCTGCTGTTAATGGCAACGTCATCGGCAGCGCTACCGATACCAATAATATTGTAAGCGGGCTAAACGGCACTATGCTCGGCATCTGGAACCAAAGCAGCGGGGCGGTAACTATTAATGCGAATACTATCGCCAACCTGACCTCCAACTACAGCGCATATGTCAGCGGCACCAGTTCGCAAACACCGGGGGCTATAACGGGCATATACGATTACAGCGGCGGGAGTGGAAATACGAACATTGGCGCCACAACCGTTACCAACAACCAGGTATTTAATTTAAGCTGTGCCAGCAATTACAATTATAATTTATATTTTTATATTAATTCTGGAAGTGGAATTTTGGGCGGCGCACAGGATAATAACTACAGTAACATTTTGTGCGGTATTTATATGGAGCAGGATAATACGAGTGCCAATACCCAGATCATTTCAAAGAATACGGTTTATGGGCTTAACTCGTCTGTTACCGGTGGCACCGATATTTCCTATATCAATGGCATCGTGGCGCTGGGTAATACAGGCGGCACCAATATTATTAACGGCAATTTTGTGTATGGCCTTTATGCGGCCGCCGGTTATGGCAGTAGCGGAACCTATTATATAGGCCTGAACGGTATTTATTTGCCCACCAACCATCTTTCGGGCAAATATTTTGTAACCGATAATATTGTCGACCTTGGGTATCGGTCCACAGATGCCAGCAGCGTGACCAATGCCCAGATTTTTGGTATTTGGGAAAACAACAGCGATGCCAATAACACAAATCTGAAGGAATATGTGTACCACAACAGTGTTTATATTGGAGGAAGCGATAACAGCTCAGTCAATTCTTACGCTTTTGCACGCGACCTTGATTATGGCAGTTCGGAATATGACAGTATGACCATTATGAACAACATTTTTGTAAACAACCGTACCACCACCGGCACCGGTTATGAGTATGGCCTCTACATGAACTCAACGATTGATGTGATGGACGATTACAATGATGTTTACGGCACCGGCGCACATTTTTTCTATGGAGCAGCCAATGGCAGCAATTATAATACCCTGGGGGCTTTTGAAGTGGGGAACCCGGGCTTTGAAACCCATAGTATTTCGGCTGACCCGCAATATGTTAGCCCCACAACGGCCACGCCCAATCTGCACATCAGTAATTCGCCATCAACCTCACCGATAGACCAGAAAGGCACTCCCTCGTACACCATTGTTTATGATTTTGACAGTTTGATACGGGCCAATTATTCACCAGTTGATTTGGGTGCTACTGTTGATTGCTCCACTTCATCACCCACCTCGGTAACGCTTAAAGCTTCGCAGGATACTATCTGCCCCGGCACTCCGGTAACTTTTACGGCAACACCCATCAACGGAGGCACACCCGTATATGATTTTTTCCTCAACAATGTTTCGGTGCAAAATGGAGCTTCAAATACTTACAGCAATTCTTCTCTAAATAACAACGACTCGGTAAAAGTTAAAATAATCAGCAATTCGCCCTGTGCATCGGTAGATACGGCGTTTAGCAATTCAATTACAATTATTGTCAACACTTCGGCAGTTGTGCCTTCGGTTGTCCTGAATCCCTCGCAAAACAATATCTGCCATGGCACTTCGGTAACTTTTACGGCCACACCCACCAACGGGGGAACTTCGCCAACCTATAACTTTTATTTAAACGGCACCTCTGTTCAAAATGGGGCAAGTAATACTTATAGCAACAATGCACTTAGCAATAACGATTCGGTTTGGGTGGTTATTACCAGTAATGCCCAGTGCCTTAGCACCACTACCGCTACCAGCAGCAAAGTGCATATGGTGGTTACTGCTACCATTACGCCAACGGCGGGTATAAGTGCAACGGCTACTACTATTTGTGCGGGTATGCAGGTTACCTTTACCGCAAGCAATACCAACGGCGGCACAAGCCCCACCTATAGTTTTTATAAAAATAACGTTGCAGTGCAGACCGGCGCAAGCAATACTTACGCGGTCAACAATTTAAATAATAACGACTCGGTGTGGGTGGTGGTAAACAGTAATGCACAGTGTGCCTCGCCGGCCAACACTACCAGCATTAAGCTGCATATAACGGTAAGCACCAGCGTGACGCCTGCCATCAGTATTTCTACAACATCTACCACTATTTGCAGTAATGCGGGGGCAACGTTTACCTCAACCATAACCAACGGCGGTTCCTCGCCAACGTACCAGTGGAAATTAAATGGTAATAATATTGGCACCGGCGCCGGTTATACTGACAACATAGTTACCAATGGGGATATAATAAGCTGCGTGCTTACTTCGGATGCAGGCTGCGCCTTGCCGGATACTGCGGTAAGTAATGTGATTACCATGACAGTAACCGGTACTCTAACGCCAACAATCAGCATAGCAGCATCGCCTTCATTGGGTGTTTGTGCAGGCAACCCGGTCAATTTTACGGCTACAGCTACCGGCGGCGGAAATGCACCGGTATATGCCTGGAAGAAAAACGGAGTTGCTACCGGAACAAACAGCGCTGCCTATAGTGATGCAGCGCCGGTTAACGGCGATATTATAAGTTGTGTGTTAACCAGCAGTTCAACTTGCGCATCTCCGGCTTCGGTTACCAGTAATACGGAAACTGTTACTGTTTACCAACCTGCTACCACACCTGTATCGCAAACTATTTGCCAGGGCGATTCGTTTGTGTTTTACGGAACTGTGCTGAAACAGGCAAATACCTATAACCACGTACTTACAGGTGTTCATGGTTGTGACAGCACTATCAGTTTAACGCTTATTGTAACATCGGCAATTACTACTGCAAGGAGCGCTTCTGTTTGTTACGGGGGAACTTATGCCTTTGGCGGCAGACAACTGGCATCTGCAGGAACGTACTATGATACATTACAGGCATCAGCAGGCTGCGATAGTATTATTTCGCTGCAATTAACTGTTGTTGCGGCTATTACATCGCAGCGGTTGGCCTCTATATGCAATGGCGGGGTTTATAATTTTAACGGGCGGCAGTTGAACACGCCGGGTAATTATGCCGATACGCTTACAACAGGCAGCGGCTGTGATAGTATAGTTATGCTTACGCTTAGTACAGCGGGCGCGGTAACCACCCGGCAACAGGGGTCTTTTTGCAAAGGCACCAGTTATGAATTTAACGGCCGCAGCCTTACCACCACCGGCACATACAGCGATACTTTAACGGCAGCCGGTGGCTGCGACAGCATTGTTACGCTTACACTTACGCAGTACCCGGTTTACGACCCGTTTGTTTTACTTGCGGGAACTGATTCGCTGAGTACTTCAACGTTTGCTTCGTATCAGTGGCTGCTGAACGGGCAGGCTATAGCGGGGGCTGCTTCTGTAACTTATATTGCCCGGCAAAACGGGGCATATACTGTGGCGGTGGTAGATTCGAACGGGTGTAATGATACATCGGCGATAACAGATGTGGTTAATGTGTCGGTTAGGGATTTGCAAAAGAATATGAGTGTGCAACTGTTTCCCAACCCTGCATCGGGCAGTTTAAATATTGGGGTTAACGGGGTAAGCGGAAACACTTTGCAGGTGAGGCTTTTTGATACCTACGGGAGCCTGGTTTATACCGGTGAGCAGGTAATAGTAAACGGCAACAGCCTGGGGCAGATTGATGTAAGCAGGTTTGCCGTTGGCGTTTACCTGGTGCAATTGCTGTGCGATGAAATGCAGGTGAGCAGGAGGGTGGAGTTAGTGAGGTAATATTGACCGGGCATTGAAGAAATGTGATTGACCGGTTGCCTCACCCCATTGTCTGTCGGCATTTCCCCTCTCCATGGTTCGGCTCTGCTCACCACAGAGTTTTCAGGGCAAAATAGAGAGGGGAAAACCTAATGGGTTGTTTGGGGTTGTTTTTGTATTGAGTTTCGGACAGGAAATACAGAATACGCCAGTGGGGTGACTGGCTTTATTTTTAAGTTCCGAGTCTCGCTGCGCTAAGATAAAAATAAACGCCGCCCACGTATAACCGGGGCAGCGTTTAAGGGAGGATATATAAGCGTGTGATTATTTTATTGGTGCGGCAGCTTTACTTGGGTCGAGCAAGTCGTAAAACTGGTTTAGCCTGGGCAATATAATGATGCGGGTGCGGCGGTTAATAGCGCGGCCGTCTTCGTCGGCATTGCTGGCAAGGGTGTTGTACTCGCCACGGCCTGCAGCAATCAGTTTATTAGGATCAACGCCATAGTCGTTTTGCAGGGTGCGTACTACGCTGGTGGCGCGCTTAACGCTCAGGTCCCAGTTATCCATCATACAATCGGTGGAAATTGGCTTATTATCGGTATAGCCCTCAACCATCAGGTCTACCTCGGGCCTGCTTTGAACAATAGCAGCTATTTTGCTTAATACCTCTTTGGCCTTTGGTGTTAACTCATAACTGCCCGATTTATAAAGCATCTTATCCGAAAGGTTAATGTACACCACCGTTTTATCAACTTTTATTTCTACATCCTTATCATCCAAACCCTCTTTAAGCACCCCTTTAAGGTTAATGGCCAATGCCAGGTTAATTGAATCGGCTTTGTTTTTGGCGGCTAACAGCATTTGTATGTACCGGTCCTTATCCTGCAGTTGCATCAGGGTTTGGTTCATATTGTCGTTAGCGCCTTTAGATAACACAGTTAAGTCGCCTACCTGTGTAAGCTGCTTATCGCGCTGAGATTTACAATCGGTAACCTGATTATTCAGCAGGATTATCTGGTCTTGTTTGCCGTTTAGGTTGGCGCGGCATGTATTCAGGTCGCTGCTGCAAAGGTCTTTTTGCTCGTTGCAGGCGTGCAGCTGTTCATTGGCTTTGCGTAAATCATCCTGTGCGGCAAGGTATTTTTTTTGCGTAACACACGAACCCAGCAAAAACGGCATTAGCAAGGTGGCTGCTATTGGTACTAAGAGTTTCATAATATTTTATTTGAGTGAAAAATTAAAAACCTGACAAATCCTAAATTAAAAGGCCTTACGGGGCCTGTTTAATTTTTTATATATTTAACCGGTGCACAACCGGTAATTAAGCAGCAATTTTTCGGTCCACTTTACAGCCTATGTATTTTTGTACGGAATAACCACGGCCATTGAAATTTTCATTAAGCGCATCATACAATCCAGCCAGTTGCACCTCGTCTCTTAAATGTTCTTCGCGTACCTGAGTCCGGAATTTATACTTTGTAACCGGCACACCGGGGAAATGAATTTCGGGGTCTAACACCACTTCTCCATCAAAATCCAATACAAGGGTATGCACATCCAGATTTTTATCTGCAGTTTGGGTAAGCGCCTTCAACGAGGCCTTATCGTAGGGGTAGTTCAAATTCATACAATCATTGTTTTCCGGATGTTATAAAATCAAATAACAGTCCTCATGTTTTAAAATCCGTGCCAACTGTGTTTAACCCACTTGCAAATAAGTTATGTGGGGAAAAGTTGTCGCATTCTATTCTAAAACAAAGGTGAGAGGTTTTATGCCTGCCTGCGTTACACAATTTTTAAAAATAGTTACATGATTCACACTTAGGCTACCGGGCGGATTCTAAAACCTGGCTGGTGATGGTATACATGCTACGACCAAAGAGACCCGGAACAGCGGGTTTTGAAGGTTCAGAGAAAAGTGCTATTTTAGGATATGCTTACCTTATACATAGACGAAAAAACCTCGGAAGGGAAATCACTTTTGGAGTATGCCATGAAGTTGAAAGCCCCCTCAAAATCAATTCGAATCAGACGCAGCAAGCGTTTGCTTACTGACGAGGAAATGGCTTTGCCTGGTATTGCACCCACCGCTGAAGAACTGGAACAGTGGCTTTTGCTGCCGGATGGTAAAGGCAGTAGTGTAGAAGTTTCAAGAAAGCGATTGCTGAATAAGTTTCGTAAGGAGTTTGGGGCTGACAATAAGTAAAAGCTTTTAATGAGAGAGTTGATCATTAAAAAACGGGCTGAAAATGCCATCTACAAGGTAGCCCAATTCGTGGCATCTAAAAACTTCCCCTCCTCTGGCGGGAAATTTATTAACGAGGTATTTGACTTCTGTATTGATTATTCGCTGTTGAACTTAAAGCATCCGTTATGTAAAAACAGCGTGCTGGCAAAACATGGTTATAGCTGCACTGTATATAAAAAGAAATGGGTAGGGTGTTTAAATGTACTGATAAGCAGTTTATTGTTTACCGGTTTGTATATGGGGCTATGTTGAAATAGGATTGAATGCGGGATTTAGAGAAAATAAACGCATTAAAAATGCGGATGCCGGGTAATCCTCGTTAAAATAAATGGCCTGTGTGAGCAATTTCTGATAACCACGTTAGTGGTTAAAGCTATGTGGCTTACCATAAACCCCATTATTTATTGCGCCGTCAGGTGCAAAACATTTGTGCGTTGCGGGGAGCGGTTTGGCACCTATGGAGCCATTTGGTTTTATGTTGTTTTAGCTACAAAGCTTTGGCCCCTATCGGGGCTGGGAGGATGCAAAATGATATTATAGCAGGATGCTACAAACATAGCAGAGCGCAGCAAGATGTGTAAAATAAAAGGCCGGAAGGGGCTGGAAAGGGGGAGGGGGTGGTTTCCACTTTAAAAACTACTCCATTGATTATCAGTACATTAATCTCTCAAGACCCCTTTCCATGGAAACCACCCCCTTTCCAGCTTTTAGCATCAACATTACAAGCCCGCCAAATGTATTAAAATAAAAATAAATGTAACTGCCAGACCTTTTCAAAAAAATAAGAGAAAAAAAGGCTCTGGCCCTGCCTGCCGGCAGGCACCCATTTTCCGTTGTGTTTTTGGTGATGACAAATGCAGATAATACACGCATTATAAATGCGGATGCCAGGTAATCCTCGTTAAAATAAACGAGGACTAGTTGGGACAGGCAGTCCCCATAGTCCCACAAGTCCCTAAATATTTTGCCTTTAAAATGAAGACAGGGGGCTGAAGCCGGCTGTTTGCCTTTAAACCGTAAACTGTAAACATAATTCCCAAAAACAACCCGTATATTTGAAAAAACGGATTCATGAAACAGGTACCTGTACAATGGGTTAAGTTATTTGTTATATGGTTGATAATACATGGCGCTTATAGCAGCATGGCCCAGTATGTTACCATACCCGACCCTGCTTTTGCAAGCTGGTTACAAACCAATACCTTCTGTATACATTTCGGCAACCAGTTAGATACTACCTGTTCTGAGGTATTAAACGATACCGTACTATCGCCAAGCGGCGTTCCTATTCACGATTTAACGGGCATAGGTTACTTTAAAAATTTAACCCAGCTAACCTGCTCGCTTGATTCGCTTGCCCGGTTGCCAACGCTTCCCCCTTTGCTCTGGTTCCTTGATTGCCACTCCAACCAGTTAACCAGCCTGCCTGCTTTACCCACCGGTATAACCTATCTGACTTGCTATGGGAACCAGTTAAGCAGCCTGCCGTCCTTGCCTCCTGACCTATACGCTTTTGCCGTCAGCGGTAATCTTTTTACAAGCCTGCCCGCATTGCCTGCTACTATCCAGTTTTTTTATTGCAGCGATAACCAGCTAACCACGCTGCCGGCCCTGCCACCGGTTTTAAAGGTTTTGTATTGCGACCAGAATATACTGACCGCCATACCACCCTTTCCCGCCACTTTATGGTTTGCGCAATGCAGGTACAACCTTATTACTTACATTCCGCCATTGCCCAATGCATCGCAGATTGATTTTTCCAGCAACATGGTAACGTCTATGGGCGATTTTCCCGATAGCCTGGTGGCTTTGGATATTTCTAACAATACCGGCCTTACCTGTTTGCCGCAGTTAAATAAAATAGCCGGCCTTAATTTCGAAAATACAGGTATTACGTGCCTGCCCAATTACGGCCAGGTAACCAACAGCACACCGGCGTTCGACACGGTGCCGCTATGCAGTATTTTTAACGTTAATGGCTGCAGTGTTTACTGGAACATAAACGGCACCGTGTATTACGATGCCAATAACGACTGCACATTTGATGCCAACGATGCAGTTACCATGAACGCTAAAATAAAGTTATACAATAACGGCAACCTGGTGCAACAGGTTTACAGCGGCGGTAACGGTAACTACGCTTTGCAGGCAGCATCGGGCGCATACGCGGTAACGGTTGATACTGCCAACCTGCCCTTCACCCTTTCGTGCCCCCCATCCGGTTACCTGAACGACACTGTTACGGTATCCGACTCGATGTTATATAACCAAAACCTGGGCTTAAAATGCCGCACTAATGGTTTTGATGTAGGGGTGCAAAGCCTGGTGCGGTACGGGGCCCCGCGCCCGGGCAATGTAGTTACCATAAAAGCAGTGGCCGGCGATATGTCGTACCTTTACGGTGCCCATTGTGCCGCAGGCATTAGCGGCCAGGTGCAACTTACATATAGTGGTTCCGTTAGTTATATAGGCCCAGCCACCGGTAGCTTAACCCCCTCGCAGATAACCGGTAACACCCTTACCTGGAATATTGCCGACTTTGGCACGGTTAACGGGTTTTCTGCCTTCAACTCCGTGTTTCAGATAGGTGTAAATGCCCAGGAGGGCGATACTGTTTGTTTAACTATGACGGTAACACCCACCACCGGTGATTACAACCCGGCCAATAATATTTTAAACTATTGCTTTCCGGTGCTTAACTCGCTGGACCCTAACGAAAAAGAAGTTTACCCCGCGCAGATAACTGCGCCGGGCCAGTGGCTTACCTACACCATCGGCTTTCAGAACACCGGTAACGCACCGGCCATCAATATCCAAATAACAGATACGCTGGATGCCAACCTCGACCCTGCTACATTTCAATTACTGGCTTACAGCGCAAAAAATTTAACGCAGGTATTTGGCAATGCCGTAGTATTTAATTTCCCCAACATTAACCTGCCCGATAGCCTTACCAGCGATAGCCTTAGCCGGGGCTACGTGCAATACCGCGTAAAAACCCTTACTACGCTTACGCCCCCACAAACAGTAAGCAACACAGCATCTGTTTATTTTGACAGCAACCCGGCCATAGTAACCAATACGGTAATTGACACTGTTGTTAAAGCCCTATGCGCCGTTAGTTACGATACCATACCAGCCCACACCTGTAGCAATCAGCCATATCCGTTTAACGGAAACAATTACAATGTTGCAGGCAGTTACAACGATACCCTGACAAACTCCGGCGGGTGCGATAGTATTGTAACCCTTGTGCTAACTGTTAACCAGGCACCGGTGGTTACATTTACTTTAGATTCGCTGAGTGCCGCCGGTGATTTTTACTATAGCGGAAGCGATGAATGGTGTGGCAATAGCGGCGGCCCACAGAGTTTTATTTTAAAGGGCGGAAACCCCGCAGGCGGTGTTTATTCGGGTTACGGTATATATAGTAATATATTTTATGGTGATTCGGCATTTATTGATACGCTGAGTTATTACAATGACATAATCAGATATAGTTACACCGACTTAAACGGCTGCAGCGCAAATGTATCAGATACCATATTACTTAACTGGATATGCGAAGGCATTCAGCAAATCACAGCCAACAATGCTATAACTATCTACCCCAATCCCGCCACCGACCAACTATTTATCAAAACCGAAAACATACAACCCCAAACCATTACCATTTATGATGTAGATGGGCGGATGATATTTACCCAACCGTTTAAACCCGAAATAGAAATTAACCAACTAAGCAGCGGGGTTTATTTTATTGAAGTGCAAAGTAATGAAGGCGTGGCGAGGAAGAGGTTTGTGAAAATGTAGGGGGAGTTTTTTAGCAGTCACGGCTGTTGGCGTGAGGGATAGAAGCGTAAACCCCGCAGCGAAGCCTTGGGAGCGAGGAGTTGCAGCGTATAGCCCGACCCGCAGGGGCACGCCCTAAATACAACCATCAAAATTATGTGGGTGTTTATGGACAAGGTGAGATGTAGAGACGCGATGCATCGCGTCTCTTATGGCGTGTGCTGCAAACCCCTGTTTAAATCCCGATAGCAATAATGTGGTGAACCAATAAAGCAGGCCTATATGGCACAGGAGACGCGATGCATCGCGTCTCTACAATGGGTGTGGTGCAAATCGCTGTTTAAATTGTGACGGCAACATTATGGCGAACTAATGAAATACGTCTATCTGGCACAGGAGACGCAAAATTTTGCGTCTCTACGGCGGCCAACGTATGTAGGGGACAAAAAAAAGGCCACCCGTTACGGATGGCCTTTTCAAAAATATTAAGCAGGTTATTATCTTCTGCGCACCAAGAGTGATGCGTAGTAGAGTAACCAGGTAAGCGATGCGAGGGCGGCGGCAACGTAGGTCATGGCGGCCCAGAATAGGGCGTCTTTGGCCTGTTCGTGCTCTTGTGATGAGGTGATACCGGAGCTTTCTAACCAGGCCAGTCCGCGCCTGCTGGCGTCGAATTCAACGGGCAGGGTAACGAAAGAGAACAGGGTGGTGAAGGCAAAGAATATCACGCCTATTAACAGCAGATACGGGAATACGGTGATGGTTAATATACCTGCCAGGAGTATCCATTGCATATACTTGCTGGCAAAACTTACTGCGGGCACCAGTTGGGTGCGCAGGCCCAGCCATATATACGCTTGCTGATGTTGCACGGCGTGGCCACATTCGTGTGCGGCAACGGCGGCGGCGGCAACGCTACGGCCCATATATACTTCGGGCGAGAGGTTGACGGTTTTTTCGACCGGGTTGTAGTGGTCGGTAAGCTGGCCTTCTACAGAGATTACCTGAATATCGGTGATGCCGTTATCGCGCAGCATTTTTTGTGCTACTTCGGCGCCGGAGAGGTTTCCGCGGAAGGATACTTCGGAATATTGTTTGAATTTGCTTTTTAAGCGGGCGCCTATACCCCAGCTCACAAGCAGAAGGACGATACCTAAGAAATACAGCATAATCATGTTACTATCAATTTTTGGTTCAGCAATGGTAATAACAAATTACGTGCAAAAGGGTTTTTGGGCAGCGTTTTGTCTATAATTAAGACGGAATGGCAGGGGATTATTATGTTTTGGGAGAATTTTGATGACTTGGGCAAGAGTCTCAGCCCCTTCTATCCCCTAAAAGGCAATGTCATTAAGTTAAGAAATACATCCACGCAAACCCTCTGGCTCCTGAAACGGGCATGTGCGTCAAGTTAAGCTCTGTTTTAGCAGGCCCAAACCCAGTGCTGATAAGCCTTTCACAGGCAAAATATAACTACCATTTAAATGTGCCAAACAGCCGCCCTGCGGGCTAACAACCAACCACCCCGACATCGCTTCGCTCGTCACCCCTCCTGAATCAGGAGGGGAGTTTTAGCAGCCGCAGCCAGACCCGAAGGGTCTGCTGCATTAAGCTCCCCTCCTGATTCAGGAGAGCCTGTCC
>Ga0182030_10021235_pt1 | contig 12172 bp, 10 predicted proteins | sample 812S3MmetaG_FD_121299 | JGI IMG/M metagenome (GOLD analysis project Ga0182030, IMG submission 121299) | Permafrost microbial communities from Stordalen Mire, Sweden - 812S3M metaG (Illumina Assembly) | ecosystem: Environmental > Terrestrial > Soil > Wetlands > Permafrost | place: Sweden...
CCGTGCTGTTAGGTAACGGCGACGGAACATTCCAATCAGCAGTGACCTACGGCTCGGGTGGGCTTGAGTCCTATTCGGTTGCAGTTGCAGACGTAAACAGGGACGGAAAGCCCGACATCTTAGTGGCAAACAACTGTGCCAACAGTGATTGTGGGAGCGGCACCGTAAACGGCAACATCGGTGTGCTGTTGGGCAATGGCGACGGAAGTTTCCAACCAGCAGCGGCCTACGACTCAGGTGGCTACACCACAACTTCAGTAGCAGTGGCAGATGTGAACGGGGACGACAAACCCGATCTGCTGGTGGCCAATTTGTGTGCTAGCGGTAGCAGCAACTGCCCGAACGGAGCGGTCGTCGTGCTGCTTGGCAACGGCGACGGAACATTCCAATCAGCGGTGAGCTACGATTCGGGTGGTTGGTACTCGTATTCGGTAGCCGTTGCAGACGTTAACGGAGATGGAAAGCCTGACCTGCTGGTGGCAAACGAGTTTGTCAGCGGCAACTATTACAGTGGGGCACTCGGCGTGCTGCTCGGCAACGGCGACGGAACATTCCAATCAGCGGTGAGCTACGATTCGGGCGGGGTCGCCGCCGTTTCGGTGGCGGCGGCAGACGTTAACGGAGATGGAAAGCCTGACCTGCTGGTGGCAAACTGCGGCACCAGCGGTGGCAGTAGCTGTGCGACCGGAACGGTGGGCGTGCTGCTCGGCAACGGCGATGGAACATTCCAATCAGTGGCGAGTTATGCCTCTGGCGGGTTTTACGCCAATTCGGTGGCAGTGGCAGACGTTAACGGAGATGGAAGGCCTGACCTGCAGGTGGCAAACCGTGGGAGTGGAACGGACGGTTCGGTGGGCGTCCTGATTAGTGTCAGCTTGACCTCGACGACGACCGCACTCGTCTCTACCGCTAATCCTTCCGCCGTCGGACAGTCGGTGGCGTTCACAGCAGCGGTGACCAAGCAGTTTGGCAACGGCACGCCCACTGGGACGGTCACATTCACGTATGGGAGCACGACGCTATGTAACGCCGTGACGCTGAGCGGTGGAACGGCGACCTGTGCGTACTCGGCTTTGCCAATTGGGTCCGATCTTCTCACTGCCACCTACAGCGGAGATGCCAATTTCAGCGGCAGTTCGGCTTCACTCAGCCAGACAGTCAATCAGGCGAGTACGACGCTGACTCTAATTTCAAGTCTCAATCCATCGGGGCTGGATTCGCCAGTCACCTTCACGGTCACGATTGCACCGCAGTATGGTGGGCAAGCTACGGGCACAATCATCTTCAAAGATGGGACGACGACGCTGGGTAGCAGTGGCGTGGTCGGAAATGTGGCTAGTCTGACCACTAGTGCCCTTGCCATCGGTACGCATTCCGTCACTGCGACTTATAGCGGCGACAGCAATTTCACTGGGAGCGCATCCAATATCGTGTCGCAGGTTGTAACCAAGGCCACGACCACGACCGCGCTGGTTTCTTCTGCCAATCCCTCGGTGCAGGGAAAGTCGGTTACCTTTACGGCGAGTGTTTCGTCGTTGGCAGGAACGCCTACGGGCAAGGTTCAATTCCTCGACGGCAAAACAGTTTTGGCGACGGTAAAGCTCACGTCTGGCTCTGCGAAGTACACCACATCGAAGCTGTCACCGGGAGCCAACAGCATCACCGCAGTCTACGAAGGTGACTCCGAGAACAACGGCAGCACATCGCCCCCCGTAGACCAGTTCGTGATTGCGACGACCACGACCGCACTTTTGTCTTCGCCGAATCCGTCAACCTTCGGTCAAGTGGTGACCTTCACCGCAGTGGTCGCTCCTGCACCTCCCGATGGACAGACCGTTTCGTTCATGAAAGGCAAAACGGTTCTGGGAACCGGGACGTTGAGCGGCGGTTCCGCTACCTTTGCGACCCCGACGCTTAAGGTAGGCACAACTTCGGTCACGGCGGTGTATGGCGGCGACTCGAACTTCGCCGGGAGCAAGTCGGAGGCATTGAAGCAGGTGGTGGAAAAGGCTGGGGGGCAGCGGTGAGTCAGTGGGCTTGCTTCTGTCAACCAACACTGGAAAGGAGAGTTATGAAAAGTGCGATGAAATATCGGCAATTAATTGTTGGAACTGTCACCTTGAGTGCTCTGATCCTGTCTACGGTTTCGGTGCTACTGATTGCGGCTCGCCCAGCGCAAGCCCAAACTGAGACCGTGCTTCACAGCTTCACCGGGCAGCCAGATGGGGAATACCCCTCTGCCGCTCTTGTACTGAATGCGAAAGGCACTCTCTACGGTACGACTGATGGGGGTGGCGCTTACGGTTCGAGTGCAGGCACGGTCTTTGAGGTAACTCCGTCTGGAATTGAGACAGTTCTTTACAACTTTGGAGCGCAGGATGGGGACGGATCAAATCCTGCCGCTGGCCTCCTTCGAGCAGATGGCGCTTTCTATGGCACGACACTCACTGGCGGTCCCAATTCATTCGGCAACGTTTTCAAGGTGACTTCTGCGGGCCGGGAAACTGTACTTGCCTCATTCACCGATGAAGATGGCGGCGGCTACCCAGAAGGAAACCTCATTCGAGATCACGCGGGCAACCTTTATGGTACCAACTCGGGTTATAACGGTGCTTATGGAAATGGGGCCGTTTTCCAAGTCACGCCGTCTGGCACTCTAGCAATCCTCTACAAATTCAGTGGTGGAGCGGATGGTTTGTGCCCTTACGGTGGCTTGGTGCGTGATAGTGATGGCAATCTTTATGGCACGACATACAGGGGCGGGGCCTCGGGCGAAGGCACAGTATTTGAGGTAACTCCTGACGGCAATGAGAAGGTGCTCCACAGTTTCACGGGGGAGCCCGATGGCTCACTTCCTGCTGCGGGACTGCTCCGCGATGCTAACGGCAATCTCTACGGCACAACGACGGGGGGCGGCAATGGCTACGGCACGGTGTTTAAGATGACTAATTCTGGCGTGGAAACTGTGCTCTACAGTTTCAAAGGGGGAGCAGATGGATACTACCCCGTTGCCGCACTAGTGCGAGACGCGAAGGGCAACCTCTACGGCACGACCGTGTTTGGAGGCACTCACGGGGATGGCACAGTATTTAAGGTGACCAAGAAAGGCGTGGAAACTGTGCTCTACAGCTTTACTGGGGGAGCAGATGGGAACGAACCCGACGCAGGAGTGGTCTTCGATAAGCAAGGGAACCTCTTCGGCACAACAGCGAACGGAGGAATTGCTAACTCGCACTGCCCCGATGGATGCGGCGTCGTCTTTAAGATAGTCCCTTAGTCAATGACCGAGCCGCAAGAACTTCGCCGACGCGGACGGCGGGAGACTTTTCCCCACGGCCCATAAGGGTGTAATTTGCGGTGTCATTTTATGCGGCTTTTTGCCCTTGTTTCGGCGAGATCGGATGCTGGCCCACTGCTATACCTTCTGATGCGAGCCCTGTCGCAATCGGGGAATCTGGATTTGAAACGCTTACGCCTCGACGGAAAGCGTAACGTGGAGCAGGATACATAAACTCTCTGTAAAGATGCCGCACTCCGATCGGAGTGAAATCTGATTCTAGTAACCCACTTCTAGCCCGTCTAAGAATATCCGCGCTGACTTTCTCCCTCTTGATTGCCGTTCCGTTGGCAATAGCCTTTTCTATGTCGGTTACATGTCTGACCGAGGCATAGCTATACGCGACTACGGACTCGTTTCTTACAAAGCATCTAGCGCACACTGGGTACATATTCCTCTGCGGCATCAGCTATCCGCATTTCCTTAATGGTCGCTTTTATCTCTTCCTCGTCTTCGCCGATGGCCCTCAAAATCTGCCTCGGATGGATTGGTATCGACGTGCCCTTGGGGTCCTTCCACTCAGGAAGCTTGTGTGTGTAGGCCACAATATCCCAACGATTTTGATGCCCAAACTTTTCATATACTTCGCGGACTAGTTTCTCTTCTGCTCTCGACATTCGATCAAGCGTGATGGTTTCCAGCAGCTTGACTTCGTCATCGCCGAAAGGCGCAGAAATATATGAAGGACCTCGGCTGCGCGGCGGCATCGTACCACGACTCTTCACGTCCGGAATCTGAGAGTAATTCGTCTGCAATGCGATGAAATAGGGTCTTTCGTTGGGGGGGAGATGACGAAAGATCGAACAAGGCTGGGGCGACGCTGTCTTTGTCCACTTTTCCGAAATCGTCGGCAGGGGCTACTGCAAGCTCACCGAAGGGGATCTGGTTGAATGAAGTGCAAAAGGGCCCAAGGGTCTGCGAGCGGCCGGCGTTTGACTGTGCTCGAGCCCGCCCCAGGAGTGAAAAAGCCGTCAACTACCTCAATCTCCAGGGATATTCAAGCCAGATCGTCGTTCCTCATCGTTCAACGATGGGGGATACAGATTTTCCCGTGCCGGCGACCTGAGTCGGCGGGTTTTGCCGCTTTCCAACGTACCATTCACCACATAGGCGGCAATGATCGCCTCCAGCTTCGCCTTGGGATGCTTGTTCTGATCCAGTCCCACGACCATCCGCATCAGTTCATGATCGAGGACTTCGACACCGACCCTCTGTTGGCAAATACCAGCAACCTCCTTGGCGAGATCGTTCTGGAGGGCTTCGTTCGCGACCGCTGCGGCGTCACCGAGCAGTTGCTGACGCATCTGTTCTAAACGCACTGGCTCCATGCGGGCCTTGATCTCCTCCTGAACTTTCTTTCGTTGCAGGATCCTGTGCCCTGTACCGGGCTTTAGAGAAGCGCGCCGCTCCGCGTAGCGCATCTTCTCCTCCACCGCACCTTCCTTCACGTAGAGGCCAATGAAGTATTTTTCCTTCTCCTTGGCGGTAAGGTTCTGGGCCTTCAAACGACGGGTCCTGAGGCCGTATCCTGACTTCATAAGTCCGCTCGACTCGGTGAGCCAGCCGGCGAAGCTGCTGCTCTCCGCCTTGCCAAAATTCTCCAGGTTCCTAGCTTGCGATCGCGTTCGCAGTTCTCGCCACAAGCCAGCGCCCTCCCCGAGGAATCAGCTTCGATAGACAACCGACGCTTTTCAGCTTCGCTTCCGACCAGCGGACGGTCGCATAGATCACAGCGCCTGAATTCCGTTTTAGTAAACTCGCTGTATCCACCCCTGGCGCGGTCCATGCATAGTAGTAGTTTCGCTCTCCGAGGCCGCAGCCATACTTCGTTCGCTGTGCATGGCAACCCGCAAATTGATGCTTGCCTCGCCCAATCCGGAACCGACAGCAGCGGCGAAACTCGGATCCTCCACACTTCCCAGCGAAGTGGCGGCGTAATACCGCGTGCTCGCATTTCCTGCCGTCGTGCTGCTCTCCATCGTGGTTTTCGAGACACGACCCCTTATCCCCTACTCTCTAACTGGACAAAAACCATGCGGTCAGCAGCCTGAAGACTTATAACGTGCCGGAACCCGTGTGAAAACTTTCTTGCTGAGCCGCTGCTCTAATGTCGACTGCCTCGACTGGTCGGGTAGCACGCTCAACACGCTCAGCACGCTCTTTCTGATCGGCTCGTGCCTGTGTCGATTTCCGAGCTTGGACTGAAACAGCATGCGGAGCTTGCGAGCGTGCATCGGATTCGACCATCTCGATGTGGTAGCGCCGCTGGTGGCTTTTGCCCCGGATAAGGAATCGGCAGTCTCTCACAAGCCGGTGATCATATCGGCCAAGCAACCGCGACAGCTTCACCCGGTTGGCGTTTGCCACTTCCGTTCTCGCATCGCCAACAATTCCATCGAAGCACCCGTTGGCCTGACATAAATCGACCACCTGGGCAAACGTATACTCGTTGTCCGACTGCATCACCTCAACAAGCCGGCGCATGGCCTCGCCGTCCTCGTCGGCTGAGATGGCGACGTTCGCGGTATCTAGTGGACACGCGAAACCGGCAGCTTCAACAATACCTCCGATCATCTTTGCCCATTTTGGAAAAGCCGAATGCGATCGGCTCGGTGATTGTTGACCTCGCCTATGCCAGTGGCGCACTAATGACCAACACGCGGCCAGAACCTTCGGGCGCAACGCCATCAAAGTAGGTACGTCGAGCGGGCGGCCAAATTGACGATCTTCGGCGCGCTCCGCTTCAAGGTGAAGTTCGATAACCAAGCTGCGACGGCGCATATCAGGGCTGACAGTACAACCGTTCGCAGTCACAAACACCGTGGCGATATTCTGGCCGGTGAATGTCTGGCTGACGCCAAGCAAGCGGTCGCACCAGGTCGGCGACGAAATGAAAGCCTCCAACGCCGCCGACGACAGCTTGGACTTTTGGTTGTCGAACAGTATGACCGGCCTTGCCTCCCGCACGGCAGCGGTCAGCGCCTTCCGCATTTCGTTGTCGTCGTCGGACTTGACTCCGGTGGGCAGTCGACCAATGACTGGCACAACAGCGCAGGAAACAAGAGTACTCGCGCCGGCACCTTCGGCATTCTTGGTCACGATGAAGCAGGGTCGCAATGCGCCTTCGGGTAACATGTGGGCAGCATACAGACCAATCAGGGCTGCAACGGCTACGGCTTTACTACGTTCACCATCCGCAAAGCAGAATTCACTGAGCAGATCGTTGACTGTCTCGACGGCTACGGCCAGCGGCACGTCTTCCGGGTATGTCACATTACCGATAGTCAGCGTTTTCGATGCTAGGTCGTAACCGTTTGGTAGCAATTCGAGTTTACCGTCGTTCCGAAATACCGGAAGTCGGCACAAATTCAACCGGCTCACGTGGCGCAATCTCTCCGTGAATTGCTGGGATGCCATGATCCCCCGCGCTTCGTCGTCGCGCATCGTCACGTTAACCTCGTAGAGATCGTGGTTGGACGTGCGTTGTCGGTAGCAGACAACATGTTTCTCAACCAGTGTCCTAAAGGTTTGAGGACTGACCACTTGCAACTCGCCGTCAACAAGCAAGACGATTTCATCACTACGAATAAACAAAGATTTGTCGGCGAGATGTTGGCCGAGGGCGGCCGCGGTCTCCGACAAAAGCCAGTTGTCGCCTGGAAGCCTGACCTTCGGGCGCGTATCGTTGAGCGCGGCCTGCATCTCATCACCAGTTGGAGCGGTTTTGTTCCATCGTTGCGGGGAATAAACTTCGCCCTGGCACGCAAGGCCAAGCGTGGTTCGCTGGTAGTCAGGCCGTGCTGTCCACTTCTCCCGCTGGCCCAGCGCACTCTTAGCAAAAAGTCGCCGCACAGTTTCCTGGTTGCCGGTCCAAAACCAAAGAATTGAACACAGCGCGACGTCAGCTTCCGATTGGGAGCCGCTGCCGCTCAAGTCGCCTTCCCACAGTGCGCGAAACTTCGAGCCGTTGCGTGCTTCACTGGCCCGGCGGATTATTTCCGCGTCGGTCAATTCCGTCAATTCGACCAGGGCGTGTTGCATCGGCTTGACGAAGGTGGCCGGGTTTTTCGGACTAAAGATGGCCCGGTAAAAATCCTCAACAATTGACTGTCGCTCCTCGACATTGGCGGAGAATTGCAGCAACCTGTTCCCAGTGAGTGTAAAGTACCTGCGCTCTTGGTAAATTTCCACGCCTAGCTTCGCATCCCGCCGTCCGCTCTTGCCGTCCAGGTTGAGCCGTGCCTTCAACCAAGCTTTCACACCCCGACCACTTGGCGAAATTTCGCTGTAGCTGTCGAGCCGAGGCAACCACTCAGCGGCGACGTGGCCAGGGATAATGGTCCCGTGATAGTCGAGGCAGTCGTCGAAGTCTACGCCGATCATGCCATCGGCCGGGTCAAACATCCGACCGACGCCTTGCAGCTTCTCCCAGTGCGTTTCATGAAACGCCACGGCCTCGGGGAGCGTGCTCCATGTCGTAGGGTTGTCTGACTCGGCTTCGTTGCCGGTGTGTGAGTTAACGGGGATCTTCGTGGGCTTCCCGTTCCGGCTTTCTTCGCGCCAGCAGACAAACCGCTTGCCTTCCTGCAATGCTCTCGGCACGTTCGCCAATTGCTCGGCTGTCGTTGCTACGCCCGTTAAAGATCCCGATGGCATTTTCGCAACTATTCGTCAGATCGCAGTTGTTCTCTACAATGCTTGCCGCACGAGGTCTTCCGGCATCAATGCGCCTCTGCAGTTACCGTTTGGGATGCCAGCCCGACTCTCTTTTATCTTCTGAGAAATCCACCCTTCAATTTCTGCCTCAACCCAACCAACCGCCCGCGCTCCGAGAGATACCGGGCGCGGAAATGAGCCGTCTGCTACGTGCAGATAGATTGTGCTGCGGGAAAGTCCAGTCCGGGCCTTTACTGTCGGTAGCCTAAGGATCACATTCGACATACTCGAACCTCTCTAGCGGGTATCGAGCAGAATGGTACCCGGCACTTGCTCACCGGAATAGGCATGAAAGTGAAGTAGCTTTCATCCCCCAACCGTCGCGGCCGATTTGAGCCCGAAAGCAACTCGAGACTTAGTTTTGGTCAGGTAGTTGAGTTTTCGCTAAGGCTTTATTGGACTGGTGTTTGGCGCTGCGGCGATGCTTCACTTCTGCCCTTTCCGCCGCATCGGAATAAGCCAAGGCGCGTAGGCGAGCTTGGGGAAAGTCACCAGGTAGTGAAATCAGGGCCTCTGCCAACGGCCTGACCGTTTTGCGGATTTTCTCTCGGTCAACCTGTCCCTGCGGCCCGAGCGCTTTTGCCAGGACACTATCTGGAATTCTGCTCTCTCCCATAGAAGGAGGTCCACGCACGGCAAGAGGCCAGTCGCTCCCCACTTGCCCAAGTCTGGCGATTGCTTGCTGGCTTCCTCTGGTCTTCTACCCTCACGTCGTCGCAATCGCTGGAGGTGGATTTCGAAATGCTGCTTTAAGACTTTATTCGGCAAAATTCACGACAGAAACGATTGCTAAAGGCGACTCATCCGTCACGAGTTCATGGTAGAGCTTGGCCTCTACGGGCGTAAAACCCAGTCTGACTGCAAGATCGATATTGTAGAGATCGGATCGAGTCATGGATCGAACCGCGGCAACGGGAGTCTCGTAGCACCAGGAAAAGGCTACGTGATCGAAGGGTGGAGAATTGAAAGCGGCGAACGGGTTTGACCTTAAGGTTTGGAGCGCCTTCAAAATTGGGCCATCCCACTCCGTGAGGTACGGCTTGGGGGATCGCATTACGCAAAGATGATCGAAACAGGTGGATCTAATTGCAATTTGAAAGTTCCAGCCTTCCGCGTCGAGTACAGCCGCGCGTTCATATTTCATCAGGTCGAACCATTCCGGCAAGACCTTCAGGTGGCGTCGCTTAGACGTGGGTGTCACTCAAATTCCGTGGTATTCCTCTTCGCATGTTGTTTTGCAGAACACCGTTTATCATGAAGCGCTCTTCAATTGCAAACTCTGCAACGTAGTCTACCCAGATGTGGAAGGATCTCGTGCCTTTGTTCAGCACTTCGGCCCGCTGTGACGATTTTGGAGCGAATCGCCACCGTGGCAAAGGTGCCCGAGGAATATATGTCTCCTGTATGTCTCCAGAAAGGCCGTGTCGCCTTATACCGCAATGAACATTGGCGATTACTGACATTTGCAGCTTCTGTATCGGAAAGTAACGGAACTCGTTGACAAGCGGAAGAATCCTTGAGTAGTGTTTTGTTCTTGCTAAGCGATTAGATAAAGCGGACTCGCTAACTCATCCAGGGGCTTAATTTGGAAGGGAAAATGAATCCAACAGGATCGACGCGACGCAACTTCCTCAAAGCGGCAGGAGTGGGTGCCGCGGCGATGGCGAACGCCGCAGCTTCTCCGGGGAAGGCTTTGCTGAACGCGTCGGCATTGGCTGAACCGGCGGGCGGCGCTTCGCAGGTCTGGGTCACCGACGACGACCGGCGCCTCAGCCAAGTTGCACCCGCGGGTTGGAGCGATGCGGGCGTCGCGATAGCGCAGGATTCGATCGCGGTAGATCCCGGGAAGAAGTTTCAGCCGGTGCTGGGCTTTGGCGCCGCTCTGACGGACGGATCTTGTCTTTTGTTCAGTGAACTTGCGCCCGCGGCGCGCCAAGATTTATTTCACAAGCTATTCCATCCCTCGGAAATGGGGTTGAATGTCTGTCGCACTTGCATTGGATCCTCCGACCATTCGGCTTCGGTCTACAGCTTTGACGAAGGCACTCCCGATCCGGAACTGAAGCGGTTTTCAATTGAACATGACCGCGCCTATATTTTGCCGATATTGCGCCAGGCGCGGACAGTAAATCCTGATCTGTTTTTGTTTTCGACGCCATGGAGTCCGCCGGGTTGGATGAAAGACAACGGGTCGATGCTCGGCGGTTGCATGCGCCATACCTACATGCCGTCGTATGCGAATTACCTCGTGAAATTTCTGCAGAGTTACGCCGCGGAGGGCGTTCCCGTGCAGGCCATCACTGTGCAGAACGAAGTGGACGCCGATCAGCAGGGACTGATGCCACAGTGCTTCTGGCCCCAGGATTACGAAGCGGATTTCGTCGCGCTCCATCTGGGACCGCAATTTGAGCGTAGCAACGTAAATGCCAGAATTTGGATCATCGATCACAACTACAATTTGTGGGGACGCGCCATCGCGGAACTGGAAACGCCCGGCGTCCGCAAGTATACGAACGCGGTGGCCTGGCACGGCTATAGCGGCAAGCCGGAGTGGATGCAGCGCGTGCAGGCAGTTTTTCCCGACATTGAGATGTATTGGACGGAGGGCAGCCCGGATTACAGCGATCCGGAATACTTAAAATGCTGGGCGTCGTGGGCGCAGAACTTTACTTCCATTTTGCAAAACGGCTGCCGTTCGATTACCGGATGGTGCTTTGCCACGAATGAACACGGCGGACCCAATGTGGGGCCCTATCCGTTGGGAGGGCTGGTGACGATCGATTCGAAAACGAAAGAGACCTACCACAGCGGGCAGTATTGGGCGCTCGGGCATTTTTCGCGATTCATACGGCGGGGCGCGATGCGCATTGAGTCGCAGAGTTCGGCTGCAGGGCTCTTCCAATGTGCCTTTGAAAATCCCGATGGATCTGTCGTTGTGGTGATCACAAATCCCGGGCATCCGCGGAGCTGTGCCATTCGGCTCAAGAACAAGACGGCGCGCCTGTCGCTATCAGGAAACTCGGTAACTACACTGACTTATAGCGACTCCAGCCGGACATAAATTCGACTCGATACGAGCAATGAAATCCGTGAAACATTGGAGCGGCGATTGGCAAAGCAATTAACTCGGCGTGGTTTTTTCGGGATGCGCGATGCGGGAACGGCCGTGCAGGCGAGCAGCATGACGGCGGCCGAGACGTCAGGCTTCTCGGGCGCGCTAAAGAACTATGCTCCAGCGACGCTGCAAGTCTGGATCACAGACGGAAACCGCCGGATTGCTGCGGCCGCCGTGGTCGATTGGACGAAGACCGACAGTTCGGCGGGGGTGTTTTCGATCACTCTCAATCCGCAGAAAAAGTATCAGGAAATTCTAGGGTTTGGTGGAGCGTTCTCCGACGCATCCTGTTTCATGTTCAACCAGCTTTCGGCGAGGGCGCGAGCCGAGTTGTTTCACAGGCTGTTTGATCCGTCAGAAATGGGTCTGAATGTTTGCCGGACGTGTATCGGTTCGGCGGACTCGGCAACTGAGGTCTATAGCTACGACGAAGGCGGGTTAGATCCAGACCTGAACCGGTTTTCGATCGATCGTGATCGCAGATATATTTTGCCGGCGCTGCGCGAGGCGCGTGGCGTGAATCCCGATCTGTTTCTCGTTGCGTCCCCGTGGAGTCCGCCCGCCTGGATGAAGTCGAACAATTCTCTGCTCGGCGGATGCATGCGGCACACTTACATGCCCTCGTACGCGAACTACTTTCTGAAATTTTTGCGTGGGTACGAAGCCGAAGGCGTCTCGGTGCAGGCGGTGACCATCCAAAACGAAGTGGATGCCGATCAGGATGGAACGATGCCGGCCTGCGCGTGGCCCCAGGATTACGAGGCCGATTTCCTAACCATGCATCTGGGACCGCTCTTGGAACGCAGCGGAGTTAAGACGAAGATCTGGATCATCGATCACAACTACAACCTCTGGGGCCGCGCGATCGGCGAACTGGAAACGCCGGACGTCCTGAAATACACGAATGCGATTGCCTGGCACGGCTATAACGGCAAGCCGGAGTGGATCAACCGCGTGCAGGATGCGTTTCCCGATGTCGAAATGTATTGGACCGAAGGCGGACC
>Ga0182030_10021236_pt1 | contig 12172 bp, 8 predicted proteins | sample 812S3MmetaG_FD_121299 | JGI IMG/M metagenome (GOLD analysis project Ga0182030, IMG submission 121299) | Permafrost microbial communities from Stordalen Mire, Sweden - 812S3M metaG (Illumina Assembly) | ecosystem: Environmental > Terrestrial > Soil > Wetlands > Permafrost | place: Sweden...
TTCACCGGCCAGGGCATCTTCACCGGGGCGCTCACGACGGCGGGCGCGTTTCTAGCCATGTGTTTCACGAATTTTCAGGGCATCAAGGAAATGGGGATCATCTGTGGCGGCGGACTGCTGGTGTGCCTGGTGCCAATGATGACCCTGCTGCCGGTGCTGCTCCTGCGCGGGCGGCAAAACGCGCTGGACCACGACATCCGCGTGGATGACCGGCGGGCGCGCCTGGAACGGCTCTGGCTGGACCGGCCGCTGCTGGTGGCGGGAATCACCGCGGCATTGTGCGTGGCGGCGCTATTCGGGGCGCGGCGGGTTTATTTTGATTACAACCTCATCAAGATGCAGAGTCCGCACCTCTCCTCGGTGGTATTCGAGCAGACGCTGCTGGACTCGGCGGACAAATCGCTGCTGTTCGGCGCGGTGCTGGCCGATTCGCTCACCAACGCCGTGGCGGAACAGGAACGGATTGAGAAACTGCCGACGGTGGCGGAAACCGAACCGCCGTTCTACAAGGATTTCCTATACCCGGACGAGGGCACGAAGCGGAGGCTGATTGGCGAGGTGAAAGCGGAGGTGGCTGACTTCAAGTTTCTGCCGCCGGACACCCGGCCGGTGAATCTCCAGGACCTGAGTTCGGCGCTCTTTTACACCTCCTGCTATGCCGGTTTGGCGGCGGAAACCACCGGCACCAACGAGCCGGCGCTGACGGCGCAACTGCAGTCGCTGGTGCAGTCCATCACGGAGTTTCGCCGGTTGATGCTGGATGGGGAACCGCGGGGGCAGGCGGAGTATGCGCGGAAGCTGGCGGAATTTCAGCAGGCCTTGCTGGTGGATTTGCGGGGCTCGTTCCAACTGTTGCAACAACAAGACGACACCACGCCGCCCGAAGTGGCCGATTTGCCGCCGGCGCTGTATCACCGGTTCATCGGCGTCAACGGCAAGTTCCTGATCCAGGTTTATCCGAAGCAGGACGTCTGGCAGCGCCCGGCGCAGGAAGCGTTTGTGAAGGATCTGCGGTCGGTGGTGGGCGATGCGAATGTCACGGGCTCGCCCGTGCAGCTTTACGAATACGAGACGCTGCTCAAGAACAGCTACGAGCAGGCCGCGTGGTATTCCCTGGCGGCCATTGCGCTGATGGTCCTGTTCCATTTCCGCAGTGTCAACGCCATGATCCTGGCGCTGATTCCGGTGGCCATCGGCACCCTGTGGCTGGCGGGGCTGATGGGATGGATGGGCGTGCCGGTCAATTTGGCCAATATCATGACGCTTCCACTGGTTATCGGCATCGGGGTCACCAATGGCATACAAATCCTGAATCGCTATGCGGAGGAAGGAACGCCGGGGATTTTATCACGCAGCACCGGCAAGGCGGTGCTGGTGTCGGGCCTGACGGCCATTGCCGGGTTCGGAAGCCTGATTCTGGCGCAGCATCGGGGCATCCGGAGCTTGGGCATCATCATGTCCACCGGAATTGCCACCTGCATGATTGCGGCGCTGTTTTTCCTGCCGGCGCTGCTGAGCCTGATTGGCCGTTGGCGGCCGTTGATCAAAAAACCCGATGCCAGCGAGTCGCTGACACCGGGTCCAGGAGGAACCGAGGTGAAAAACCTCAATTGAGTAGAAAATAAGGAAATTACGGATAAAGTCAATATCATTGTTAAAATACATTCACAATTAACGAAAAGCGGGATGAAACGAGAATCAATAACGATACCGACAGGGAGAAGGTGCTGCCCTAACCTCCTTATGAGGTGGCTCTTTATCGGTGTCGTATTAGCCGGAATCATGGTTTGGGGTGGTGCCGGGCGGGCGGAGGACGCGTCGGCCGGGTTCTTGTTTGATCGCTTCCAGTTGACGTTGGACGAGGGATTTCGGACGGAAGCAGCGGGTCCCTTCTACTTTTCGCAACAGGCGGGCTCCGAGCGCACCTGGGGCATTCCGCCATTCTACTCGCACGACGATAATCCGGGCGTGGATGCGGACGAAGACGACTTTCTCTATCCGCTGTTCACGCGGATCCGGTATGGCCAGGAACGCCGGTGGCAGTTTTTCCAAGTGATCAGCACCTCGTCCGGGCTGGCGCCGGATGACACGACGCCGCAGCGGGTGACGATCTTTCCAATTTACTTTTCGCAGCGGGCGGTGGACACCAATTTGAATTACACGGCCGTGATCCCATTCTATGGCCGGCTCAAACACCGGCTGTTTAAAGATGAAATCTATTTCATCATGCTGCCGGCCTACGTGGAGACGAAGAAGCGCGACGTGGTGACAGAGAACTATTTGTTCCCGATTGTGGACGTGCATCATGGCGACGGGATGGCGGGGTGGCAGGTGTGGCCGTTCGTGGGGCGCGAGCACAAGGACGTGACCACGCAGACCAACGGCTTTGGCGATGTGACGATCGTGCCGGGGCATGACCATGCGTTTTATATGTGGCCCTTCTATTTGTGGCAGGACAACGGCGTGGGCTCGAACAATCCGGAGACATTCCGGGCCTCGTTCCCCTTCTATGTCCGCGATCGGTCGCCGGAGCGCGATGTCACCACCGTGCTGTGGCCATTTTTCACCACGATTGACGACCGCGTGCGGAAATATCACGAACGGCAGGAACCGTGGCCGTTTGTGATCTTCACGGAGGGAGAGAGCAGGCACACGTCGCGCGTGTGGCCCTTCTTCAGCGAATCGCACGACGACACCAAGGAATGGGATTCCTATGTCTGGCCGCTGTACGTGTACACGCGCACGCACGCCGATCCGCTGGACCAGCAGCGCACGCGCTGGCTGTTTTACCTGTATTCGCGGCTGTCGATCAAAAACACCGAGACGGGCCACGAGCGCGTGCGGCTGGACATGTGGCCGTTCTTCACCTGGCACCATGATTACAACGGCAACGAGCGGCTGCAAATCCTCTCTATCCTGGAGCCGTTCTTGCCGGACAATCCGCGCATCGAACGGAACTGGTCGCCGCTGTGGGCGCTCTGGCGCGCGGAGAACAATCCGCGGACCGGCGCCACCAGCCGGTCGCTGTTGTGGAATCTCTTCCGGCGCGACTCGGCGCCGGGCCACGACAAGGTGTCGTGCCTGTTCGGGCTTTATCGCTACGAGGCGAAGGCGGGCGGGAAATCGCTGCGGCTGTTTTACGTGCCGGTGCTGCGCGCGTCTGCGAAATAAAGGCGCGGAGCCGGCCGGAACGATTCTTTTCAACCACAGATGAACACAGATAAACACAGATGAGGACAGGGCTGTTTTCACTGATTGGTACGTAGGGTTCTCCGAGTCCCGAAGTGTTTTCCGGATCTGTGTCCATCTGTGTTCATCTGTGGTTAAAGTGTTCCGGCTTACGTGCGCTTGCCGAACTGCGGATCAATCTTCAATTGCAGGGCGAGCACCAGGCCAGGGAGGGTGGAGCAGAGCACCCAGACGAAGAAATGCCGGTAGCCCACGAGGTCTGCCAGCCAGCCGCTCCACATGCCGGGGATCATCATGCCCAGCGCCATGAAGCCGGTGCAGATGGCGTAGTGCGCCGTCTTGTGGGGGCCGTCCGCGAAATAGAGCAGATAGAGCATGAAGGCCGTGAAACCGAAGCCGTAACCGAATTGCTCCACCGCCACCGCGCCGCAGACCACGAGGAAATTTTCCGGCTGCGCCAGCGCCAGCGCCAGGAAGGTGAGCTTGGGCAGATACATGGCGCCGATCATGACGGGCAGCATTTTTTTGAGGCCGAACCGCGCGGCGAGGAACCCGCCAAGCAAGCCGCCGCAGGTGAGCGCGAGCACGCCGAAGGTGCCGTAGGCCAGGCCCACCTGGCTGGTGGCCAGCGCCAGGCCGCCGGCCGCGCGGTTGTCCAGCAGGAAGGGGGAAATGACCTTGCTCAGTTGCGCTTCGTCGAAGCGATAGAACAGGATGAACGCCAGCGCGAGGAGGATTCCGGGCTTTTGAAAGAAGGACCCCAGCGTGGCAAAAAACTCCCCAAGCAAGCTGTGGTGGGTCACCACCGGGCCGTCGCCGGGCGGGCGCGGGAGCATCACGGCGTGCCAGCAACTGAAGGCCAGGAAAATCGCGGCCACCAAAAACAACGTGAGACTCCACGCCAGCGGAATGTCGCCGGACGTGGTCTGGAACAGCACGGTCGCGTCCGCGTGCAGCTTGGGATCGAGCTGGATGACGGCCATTGCGGGCTGGTTCCAGTTAGTGGCGGCGAAGATGAAGCGTTCGCCGGCGAGCAAATGGAAGCCGCGGTCGCTTTTGCCGAAGCCGAGATATTCGAGGCCGGCGGGGCGGCGGGCGAAGTTGACGGCGAGGGTCTGGCCGGGCGGCGGCGGCTGCGAGAGGGCGAAGTAGATCACGCCAAGATTGCCCGCGGTGGCGGCCGGCGGGGTCCGGCGAGGTGGTGGGAAACGGGCGGTGAGAAAATCGCGGAGCGGGCCGGAGACGTGGCGCGTCCACCAGGAAACATTGGTCGATGTCAGCCGTGGACTCATGTCCACAGCCACGGGGACAAAGCCGTGCTGCGTATTCCAGGCGCGGGCTTGCTCGATGACGGCAGCGGCTTCGGCGGGGCTGCGCTGGGCCGGAGCGATTTCGAGCGTGGCCGGTTGCGCCAGCACGCGGACGGGGCCGGGCTGTGAGGCGAACGTAATGGCGGCCGGATCCCAATTGGTGACGACGGGCGCGCCGAGTCGGGCGGAGACGGGGATGGCCATGGGCGGCAGGCCGTTTTTGCCTTCCAAAACACCGGCCAGCACCACGAGCAGGCCGCTGCCGACGATCATCGCGGTGCGATAGAAGGTGCTGCGCAGGCCGACCCACCAGGCCTGCTCATGCTTGGACATGCTGAGCATGTAAAAGCCGTCCGCCGCGATGTCGTGCGTGGCCGAGGCGAAGGCCATGATCCAAAACAGAAAGAGCGACCAGTGGAAGAAGTCAGAGCCACGGATCGAGAAGGCCACCAGCGCGAGGGTGAACGACACGAGGAATTGCATGGCCACCACCCAGAGGCGCTTGGTGCGCGTGATGTCCACCAACGGACTCCAGAGCGGCTTGATGACCCAGGGCAGGTAGAGCCAGCTCGTGTAGAGGGCGATGTCCGTATTGGAGATGCCGAGCCGCTTGTACATGATCACGGACATGGTCATGACGATGACGTACGGAATGCCTTGGGCGAAATAGAGGCTGGGCACCCAAAACCACGCGCTGCGCGGCAGAGGCGGAAGGGATTCGCGGGAAGGCATGGGGGTCATCTTAGCCGGAACGATTACGATTCAGTCAAAAGGGTTTTAAACCACAGATGAACACAGATGTCTATACGGTTTACAAAACTTAAATTGTGAACTAAAATCGTATGGAAATTACATCTGAAACATTCGTGCAACGCATTGCCTACTCGTATATCCGATTCTCGTCCTCGGCGCAATCCGAGGGCGACAGTTTTCGGCGGCAAATGGAAAGAACGCTTACTTTCTGCACACAGAACGGCTTGCACCTGAGCGAAACCCGTTATGAAGACTTGGGAGTGTCCGGCTATACCGGCGAGAATTTTGAATCCGGCGCAATTTCCAAGTTCGTTGAAGATGTGAAAAGGGGTCGGGTTCGCAAAGGTTCTGTATTGCTGGTAGAAAATTGGGATCGTTTTTCCAGATTGGAGGCATTTGAAACATACACCAAACTGGTGGAAATTCTTAAAATGGGTGTGGAGGTCGCAACGTTGTCGGATGGCAAATTCTACAACGCTAAAAACCATGGGGAATTTAGGACGCTGATAACGTCGCTCCTAGACATGGAGCGGGCACACGCCGAAAGCAAACGCAAGAGCGATTTAATCCAGAATGCGCTTAGCAAAAAGCGCAAGCAAGCTCTGGCGGGTGCGGGCATTCTCACGACCCGTTGTCCGGCATGGCTGCGGGTCAGAGCCGACAAGAAGAGTTTTGAATTGATACCGGAACGGGCAGAAGTGGTGCAACGCATCATTAAGCTGACGCAGGAGGGCAAGGGCAAACGGGAGATTGCCAGGATGCTGAATGCTGAAAAAGTGCCGACGTGGGGCAGCTTGAAAAGGAGTGCGAAGGAATGGCATGAAAGCAATATTCTCGCCCTCACGAAATCGCGGGCGCTGATGGGGGCGCTGCAATTGGATCAAAAAAAGCAAAAAGACACGGTTGAAGTGATTCCGGGATATTATCCGGCGCTGATTGATGAAAAGACGTGGCAATCCATCCAACCGGAGAAACGGGAATTTACCGGGGGGCCGCAATCGGACGTGATGAATCTTTTTTCCGGGCTGCTGCACGACGGCTACCATCCGGACTATCGGATGAAAGTTTTCATGGCGGCGGGCAAGAAAAAGACCTACTACTACCTGCAAAGCGATTACCGGCGCGTTGACCCGGCATGTACGGCATTCAACAAAGCGACCAAAGGCAAATCAAAGAAGGCCGAAAAGGCGAAGCAAGCGAAACCGCTGTCCCGGCATACGCTGGATTACAAGGAGTTTGAGCAACACCTGTTGCAGCACTTTGAAGAATTCGATTTTACCGAAATCATGCCCAAGGCGACACCGGAAGAATCGTCGCGGGTGGAGTTGCTGAAAGCGGAGAAGCGCAAGACGGAAAAGGCGGTGGAAAACCTGCTTGATCTGGTGCAGAAAGGCAACGGCGGTGACTCGGTGCTGGTCATGGGCCGGATTCGGGAACTGGAGGTGACAGCCAAACGAGTGGCCAAGGACTTGGCCAAAGAGGAACTACGCTGCAAAAAGGAACGGTTGACCATGGACGGCTTTGATCAGGAACAAGCCCGGTTGGAAGAATTGCTGACGGCTTCGACGCGGGAAGCACGGCTGGCCCTGCGGGCCTTGTTCCATCGCATCATCTCGCGGATTGATGTTTACACAGTGGGCCTGTTTGGTGGCAGTGGTCATGTCCCGGAAGAACTGAAAACGACGGTGTACCCTGACCGGGTGGGCATGTCGTGTTACTGCCTTACGCTGGTGGGTAGCTACAAAATGTGGTTCTGGTGGGACGGGACGCAAGTTTGGCTGGAACCGGATACTGCGATGCCCCCGCCCGTGGACAAGCTGGAAGAGAACTAAAAAGCAAATCGGCGGAATCTGAACGATTCCGCCGATTTCGTTTAAAACGGGTCAATTCGGCCAACCGGGCCGGGCTCCCGTCCATTTCGATTGAGGCCGGGCCGCAGTACGCCGATGCGGCTGCTGACGGTGCCTGCGCCACCAGCGAATGAAGAGGGCCAGCAGAAAACCGAGGGCCATGAAAAACAGGAAGTCCGAAAGACCAAACGAGCTACGATTTTTCATGGTCAAAACAGTTTGATGGTTTCCGCGTGGCGCGTGACATAACGCAAGGTGTAGGTGCTGGCCCTGCCTGTCCGGTCCTTACGGATGTCCGCTTTAACGAGGCTGTCCCGGAACTCGCGGCGGAGTTTCTCCCGTTCCTGTTGGGCGGTGTCCCGGTTGGGGAGGCACACCAGCGAGCGGGCTTGTTCGGTGACAACGGTTTGAGTCAGGGGCAAAAGCCACTGGGCGGGAAGTGAATCAATTTTCATAAAAGCTTCATGCGGGTTGCAGGTCGGCGGCATAACGTGACCCATACTTTTTGCGGGGGTCGCCGGTGTGAACCGAAAAAGGTTCATATTGGCCGCAAGGGTGCTGCCAGACACCCCGGCGGCGGTTCCAATGGAAGCCCAAACACCATAACAGCCCGGTTGCGTTTCCTTGCCGATGGCCGGACAAATCCAGCCAAATCCAACGCCCTACAATTTCGGCCAGTTCATACTGCCGGGGCAGTTTTCTTTGCAACGATTCCAAGACTTTTTCCGTGGGCAACCCCCGGTTGGCACAGTGCGCGGCGTAAGCCCGCTGCCGTTTTATTTTCGTTTTTAAAACCGACGATGGCCGGACATTCGCTGGTGCTGGCGCTTCTTTTTTTTGGATTCATTTTCGTCATAACTTTTTTTTAAAACCGCTGTCCGTCACCCTGCCGTTTGCTGTTCGCTTCACCTGTTAGGGGAGACAGCGGGCCGTGCGCGCCAGCGCATTATTTGCTTAGCGAAAGCAAAAACCATGACAGTGTTTGAAAGGGCAAAGGGGAAAACGCTGGCGCGGTTTTTGATCTCGCTCCCGACTATCGGCCCGGTGTCGGACCAGAGAACAGCGAACGGCAGGGTGAGGGCGGGCGTAAAAAAGGTGCAGACGAAAATCTGACATTCTGCCCCCGGCAGGGCCGTTTTTGAACCTTTCCGGAGTCGGCGAAAATTGGCCACAGACGGGCCTTGCGTTCTTCCCGGCTGTGGTCAATTTTCGCCGTCTCCGGCCAATCAATTACCGGAGTAACGAAACTTTGCTGCCGGAACGGAGCGACGGGAGGGGCGAACGCAGCGGTGGCGGAGCCGGTTGCGCGGGTGCTTTGGGGCAAGCCAGTCTTCCGGTTTGCAGTAGGGGAGAGGGGCCGCAGGCCGGAAGTCTGGCGCGGGGGCGGGTGGATTTTGCGCAACGGGCGAGCACACAAGCGCAGTGAGTCCCCGGACGGCGCGGAGAGCAGGCGGCAAAGTTTGGTTGCGACTTCGTTCCACCATACAAACGGCCGGAACGGACGTGGGCGAAAGTTTTGAATCGTTCAACTGCTAATCGTGGCAAGAACACCGGGAATTAAATCGAGCCAGAACCAGACTTGAAATTGAAAGCAGGCAACGAGCGGCGCGAAAACTCCAAAACAAGATGCCAAACAAATCAGAATAAATGTCTGGTTACTTAGTCGGCGCTTTGCTGGCAACCCGATTGCGTTTCTTTGGCTTCATGTCATGCAAGAAGCGTTGCACAGTGTCCTTGGAAACCGTCACTTTGCATTTGGTCATGATGGCCGTGATTTCGGCGGCAGTCGCCCCTCTTTCCTTTAGGGTAAATATCTCCTTTTTGAACGGCATGAGCGCGGCAAACTTGCCACGGACGGGTTTTTCGTAGGCCGCAATGATTTCATTCAGTTGCTTTTTAACTTCGTCAATGTTCGTTTCACTCATAATTCGAATTCCGGTTTATGTGCCAATTTAGTTGCGTCTCTATCCGGTTTTCTCTGCCGTCAGATTTGCTGCGTTTCTGCCAAACGCTTTGCGTTAGGAGATGGTGTCTTGGAAAACAGATGGGAAAGCCGCTGCGGTCTTCGATGGGGCTATCCGCCGTAGGATTACTGGCAGAAGAGCCGGGAGTTGGAGTTTTCGACCAGCTTCACCAGAACCTAATCCCTTGACGAGGGAACGGGGAACGATTAACGATACGAAGGAATACCGTCTACAGGGTTGGCGAGTGAGGGGAGATTTCCAATCGCCGCTGCCACTACGACTTGACCACATCCGTGCCGAAAACGGCCCTGTACTGGCAGAAATTCCGGCCAACATGGCGGCACACCAACGGACCGGACGGATGGCGGTGTCTGAGGCGGAATGGCGGTAAAAGCGCTAGGCAGCGTGGGGCGGACCAAGGGGCAGGTTTACCGTCACCCGCAGTGCCGCCGAATTTTTGCACGACAACATCAGCCGAGTTTTTGAACCGCAGTGGACAACCATTATATGGTTACGCCTGCGACGCGAATATACGAATGTCGAGAGCGGCTGGCACTGGACATTTACAAACAAACCAAGTGCGTGTCTAAAACGAATCGAAACAAAATGGCTCGGCAAACGGGAAATTGACGGGCTTGGATTCATGCTAAAAAGTATACTGCGATTGCAACAAGCATACTTCAATTTGTAACCAATTTGGCTCTGTTACTGGTCGGGAGTCGTTAGAAAAGTATGAATTGATGTCGAGGCCCTAGTCAAAGGCCGCCAAGCAACGCTCAAAAAAAACGCCAAGGCACATGCAAGCCAAATCACGATTATCGATGCACGTTTTTGCAGGTTCGTCATTTTGTGCTTCACACAGATCATTCCAAATCTACTGCGGTTAAGAATTCTGTACCTGATTCTGACGAACACGGAACCACAATAAGGCGTACACCAACCATTTTAAAACGTCAGGAAGGAAATGCCCTTGCGTGCCGACATATGCCTCTAGCAGATTGAATCCTGCCATTAGCGGGATGAACGTGAGATTAAGAATTATGCCCAAACGCATTGCAATCGCTTGTGGAATAGATGGCAACAAAAGAATTGGCGCAAACAAAGCGTAGAGCGCAATGGTCAAAGGCAGCAAAAGCCAAAACAAAGCTACAGTGTTGGGATAACCGGAGTCGCTCATTCCGTAGGCCATCGCACCCATAACAAAGTAATTTCGTGCTAACACCCCCAAGCTCGCCCAGGTTCCAACAGCAAATAAAATCGCAGCCGCCAAAATTAGCACTCGGCGCGGCCAAAGTGTCAGGATGAATGCAATGAAGAAAGCAAGTGAGGCGATGCCCGCTCCAAGGTTTGCCGCATGGGCTAATGGATTCATATCAGTTGGCTGGTTCCAAATCGCGTGAACCGGACGGATTTATCCAAGATTTGAGCGTAAAAGTCCCATTGTAGGCGGAAAGATTCAAATTGATTCTGGCGTATTTGTCGCCGGGCAACTGAACGTAATATTGACTCGCAAAATCCTCCGTCCAATCTGCGTTTGTGGCCGGCATATCAACCGTGAGGGAAGGCTGATAGCCGGTATCAGGGGCCTCAAACGCAAACTCATCTTCCGTTTTCACTAAACCTCCATTTGGAACGGACAATTGAAAACTCCAGTCGAATGTTTTCGCATTCGGATGAGAAATATCACGCTGAAGTTCAAGTTTTAGCTGCCCGGTTCCCGGCGCGGCCTGCTGGCCGTCCATCAAGGTAATTTCAATCGGTGTTCCGTCGTGATGCAATTGTACGATTTGGCCGATCCCCGATGGAAATCGGGTTGCGATTAAAGATGCTCCTTTGCCTTTTGCGTGAAGATGAAAAACGACAGGGTTAAGTGAATCGGGCTGGAATGGCGTGCCTTTCAGAGGTCCGAAGTTAAATGTTTCCGTCCGGCAAGGATAATAACCTTCCTTGCCGACTGAAACGCCTAAGCTAAGGCCACGTTCGTTATTAAGCGAAAACAAGCCTTGTGCATCACTCGTGATGTTCGTGCGCCGAAAACCCGACTCTTTTGGCTCTTCAGACCAATCAAAATTTATCGTCGCCCCGGCGACAGCGTTGTTCCTTTCGTCCTCAACCTTTCCGTAAAAATTGATCGAGCCTTGCCATAGCTCCAACGTTCGTTGTGCAAGAATGTTGGACTTTTCAATCTGACTGAGGGCGGGACGTGAATTATCCCAATTGGATAAGGCAGGCTGAACGACATTAACAAGGTTAGACCCTGTTTCGATATTTGACGTCCGGCTGGGCTGATTAGTATCAGTTAAATCTTGCGCAGTCGCCAATTTCTGTTGCTCCGACTGGCGCAATAAAAGCCATACACAAAAGCAAAGAGCAATCAAACAAACGATTAGTATGGATTTTTTCATTGGATCGGCGTGATTGAAAGTAAGACTTGTTGGTAATATGGCAATGTTCTCTGAATGGGCCATGCCCATTGTGCGCTATGATCATCAAAGGAAGTTTTATAAAATCCAAAACTTGCATTAAGATCAACACCAGCAGATATTACCCCATGCTGAGTTGTCGGCCCACTCTGTCCGATGGGTAGGGTCAACGATCGAGAAACCATAGCGCGTGACTCCTGAGGGTCTGTCACCAAGAGAGTCGGTCCATTTTCAATAAGATGATAGCTATTGGTTCCGTCGTACCTGTAGTTGCCACCGTTGAAGAGGTATTCGTTAGGCTTAAGTTGAAGCTGATTGGCCAGCCAAATGTCCAGAACAGGGTCGTAGAAATTATAGAAATTCACGAGATGACCAGTAAAATTTGTGTAGATACCGATATATACCATCGGCTTTAATTGAGGTGTATGGACGTAACTTTCCTGACTCGCCAGCAACGGGTAGATGGTAAAGTTTACGTCATAACAACCTGCACCCATAGCCCCTTGGGTAAGAATATAGGTATCAAGATTCGCCCCCTCCCGAACCGCCTCGCCCACAATGGCATTTCCTTGGCTATGTGCCAGAACATTTAGGCGATAGCCAGGAAACCGGGTGCGTAATTGCGCAAAATAGTTTGTGAGGCCGAAGCTTGCTTTATACGCGTGAAGCTCGCTCGAATTAAA
>Ga0182030_10021240_pt1 | contig 12171 bp, 8 predicted proteins | sample 812S3MmetaG_FD_121299 | JGI IMG/M metagenome (GOLD analysis project Ga0182030, IMG submission 121299) | Permafrost microbial communities from Stordalen Mire, Sweden - 812S3M metaG (Illumina Assembly) | ecosystem: Environmental > Terrestrial > Soil > Wetlands > Permafrost | place: Sweden...
GACGAGCAGGCGATTATCGACGAGTTGCATCCCTGGCAGCGCAATGGGGCAGCGTCGCCTTCAGCGGAAGGCTCTGAGAACGATCGCAGCCTGAAACACCTCGTCAAAAATCTGAAAGGCGGCGCTGAAGCGGCCGCAATCGCTCAGTCGCTTGAGGTTTCAGGCTGGAACCGCAAGGTGGCGGCAAACGATCTTCAAATCAGCTACAAGGCGTTGCTGTACAAAATCAAACAATACAACCTGACTCCACCGCCTCGGAAGCATGAGGTGTCTATAGAAAAGGCGCCCGGCCTGGACCGCGCACAGAGCGCATAACGAGCACGAAAACCGGGCTCTCCGCGACCGGCGACCTAGAGCCATGACTACAGGTCGAAACCGCGAGCATCGCCGATTGGCCTAACATCAAAAAGTCTTGTATTTGCACCGAGTTCTCCACACGGAACAGTGAGTTACACTGCATGTGAGCGAACTGGAACAGACGACCTTGAGTTCACTCATTTGTAATACGGTCAACCGATCAAGTACAGCGAGGACAATAAACGCAGGTACATTGCCAGGAACGAAGCTGGTATCGCTCTCAATACAACTTATTGATTTCCATGGGGATAGTTCGGTTTAGCGAATTTTGACAGGCGCCTTGAGACCCTGCGTAAAGCGCTCATCGCACCGGAATTGAAAAAGGGCCTATCAAACAAAGAGGGTAGCGATCAACCCTGACGAAAGCAGCGCAACAAATACCTTGAGGCCGGGAAGTAAATAAATGAAAAATGACCGGATCACGCCCTGGTTTTTAGAAGATTGGCATCAGAAAGGCCGGACTGGGGAAACCTCCTTTCTCGCCCTGCGGTTGCCTTGAAAGGCTGCCATCCCATTGCCCTGAAACCTCCTGTCAATGAACGGAAGAACTAGCACGAACTTGGGATTGCATACATTGCAACTGATTCAGGATCATTATGATAAGTCGCCGCTACTCTGCCTGGCAGTGTGCCTGGGGCGTGCGGGAAAGTTCGCAAATTCATGACCTTAGCCAATGTCGCCAAATCGGAAAAAGTTGTCATCCAATCGGGATCGGGGACCATCAAGGGTTACCTGGAGTCCCCGGCCTGGAACACAATTGAAGAGTTGCTCAGCAGCGCTCCCCAGAATTTTCCTGAGACAATACGAATTCGGCGACTCGATACAGATGCGATTGAAGATATTGACATCAAAGATTGCAAGGCAGTCTTTTATGTCAATAGTTTTGATGGAAATCCGGTCCGGAACCATCTCAACTTCCACACCCGCGCGCCCATCATCCATGGGATCTGGATGCGGTTTCAGTTCCTCGATGGGGAAGTGATGGAAGGAATCGTCTATAACTCGATTCGCTATCTGGTTGACCCGGGATTCTTTGTTCTGCCCACGGACCCAGGCAGCAACAACAAGCTGGTCTACGTTGTGAAGAGCTGGCTGGTTGACCACCGCGTGCTGGGTCTTCGCAAGCTTTAGGCGACGGTCGCCGCATCGCGAAGAATGGAGTAGTCCAGAATCTCCGCCGCGATCCCTGCACCAGTCAGATTTCTTGACGTCATTTCCTTGCGGATCAATTTGCCTCTGCACCGGATGCGGCAACTGCTTGAGAGCGTGATCTCTGACGGCATCTCGATAAGAAATTCAAAATCGCGATCAATGAGCGCGCTATCCGCGAGAGAAAGATAGAAGTAAACGCCACGATTGCTCAGGTCGCGTGTATAGGCAGAAATTTCGTGGTCGCCGGCAATCACAGTAAGTGGCGCACTTATCCGAAAGCGTTGGCTCCCGCGTCGCTCGTTCGCCGTTGTCAGGTCTTCAGTCATGCACACCGCTTCATTGAGATATTCATCCACAACCATCGAGTTTGATCTGTTACGCATTCGCCGTATCTGACAATCAGCAATTTCGTTCCGAACCACCACACAGATTTATATCCGGCGCCTGCAAACAGAAAATTGTCTGATTGGCCCACGCTCTCAACAGCAATTCCAGTGCCAAACTGGATTCAAATAAACCTTCGGAATAACCGGCTCACCATGAGAGTAACCGCAATGTGTTGCATATCAAGTGGGTAGAAGTTGTACACCCACTCAGTGTTGATTAATCCTAACTCTCATTTCAACCGTCCGTCGATATCTAACTATGGACATCCGTCGAGCAAAATCAGACCAAAATTAGCCGGCTTTGACCAAGAAACTTGTTCGCAAAAACACTCATTCGTATTGCCGTACTCCCTGTTTTCAATCAGGTGGATCGCAGCGTGCCTTTCGAGTGAAGACTCAGTTTTGAACAGGAGCCTCCGACAAGCTCAACATAACGCCACTGCGCTGTCTGATTAAAGACAACACGCCGCGGAAAACGGAAGGTCAACTTTCAACGACCGTGCAACCGAATTGTTTTGAAGAGTCTCTCGAACGTTTGTTTTGATAACTACCGAACCCAACCTAGGAACCCGTCGAACTTTTTGCGGACTTCCAGAATAAAGCCAACGCGAGGCCAAGAAGACCAGTGCCAAGAAGGAACAGGGATCCCGGCTCCGGCGTCTCGGCAAGAGTTGTGACGATTCCCACCAGGCCTATGCTTCCCCTGGAAACCTCTTTGGCGCTGGGTAAATTGCGCTTTCCTTCCGAATTGGCACGTCGGTTCCCCGCGATGCGAATCCCGTCTCTGTCGCCCGAGTTCCCCGCCATCAGAAAAGGCCCGTCTCCCTTGAGATCAACAACGGCGATTCGCTTGTCCTGAGTACCAACTCCGGTTTCCGCCTGGTTGAGTGCAGACTCGAGCGGGAATCCCGTCTCTGAAGACAACGTTGGACCACCGCCTACCACGCCTGTATTCATCGCTTGACCGGCGCTTGGATTTGACCCGGTCTGCGTTCTCTCATTGAGCGTCGGAGACTTCGAAAACTCATTGGGAAGGTCGATCGCATGTGAACCACTTAACGTAAATTCTGCGGAATCGGCAAAGGAAAATGGAGTGATCGCGAGGGCTCCCGCCAGCGCGAGCGAAGCGCACACAGATCTCCTCATGCTTCCTCCGATCAATGGTCTCTTACGGCCCCCAGAGCCAAAACCGCCTGTAAACCGACCAAAGGCCGCAAAAGTGGGCCTCGGTGGTCTACATTCCCATGTGCAACTCAGATGCCAAACTAACAATATTTAGAATCAATAACTTGAGCGCTCACAGGGTTATCTATATGCACCATCTTGCACACTTTACTTCCAGCAACTTACCAAAATGGCACTATGTTTGCTTCTCGGTTCCTGCTTTGCCCGAACTGGGAATGTCCGGCTGTGGGAGAAAGAGCGCACCAATACCATCAGCTTGCCAGCGGGATCCTTGGGAGCCTGGATGATCCGAAGCCCGACAAGCCAGAGCAGGAACCTGGCCGTCATTCCCGCAGCCGAAGCTAAGGGCCTGTTAACAGGCCCTAGGAGGCTTGATCCCCTTCAGCCGGCCCCGTAATGTCATTCTCGCGCGCCATCCAAACATAGAGCGTGGGCATCAGGAAGATGCCGATGACCAGATTGGCAAGCAATCCGCCTACGATCACGATCGCGAAGGGGCGCTGAGAGTCAGAACCGATGGCATGCGAGAGCGCCGCGGGCAGCAGGCCCAACGTCGCGACCAGCATGGTCATCATCACCGGGCGAAGACGCTGGACCGAGCCCTCGACCGCAGCCTCAATGATATTTTCCTCCTTGAAACCTTCAGAGGCTTCGCGCTGTGCGCGCAATTGGTTGATGAACTCGATCATGATGACGCCTGTCTCCACCGAGACACCAAACAGCGCAAGGAATCCGACCGCCGATGAGACGGAGAAGTTGGTGCCCGTGAGAAACAGGGCCAGCGGACCGCCTATGGAAGCCATGATGACTGAAACCAAAACAAGCACCGACCATTTATAGGACCGGAACATGGTGTAGAGGATCAGGAAGATGACAAGCACCGTGACAGGAATGACCAGCGCCATGCGCTTATCGGCCCGTTTCTGGCTTGCGTATTCGCCGGCCCACTCCAGGTGATATCCGGATGGCAGTTTGACGTTATGATCGACCCTGCTGATGGCCTCTTCCACCGTGGAGCCTAAATCGCGCCCGCGTACGGAGTATTTAATCGCGATGTAGCGCTGGCCGCCTTCGCGGTAGACCTCCTCGGCGCCATCGTCCGTTGAGACCTTCGTCAATTGAGCAAGTGAAATACGTTCTCCTGAAGGCGACAGCAGGCGCACGTCTTCGATCGCCTCGCGTGTGTCGCGATACTGCTTCTGATAGCGAAGCGTCACGTCGAATCGAGCCTCGCCCTGCTGAACCTGTGTAAGCGCATTGGCCCCAACCGCGGTCTGCAGAGCGTCCTGGACATCGGCTACGTTGATGCCCCATCGCGCAGCAGCATCCCTGTCAACGGTGAAATTCAGATTGGGCTGTCCAATGATGCGGAAGATGCCAAGATCCTCAATGCCCTTCACCGTGGCCATCTGCGCCTGGATCTCCTCGGCCTTTTGTTCCAGGGTACGCAGATCGTCACCGTAGAGTTTTACCGCAAGTTCGCCTTTGACTCCGGAGACAGCTTCCTCCATGTTGTCTGAGATGGGCTGAGAATAGTTCCAGATAACGCCGGGAAACTTCTCGAGTTGCTCATCGATTGCAGCAATCAATGCTTCCTTGTCCTGGTGGAAAACAGGACGCCATTGATCCTTGCCCTTCAAATCGACAAAGTATTCGGTATTGAAGAAGCCGGTGGTATCGGTTCCGTCGTCGGGCCGGCCAGTCTGACTGATGACCTTCGTCACTTCAGGAAAGGACGCTATCACCAGCCGCGCTTTGTTGGTGAAGTCGATGCTCGCCGTGGGGCCCTCGCTTGGAGGCAATGTTCCGCGCACCCAGATGGAACCCTCGTCGAGATGGGGAAGAAACTCCGAACCAATAGGCCCGGCGAACGAGAGGTAGATGGCAATGGCGAACAGCGCCATCGAGATGCCCAACGTAAAGTTACGGTGCACAATGGCCGAACGGACCGAGGCACGGTAGCGCACCGTGAGCCATTTCATGATGGGGTTTTCCCACTCTTTGGCGCCCTTGGCGAAGGCTATGCTTCCCATGACGGGGGCAACAAGAATGGCAAAGACAAGCGCGCCGACAAGCGCAAAGCTAACGGTCCACGCCATCGGCTTGAAGAGCCTGCCTTCGACCGCCTGCAGAGTGAAGATGGGTAGATAGGAGGCGATGATGATGCCGCGGGCGAAAAAGACAGGGCGCTGCACCTCATGCGCCGCATCGCGAATCTTCTGTTCGGACGAACGCGTGTCGTCTTTCAGCGTCAGATGCCGGACCATGTTCTCGATCATGATCACCGAGCCGTCGACAACCATGCCGAAATCGAGCGCACCGAGCGAGAGAAGGTTCGCGGGAATATGCATCTGGTCGAGACAGATTGCGGCAAACAGGAGTGCGAAGGGAATGGTGAGCGCAACAATTATGGCACCGCGCACATTGCCGAGGAACAGGAACAGAATGATGGAAACGAGAAGGACGCCGGCGGTCAGGTTGTGCTCAACCGTTGTGACCGTGAACTTGACGAGGTCAGAGCGATCGAGAAATGGAACTACCGTAACTCCTTCGGGCAGGATTCCATGGTTGAGCTTGTTGACTTCATCATGAATTCCCAGCAGGACCGGATCGGAGTCGTCGCCCTTTTGAAGCAGCACAATGCCTTCCACCGTGTCTGGGTTATCAACGATGGTCCCATCGGCGCGATGGGTGGCGCGGCCGATCTGTCCCAGGCGAATCCGGGGCCCCTGCGAAACGGTGGCGATGTCTCTGATCTTGACGGCCGCGCCATTCGTCGTTTTCACAACGGTGTTCTCAATGTCCTGCACCGTCTTGTAGAGGCCTAGCGACTGCACATTGATCTGCTGCGCGCCTTCCTCAATAAAGCTGCCGCCGCCGTTGGTATTGTTGTTGGCAATCTGCTGCTCGATCTGGCTGATCGAAAGGCCGTAGGCAACGAGTTTTTCGGGATCGAGCTTGATCTGGTATTCCTTGGTGGGCCCGCCGAAACTCGACACATCCACCACGCCGGTGACTCCCTTGAAGGACTTCTCGAGAAGCCAATCTTCAAGCGACTTCTTCTCCATCACGTCATAGGCGGGATTGGTGCTTTCGATGGTGTACCAGTAGATCTGGCCCACCGGACTCCAGTCAGTGCCCATCTGCGGAACAAGCCCGGCAGGCAGGTTGACCTGGCTTAGCCGCTCCAGCACATGCTCACGATTCACATCGCTCGTGGAATCGTCATCAAAGATCAGCATCAAGCTGGAAAGGCCGGCCAGCGTGGTTGAACGAAGATGGGTCAGGTGCGGAATGCCCGCCATCTGAATCTCAACCGGCACGGTCACCTGGCGCTCGATCTCCTCAGCGCTGCGGCCGGGCCACTGCGTGATGATCTGCACGTAGTTGTTGGCTACGTCAGGATAGGCTTCGATGGGCAGATTGCGGAAGCTGACGATGCCCCAGCCTGTGAGCACAACCACCCCGCCCAGAACCAGCCAGCGATTTTTCAGGGCGAAGTCGACGAGCGCGCGAAGCATTTATTTGTTCCCCGCGGTTTCAAGAAGCAGGGCATTGCCAACCACTTGCTGGCCCGGATCGATTCCCGACAAAATCGCCTGCTTGTTGCCGGCAATCATTTGGCCGGCACGCACCTCAATGCGCTTGAACTGGTTTGCTCCCGCAGGAGCAAAAACCCAGTCGCGGTCATGCAGGTGAAGCACGGCATCGGCCGGGACCGCCGCATGGGTTTCCTTGGCACGGCCTGTGAACGTAGCAGTGGCAAACATGCCGAGTTTGAGGAAGCCAGGATTCGCAACTTCAATGCGAACCTTTGCGGTACGCAACGACGGATCGAGGATTGGGCCGATGTCGCTCACACGGCCTGAGAGGGGACGGTCAGGATAGGAGTTGATGGTGATCCGGGCCTGCTGGCCGAGTTGCAGTTTGGGAATATCGTTCTCGTAAACGTCGCAGACCACCCACACGCGGGAGAGATCGGCGATGGTGAACGCCGTGGCAGAACCGGAAAGACCCACGCCCGCTGCCGCCCCGTCAGTCACATTCTGCGCAACAATGACGCCGCTGATCGGCGCATAGACATTGACGATGCTGCTGGGGTGGTCCTTGTCGGCGCCCAGGGTTTTCAACTGGTCTTCAGCAGCCGTCACATCGGCCTTCGCATCTTTCTCCGTATCCTCGGCCTGCTCCAGCATCGCCTGCGAAATTGCTCCATGCGCGTAGAGATCCTCGCTCCGGGCGTAAGCCTTATTCGCAAGCTGCTCGTCGTTGGCCGCCTTCAAATAGGTATTGAATGCGTTTGTAATATCGTTGCTCTGCACCTTGAGGAGCAACTGGCCTTTGGTCACGTTGTCGTCGAGGCGCGTCTTGATATCGACCACGCGCCCGCTTGCCAGTGAAATGACCGGCACCTCGCGAGACACATCGGGAACCACGGTGCCGGTTGCCCGAAGCTCGGAGGCGAGCTCAATTTTCTCCGCCTGAACAATTTGAAACTTGGCCACGTCGTTGTTGTCGATTGTGATCAGGTTCATGTCGGGAACCTGAATGACGCGCGCCGGCGGGGGCGCACCATCACCAGACGGCGAGCTCTTGCAGCCTGAAAAAACTGGGATCGAAAGGACGGCCGGCAGGATGAACACGCCGGTCAACCGGAAAACCCCGAGTGGAAATCTCTGCTTCATACCCAACCTTTCGCCACCTGTGGGGTGGCGACGACCAAGAGAAAACAATGTCCCGATAAGAAGGATGCTTCGACGATCAGGCGGTGGGCGGGGGCCGGTTCTGGATTGGAGCGAGGGCAGGATTGTCGGGGACGGACTGAGTGGGGGGAAGCGAAACGGAGAAACGCTGGATTCCAAAACTCAACTCTGCAAATACCGGCAGAGGGAGCGAAGCTACCGCCTGAAGGCTAGTGTGCGAGCAGCAATCGCGATGAGCGCGGCGCTGGCAGGTGTCTGTCTCAGCAGGATTCTGCCCCGCCCACAAATCATCACTGACTGAGATGACCGGAAAAAGGATGACCAGAAGCATGACCAGCGCGACAAACGACGCACGCCGATCGACCCCGGTGCGCCGTCCAAAGCGGAACCATAGGCCCAGGCACGCAATTGCCATCAATGCCCATGCGAAATTGAGGAGTGCTTCCATGCCCAGCGACGATTCTATACCAACCGATCAGCATTCGGCATTCACACCATTATGTCCGGGACGCGGCAACAAGGCCACACAACAAACTTCGCATGGGCATCCCGATCATCGGGGGATGGCCCGCGAAATCTGCATTCAATTGAGATTACTGCGCGCGCCGAAAACAGATATTCTCGCCATCCAGCCTGTACTCAGCCGAACAGACTTCGCCACCGCAAATCATGGTTTCGCCGGCATAGAGCTGCCTGCGCGTGATCAGGCCCAGCGTGCCGCAGCGCGGGCACGACATCACAGCCACAAACGGATTCTGCGCGTGGCCCAGCTTGGCCTGGTTTTCCAGTACGAACACTGTACCGGGGTCCATTCTTTCGGGGATCCATTCTTCCAGAAACTGCAAGTCGGCTGACATCGTGCCCTCCATTGGGTTGATGTAACCGAGCCGAGTCCGATGTTTTGGGGACGGCCCCTTTTCGAACAACAGCAGGCTGCGAATGGCTTGGTGAAACGATGAGAGCTTCGGTTGAAAGACAGTGTTGCCGCAGACAGCCCCTTTCGTCAACCCGAATCGTGCTACGGGAGTGGCAAACAGGGTTCCCCATTTGTGTGATCCTTTGCTGCGACCCTAGTGCCCGCCCGCGGTGCCCGCCATGTTTTGCGTGGCGGCAAACTGGTCGATTGCCCTGTAGGTTTCTTCATTGCGCAGGATCGCCTCAACGTACTCGCGCGTCTGCGTAAATGGGATCGACTCCACAAACTCGTCCATACCGTGGTAGGGCCCGGCGGCCTCCCAGTCCACCACGCGGCTGTCGCCGGCGTTGTAAGCCGCCAGCGCGTACTCCTGCACCCCGCCAAAGCGATCCATCATCTGGCGCAGATAGCGCGTTCCCAGGCGGATGTTGGTCTCCGGGTCAAGCAGTTGAAAGGTCTGAAAGTGGCTCATTCCCTCTTCCCTGGCCAGGGCCTTACCCACCGGGGGCAACAACTGCATCAAACCCCAGGCGTTGGCGTAAGAAACTGCCGAAGGATTGAACTCCGACTCCTGGCGGATGAGCGAGGCAACCAGGTAAGGGTCGAGATTGTTCTTCGCGGATTCGGCCTTGATAGTGTCCCACCATGGCTCGGGAAACAGGATGCGCCAATAAGCCAGTGGAATGTCCTTTACGGGGGCGGTGGCCGCCTGTGGCAGCGAGCGCTTCAAGGCGCGCATCGCACGAAACGTTTCGCCATACGATGCATAAATCTGGGCCTCGGCCAGCGCGCTCCACGAGAATGAGTTGGGATCGGCCGCAATCTCCTGCGGGATGTATTCGTTCAACCCCGCATTGGCAAGCAGCCGGGCCTTGGCCAGGTGCGGGCTATCTGCCGGAAAGCTATCCACCAGTTGCGGCTGCGGCAGGGGCTGGAAGCGATCAAGCTGCGGAGCCTGCATCGGCTGGGTGTTTCCGAGTGCCGCGAGCCGCGCGCGCGCCATTTGCGCGTAAAAGTAGTGCTGGTAAGCGCGAATAATGGCGCGATAGCTGGCAGCCGCCAGGGCTGGAGCATGGTCCTGGGTTTCGTACAGGCGTCCGCGCCAGTAGAGCGCGGACACGGTCTCAATTGCCGAGGGATAGAGCCTGATCTGCTCGTCGAACAGCCGCGCGGCTTCAGGGTAGAGCCCCTGGCGGTAGCTGAGCCAGCCCGCCTTCCAGTGTGCGGCGGCGGCATTCTTGCTGCCAGGGAAATGGTCGGCAAGATACTTGTAGTATTCGATTGCCGTGGGATAGTCGCGCTTGAGCAGATACATGTTGCCGCTTGAGAACAGCGCTTCGGCCAGCCACGGGCTGGCTGGAAACCGCTGCTCCATCTCGGCAACGATGCGCTGCTGATCTGCCGTGTCGTCGCGGTCCCGGGCCAGTTCCATCAGCAGGTCGAGCCTGCGGGCTCCATTCTCGTCGGCTGTGTCGGGCAGCCCCTGTACCTGGGCTGGGGTCAGGTGCTTGAGCTTGAGCTCGCATGCTGCCTCGGCCACCTGGACGCTTTCGCGCTCGGCCGCGCTAAGCGTCGGCGCGCGCAGCAGCGCGCTGTATTGTTCCGCTGCTTCGCTGGAACGGCCGGCGTTGTAGTACGCGTCACCCAGGCTCCGCAGTTCGGCCGGCGTGAGACTCGCTTCAGCCCCCATCTCGGTGAGCCGGGCGCGCGCGATCTCGGCATCCTGCGTCAGTGGGTGGCCCAGCAGCAACTGCTTGAAGGTCCACTCCGCCCCGGCTGTCTGGCCGAGCTTCAACTCCACCTCCCCAAAGACGAGTTGAAAGCCGGTGCGGGCTGTGGCCGGACCGCTAACCTGCGCCAGCACCCGCTGAGCTCCCGCGGCATTGTTCATCGCCAGAAGCACTGTCGCCTCGAGCTCCGGCGCTTGGGCGTCGAAGATGCTGTCGGGATAGCGGCTCGCGAAACCGCTCAGCAAAGTCTCCGCGGCAGGCTCATTGCCTGCTTCATGACTCGCCTGGGCGCCCAGGAAATCCGCGTAGTCGGCCAGTTCTTCTCCGGCCTGGCGCGCCTGGCGCAGGCTTTGCTCCGCTTCGCCGTAGCGCTTGTCTGCCAGATAGGCGTGGCCTAGCGCCAGGTAAGCCGTTGCGGCTGCATCGCCCGAGTGCTTGCGCGCATAGGCGGTCACTCCGGCATAGGCCTCCGGCGTGCGTAGATTCCCAAGTTCCTGGGCCATGGTCCGTAACTCAGTGGAAGCAACAAACGCCTGGTGGATGCGTGCGGTCCGTGCCGCTCGAGCTGCCTGGCTGGCCGTGACTTTCCGGCTCGCCTGCTTGTGGCTTTTGGCGCTGGGCTTCTTCCGGTGCGTTTTGGTGGCTGTCGAACTGGTGGAGGGCGAGGTTTGCTCGTCAGCGGATTGACCGGCTACAGGCGTGACAACCATCAGGATTGACAACAACCCGGCGAAGCACCGGCTTGCCGGGCTGGAAATGTAGTTTCTTGAGCGCAGTGCCCTCATATTTCCACTCTATTCTGCATTAGTCTTGCTTTGACGATTGGGAACCACCAGCGTTACCGCAAGAAAGTGTCATGCCCAACTGCCTTAGGGCACAGCTGCGTCCCGGCGAGTCCCGTTTGGAGCACTGCACCTGATTCCGTTACACTCATCTTTTGCGGGTCCCGCCTTTGCCGGATCCCCTATTCGCCGGATTTTGCCCAACCGGCCCGGTTTCTGAGTCCCTACCCGGCTTTTTCAGCCGGCCATGCAATATTTCACATCAAATTCCGTCACAAAAATAGCAACCAGTTCCCATGACAACCATCCAATCGATTGCAGGAGAGAACGAGCAGCATCCAGACGTGGCCCTGGTAGAACGGGTCCGCGCCGGTGATGTCTCGGCCTACGACACGCTTGTTCGCAAGTACGAGCGGCAGCTTTTCAGGATTGCGCAGCACATTACGCAAAACAAGGAAGATGCCGAAGACGTAATGCAGGACGCGTTTCTCAAGGCATTTCAGAAACTCGATCAGTTTCAGGGGAACTCGAAATTCTACACATGGCTGGTTCGTATCGCAGTGAACGAAAGCCTGATGCGCCTGCGCAAGCGGCGCACCAGCAAGATGGTTTCGATCGACGAGGATCTGGAGACCGAGGAGGGCACCGTTCCCCGCGACCTGGCCGACTGGGCTCCCGATCCCGAGCAGAACTACAACCAGGCCGAATTGGCCGACATTCTGCGCAAAACTATCCAGGGACTTCCGCAGGGGTTTCGAGTGGTGTTTGCCCTGCGCGACGTGGAAGGTCTGTCGACCGAGGAGACAGCAGAAACTCTTGGCCTGAGCGTTCCGGCCGTCAAGTCGCGCCTGCTGCGCGCCCGTTTGCAACTGCGCGAACGGCTGAGCCGCTACTTTCACAAGAAAAACGGGTCGATAGAGACAGGCTCAAGGGAAGCGAGGGCTGAATCGTGACATGCAC